>Ga0172380_10000490_pt1 | contig 77666 bp, 70 predicted proteins | sample Leawe162metaG_FD_119747 | JGI IMG/M metagenome (GOLD analysis project Ga0172380, IMG submission 119747) | Leachate microbial communities from a municipal landfill in Southern Ontario, Canada - Leachate well 162 metaG | ecosystem: Engineered > Solid waste > Landfill > Unclassified | place... | reverse complement strand
GATCGGCGGGTTGACTGCTTTTTTCATCGCCAGAGCGATAAAAAACTTTGGGCTGCTTGTCCAGAATTTGCGCCTAACTTTCTTTTTTTAAGCGGGTTGCTTTAGTCTGGGTATTGGCCCTGCCGGAATCGAAGCTCGCGCAACCCGCGAGGAGCACGCCAAGATGAGCGAACCCGAATGACGACGACCGAAATCGAGAAGATCGCCCTGGCGGCCGGCTTCGATGCCGTGGGGGTCGCCCCCGCAGTGCGCGCCCCGCATGCGGAGGCATTCCACGAGTGGCTGGCGGCGGGATGCCATGCCTCGATGGGCTGGATGGCCCGGGAGCCCGGACGGCGGTGCGATCCGGGCCTGCTCCTCCCCGGAGCGCGTTCGGTGATCGCGCTCGCGATGAACTATTTTATGCCGGATCCCCCACCTCCCGATGACGGTGCCGCGCGGGGGAGGATCGCCCGTTACGCCCGCGGACGCGACTACCACAACCTGATCCCGAAGCGGCTGAGAATGGTTGACCACGCTTTGGCGGCGGAAGGCGGACGGCAGCGGTGTTTCGTGGATTCCGGCCCGCTTCTCGAACGCGATTTTGCGGTGCTTTCCGGGATTGCGTGGCACGGCAAAAGCACGCTCGCCCTGCACCCGAAACTCGGCACGTGGTTTTTTCTGGCCGCCGTGATCACGACGACCGAGATCGAAGCGGGGACCCCGATGCGGGATCATTGCGGGAAATGCACCCGGTGCATCGATGCCTGCCCGACCTCCGCCATCGTGGCCCCGCACCGGGTCGATGCGCGAAAGTGCCTGTCCTACTGGACCATCGAGCACAAGGGCCCGCTGCCGGGCTGGCTCCGCCCGCTCCTTGGCGGCCGGATTTTCGGGTGCGACGATTGCCTCGAGGCCTGTCCGTGGAACCGCTTTGCCGCAGCCTCCCGCGAGGCCTCGTTTGCCGTCCGCCCGGCTTCCGGATGGCCGCTCCGGGATTATTTGACGCTCGATGAGGAGGGATTCCGGAGCCTCTTCGACGGTTCCCCCATCCGCCGCGCGGGAAGGCAGGGTTTTCTTCGGAACGTCTGCACGGCGCTGGGAAACGTGGGAGATGCCCGGGATCTGCCGGCCTTGGAACGGTGCTGCAACGGGGCCGATCCCGTCATCGCGGAGCATGCCAGATGGGCGGTGGGGAGAATTCCATCCCGGAAAATCCCCGGACTTCCGGGAGGGTAGGAGCTGCGGCCAGAGGGGGGGCCGCCGGACGGGAACGGGTAGAGTGGGGGGACTCCGGCGCGCTTTTTTGAGGGACTGGACCGCATTTCTCGTTTTAGATCCGAGCATGCGAAGAATTGTTTGCGCAGTATCCCTCCTTCCCGCCGTCCTCACGGCGGAGACTTTGGATTTCGGCCAGGCGCAAAAATACGCGCTTTTCCACAGTCCCGCGATCCAGGCCGCCTATTCGTCGATCGGCCAGGCGCGTGGACGGCTCCTGCAGGCCGGCCTTTGGCCAAACCCGGAAATCGACCTGTCCTACCGGGCGGATGTTTTTTTTGGCGGCGACGGCCAGGACAAGGCGATGGCCTCTCTGATGCAGCGCCTTCCATGGAGCGGACGCCTGGGCCGGGCGCAGAAGGTCTCCCGCGTGGAAGTGGCGATTGCCTTGGCCGAGGTCCGGGATGCGGAGCGCAAGCTCCTCCTCGATGTCCAGCGCACGTTCATCCAAGCCAGGGCCGCATCGGAAAAAGCCGCCTCGCTGAAAAAATTGACGGCCTCCATGGATTCGCTGATCGCTTTGAATCAGGCCGGGCAACAATCCGGCCAGGCCACCGCCGTGGCCGTCAACCTTGCGAAAGTCGAAAAGGAAGGCCTTCGGCAACAACTGCTGTCACTCGAAGCCGACGAGGCGTCCGCCGTGGCGACCATCAAGGGATCGCTGGGGATGAAAGGGGACGAGCCACTCACGTTGAAGGGCTCGATGGCGGAGATCATCTCGCGTTTGAAAAATGGGACGGACGGAACGACGATTTACCGGCCGGATTTGGTTCGCGCCGCGCTGGAAGCGGATGCCGCCACGGCGGAAATCGCGCTCGCCCGCTCGGAAGTCTGGGAGGACATCACGGTCGGCGTGGAATACGAGTTCATGAGAACGCTCGACGGCCCGGACCTCATGAATGAAAATTTTCTGGGGGCGCGGGTGATCGTCCCCCTTCCGGTCTGGAACCGGAACCAGGGAAACATTGCCGCGAAGACGAGCGGGCGGGAACGGGCGGGGCTCGCCCTGGAGGCCGCGCGGCTTGGCATCGAATCCGAGATCGCCGCCGCCCGGGTCCGTGCTGCAAAAACCGGATCTGTCGCTTCCGTCATTTCGAAAGACTCCCTGCCCCTCCTGGATGAAACACGGGGTCTCCTGGAATCCTCGATCCGGACCGGGCAGGCCAATACCACGGAGGCGATCACGCTCACAAACCAGGAGATCAACCAGCGGCTCTTCCACGTCGATTCGCTGGCGAACCAGGCGCAGGCGCTTAGCGAACTGGAAGCCGCCCTCGGGTCCAACCGCCATCTCAACCGGGACATTTTCACGAATACGCTCCATGAAAAAAAATAAGCCGGAACCCGAAGCCGCCGATGCGCGACGCCTCGTTTGCGACAAACGTCCGTTGGTTCTTCTCGTGAGCCTCGTTTGCGTCGGGCTTGCCGGATTCCTCCTCGTCCGGCATTTCGGCACGGCCTCGAAACCGCCTGCGGAAAAGCAACTCTACACCTGCGGGATGCACCCGCAGATAATTCAGGACCACCCCGGAGACTGCCCGATTTGCGGCATGAAGCTCCAGCCGGTGCGTAAGCAATCCGGCCAACACTCGGAACAAACCTCCGGCAGGCAACCTGCGGCATCCGGGGAACGGAAGGTCAAGTATTACAAGTCCACGATGACACCCGGCGAGACCAGCCGGAGCCCCGGAAAGGACAGCATGGGCATGGACATGGTGCCGGTTTACGGGGAGGCCGAAGCCACGGACAGCGCGACGATCACCGTCGATCCCGCGACCATTCAGATGATGGGGGTGAAGGTCGGGGAAGTGATCGAAGGTCCGCTCAAACGCTCCATCCGGACGGTTGGCGTGGTGGATTTCAACGAAACGGCCCTCACGGATGTCACCACGAAATTTAAAGGCTGGATCGAAAAGCTCTTTGTCGATGCCACCGGACGCGAGGTCGGGAAAGGCGAGGCGCTTTTCGAGACCTACTCCCCGGATGTCTATAATTCGGAGTTGGAATTCGCCTCCCTGACGCGCAGCGGGAATGCGGCGCTGGCAAAGACAACCCTCGAGCGCCTGAGCCTGCTGGGCGTGGCGGCCACGGAGCTGGCGAAATTGAAAACCGACGCGCAACCGTCCCGGACGATCACCGTGTTTTCCCCCGCCGACGGTGTCGTCGTCGAGAAGACCGCCGTCGAGGGGATGATGTTCGAACCTGGCGCAACTCTCTACCGCCTTGCCGATCTCTCCATCGTCTGGCTCAAAGCGCAAATCTACGAACAGGACATGGCCTTCGTTCAACTCGGGCAGGAAGCGATCGCCAGCATCGACTCGTTCCCGGGCCAGAAGTTCCTCGGTCGTGTGACCTACGTTTATCCCACCTTGGATCCCAAGACCCGGACCGCCCAGGTCCGGATGGAGTTCCACAACCCCGGCCTGCTTTTGAAACCCGGCATGTTCGCCAAGGTGGAGTTGGAGGCCGAAATCGCCCCGTCGGCCACCCTTGTTCCGGAGAGCGCCGTCTTGAGAAGCGGCGACCGCTCGACGGTCTTCGTGGCGTTGGAGGGCGGCAAATTTGACCCGCGCGAAGTCGTCCTGGGCCCGCGCGACAACAGCGCGCGCTACCAGGTCCTGCGCGGGTTGGCTCCCGGGGAAAAAGTCGTCACCTCCGCCCAGTTCATGTTCGACTCCGAAAGCCAGCTCCGCGAGGCGATCCAAAAGATGTCCGGCCCCGACGGGAAGGCCGTTTCCACCGCTGCGGAACAGCCTGCGGCGGCGACCCCGGCAATACCGTCCGCCCTGCCGTCCCCCCTCTCACCGAAGACCTTCGTCTGCCCCATGCCCGAACACGAAAGCATCGAATACGACCACGGCGGGAAATGCCCGATCTGCGGCATGACGCTGATCCCGGGTTCCGCCAAGGCTCAGCCGGCCTCCTCCCCTTCCTCTCAACCCGCCGATCATGCTCAGGGCCATCATTGATTTTTCGCTCCGGAACCGTTTCCTGGTCCTGATCGGGACCGTCGTGCTCGTCGTTGCCGGCTGGCTGGCGCTGCACACGATTCCACTCGACGCCATCCCGGATCTCTCGGACACGCAGGTCATCATCTACACCGAGTGGCCCGGCCAGGCCCCCCAGCTCGTCCAAGATCAGGTCACTTACCCGGTCACCACCAAAATGCTTTCCGTGCCGAAAGCGAAAGCCGTGCGCGGCTATTCCTTTTACGGCTTCTCGTTCGTCTATGTCATTTTTGAAGACGGCACCGACCCCTACTGGGCGCGCAGCCGGGTTCTGGAATATCTCAGCGGATTGACCTCCCGCCTGCCGCAGGGGGTGGCCCCCACGCTCGGGCCCGATGCCACCGGTGTCGGTTGGGCGTTCCTGTATTCCCTGAATTCCAAGGAGCGCAGTCTCGCGGAGTTGAGGTCGATGCAGGACTGGTATCTCAAATACCAGCTCACCTCCGTCGAGGGCGTCTCGGAAGTGGCATCTGTGGGCGGCTTCGTCAAACAATACCAGGTCACGGTCGATCCGGTGAAGCTCCGGGCCTACGACATTTCCATCCGCGATGTCGGCGATGCCATCAAGAAGAGCAACGGGGAGGTCGGCGGAAGGTCGCTCGAACTGGCCGAAAAGGAATTCATCCTGCGCGTCAGAGGGTATGTCGAACAAATCTCCGACCTCGAAAAGGTGGCCGTCGGCGTCGGGGAAAATGGCGTGCCCATCCTGCTGCGCGACGTGGCGGCGGTGCAGCTTGGCCCCGACATGCGCCGGGGGATTGCCGAGTTGAACGGCGAGGGCGAAACCGTGGGCGGCATCGTCGTGGTCCGCTATGGCGCAAACGCCCGCGAAGTCATCAAAGACGTGAAAGCCAGGCTGGACGAGGCGATGAAGGGACTCCCGAAGGACGTCACCTACACGGTGGCCTACGACCGCACCGCGCTGATCGACCGGGCCGTCAAAACACTCGAAGAAAAACTGATCGAGGAGAGCCTCGTCGTCGCGCTGGTCTGCCTCCTGTTCCTGCTCCACTTTCGAAGTGCGCTGGTCGCCATTTTCATCCTGCCCACCGCCGTGCTCGGCGCCTTCGTCATCATGCGGGCGCAGGGACTGAGCGCGAACATCATGTCGCTCGGCGGCATCGCGATTGCGATCGGCGCCATGGTCGATGCCGTGATCATCATGATCGAAAACGCGCACAAGCACATCGAGCATGACGGCGGGAGGAAGGATCACTGGCAGATCATCCGGGACGCCTCCATCGAAGTTGGGCCCACGCTGTTCTACTCCCTCCTGGTGATCACCGTCTCGTTCATTCCGGTCTTCACCCTGCAGGCCCAGGAGGGAAGGCTGTTCAAGCCGCTCGCCTTCACGAAAACCTATTCGATGGCGGCGGCCGCCCTGCTTTCGATCACGCTGGCCCCCGTGCTCATGGGATATTTCATCCGGGGGAAAATTCCGCCCGAGGAGAAGAACCCGGTCAATCGGTTTCTGATCTGGCTCTACCACCCGTGCATCGACTTCGTGATCCGGTTCCGTTGGCAGGTCATCGGCGTGGCGCTCGCAACCGTGGTCTGTGTGTTTGTGCCCTGGGACTTTCTGGTGACATCGCGACTCCCGGAGGGCTCGCTGCGAAATGTCGCGGCGGGCATCGGCAAGGCGTTTCCCTTCCAGCACATCGGCTCCGAGTTCATGCCGCCGCTTTACGAGGGCGACCTCCTCTACATGCCGACAACATTTCCGGGCATCTCCCCAACGAAGGCGCGGGAGATCATCCAGGTCACGGACAGGATCATCAAAAGCTTCCCGGAGGTCCATCATGCTTTCGGAAAGATCGGCCGGGCCGAGACAGCCACCGATCCCGCACCATTCGACATGATCGAGACCACCGTCATGCTCAAGGATGAAAAGGATTGGCCGGTGGTCGATATTCGGGACCCGTCCGGGAAGGTCATCGCCCACCGGCGGCGCACGGTGGACGAGTTGGTCGAGGCCCTGAACGCGGCGATTCAGATTCCGGGACTGACCAATGCCTGGACGATGCCGATCAAAACCCGCATCGACATGCTGGCGACGGGCATCAAGACGCCGGTCGGGATCAAGGTGGCGGGTCCGAACCTTGCCGAATTGGAGCGCATTGCCTCCGAGATCGAAGCCGTGGTCCGCAACGTGCCGGGCACATCCAGCGTCTTTGCAGAGCGGGTCATGGGCGGGAACTACATCGAATTCAACATCCGCCGGGACGAAATCGCCCGCTACGGTTTGAACATTGGCGACGTGCAGGAAGTCCTCGAGGTGGCCCTCGGGGGCATGGCGCTGACCACCACCGTGGAAGGCCTCGAGCGCTATGCGATCACCCTGCGCTACGACCGCGATTTCCGGGAAAATTTGGAAGCCCTCAAGGAAATCATCATCCCCACTCCCACGGGGGCCCAGATCCCGCTCGGCCAGCTTGCCGACCTGAAAGTCGTTCGCGCTCCCATGGGCATCAAAAGCGAAAAGGCCGTTCCGAACGCCTGGATTTACGTCGATGTGAAGGGCGTGGACATCGGCACCTACGTTCAGATGGCCCAACGTGCGGTGGATGAAGCCGTGAGCGCCGGGAAAGTTTCCCTGCCAAACGGCTACAACATTCTCTGGAGCGGCCAATACGAATACATGCTGCGGGCGCAACAGCGCCTCATGCTGGTGATTCCGGCCACTCTCCTCCTGATCCTCCTGATCATTTACCTGAACACCCAGTCCGCGATCAAAACGGCAATCGTGCTGCTGGCGGTTCCCTTCTCGCTCGTCGGCGCATTTTGGGCGATCTATCTTCTCGGCTACAACCTCAGCGTCGCCGTGTGGGTCGGAATCATCGCGCTTGCGGGGCTCGACGCGGAAACCGGAGTCGTCATGCTCCTCTACCTCGACCTTGCCTACGAGGACTGGAAGAAAAAGGGTGCCATGCGGAATTCCGAAGACCTCCGCGACGCCATCTACCATGGTGCCGTGAAACGCGTGCGTCCGAAGGCCATGACCGCCTGCGTCATCATCGCCGGCCTCATGCCCATCTTGTGGAGCCACGGAGCGGGGGCCGACGTGATGAAACGCATCGCCACCCCGATGGTCGGCGGCGTGATCACCTCCACGCTCATGGAGCTCCTCGTTTACCCGGCGATTTTCTTTGTCTGGAGATCGCGGGCGATCAAAAGGAGCAATTCCTGAGGGAAACCGGCAAGGTTCTCGTTGAACCCTCAGAACCATGAAAACACTCATCACCGCAACTGTGGCGCTCCTCGCCCTCTCTTCCACTGCCCCGGTCTCGGCGGACACGGGCCGTCCACCCGAGGCGGCGGAGAGCGGAAGCCCGGCCCACGCACTGCCCTCCCCGTTGCAGTCCGCCCTCGACCAATACATCAAAATCCAAACCGCCTTGGCGTCCGATTCCCTCAAAGGCATTCCGGAAGCCGCGTCAGCCATCGCCGAATCCGCCAAATCCCATCCGGGAGTTTTTCCGGATGGACTTGCCTCACAGGCGGCAGCCCTTGCCAAAGCAGGCGACCTCCAGTCCGCCAGGGCCGCCTTCAAACCTCTCAGCGTCACGCTCATCAAGGCGCTTTCCGCACAGAAGGAAAAAACGGGGAAATATTTCGCGGCGACCTGCCCGATGGCTGGAGCGGCTTGGATTCAGGTCGGCGAGAAAATCGCCAACCCCTATTTCGGTGCCGACATGTTGACCTGCGGCTCCATCAGCAAGGGGCTCTGATCCTTCTTCTCGAGTTGCAACAATCCCTTCTTGAGGGAGAGTTTTTCCGGTAAATACGGCCCCCCCAGAAAACCACGAGGAGCCTCTCCACATTCCGTGTGTTTCTGCGCCGGGCGCACCAAAAAAGAGCGAAGCTTGCGGGCTTCGCTCCTTCTGCTTTTTGTGTTGCCGGTGACTACTTGGAAACCGCGCGGCTTGTCGCTTGGACGGTCGTCAGCGCACCGGACTTCTGGTTGGCACCGGGAACGATTTTGGTTTCCACGTTTGCCTGCTTGTTGGCAGACGCCCGGAAGAGGGCAACTTGGACCTGTCCGGTATTCTGCGCCGTCTGGGGACTGTAGTAGGAATAGGCGTCGCCCGGTCCGGCAACCGCCGAGCCAGCGAAGATTCCGCCAAGGGCCACCACACCAAGGGATTTGATCAAGGGATTCATATTTTTTTCTGTTGTTGGTTTCTTTGAGCCGGTTCGGGGGAACCGATCGGGCTCAAGAGGTGAAACGCGGGACAGAGGAAAATCCCTCGGAAAAAGTGGAAAAATTACCGGTCTTCCAAAAAGAGGAGGCCACGCGGCACGTCAAACGTGACACGAAACCCGGCAAGAAGCCGGTTTCCCAGCAAGCCGTCCTCACCGGGAAACATTTGTTGCCCGTGCAGACCGGTTTTGACCTGCGTCAGCGTCCGCTTGCCCAATCGGATCTCCTTGAGCACGGTGCCTGCGGCCCCGCCCGTGAGACCAATCGAACTGCCGGAGAATTTCTCCTTTCCAGAACGGTGGGCAACCCACTCCAGCGCGGAATCGCATCCCGTGTCCACCCGCATCCACTGCGAACGGCTTTCCGAAACCGTTACCGGAATGCAGAACGTGCCATTGCTCATCCTCATGGGCAATGCGGTGCAGTTGGCATCCGGCTCCGCGCGGTTCAGAATCCTCACGGTCATTGCCTGGTAGTCGATCTGGACAACGCGGCCTTGGAAAAAATCCGCGCCAAGCAATCCATCAACCCGCTGATGACAGGTTGCGCCGATGGCCCGCAAATCAAACGCGATGATCCGCTCGGGCACCGTGAGCCCGGCGGTCTGCGCGGAAAATTTCGCGATCCGTCGGCCGGTCGTTTGCGAGAATACACCCTGAACAGACACAAACCGACCGAGCTTCACTTTCAGTTGTTTGGCGACGTTGATATCCAAGACACTGGAGGCTGCCCCGGAGTCGAGAATGAAGTTGAGAGGATCGCCGTGCCCGGCCACATGGACTTTCAACCAGAGAAAGCCATCGCGGGGCTGCAACGGGATTTCCGCAAGCGTCCCCGCGCCTGCTTGCAGCGATGCAAGAAAGCCAATGGTCACGAGCAACCGGAGGAGCGAGAGAGAGGACACAAGACACGATCAGCATTATTTGTGCCAGCCGGTCTGGAGCAGCGCCTGCCGAGTTACGTCAAAACTCGAAAAGCGCTGTCAGGTGCGCCGCAATCGGATGGATCGCACTGATCGCATAAAGCCGGGGGCTGTTACAACTCCTGATGATCTGGGTTGACAATCCTTCACGTATCGGCGACCTATCCCCGCGATGGGTTTCTTGCGAAGGCAAATCTGGGTTGTTTGCACCCTGGCCATTTTTCTGATGGCTGGCGGACAGGTTCTCCATGCCTGCGTGGACATGAAGTGCGACAAGGCGCAAGCGGCAGAAAAGCAGTCGTCGTCTTGTCCTGACCGGCAGGACTGCCCCATCGGGCACTGCTGTCACGCCCACGCGTGCATCGGCGTGACGATAATCGATCATGCCGAATTTCTTTTCATGACATCACCTTCGAGTTCACTCGCCGTCCGGAACGAGACTTGGGGAGCTGGGCCATGCAGGGAGATTGATCACCCTCCTCAGTTGTCCTGATAGATCGCGGGCGCGGTGCGTCCGGGATGCATTTTGATCCGGGGTTTCCACCCCAGTTTCGACCGCTTCGTCGCTCGAATCCGCTCACACAACTCGCGTTGGCCTGATGCCACCGACCACTCAGCAGAACAACCATGAAAACATCTCATCCAAACTCCTTTCTCACGCGGATTTTCCGCATCACAAAAATTGCCTGCTCTCTGACAGCGCTGGTTACGGTGACAGCCTGCTCCTCTGTGGGCTCGCTTTTCCGGACGACTGACTCAGCACTACCCATCGAAACGATCGGCTCGACCGGAGGAGAAGTCTCCGGCACGCATGCGTATGAATCTTCGGACCGGCTTTATGTCTCAGGAAGCATCCGAAAATCGTTTGGCAGACACATTCCCTATGCCGCCCACGTCGATGTGCAGCTCATCGACGATGCGGGGCGGGTGATTGCCGAAAAACAAGACGACATCGATCCACCTCATCCACGCACTGCCGGCGGCCAATCGGGCCGAATCAGCTACGTGGCGAGTTTTTCGACCAGCGAGGCCTGGAAAGCAACGAAGATCGTTGTCCGCTACCACTTGGGCGGACACATCTCCTGATCAGGCCAACCATCAGCGCCTCGGAAGTTTTTCAAATGACGAATATAAAACATGCACTGGCGTGTGTGCTGTGGCTTGCCACTGCCGCTCCGCTCCTCGCCCAAGGAAGCAAAGCGTCGTCGTTGTCAGGAGGCAGCGCCTCCGCACAGACTCCGAGCGACGACAACAAGACAAGATTCACGTTGCCCGAGGCCATTTCGACAGCCCGTGCAAATCATCCCGAAATGCTGGCGCTGGAGGCGGCAGCCGTCTCGGCCACAGGGGAAGTCACCACGGCAAAAACCTGGGCGAATCCAGAAATCACTGTTGAGCCGGGTGTGCGGCGGGCGCTGGAGGACACATCGTTTGTCACGGCATTCAACGGGGTGATTTCCCTGAGCCAACCATTCAAATTCCCCGGCAAGCGCACGCTGGAAGTCGCCATTGCGCAATCCGACGTGAAATTGCGGGCACTGGCCATCGAGGCTTTCCGGTTTCAAATGGCGGCAAAAGTCAGGCGGGCATTTTACGAGATGCTTGCCGCTCAGAAAATCATTGAAGCCCGAACAGAACAGGTCGCATCGGCGAAGGTGTTTGTTGAATCTGCAAAAAAACGCGCCGAGAGTGGCTATGCGGGGGACTTCGAGTCTCTGAAAAGTCAGGCGGATCTCATCACCGCGCAATCAGCACTTCGGGAAGCCGAGGGGAGAGTTGCAGCTTCACGCATTGTGCTGAATACCTTGATGGCCCGTTCTCCTTCCTCTCCGCTGACTTTGTCTGGATTGCTCGACAATCTCAATCCGAAGGGTAGCACACGGGACTTCATCGCTCTGGCATTGGCGAGAAACCCTGCTTTACAGGCACTGGAAATTGAAGCGGAGAAATCCGGCCTGAGTTTGAAGCGTGCCCGCATGGAATACCTGCCCGATTTCGCCGTCGGCCCAAACTTTGAATATTACAAGGACGAGCAAATTGCTTCCATCAGCGCGAGCGCGACGCTGCCGTTCTGGGACCGAAACAAAGGCGGAATCCACACCGCAAGCGCTCAGCAAAAGCGGAATCTGGCAGAAATCCAACGTCTCCGGCTCGAAATCGGAGGAGAGGTCACCGGAGCAGCCTCAAACCTCGCTGTGGCGGGAGACCAGCTTGCGCTCTATTCCCCGGCATTCCTCTCCAAAATGCGCGACTTTGTCCGGCAGGCGGAGGAGAGCTACGCACAGAGCGCCACCACGCTCATCATCTATCTCGACGCCAAGCGGACCTATTTTGACACGCTCACCAGTTACTACGAAACCCTTGGCCGGGTGGCCGAAAGCCGCGCGGAACTCGAATCCGCAGTCGGTGTCCCCTTGGAACTCAAACCTTGAATCTTACGCAAATAATCATGAAAAAAACCCCTTGCCTGTTGATCACCCTTTTTGCCGTCACCTTCGTGACGGGTTGCGAAAAACCCGCTTCCGAGGAAGCTCCCGCAACCGAGGCTGCCCACAAAGAAAATATCGTCACGCTCACCAAACAGAATCTCGAACACGTCGAAATCAAAACAACCCCGGTGGTTCTTGGAAGTCTTGAGACCACGTTGAATGCGGCGGGACGCATGAGCGAAAACATGAACAAGACCGCGAAGGTTGCCAGCACGCTTGAAGGACGGCTGATCAAACTGAATTTCGACATCAATGACCGGGTGCAGGCCGGTGATGTTCTCGCCCTTGTGCAGACCCCGGAGCTGCTGGGCAAGCCGCTGGAAATCAAAGCGCCGATTGGCGGCGTGATTATCTCGCGCGGTGCGGCCATCGGTGAACTCGTCGACAAGACGAGCGACATCTACAATATCAGCGATGCCACGGATTTGTGGGTCATCGCGGAAATCAAAGAGCGGGACATTGCCGCCGTGAAGGTCGGTCAAGATGTCACGTTCCGGGTGCTGGCGTATCCCGACGAAGAGTTTCATGGCAAAGTCGTTCGGCTGGGCAACCAAATCGAGTCGGCTTCCCGCACACTCGAAGTCCGCATCGAGACCGCCAACAAGGACGGCAAGCTGAAACCTGGAATGTTCGCCGATGTGGAAATTACGACCACCATCATGAAGGATGTGATTGTCATTCCCGACACGACATTGCAGAGCGATGGAGACCAGCAGGCGATTTTCATCGCGCTTGGGGACAACAAATTCGAAAAGCGAATTGTCAAGCTCGGCAAGGAGCAACACGGATGGGTTCAGGTTCTCGAAGGGATCAAACCCGGAGAGCAAATCGTGAGCGAAGGGAGCTTCATCCTCAAATCCGAACTGCTCAAAGGGGAACTCGGGGAGGAATAGAAAATGATCAACGCCATTCTCACCTTTTCTGTCCGGCAGCGGTTGCTGGTCCTCCTCGCAACGGTCATCTTCGCCGGTTTCGGCGTGCTCGCCGTCAAACAAATTCCCATTGACGCCTTCCCTGATGTGACAAATGTGCAGGTGCAGGTGCTCGCCACCGCAGGGGGAATGTCTCCTCCGGACATGGAAAAACTGGTCACACGCCCGATTGAGGTGGAGCTGGCCGGACTGCCGAAGCTGACAGAGGTGCGCTCGGTTTCTAAAATCGGCCTGAGCCTTATCACCGTAGTTTTTGAAGATGACGTGAACGATTACTTCGCCCGGCAACTCGTCTTCGAGCGGTTGCAGGGGGCGCGGGACAAATTGCCTGCTGGAGTCGAAGTGCAACTCGGCCCGATCAGCACGGGTCTGGGCGAAATTTTTCAATATACCCTCGTCAGCAAGGACAAGAAATACGACGCAACGGAACTGCGCACAATCCAGCAGTATATCGTGCGCCCGATTCTGCGCACCGTGCCCGGCGTCACGGATGTCAATTCATTTGGCGGATTGGTGAAGCAATACCAGGTGCTCATCAAACCCGACCGTCTGACCTCCTACGGCATTACTTTGCAGCAGGTTTTTGAATCCTTGGAAAAGAACAACTCCAATGCCAGTGGAAATTTCATCGACCACGACTCCGAGCAATTCATTGTTCGTGGGCTCGGGCAGGTGAAAGACATCAAAGACATCGAAAACATCATCGTGGCGATCCAGGAGCATGTGCCCATTTATGTGCGCGATGTGGCGGATGTGGTCATCGGCGCGGAACTGCGACAGGGAGCGGTCACCGCCAATGGAGAAGGCGAAGCCGTGGCGGGGATCGTTCTCATGCTCAAGGGAGCAAGCGGGCGGGATGTCGTCAACGCGGTGAAGGAAAAGTTGCCGGAAATCCGAAAGGCACTGCCGCCGGGCGTCGAGTTGGTGCCGTTTTACGACCGAACCGACCTTGTGATGAAGGCCATCCATACCGTCACGAAGGCTTTGCTGGAGGGCTCAATCTTTGTGCTCATCATTCTCATCGTGCTGCTCGCCGACGTGCGGAGCGCCATAATTGTGACGCTGGTTCTCCCGCTGGCGGCACTTTTCGCATTCATTATGATGCGCTGGTATGGCCTCTCGGCCAATCTCATGTCCCTCGGTGGCCTGGCAATCGGCATCGGCATGATGGTGGACGGTGCCGTGGTGATGGTGGAAAATATCCACCGGCATCTGACCGAGAAATCCGATGAGGTGCGCCACGAGCATGCCGAAAAAGTTGAGACCGTGCTTTACGCCGCCAAGGAGGTCGGCCGCCCGATCGTCTTCGGAATATTTATTATCATCCTCGTGTTTCTGCCGCTCTTCACGCTGGAAGGGTTCGAGGGAAAAATGTTCAGTCCGCTCGCATTCACGATTTCCTTCGCGCTGCTCGGTTCCCTGATTCTCTCGCTGACGTTTGTGCCGATGCTGTGCACCATTGTCTTGAAGCAGATCCCGCATCAACAGGATCCCATTCACATCCGTTGGCTGAAACAAGCCTACCTCGTGCTGCTCGAACCGTGCGTGCGCAGACCGTGGATCGTGATCGTGCCGGCAGTGCTTGCCCTCATAGGCGCATTCGCGCTTGTGCCGCGCATCGGCACGGAGTTCATTCCAACGCTGGACGAGGGTTGCGTGGGGCTGCAAACCTTTCGCATTCCCAGCATCTCGCTCCCGCAATCGCTCGACTTGCAGGGGCGCGCCGAGCGCATTCTCAAAAAGTTTCCCGAAGTGATTGACGTGGTTTCCAAAACCGGCCGGGCAGACATTGCCTCCGATCCGATGGGCGTGGAGATCAGCGATGTCATCGTGACCCTCAAACCGCGCGAGGAGTGGACGACGGCCAAAACCAAGGACGAACTGGTGGACAAAATGCGCGAGGCCATGTCGAAGCTTCCGGGGGTCGCATCCAGCTTTTCGCAACCAATTGCGCTTCGCGTGGATGAACTCGTCAGCGGAGTGAAATCTTCCATTGGAATCAAGATATTCGGCGACGACTTGGACGTGCTGAAAGACAAGGGCGAGGCCGTCGCCCGCGTGCTGGCGAAAGTGCCGGGGGCGGCCGACATCAATGTTGAAAAAGTCAGCGGACTCGCTTACCTGCAAATCGAAATCGACCGCGACAAGCTCGCGCGTTACGGCATCAACGTCGCGGACGTCCAGGATGTTGTGGAGACAGCGATCGGCGGCAGGGAAGCCACCCGGGTCTATGAGGGCCAAAAGGTCTTCGGACTCGCGGTGCGTTTCCCCGAAGCGGCACGAAACGATGTTTCATCCATCAGCGAAATCCTCATTGCCTCCCCGCAGGGAGCTCTGATTCCGCTGGGCCAGTTGGCCCGTGTTTATGTCACGGAAGGCCCGGCGCAAATCAGCCGCGAGATGGCCCAACGGCGTATCGTGGTCGAGTGCAACGTCACCGACCGCGACATCGGGAGTTTTGTGAAGGAGGCTCAGCAGAAGATTGATGCCGCTGTGAAGCTGCCGCCCGGATATTTCATCACATGGGGCGGACAGTCCGAGAATCAGCAACGCGCGATGAAGAGGTTCAGTATCGTCATTCCCATTACCATCGCCGCGATTTTCCTCCTCCTCTTCGGTTCGTTCAACTCCGTGAAGCAGGCGATCCTCATCATCTTGAACATTCCGTTCGCGCTCATCGGCGGCATCCTTGCCCTGCTGATCGGCCAATTCAACATGAGCGTCAGTGCCAGCGTCGGATTCATCGCGCTTTTCGGCGTGGCCGTGCTCAACGGGGTGGTGATGGTGAGTTACTTCAACGAATTGCGGCGCGAGGGAATCGCCGTGGAGTTGGCCGTCATCAAGGGAGCTGTCCTTCGGCTGCGCCCCGTGCTCATCACCGCGAGCGTGGCCGCACTGGGCCTCGTGCCAATGTTGTTCGCAACCGGCCCGGGCAGCGAAATTCAGAAACCGCTCGCCGCAGTCGTCATCGGTGGGCTCATCAGTTCCACTCTGCTGACATTGTTCATGCTGCCAACCCTTTACAATGTCTTCGAGCGCGGATCGAAGACGAGCGCTCCTGCCTTGCCGAATCCCCCGCTCACAACAGAACTTCCTTGAACTGTCCGTTCCCCCTGCTTCACCCACTTATTGATCACCCCCGGGGCATGTCCCACGACAGATGACGGTTGACAGGCCCCGGCGGGATTGGGTAGCCATTGCTTCTGATTGTAGCAAGAACTACATTTCGGACGGAGAGCACAACCCATTCAAACCATGATTTCGAAGCCCCCCATCAACCCCATTTCACTCCTTTGCTCTCTTGCCGGGCTGGCAATCGCGGCGGCTGATGCCAAGGAACCGCATACACAACAAACGCCACCTCCAATTTCGGCCCCCGTTCCTGCGACGGACAAGTGGCAATACAACCTCTTCAACCCGACCCCGCGTTCCTTGATGCGCGAGATGAGCACCGACCGGCCGGACAAGACGGAAAGTGCCTATACGGTGGATGCCGGGCATTTTCAAATCGAGGCCACGCTCGTTCAATTTGGCATCGATACCCGGAATGCGGACGGCGAAAACGTGTTTGGGATCAATGCCGGGAATGTCAACATCAAGGCGGGGCTGACCAACAATGCGGACTTTCAGGTCGTGGCGGAGAATTATCTCTACGAGCGCGTGCGCAGCGACGGAGCGGCCACGAGGAAATCCGGATATGGCGACACCCAGATGCGGCTGAAAGTCAATCTGTGGGGCAATGATGGCGGCACGACGGCTCTTGCCGTGATGCCCTACATCAACTGGCCCACGAACACCAACGGGTTCGGCAACAAAAGGGTCGAGGGAGGCATCATTGTTCCGCTCGCCATGGAATTGCCGTGCGGCTTCGGGATGGGAGTGATGACGGAGGTGGATTTTGTGGCGAGCGACGGAAACGGCTGCGGGGTGAATTTCGTCAACTCGATCACGTTCTCCCGCGACATCGTCGGCAACCTCGCCGGATATGCCGAGTGCTACACCTCGCTGCCGGATACCGGCAGGGATCCGATCATCACGCTCGATGTCGGGCTGACTTACGCGTTCACGGACGACATCCTGTTCGACGTCGGCATCAACTTCGGGGTCACGGAAGCCGCCGAGGATTTCAATCCGTTTGCTGGCTTTTCGGTGCGGTTCTAAAAAGAGACGATGAAACGCATTTCACTCCCGGCTCACAGGCTCTCGCGGGCGGCCACAATGTAGGCGGTGACCTGTCTGGTCTCCGCGTCATTGAGCCGCGCCCGACCTGCCATCCGAAGGACGTTGGCCCGCCATTGCGCAGAAGTGTATTTCGAGATGGGCTCCAGAGAGTGACAACTCGTGCAGCGGGTGGCGAGAAGGCGTCGGCCGATGGCGAGCGTCTCGACGGGTTCGCCGTTCGCCGCCGCCACCTGCGCCATTTCCGGATTGACGGCGGGCGCACCGGATTTCATGGACTCGCAACCCGCGAGGCCGACCGCAAGAAGCCAGGCAAAAACAATTTTCCGATGCTTTGTCATGCGGCCCCCCCCTTAAAAGTGGAATCCAAAAATCGTCCGAAGCTGGAAATCCGGCTCCCCGGAAATTCCGGTCGCCTGGACAAGAGCCGTGGTCGTGACATAAAAGCGGTCGTGGCGAAACGACGCATTCGGCCCGGCGTAAACGACGGAATCCCCGGCTTCCGCCCAATCGGAAAAATCGATTTCGTGCAGAAATTCTCCTCCGAGCAGAAAGTTCGGCGAGAACTGGTAGCTGGCACCGAGGGTTTGCTCGAACGTCCCCTTGCGTTCGTTGAAATACCCGAACCGCTCGCCTTCCCATTCGGCTTCCAGGGTTGCGTTGTAGGCAACGACGATCGGCCCGAAGTTCTTCTGGAGGATGAGCTTTCCTTCCAACTCCAGTTTTTGGTCCCCCAGCTTCAGTTCCGCATAGACCGCCGAACCGATGATGTCCGTGACCGGATTGGTCAGATTGCAGATAAGTTCCACCGCCGTGTCCTGGTAGATCGCCTGCGCCCCGTCCTCCCCTCCCGCAACCTTGTCCAAGACTTTCCAGTCGGCCACATAGATGCCCAACTGCAACCGGTCCGTCAGGCCGAACTCGATCTCGTGGCGGAAATCGAATTCGTTGCCGCGTCCTCCCCCTTCGCGCTGGGTCTTCCATGTGACCCAGTTCTCCAACTCAATCTCGCCTTTCGCTGCCGTTACGGCCTCGTAAACGTAAGTGAAGCGCCGCTCGCCACCTTCAACTTTGATTGTAACAAACAGCCCGCCAATGAGTAGTGTAATGTATTTTATCAGAATTTGGTATTTCATATCAGAATATTGCTTGTGAGACGCAATCTCATATAAAACGAAATTCCGGTCGACAAGGATTTTTTTCAAAAAAGTTGGCCGCAAAAACAAACAATGGAATCCCGGCGAAAAAACAGCGGGACGCGTTGTTGTTGGTCGGGGTTTTATCGGCTCACAAGGCAACAATTCCCTCGTTGGCAAGCCGCTCGGTCAGGGTTTTTCTCGCCCGGTAGATCCGCACCTCAACCGCCTTGGGCGAAATGCCGAGGATGGACGAGATTTCCTTGTGGGGAAGCAGGTCGATGGTGCCGAGGATGAAAACTTCGCGAAGTTTGAGCGGCAGATCGGCAATGGCACGATCGAGGACCGCCATCGTCTCATTCATCTGGGCCTGGTTGTCGGGAGACAGTCCGGGATGTTTGAAATCCCGTTCCTCCGTGCTTCCATCCTCCCTCTCCCGAACCAGGGAGTTCATCCTGCGGGCCTGACGGGTGGCCTTCGACTTGGCATGATCGCGGCAGAGGTTGGCCGCAATTTGAAAGAGCCAGGTTGAAAACCTGGCGCGCTCCTGAACACGAGCGAGTGCAAACCAGGCTTTGACGAAGACCTCCTGGGTCAGATCCTCGGCGGTCTCCACATTGCCAACCGAGCGAAAAACAAAACCGTGAACCGGCCCTTGATAGCGTCCGATCAGGACTGCATATGCCTCCTGGTCCCCGCGGGCGGCCAGTTGCGCGAGAGCCCAGTCGTCGTCGCCGTCATTCCCCTCCATGCCGGCTGTCGATGTTGTCCAGCGCATCGGCTGTAAAATTGAGCAATTTTTTATACTGTTCGGGACTCAGCACTTCCTTCATCTCGAAAACGTGCCCGATGGTGAGCATCTGCAATTCCCCCATGTTGGAATGAATCTTTCCGATGGCGGCATTGACAGGTTCGGAGTCCTTTCCATCCGAGCGAATTGCCCGGGCAAGCTCCTTGTTCGCCCGGGAGAGCTCTCGTTCATAACCTTCGCGTTTTTCGCGGTAGCGCGCCTCGAGGATTTCGAGTTCGGCATCCTGCCGTGAAGACAGCCTCAACCGGGCATGGACCCAGTCATGAGCATCCTGATGCGATGGGGGCTTGTTCCGGCACAACACGCTGGAAAGGCAGGCCCCGGCTGCCGCAACCGCAAAAACCAGCAGCAAGAACAAGGAGGCGGTGACCGGCTTTTTCATCTGAGCAGCCCGGAAGGCATTTTCGATGTGGAAAACGCATTCAAACCCAGGCCGTTTGCCGCCATGCTGGCGTCGCTTCCCCGGGCGAGCCCGGGGGCAAACACCCCCACGACAAGCGCGACACTCAAACTTGCGGCGACCATGCCGGGGCTCAAACACGAGAACATCGAGGCAACCCAGCCGGATTCCTTTTTGATTTCTGCGCCCCTCAGCCTGATTTCACGAAGGACGTTCGCCGAAAACGAACTGGGAAGTGCCGGCACGGAGGTCCGGCAATATTCCGCGAGCAAACCGTCAAAATCAGGCGCTTTCATGTCTTCTGAAACGAGAGCATACCGGAAATCCCTCGGGGTTTGAGGAATTTCTGGTGAAAAAGTCGTTGTGCCCGCAATGGAAACCGCCCTGTCGTTGCCCAAATCCGATAACGCGAGGGAGGGTGAAGCTCCGTCCTGGGAGGGCGAAGCTCCGTCTGAGCCGTAATTAATGGGCTCACGCGGAGGTTCGCCCTCCCATTGTTGGCGTGACGTGACGCGGATTTGGGGTCGTTGGATTCCTCATTGACGCGGGGGGGGGGCAAGGCTAGCCTGCGGTTCCATTTTTTTGAAAGTAGGTGAATTTATGCCGGAAGTAATCGTTCGAAAAGGAGAGCCAATTGATCGCGCTTTGAAGCGGCTCAAGTCGAAGCTTGATGCCGAGGGGCTGATGGATGAGGTGCGCCGTTTGCGCGCTTTCGAGACCCCGACGCAACGCTCGCGCCGCAAGGCGAAAAACAATGCCAAGCGCGCGAAGATGAAAATCCGCTTTAATTTCAACCCCGTGTCCTGATTTTGGACCCATCGCGGGTGGTTATCGCCGGCTGCGGCTTCCTCGGGGAGGCCGCAGCCTCTTTGTTTTCGGGCTCCGGCCCGGAGGTGCTGGGGCTGTGCGCCACTCAAAAAACCGCCGCCCGGCTCGTCGGCAGGCGGTTTGAGATCCGGGTTGCGGACATCGCCGGATCGCTCGCCGGAGTCCCAACGTATTGGAGAAACCCGGATCTTCTGATCCACTGCGCAAGCTCGGGCCGCGGGGCTGCCGGGGCATATCGCGCGGTCTACCGCGACGGGCTTTCCAACCTGCTCGAATTCTTTGCGCCGCGCCGCGCGATCTTCGTCGGCAGCACCTCGGTCTACTCGCAGGAGACCGGGGAATGGGTCGACGAGCGATCTCCGGCCCGGCCCTCGCGCGAGACCGGCCAGATCCTGCTCGACGCGGAAACGCTGGCCCTGCGCGCGGGGGGGGTCGTGGCCCGGCTCGCGGGAATCTACGGGCCCGGCCGCGCCGCGCACCTGCGGAAATTTCTCGAAGGCAGCGCGGTTCTTGAGGCGGGCGGCTCCCGCTGGGTCAACCAGATCCACCGCGATGATGCCGCCCGGGCACTGGCCTCGCTGGCCGATCCCGCCACCCTGCCCGGTATCTACAATGTCTGTGATGACACGCCGGCCACCCAGCGGGAGATTTACGGGTGGATCTCCGGCTTTTTCAAAAAGCCGCTCCCTCCCGAAGGTCCCCGCGCCCCGGACCGCAAGCGGGGATGGACGAGCAAGCGCGTCTCCAATGCCAAAATGCGTGCGACGGGATGGGCCCCCCGTTTTGTCTCCTTCCGCCAGGCTTTGCCCTCGCTCGCGGGCGAGGCATCGGGAGCCCTTCCGGGTCCTTTGCCCCCGGCTTGGGCAGGAGCTCCGTCCCGGCTTTCAAGCCCATAAGGGAGCGAGGCTTTTGCAAATGTGTGCAACCGGAGCGCGGCGGAGAGTTCCCGCCCCAGCAGTCATCGTCTCAGGCGATTTCCCCGCGCGTCAGGATGTCTGAATCTGGCCGGTCGTTGGAAAATGCATGCGGTTGACTTGGGGCGCGGGGGCTTTAGTGTGTGGCGTTTCCGAAGATGAGCGCACCACGCCGACATGTCCTGTTTGTCTGCACCGGCAATATCTGCCGGAGTCCGATGGCAGAGGGACTGTTCCGGAAATTGACGGCGGGCCTGAAGGGCATCACGGCGGAATCCGCAGGACTGAGCGCGGCGAGCGGGCAGCCCCCGAGCACCGACGCCGTCCGCGTGCTGGCGGAAAGGGAAGTCGACATCTCGAAGCTCCGGAGCCAGCCGGTGACCGAGGAGGTCCTGGCGCGCGCCACGCACATCTTCGTGATGACGCGCGACCACCGGCACCTGCTCGACTTGTTTTACCCGGAAGCCTCGGGCAAAGTGGCGCTCCTGCGGGGGGACGAGCCGGGAGGCCCGGATGTCCCGGATCCCATCGGGCAAGGCCGGGCGGTTTACGAAAAATGCCGGGAGACCATCGCCCGCGCCCTGCCAGCCATTTTGAAAAAAATCAACGCATCACCCATGACCACCACCGAATCCGCCAACGACCTCGCGGCTCTCGCCGCCGCCGACCCCCAAATCGCCGAAGCCATCGCCCGCGAGCACGAGCGCCAGTTCGAGCACATCGAGCTGATCGCATCCGAAAATTTCACCAGCCGGGCCGTGATGCAGGCCCAGGGGTCGTGCCTCACGAACAAATACGCGGAAGGCTACCCGGGCCGCCGTTGGTATGGGGGCTGCGAATTCGTGGATGCGGTCGAGGCACTCGCCATCGCGCGCGCGAAGGAGCTTTTCGGGGCCGACCACGCGAACGTCCAGGCCCACAGCGGCAGCCAGGCGAACATGGCGGTCTATTTCAGCGTCCTCCAGCCCGGCGACCGCATTCTCACGATGGACCTCGCGCACGGCGGGCATCTGACCCACGGACACAAGGCGAACTTCTCGGGCAAACTCTACGAAGTTCACCACTACGGGGTCGGACGGGAGACCGAAACCATCGACTACGACGCCCTGCAACGCCAGGCGCAGGAGGTGAAGCCGAAGATGATCACGGCGGGCGCGTCCGCCTACCCGAGGACCATCGATTTTCCCCGCATGAGGGAGATCGCGGATTCCGTGGGTGCCTACCTTTTCGTGGACATGGCCCATATCGCGGGCCTCGTGGCCGGCGGGGCGCACCCGTCACCGGTCCCGCACGCGCATTTTGTCACCACCACCACGCACAAGAGCCTGCGCGGCCCACGGGCCGGGCTCGTGATGTGCCGCGAGGAATTCGCGAAGAAGGTGGATTCGAACATCTTCCCGGGCATCCAGGGAGGCCCGCTCATGCACGTGATCGCCGCGAAAGCGGTCTGCCTGCACGAGGCGCTGAAACCGGAATTCCAGGGGTATGCGCGGCAGGTGGTCAGCAACGCCAAAGCCCTCGCGGCGAGGCTCTCGATGCTTGGCTTCCGGATCGTCTCCGGCGGAACGGACAACCACGTGATGCTCGTGGACCTGCGCCCGAAGGGCATTCATGGCGTCGAGGCCCAGACGACGCTGGACAAGGCCGCGATCACCGTGAACAAAAATGCGATCCCGTTCGACACCGAACCGATCACCAAAACCGGCGGCATCCGGATCGGAACCCCCGCGATGACGACCCGCGGCCTCGGCGAGGAAGACATGATGGAAGTGGCCGACTTCATCAACACCGCGCTCGAATCGCGCGGCGACGAAGCCGCCCTCGCCGCCCTGCGGAAAAAAGTCACCGCCTTCACCTCCCGGTTCCCGCTGCCTTGAGCGGCTTTTACGGCGCAAAAAAATGTTTTCCCCCGCCCGGAGAGCGCCCTGGAGCCCGCAGGCGGTTCCATCGCGGTGCCCCTTGAGAGCGATCTCCAAGACCGACCACGCACTTTCGCAACCTCATCGAGATGGGGCGGGAATGGGGCGGAAAACTCACAAAAAATCTTCCGCCCCACAAAAAAACCATTTGACTTCTCCGATTGCGATGCTAATTTTACACGTGTCAAACAGATAACCCCTACAACCACCATGAAATTGACAACCATCAAAAAGGCAGCCCCGCGGTCCCCCGCCATTTCCTGGCACCTCCTCGTCGCCGCCGCTGCCCTGCTCGCGACCCTTCACCCCGCATCCGCCCTGACATGGGACACCAACGGCCCGACCAATGTCTGGACTCTCACCACCGGAAATGCCAACTGGACTCCCGGTCCGGTTGAGTGGACCGATGGCAACACCGCCGTGTTCGACAACGCCACCGGTGAAGCTATCACGATCACCGGCACGGTCAGCCCGACCTCCGTCACCGTCGGTGCCAACAATGGAAGCTGGACATTCGCTGGATCGGGCTCCATCACCGGCAGTGGAGGCATCTCAAAAACTGGCACAGGAACACTCACTATTCTCAATGCGAATAGCTACGATGGACTCACAAGCCTAACCACTGCGGGTGGTGTGTTAAACATTCAAAACGCTAACGCCTTGGGCAGCACGGTTGGAGCGACAAACATCAATGCGGGTTCCCTCCAACTCCAAGGTGGAATCACGGTTGTCGGAGAGTCCCTTACCGTCACGAACGGCGGACGACTGGTCAATGTCAGTGGAACAAATGAGTGGAACGGATCGATCAATCCGGTTACCAGCGGCAGCGGTTCGCGCTTTCAATCCGATTCCGGATTACTCACCGTGAGTGGCACCGTCACATTGACCGGGAACGCTGCGAGTTTCAGCGTGCGAGGCGCGGGCAACGGCGTTGTCAGCGGAGACATTGTAGAAGGTGGCACCGCCTCAGGATTATCAAAGGCTGATGCGGGCACTTGGACCTTTTCTGGAGCTAATTCCTATAAAGGAACTACCAATGTTAGCACGGGAACACTCCTTATTACAGGTGATTCATCCGCGGCAACTGGCGCGGTCACAGTCGCCAACGGTGCCACTCTCGGCGGCACGGGCATTGTGGGCGGTGCCACGACGGTGAGTGGCGGCGGCATCATTTCCGCGGGAGATGGCGGCGGCGCGGACACACTGACCTTCGCCAACGGACTGAGTCTTTCCGCTGGCAACTCGAGGGCAATCTTTGAAGCCGGTGATTTGATCGCTGTCACCGGCGGCACACTCGGTCTGGCCAGTGCGTGGGATTTGACGATTAGCGGACCTGGATACAAAAATGGCGGCACGACCACTCTATTCACCTACACGACGGCAGGAACGATCTTCACCAACGCGGACATCACCCTCACCGGGCTCGGTTTCACTCCGAGCGGTCCATTGACTCTTACGAGCACCGGATCGGCCATCGTCCTCAACGGCATCTCCGTCGTCCCCGAGCCTTCGACGTGGGCGCTGCTGGCGTTCAGCCTGACGACGGTGATGGTCCTGCGCCGCCGGACGCGCAATCGCTGAGTTTTTTTGGGGTAATGGGCGGTGCCTCTTGGGGGTGGCACCGCCCATTTTTTTTGAAAATTTTCAGTTTTCCTTTTGGGTCGGCAACCGCTTTGCTTCCGGTTCCACAATCCTGATATGAAACTCGATACTCCCACACTTGAACTGGCGGCCCGCGATGCGCGGGGCCTGGCGATGGACGCGGTGGCGAAATGCAAATCCGGCCACCTGGGTCTTCCGCTCGGCGCGGCGGACGTGGGAGCCGTGCTTTTCGGGCATTCGCTGAGCTACAATCCCGACGAGCCGCGCTGGCTGAACCGCGACCGGTTCATCCTGTCCGCCGGCCACGGCAGCATGTTCCTCTACGGCTGGCTGCATCTCGCCGGGTATGCGCTCCCGATCGGGGAAGTGAAAAATTTCCGGCAACTGCACAGCCTGACTCCCGGGCATCCGGAGTTCGGCGAGACAGCGGGGGTGGAGGCGACGACCGGTCCGCTCGGGCAGGGGGTCTCGAACGCGGTTGGCTACGCGATTTCCGCGAAGATGAGAGAGGCGCGTTTCAACACCGTCGAACACGCGATCTTCGACCACCATGTCTTTGCCCTTGCCGGCGACGGATGCCTCCAGGAGGGCGTGGCGCAGGAAGCCAGCGCGCTCGCCGCGCACCTCGGCCTGGACAACCTGATCCTGATCTATGACTCCAACAATGTGACCCTCGACGCCATGGCACCGGTCACCCAGAGCGAGGACACCGCCGCGCGGTATCGCGCCTACGGCTGGGATGTCCAGGAGATCGACGGCCACGATCTCGTGGAAATTGCCGGGGCGATCGGCAAGGCGAAATCCGCGACCGGAGGAAAGCCGCAGCTCATCATCGCAAAAACCCTGATCGGGAAAGGGATTCCCGAGGTTTCCGGCACGAACAAGGCCCACGGGGAGGCTGGCGTGAAATTTGTCGCCGAGGCCAGAAAGGCCCTCGGGCTCCCGGAGGAAACCTTTTTTGTTTCCCCCGAAACCCGCGCCTTCTTCGCCTGCCGCAAAGCCGGGCTGAAGAGTGCCCACGAAGAATGGCTGAAAAAATACGGGGCCTGGCGCGTGGCCAACGCGGATCTCGCCCGGGAACTCGACGATGCGGTGGCGGGAAGAGTCCCGGATTTGCTGAAGGTGATCCCGCCGTTCGATCCCGCCTCGAACATCGCGACCAGGAAAGCGGGCAGCGAGATCCTGCAGCCTGTCGCCCGCGCCATGCCGCTCCTGGTCAGCGGCAGCGCCGACCTCCACGGCTCGACGCTCAACTACATCAAGGACGGCGGGGATTTCAACCGCGAGAACCGCGCGGGCCGGAACCTGCATTTCGGGATCCGCGAGCACGCGATGTGCGGGCTCATGAACGGCATCGCCTATGACGGGATCTTCCGTCCGAGCGGCGCGACGTTCCTGGTGTTCAGCGATTACGGGCGGCCATCCATCCGGGTCGCGGCCCTCTCGAAGCTTCCGGTCGTCTACATCTTCACGCACGATTCGATCGGTGTCGGCGAGGACGGCCCCACGCACGAACCGGTGGAGACGGTGGCCGCGCTGCGCGCGATTCCCGGGCTGGACGTCATCCGGCCCGGCGACCCGGAGGAGACGGCGGGCGCATTTGCCGCCGCGTTCCAGAAAACCGATGGCCCGACGATGCTCGTGCTCTCGCGCCAGAACCTTCCGACCCTGAATGAAATCCCCGTGGGATCGCGCCGGGAAGGCGTCTTCGTCGGCGGCTACGTTGCGAAAAAAGAAACCGCCCCGCTCGCCCTGATCCTGCTCGCAGCCGGCAGCGAGCTCCAGCACGCGATCAAGGCGGCCGCCGATCTCGGTCCCGGGACCCGCGTCGTCTCGATGCCGTGCTTCGAGCGCTTCGAGCGCCAGAGCGCGGAATACCGGGAGTCCGTCCTGCCCGCAAGCTGCCGCAAGCGCGTCTCGATCGAGGCCGGAGTCTCGGATCCCTGGTTCCGCTTCGTCGGGCTCGACGGGCGCACCGTGGCGGTGGATCGCTTCGGCCTGAGCGCCCCCGGAAATATTGCGATGGGGGAACTCGGAATCACCGCCGGGCATCTCGTGGAGGTTGCCAGGAGTTTGTAGGACCCGCCTTTCCCGGCTGGACGCAGGGGGGCGGTGGACGCCGCAGACCCAAATCCGCGTAAGGGAAGAAATGAGAGGGGAACGGATCGACGACATGCCGATAACGTGAGGGAGGGCGAAGCTCCGTCTGAGCCGTAATAAATGGGCTCACACGGAGGTTCGCCCTCCCATCGTTGGCGTTACGCGGATTTGGGGCAGACGCGAGTGGTTGACATCATCTTCGCCCCCAAGCATTTTTCGGACGTGCATTCGTTTTCGTATATCGGCGGGGCCTTCCATTGCGAAGGGGTGGACTTGGAGGAAGTGGCGGCGCGGTTTGGAACCCCCGCTTATGTTTATTCCGCCGGGACAATCCGGGATAACTTCCGGCGGCTCGATCTTGCCCTGAAACCGGTTGACCATCTGGTTTGTTTTGCGGTGAAGGCGAATTCGAACTTGGCCGTCCTGGACCTTTTGGCGGGGGAGGGGGCCGGGTTTGACATCGTTTCCGCCGGGGAACTTTTCCGCGTTTTGAAAGCCGGCGGGCGGGCGGATCGCTGCACGTTCGCGGGTGTGGGGAAGACGGCTGACGAGATTGCATATGCCCTGAAAGAAGGCGTGTATTGCTTCAATGTCGAGAGCGAGGCGGAGCTGGGGCGCATCAACGGCATCGCGGGGGCCCACGGCCTCATCGCGCCGGTGGCGATCCGCGTGAACCCCGATGTCGACGCGCGCACGCACAAATTCATCTCGACCGGGAAGAGCAAAAACAAATTTGGCATCGGCCTCGACCGGGCCGTCGAGGTCTACGCGAAGGCCGAGGCGCTGCCGCACCTCAAAATCCGCGGCATCCAGACCCATATCGGATCCCAGATTTTGGAGCCGGGGCCGTTCGCCGAAGCCGCCCGCAAGCTGGTCGCGCTGGTCGGGGAGATCAGGGACCGGCATGGGATCGAATTTTTCAGCATCGGGGGAGGGATGGGAATTGTCTACGACGCGGCCCTCGCGAGCGGCGATCCGGAGTGGTGGAAATCCACCAGCCACCCGCTGCGGATCACCCCGGAGGACTATGCCGCGGCGGTCCTGCCAATTCTCGCTCCTCTGGGCCTGAGGCTCCTCTTCGAGCCGGGACGTTTCCTTGTCGGCAATGCCGGGGTTCTCCTTTCCACCGTGCAATACGTGAAGAAGACCCCGTCCAAGACCTTCACGATCGTGGACGCGGGGATGAACGACCTCATCCGCCCCGCTCTCTACGAGGGCTGGCACGAGATCGTGCCCTTGAAGGAGTCCGCGCAACCCCCGGAGCCGATGGATGTGGTCGGCCCTGTCTGCGAAAGTGGGGATTTTTTCGCACAGGACCGCAAACTTCCTCCGCTGGCATCCGGAGACAGGATCGCGCTGCTCAGCGCGGGGGCCTACGGGTTCGTGATGTCATCGAACTACAATTCGCGCCCGCTGCTTCCGGAGGTGTTGGTCGATGGATCGAACGCCCATCTCATCCGGGAAAGACAGAGCCTCGAAGCCATGATTTCCGGGGAAAGAACCGCGCCCGCAAGGCGATGAAGGGGATTATTTCTGAAACAGCCGGGAAAAAATCATATTCCGTCTCCTTGGCTTCAAGCCAACCGCCTTGAAAAAAGCAAAAAAGCCTTGCACTGCCGCCGCGCGTGTTATAACGTAATTATATTATCGTTGTTCCCTGCCATTGTCTTCTCCCATGAATCCCCCTTTCCGCGTCCTGTATTACAATGATTTGGTCAATCTTCTGAGTTGCGAAAGTCCGTTTCATCATCAGGGGGAAGATTTCGACGTTTCGATGATCGACCGGAGCGTGGACGAGACGGGAGGGCTGGGGGTGGACGCCTATTTTCTTCAGGCGGGTTCGGGTCATTTGCCGCTGTATCCCAGCGCGATTTACGGGATGGCGGAGCACGTCGCGTGGTGGAAGGAGCATTTCGGCACAGACCCTCTGGAGGGGGAGGAGGGCTCTTTCCTGCGGTGGATTTTGGATGGGGGAGATGTGATCGCGAGATTCCGGGAGCGCGTGCGGGGGTGGGGGCAGGCATTTTTTATTTCGCAACGTCTCAACGACGTGCATTTTGCGGAATGCGCGGGTGTTCCGGGAAACCGGAAGGGCGCCCATTGGTTGAGCCGTTTCTATGCCGGGCACCTTGGGGATCAACTCGGCGACCGCACGCAATACTGGTTCGACTGGGCTCCCCGGGCGCTGGACTGGAGGAATCCTGAAATTCCCGCCTATCACCTGGGCCTGATCAAGGAGCAGTGCGAACGTTACGACATCGACGGGTTCGATCTGGATTTCATGCGATTCCCGGCGTTTTTTGCGGAGGATGTTCCCCGCCGGGAACGGGTGGAGATCCTGGCGGATTTCATTGCCGGGGTCCGTTCGATTCTCGACCGGACGGCGAAAGGAACGAGGCGGCTGCTTTCCGCGAGGGTTCCCGCGCTCAGGAACAAGGACGAGGGCATCGGCATCGACCTGGAATTGTGGACCCGGCTGGGCGTCGATTTTTATACGGTCTCCTCGTTTTATTACACCTGCCAGGAAGTGGATTTTGAAGAAACCCGTCGGCAGGCCGCCTCGGTGCCATTGTTTCTGGAGCTGACCCACGCCACGCGGGTCGGCGAGTTTCTGGAGAATAGCTGGGGGAAAACCGTGGATGCATTCACGTTTCGCCGGACGACGCCTTTCCAATATTACACCACGGCAGCTTTGGGATACGCGGCCGGGTTCGACGGCGCGGCCGTATATAATTTTCAGTATTACCGCCCGCACGGTTCCGGCAACCGCGGGCCGTTCAACGAACCGCCATTCGACATCCTGCCCCGGCTGGGGAACCCTGAAATGCTGGGCCGGTTTCCGCAGCACTATTTTTTGTCTGGGAGCCATTACGTCCAGCATTCCGTCCCGCCGGGCAGCCCCCCGGAAGAGCGGGGGGCGCAATTGCCACGGGATCTGCTTCCCGGGGGGGAAATCTCTCTTAAGTTCCGGGTTTTGTCGGAGGCGGGCGGTCCCGGAGTTTTTCGTGTGGAGACGGAGCTTCCGTCGGACATTCAAGATGCGGTCGAAGTCCGCTTTAACGGGGTGGAGACCGCAGGGATAGCGTCCTTGGAGGAAGCATTTCCCTTCCAGATGAGCCCGCTGACGAATATTTCCGGGCGCGGTGCCGCCTGGGTTGTGCCCGGGCAAAGCGGATCTGGCACAATCGAAGTGTTCCTTGCCGCGAAACCCTGTCTCGGGTCCGGATGCCGGATCGTGTTTGCGGACCTGTCCTTCCGGGATGCCCGGACAAACCGCATGGAGCCCCGCCATGCTTGACCCGCGTTCCAGATCGTCGAAACACCGGACGCACGCTTTCACCCTGGTGGAGTTGATGGCCGTGGCGGCCATCATCGCGGTTCTTGCGGCTCTCTTGTTGCCGGTGATCGGGCGCATGCAAACCCAGGCGAAAAAAGCGAAATGCCTCGGGAACCTGCACACGATTGGGACCGCGTTTTTTGCTTATGCGAATGACCACGACCAGTTGGCACCGGAGGATGGAACATACAAGGGAAACACATCGCCTTCGCTGTGGCGCTATAACGACAAGGACTATGTCAATCTGGGCCCGCTGTTCGACTACGCGGGCGTGCCGCGAAAGCTTGGCGGTCGGCAATACACGCCGCAACTTTTCCTTTGCCCGGGCGATTCCTACACGCTCGATTATTGGTCGACCTGCTCGTATTGGCTGAACTGGGACATCACGGCCCGGCCCGACCGGAAGAAGCCTCTGTTTACCCTCCCTCCGAGGACGCTCGCCATCTTCGACCGGGGCGAGTGGTGGGGGAAGTCTCCGGCCAGGAACATGAACCAGAACCACGATGCAGTTGGGTTCAACGCGCTGCTTTTGAACGGCAGCGTGACGTGGATCCCCCGAACAAAAACCTCCGACCTGCCGCTATGGGATTGGAGCAAATTGGTCAATCTCGACTGAGGGACCACCTTCCCGACCCGGCACCCACCAACCCGAATGAAAACAACAGGGCCCATGAATCCACCCGCGAAAAATACGCGGGCCACTGACTGCCCCCACTCTTCCAGCAAACCAAAAACCAACCCGAAAACACCAACCCACATGAAAACACTAAAACACCTCCCCGTCCTTCTCCTGGCCGCGCTTTGCGCGCTGGCAACCGCCCACTCCGAGGTCTTCATCGATCTCGACATCGCCAACGATGCTGTAAAAAACCGGGGCACATTGGGAGATCCCACAGTCAATCTCCGCACTGCGGGAGCCTTCGTTCCCGTCGGCAATGGCCAGGGATTCAAAACCGGCGCGAACGGCATGGGATCGAGCGCCACCAACGGCCCGGAAACCGGCACGATCACCTGGAAAAATGCCGCCATCGCCGGAAAAGTTGACACCGTCGAAACATTTTCCATGTATATGTGGCTGAAGCCGGAAACCGCGCCGACCACCGTGGCGCGGATTTTCAACAAGGGGGTGTTCGGCGTCGGATTCAACAACGGGAATGTCTTTCTCCAGATCAACGGCAAGCAGACCAACTGCTATTTTTATGGCCTTGCGAAAAATGCCGCCGCCAAGTGGATTTTCGTCGGCATTTCCTTCGCCAAGGGAGACGTGACCGCATGTTTTGGGACTCCGGACAGCCCGAACCTGACGTTCGTCAATGCCGTTTCGGACCAGGCCCAACTCAAGCCCAGCGCCGTTGATCTGGTCATCGGCAACGTGGACCAACTGACCCGGCCTTTTCAGGGCGTGATCGGGACGTTTTTCCTCAGCGACGATGCGGGCTTCGATCTCAACAAGGCATTTGAATCCACCCGCGAAAAATACGCGGGCCATTAACCCACCGGATGATGCGCCTGCTTTCCCTGTTATTCGTCCTCGCCCTGGCACCGCTCGCGAGCGGGCAGGAAGCCGTCAGGAACGGAGCTTTCCGCGACGGCCTCGAACCCTGGCAGCGGCCCCCGGCGGCATCCGCCTGGGGCACCTCCCTGGAAGCGCGTTTCGACGCCAACGTCACGCACGACCCCGGCACGGGTTCGGCGGTGTTTTTCGGACGGGGGTCCAGCCGGGGCATGCTGTATCAGGATCTGCCCGCGGGCCGCGCGGGAAAGGTCCGCCTCTCCTGCTGGGTCAAGATGGAGAACTTCGATCCCGGCTGGGATGCCCGTGCGGTCCTGCTCTGGTCGGGCGACCGCGACGGGAGCGCCCGGATGGTGGCCACCCCATCAGCCAGTTCTTCAAACGAATGGCGTCTTCTCGAAACCGTCGCCGAAATTCCCGAGGGCGTTCGCCGCATTCGCCTCACCCTCGAGACCGCGCCATCGGGCCGGGCCGGGGGAAAGGAAAACAGCGGGATCGTCTGGTTCGATGAAGCGGGGGTGGAATACCTGGCTTCCTCCGAAACTGCCGGAGCGACCCCGAACGCAAAGGCCCCCGCGAACCTGGTCGCCTGGCCTGCGGGTGAGTCCCTGGGGATTTACGCTCCCGGAGAGCCCATCCAGATCGCGGTCATCGTCCCTTCCGATTTTCCAACCGATGGGGTCTTCGACTGCCGGATTGAGGACTATGATGGGGGGCCTGCCACCGACCTCGCCGGCTTGAAAGGAAAAATCGAATCCGCCGGAAAGGCGGTTCTCGATCTGCCGGCTCCGGCCCGCCCCGGCTTCTACGTCGTCACGGTGCTGGCGAAAAATACGGCCGGGGAAATCCTCGGCAAGGGAAGCACGGGCATCGGCCTCGTCGAACCCATCACGGACAGGGATCCGTTTTTCAGCTTTTCAGGATTTCGCAATCACCCGTGGATGGCGGAGGCCGTCAAGCGCCTCGGTGCCGGATCGAACATGTTTTTCACCAATTGGCGGGCGACCGAGCCAACCAAGGGACAATACAATTTCGGCGAGTTTGACGCCTGGCTCAGGGCCAACGAGGCGGCGGGCCTCCGAACGAATATCCTGGAAATCTTCGCCTCGGCGGAGACGCGCGACTGGGTCACGCCCCAATGGGAAGTGGACCGGCTGGGCAAGAGGTGGTCGTATGATCCCGAACATCTGGAGGCGTATTCCCGGCGCGTGCGGGAATTGGCCTCGCGTTACGGGAAGCGGATTTCGACCTGGGTGTTGCACCATGAAGTGGCGTCCAATTCCCGGGATCTCGATCAGGTCATCGAATACGATGTCAACAAAACGAAGGCTTTCGTGGCCGGCCTCCGCTCCGTGATCCCGGATGCCGTCATTGCCGGCGTCGGCGTCTCCGGGCGCGAGCAAACCGAGGACTTCAAAATCTCGAAGATTTTTTGGAGCCGGTTGAACGGGGATCTGCAAATCTTCACTCCCCACAACTATTCCCTGGGGCGGGCGATCCGTCGCGGCTCGCGCGTGCTGCCGCCCGAGGACTTCCTGCCGGCGTCGATCCGGGGTGCCCTCGAAGTGATACGGCCATACAAAAACAAGGCCCTGGGAAACGACGAAAACGGCTACTCGCTGGAAAACGGCATTCCGCTCAACGATCCGCTGCAAAGGCTGATGGCCAATCTCGCCGCCCGGGCGATCATCATCCACCGCGCGGAGCCGCTCATGAAATACTACTGCTATTTCACGGCTGAGCCGATGAGTGAAGACGGTGGCCTTACCAGCTACGGGCTCTGGGAAGATCCCGTGCGCGGACGGGGCGGCAAGGAGTCGCTCAAGGCGGGCGACCCGCTCTGGCCGCGTCCCGCCGCGCTCGCCTACGCCACCTGCGCCCGGTTTTTGGGGCGGATGGAACGGGTCGAACGAATCCCCCTGCACAGGGACCTCTGGGCCTATGCGTTTCTGGCCGGAGACCGCGCGGTCTTTCCGCTGTGGACCACGCTGAATGAAAAGGTCGAGGTGTCGTTCACCTCCCCCGCGCCGCTGGAAGCCTTCAATCTCATGGGGCGCAAAGTCGCCTCGCATCCTGAGGGCACGGTCAAGCTCTCCCTCAGTCAGGAACCCCTTTGGATCACTGCTCCCCGCGACCAGTTCGAGGTGATCCTCGGCGCGATTCAAAAGGCCGAGCACTCGCTGCTGTCGGTGGACATGGCCGCCAGCCTCCAAGCCGGCGGCCAACTCGCGGCGGCTTTCCAAAACACCCGGGAAGTCCCCGTGGAGTTGACGTGCAAGGTTCTGGTCGATGGCGCGCCCGCGGGGCAGGATGTCCCGCTGTCGCTCGGCTCCCGCGAAGTGAAGCGGGTCACTTTCCCGTTGCCCGGCGCCGGGGATGCCAAACAAGCGACGCTGCTCGCGATCACCAAAAACGGGAAAACCCTCAGCGCCACCGTCCCGCTTGCCCCGAGGGCCATCCCCAAAGCCACCGCGCCGTTTCCGTGGAACGACCAGGCCTTGAAAAATTCGCTCCTCGTCGATCTCGGCAGCCAGGTTTTCCTCAGCCCGTCGGCCGGTGACCTCAAAGTCGCGAACCTGTGGAAGGACGGAGAAGCCATGCCCAAGTTCCACCTGGCATGGGATCAGCAGGCGCTTTACGTCACCGCCGTGGTCGAAAATGTCCAGCCCAACCAGACGGCCAGGGAACCCCGCGACATCTGGAAACAGGACGGCGTCATGGTCGCCGCCGATTGCGGAAACGACGCGCTCCCCGCATCCTTCAACCGGAAAGGCGGCTATGACGACAACGACGCCGAACTGGCGTTTGCCCTCACCCCGTCCGGCCCCGCCACTTACAAATACCATGGGGCGCCCGCCGCATCTCCCATGAAGTGCGACGTCCGGCAGGAAAACGGACGCTTCATCTATGAAATCACCATTCCCTGGGAGCGCCTCGCCCCACTCCAGCCCAAGGAAGGCAGCGTCTTCAAAATGAACCTGCTCTACACCCACGCCGCCAAGCCGGATTCCACGCTAACCTACTGGTTCGGACTCACGCCCGGCATTCACGGCGGCCCCAAGGACCCGAGCCAGTTCCAGAGCTTCATCCTCAGCAAATAATACCATTTCCACATCGAAACAGATCAAATTGAGGGACGGCTCGGCAAGCCATCCCTACCGTTTGGCGGTAGGGCGGTTTCGCCGAAACCGCCGTGATGTTTTATAACAAACCGACACTTCGATTTCACTCGTTCCCGGCCAGCGTCCGGGAGCAAACGGAAAAATCTCCAAACCAACACAAACACCAACATGTGACAAAACCATGAAACCCATCCGTCCCCCCAAAATCCTCGCAGCCTGCCTTGCGCTGGCTGTTCTTCAGGCACTGCCCGCTCCCGGCGCGGAACTCGTGCGGCTCGACCTCGGCACCGACACCGCCGTCAACAGCGTGTCGGGCGGCATCGGGAACGGGACTGTCAACGTCAACACAAACGGCTTCTTCGAGAACGTGAACACGAACGGAAGCCCGGCGGGAAGGGCGTTCAACACGGGGGCCAATGGCATGGGAACGCTCGCGACCAACGATCCGAACGTCGGGACGATCTCGTGGGCCAACAGTGCCTTCAAATCCAGGTGGGATAACAGCGCTCAATTCACCCTCTATTTGTGGCTGCGCCCCAACACCACGCCGGGTTCCACCGCCAGGGTCTTGGACATCGGCAGGGTGATCGTGACGCTGAACTCCGCGTCCCAGGTGGGGGTGCTCGCCGGGGGGGCTGTCAGCAAGCTCTTCAGCGGCGTTCAGTGGAGCACGAATGAGTGGACCATGCTGGCCGTGACCTTCAACGCCGGGACGATCACCGTCGCCTGCGCTCCGGCCACCGCCGACGACCTGACCGTGCTTCCCACGCTGACGCAGGCGGAAACCAGCATCGGCACCACCAGCGCGAACCTGGTGCTCGGGAACGTGGCCAGCCGGACCTACCCGTTTGATGGAGCCATCGGGGGATTCTATCTGGCCAACGACCTCAATCTGAACCTTCAGGCCACATTCGACGCTCTCAAACCGCTCTATGTTTCCCAGGAAACCGATCCGGTGGACAATCAATTGGACGCGGCCTGGCCGACTGGCACGACCAAGGGCATTTTTCAGCCGGGCGAAACGGTGCGCCTGGCGGTGAAGCTAAAGGCGACCGCGCCAAGCTCGGTGCGCTACGGCGTGACCATCCAGGACTATCAGGGGCAAACGGTTTACACCTCGACGAATCTTCCCGTGCAGGTGGTTGACGGGAAATCAACCCTCCTGATGCCCACTCCCTCGAAGGCGGACTACTACGCGGCAAAGGTTAGAGTTTGGAACGATTCGACCGGGGAGTATGTGGGTTACTTCCACACGGGCTACAGCGTGCTCGATCCCATCACGGATGCCGAGCGCGACCCGTATTTCAGCGTGTCGGGGTGGCGCAACTCGACCCTTTTCCGCGACGGATTCAAGCGGCTCGGGGTGGGGGCGAATCTCTTCTACACCACCTGGTACACCCGCGCAAGGCCAAGTGACCCTCACAACCTGGCCGCAATTCAAGCGTGGATCACGGGCAACGAGCAAGCGGGAATGCAATCGATGATTCTGGAAAATCTGGGGTCCGATGAAGCGTTTAGTCCGCCTTGGACCATTCCCACGGCGGAGATGACGCGCATTAAAAATCTGGATGCGAATACCACTGATCGGTGGGAGTATGACGCGCAGCATTTCACCAACTACGGCATCGACGTCAGGAACATGGTCACCGCCCTATCCGGCCGGGTCAGCCACTGGATCCTCTACCACGAACTGCAGCCTGGCTCGACTGAACTGGACCAGCACATCGATTACGACACTCGCAAGATGGAAACCTTCGCCAACTGGGCCCGGGGCGTTGATCCCAATGCCGTCATCGCCGGGGTTGGCGTTTCGGCGGCGGATGGGTTGCCCTACTCCACGCTGCCGACCGATCCGTCGCTCGCTTTCACCGTGGCGCGGCGCTTCTGGCCAAACCTCTACAGCAAACTCGACATTTTCACCCCGCACAACTACTCGGTCGCGAGAGAGATCAAGGATGGGGTCACCTACCGGGGACCGGAGAGTTTCCTGCCCGCGTCGTTGATCCGGGCCGCAGACGTGCTGACCTCGTCTCCGAACGCCGCGGAAAAGACGCTCGGCAATGACGAAAACGGCTACTTGGTCAAAAATGCCCTGCCGCTCAACCACCGGCTGCATCGGATGATGGCAAACGTGTCGGCGCGCGCCGCGATCATTCACCGGGCCGAGCCCCGGATGGAGTATTATTGCTACTTCTGCGTGGAACCGTGCGGCTTTGAGGACCAGGGCGTCAGCAGCTTCGGCCTCTGGGAAGACACATTTAACAGTATCACGGGTAAAAAAATCCTGACCGACGCCGATCCGCTCTGGCCGCGACCGGTGACAATGGCCTATGCCACCGTGGCGCGATACCTCAACTTCGTGGAGCAGAGCACCAAAATTTCGGAGGGCCCGAACACCTGGCTCTACGGGTTCCAGACCTCCAGGCGCTCCGTCTTCCCCGTGTGGATCGCGCAGAAGGGAAGCTCGATGATCAGCCCCACGGCTCCAAGCCTGCACGCGACCATCCGCTTCACGGCACCGGTTTCGCTCAACATCTACAACGTGATCGGCCAGTTGGTGTTCACCGTGCCCGCGGGACCGGTGACCCTGTCGATCAGCGAGTCCCCGCTCTATCTCGTGGCAACGACGGGACAGTTTGACTCCGTGCTGGCTGCCTTGCAATCAGCCCAATACTCCCTCAAGTAGATGATCAAAATATTCCAAGAAATTCCATTGACACCACTTAAAATTATATCTACGTTATAACACGCCAACCCACATTATGAAAACCACCCATACCCCCAAAGTCGTCGCGGCCAGTCTTTCACTGGCGGCGGTCATGGCATTCTTCGGCACTTCGTCTGTTCTCGCCTCCACTTGGACTGGCGTAGGCGGCAACTGGAACAGCGACGGCAATCCAGGCTGGAATGGCACCGGCGTGCCCGATGCTGCTGGGGCGATCGCGGATTTCACCAGCACCGACAACCGAACTGTGACAGTCGATGCATCTACCCGCACGGTGGGAACCTTGACACTGAGCGGCGCGGGTGATAAGGCAACATCGATCTCAACGACATCCTTCGGGCTGATTTTCAACAATAATGGGGCGACGAATGCTTTTGGGACTGCTGGCGCACTCATCAGCAACACGGATTCAAGCACGGGAACAACGAATCGACTCGACATTTCTGCCGGCACGAACAGCACATTGGCGGATGACCTGACAATCGCCAACACGGGTGGTTCCACCAGATCGTCCGGCTCGATTGTATTCAGCAATGGATTTGGGGGGACAGGGAATCTGATCATTAGCAACGTGAGCAACAATATTGCTGCCGGTCAGATTGTATTTGGACAATCCAGCAATTTCGCCGGGTCCGTGCTGATTCAAAAGGGGGCGGTGACATTTGCTCAAAACACAAGTTTTGGTGGAGTTGGCAATGCAATCACCTTGGGCAGTTCCGGCAACTCTGCGACCCTGGTCTCTACCGGCGGTAGCACCACTTTCTCAAATAACATCACTGTTGCGGCGACAGTGGGCACGAATGTTCTGGGATCAAGCAATATTGCTGCCACCAACTCCACATACGCGGGAACGCTGCTCTTGAGCGGAGGCGTGAGTTTGACGAGTGCAAAGACTGGCGGCGCGGATGTTCGCTATACGGGGGTGATCTCAGGCGCCGGGGGTGTGACGACTGTTGGAACCGGCGAAACGCAATTTGGAAATGCTTCCACAAGCATCACCAACACCTATCAGGGAAATACCACGTTGGCGGAGACGAGTTCCCTTGTCCTATCGGACAATGCAAAGCTCACCTTTTATGTCGGAGCGAACGGCGTGAACAATCAGATCACAGGCACGGGTCAAGCTCTGACGCTGGATGGCGATTTCGTCTTCGACCTGACAGGGGCGGCCGCAGTCGGAAGCTGGACGATCGTTGATGTGGCTAATCTCAATGAAACTTTCAACAGCACATTCACTGTTTCTGGTTTTACTGAAAGCTCGAATGTTTGGACAATGACCTCAGGCCCGACCACCTACACCTTCACGGAGGCCACGGGGATTTTGACCGCTGTTCCCGAGCCCTCGACATGGATGCTACTGGCCCTGACTGGCACAATCGCAATGGTTTTCCGCCGTCGGCGGAAGGACTGAGAGTTTTGGATATAACGGAATTAGAATCTTGAAATTTGCGAATGATTTTTCCGGCAGCGCCTGTATCCTCGGGAATCATGTCTCCCGAAGTATTGCCGGAGTTGAGTTACTCTCCATTGTTTGCGGCTTCCACGGTGTGGTCATCCGGGCAGACACCTGCGGAGCCATCGGAGTCCAATCGGGTGAAAGAGGCCATTCTGGACATGATCCGCGATCGCGAGATTTTTCCCGGCCAGAAGCTGGACCAGCGGCGGCTGGCCAAACAGCTGGATTCGACGACGGCGCCACTGCGCGAGGCATTGAGTTCGCTGGAAGCCGAGAATGTTTTGGTTCGCGTGCATGGCCTGGGGGTTTTTTGCCGCGCTTACACGGTCAGGGAGCTGGAGGAATTGATCGAGATTCGCAGGGTTCTGGAAGGTCTCGCCGCGAGCCGGGCGGTGCCGCATCTCACGCCGGAATCCCACGCCGAGTTGCTGCGGCTCGCGGACGAATTGGAAAAGCCGATTCCTTCCGGGGAGGAAAACCACTACTCGACCATCCATCTCGCCTTTCACAACAAGGTGCTGGAGCTTTCCCGGAGCACCATGCTTGTCTCGCTCATGAAACAGCACCATTTCATCGATACCTTCATCGGGAGTTTGGTGCCCTCGTTGTGGAAGGTGGAGCCGCACGAGCACCACACCGTTGTCGAAGGCATCGCCAGCGGGGATCCGCAAAAGGCCGAGTCCGCCATGCGGGCCCACATCGCGCCCTGGCTCAAGGAACGCATGGAAAAATACCGCCAGATCTATGGGGTGGGCCCCATTCTTCCCACGCGCCACGGGCTGACGTAAAAAGCATCGCCGGGGGAGGGCCGATCACATGACGCGCTCCCGGAGAAACGGGCAGCCGCTGGTGGGCATCGTTACGCTCAACCCCTGTGTCGATAAGACGCTCTTCCTGGATTCCCTGCCTGCGGAGGGCATCCACACTGCGGAAAAAGCCACGTTCCTCGCCGGCGGCAAGGGCAACAATGTTTCGAGAGTCCTGGGCCGGTTCGGCGTGCGCCGCAAATCGCTCGAAATGATCGCCGGCGCCACCGGGGAACACATCCGCCGGTTGCTGGAGGAGGAGGGGCTGCCCGTGGAATTTGTCGAGGTGCCGGGCCTGAGCCGCGTCATCACCACGATCGTCGGGAGGGATTGGAGACAACTGGCCGTGAAGGAAGTCGGGCCGCAGGTGGCGCTCCGGGATGTCGAGCGCATCAAGGAACGGTTTCTGGCCTTTATCGAAGACGTCGATTTCCTTTGCCTCTCGGGGACGATTTCCTGCGAAACGCTCTGGGATTTTCCGGCCTGGGCGATCCGCCAGGCGAAAGGACGCGGGTTGCCGGTCTCCTTCGACAACGAGGGGGAGGCGTTCGTGCGCGGGCTGGCTGCCGCGCCGGATATCGTGAAGCCCAACGACGACGAAGTCCGCCAGGCCTGGGGATCGGTCATCCAGTCCCCGGGCGACGGCGTGCCGGTCATTCGCCGGATGCTCGCGCAGGGGATCGCGCACCCGATCATCAGCCTTGGCGGCAAGGGGGCGCTGGCCGCCTGCCAGGGGGAAATCTGGCATGTCCTTCCGCCGCCCGTTCGGCTGGTGAACCCCGTCGGCAGCGGCGATTGCTTCATGGCAGCACTCCTGTTTGCCTACACGACCGGCCTGGAATGGCGCGAATGCCTGCGCTGGGGCACGGCTGCGGGCGCCGCCAATGCCGCCCGGTGGGAGGCGGCGGGGATCGGGCTGGCGGATATTCGCCCGCTCCTGGACGGGGTGAAATTCCATGCCCTCGAAAAGCTGTCGCCCGAGCCACCGGGCGAATGCAAGACGGCCCCACGTCCGGAACTGCACCCGAATTTTGTCTCCTGAAAGCGATGTCCCATTTCAAGCTCAGACATCCTGACCTCTCCCGAAACAAAACCCACACCCAACAATGAGCGGTCAAATCACCGATATTTACGAACTGAAAAAACTCGCCGTCGACTACGACGTGAACGACATCCGCGAACGCTACCTCAAACTTTACTCGCCCCTCATCCATGACGCGATGGAGTTTTTGGGGTTGTCCGGGCGGGCGATGGACAGCGGCATCTACCCTCTCACCGTGGACATGAAGGCGGCCGGCCCCGCGTTTACCATCCGGCGGATTTCCACCCCGGAACGTTCCCCCGAGGTCCACAACATCCGTCTCGGGCTGATCAAAAGCATGAGCGAGGGGTGCATCATGCTTTCCGATTCGCAGAACAACAGGAATTGCGGACAATTCGGAGAAATCACCGCCACTGCGATGCGCGCGGCAGGCTGCCAAGGTGCCGTCATCGACGGATCGACCCGCGATTCCAATCATCTCATCAGAATGAACTTCCCGACGTTCTGCCGGTTCCGCAGCCCGCTGGAAGGATTGGGCCGCTCCATGATCACCGAGTATATGATCCCCATCTACGTCAATGGTGCCGACGGACAGTTGCTGGTGTATCCGGGGGACTTTGTCTTCGGAGACAACGACGGGGTCGTGATCGTGCCAAAGGACATGACGCTCAAAGTGCTCGAGCAGGCCGAGGAATGGTTCTACAGCGAAGGCAACAGCCGAAAGGCCATGGCCGATGGCATGGACCCCTTCGAGGCTTACAACAAATTCGGGCGGTTCTGAAACAGGCAGGGAGCCGGGCGGGGGGACCCCGCAACCCTCATCGCCGCAAGAAAAAATTCCCGAACTGTCGGGGCCGGAGCAAAAGTGAACAGAGACGGAGCAAAAGTGGAATTTCAGCCTAAATCCGGCAATTGCCCGCAAATCACGTTTGCCCGTCTGTGGTTCAACTCATCCGCTGCGGAATTGTCCGGGGGTGACGCCTTTCAGCCTGAGAAACCAGACGGCGAAATTGGCGTCGGAGCGAAATCCAAGCCGGTAGGCGATTTCCTTGACGGGTGACGTGCTCGTTTCGAGGAGGCGTTGGGCCGCCTCCAGGCGGCGTTTCTCCCAGTATTTGGCCGGGCTGATGCCAAAGTCGGCGGTGAAGAGGCGGGACAGATGGACCTCGCTCAAGCCTATTTCCCGGAGGAGATCGGTTTTCGGAAATCCGCGGTCGAGCGGGGCTTCATTCAGGATGCGCAGGATGCCCAGGGAACGGTCGTCGCGGGAGGCGGGTTGCTGTGAGGCGCGGGTGCCGTGGCGCACGCGGGTGGCGAACCAAACCGCGATCCATTCAAAAAAGGCGGTCTGCAATTTTAGAAAGAGTGGATAACTCGTCTGCTTCCCACCGAACATTTTGAACCCCTCGCCGACGTGAGGGAAATGGCGGCGAACGAGCCGCTCCAGCCGCTCCGCCTTGCGAAGAAGCTCGGGGTGGTCGTCGCCTGTCAGAACCAGGGGTTCCGCATTTTTGAAGACATTGTTTCCGGCCGGCCACTGGCAATGAAAATGGAGGGAAAGCAGGGAGATGTCCTTGGAGAACTGGATGCGGAGAAGCTCGGGCGACGGCAGGAACCAGGTGTTGGCCTTGACGACGAGGCACTTTGCGGGCGTCTCGACCCGCATCTCTCCCCGCCGGAGATACCAGGCCCAATTGCCAACCTCGAACTTTTGCTCAATCCGTGTGACGCCCGGGGGGTGGTCATAGGCCCAGAGCAATTCGGTGTGCAGGCAGGCCCATTGATGTGTCGTGAGCGAAAGTTCCTGGTTCACGGCGTTCAATATAATGATAATAAAATGAAAGAAAAGATGAAATATCGAAGTGCTTTCCGCCTGCGGCGGGAAGGCCTGCGGGTGATCGTTTCCGCGTGACGTTGTCTCCGCCGATTCCTCCGAAGTCCGTGCGGAACCCCCGGCTGGGGTATCCGATTTTTTGGCTCCTAAATCGTTTCGCCATTCACCCACTGGCCGGAGATCAGGATGCGTTGTCTGAAGATGGGTGCCCCCCTTTCATCGCGCAGCAGAAGGTTGTGCATCATTTCCACAGCCGTTTCCCCCACCTGTTCCAAATTTTGGAAAATGCCGGAAACATTGGGGTGGGCGGAAGATTCGGTCGCCAGATGGCACAGCCCCACATCGCCGGGGAGCGCGATCTTCAATCTTTCGAGATGTTTGGAGACCGCCGGTTCGAGGGTCAGGATGCAGTCCGGCCGGTGTTTTCCGATCCAGTTCCGCAATGCCTCCGCCCCGGAGCGGTATAGCGGAGGCAGAAAAACGGTGCGTCCGGCACAAATGGCCTTTTCCTTCAAATACGCCGCCAGCCACTGATGGTCGAACCGCTTCTCGGTTCCTTCGGAAACGACATATCCGATGCGGCGATACCCCCCGGCCATCACATGGTGCATGGCGGTGATGGTATTCTCAAAATAGTCCGGGCGCACCAAATGCAGGCCGGGATTTCCCGCATGTTCGCCGATGGCGACAGATGTGTAATTTTCCCAGCTAAGATTCAGTTCGGGTTCCCGTTGCGGCATGGGCCCCACAATGAGGGAACGGATTCCGCGATGGTGGAGTATGTGATTGATCCGGGTGTCTTTACCCCCGTTATCGGGCATGGAAAAAACCGTGGTGGTATATCCCAATTTCAGGCCGCGATTTTGAATGCCCCTGACGAGATGTTGCAGCCAGGAGGGAAGGGAGCCCTTTTCGAGCGACTCATGAATCAAGAAGAGAATGACGCCGCCTTGATCGTAATCCCGGACACGGTTGCGATATTTGGCCAGTGCGGACAGCATGGGATCGGGGCGATATCCCATGCCGTCCGCCAGTTCCTGGATTTTCTCCCGGGTGCGGGCGGGAATCCGGGGATCGCTTCGCAAGGCAAGAGACACGGTGGTGCGCGTGACTCCGGCCTTCTCGGCAACCCGCTGAATCGTGACGCGCCTGGATTTCATCCGGAGAATGAAACCTAGATCGGTTGTCTTTTCAGGGCGAGGAAATACCGGTCAAATGACCCCGTGGCGTTCCAGAAACTTTTCTATTACGGGGATGTCGCCTGGGCCGCCATAGAGATTGGCGGTAATTCCCTTGCCGGTGCCCAGCTTTTGAACCAGGCGATCAAATTGTTCCATTTCATGCACCCCGCCGAGCCCTGCAGAAAGCTGAACTTTCTTACCGGCCCCGAGTATTCGCCTTATGACCTCCGACCACTCATCCCATGGGCGCGTTTCGCCGGCTCCGGGCACCCATTGTATCCCTTTGAGTTCCGTGATCGATAAGAACGAGTCCAGATGCCGGAGCGCCCCCGGGCCGTCCAGATGGTAGAAGGTGCGGTCGGTCTGTTTGCAGAATCGTTCCAGGGCGGGAAAGGCGAATTCCTTGAACATTTCCGGACTTAGTTGACAGATACTGTCAGAAACCAGTATCTGGTAAGGCTTCTCCGAAAAGATGCCGGCCCAGCAGCTGTAGCCGGGATTATGACGGCTTAGGTAGCCGTGAGCCAGATGATAGTAATGCCAGGATAATGCCTCTGCTTCCGAAAGTGCCCGCAGGACTTCCTCCGGTTCGTCCACCAGCGCGAACAGCAGTTCCTCGGTTCCCAGGAGTGCCGAGATGGCGTCGAGCAGCCCGCCCGTGCAGTAGCCAATCTGGACTTTGCCCTGCCAATAGTCACTGGTGTCCCGGCAAAATTTCTCATACCGCCGATGCCAGGCATTATTGGCATCAAGGTGGAAATGCAGGTGGTCGATGGTCATCCCGGGGATCTTGTGAACCCAGGTGGTGGACTCGTCCGCGACCAGTTCCCCGCCCGCAAGCGCTGAAAGGAACGTGGGGCCAAAATTCGCCCACATATCCGGATACGCGTCGCCCGAATAGCGCACGTGTCGCCGCAAATACCATGCATACGTTTCGATGATGGCTTCCATCGGTTCGTCGATGCGATATTGGGCCACGTTGTGGTAGACCGGCAGGCCGAGCGGAGAGAGCGTCTCCTGCGGCAGGATAACCCTCGCCGCGATGAGCGGGCGGTCGAGGTCGCCCGACCACCACGCCTCGGTGTTTGTCCGGAGCCGGCTCCAGTCGTCGCTGGAGAATGAGTCCGGCGAACGCCATTCCCGCTTCATTTGGCAAGTCGCTGGCATCGTGTTTCGAGGTTTGAGGGTCCCTTAGAGTTTGATCGCCCGGCCGACATCCGAGGGACGGATGCTGGAGCGAAAAGCGATCTGCAACCCGAGGCGCACCTTGTCGCTTAAGTTGGGGCCGCTCTTGTGCGGCGTGAAGCGCGAGAAAAGGACGAATCCGCCCGCCGGCACTTCGGCCAGACATTCCGTTTCCGGCTCGAACTGGCAGTGCCAGGCCCGGTCCGTTTCGCCCATCTTGTGCGGGAGGAGCCCCCTCGTGTGCCATCGGGGGGCAATGGTCAGGCCGCCGTTCCGCCTGTTGGCTTCCGTGATGGCGATCCAGCAAACCACCTGGGCAGTCAGGCTCTCGCTTTCGATGGATCCCTTATCCTCCCCGTTCGCCAATGCATAATGGCCGTCCTGGTGCCAGGCGAAGACCCCGCTCTTCCCGGGCTCTTTGGCGATCATCTGGGACCAGCACAGATACGCCTCGGGGCCGATGAAAAGGCGGCACATCTCCACGAAGAGAGGCTGGGTGCAAAAATCGGCGACGAGCTTGCTCTCGGGATGCAGGTCGGCGAGAAAAGTGCCCCCGGGTTTGGAGTCCCCCGACGAATCCTTTTTGGCGATCAGATACTCGCGGACCGGGGCGATGGATTCTTCCGGGAGAATGATGCCCGGATTGACAAACCCGTCTTCGAGATAGCTGCGTTTATGTTGCTCGGTAAAATGCGCGTTCATGGTCGGCACCCTACAGCCGGGAACATAAGGGTTCAACAGGCGCGTTATTTGATCAGTAAACTTCACCACGGGACAGGGGCCGCCCGTTTCGTGATCGGGTGCTTGTGTCAAGCGCCCAACCAGGGCTGGCCCGCCTCGGCAAACGGATCCGCTTCGCCGCCACGAAATTTTCCGGATCGCCCTGGGTCAGCCCCCGAGCGAGGGCACATCCACCCAACTGCGCCTGGCCCATGATTCCAGGCCCAACTCGGCGAGCTGAACGCCTTTGGCCCCCTGCAGCAGGGTCCACGGGAACGGCTCGTCGAGGACGACATGGCGCAGGAACATTTCCCACTGCACTTTGAAGGCGTTGTCGTAGGGCTCCTGCTCCGGCACCTTGCTCCAGCCTTCGTAGAAATTGATCGGCTGGGCGATGTCCGGATTCCACACCGGCTTCGGAGTGTTGCCGTAGTGCTGGATCCAGCATTCGCGGAGCCCGCAGACTGCGGAGCCGTGCGAGCCGTCCACTTGGAGTGTCAGGAGGTCGTCGCGCCGCACGCGCACGTTCCAGCTCGAGTTGAAGTGGGCGATCACGCCGCCCTCGAGCTCGAATGTTGCGTAGGCCGAGTCGTCGGCCGTGCATTTGTAGGGCTTCCCCTGCTCGTCCACCCGCTCGGGGATGTGGGTTGCGCCGAGGCAGCTCACGGACTTCACCTCGCCGAACAGGTTGTCCAGCACGTAGCGCCAGTGGCAGAGCATGTCCACGATGATGCCGCCGTCGTCTTCCTTGCGGTAGTTCCAGCTCGGACGCTGCGCGGGGATATTGTGGCCTTCGAAAACCCAGTATCCGAACTCCCCGCGGACGCTCAGGATTTTTCCGAAGAACCCCTGTTCCTGGAGACGCTTGATCTTCAGCATGCCAGGCAGCCAGAGCTTGTCCTGCACGACGCCGTTTTTCACCCCGGCGGCTTTGGCGGTCCTGTAAAGATCGAGCGCGCTTTCCGTCGAAACAGCGGTGGGCTTCTCGCAATACACATGCTTTCCGAGGGCGACGGCTTTCTTCACGGCGGCGGCGCGGCGGCCGGTCGTCTGCGCGTCGAAATAGATGATGTTTTTCGGGTCGGCCATGACCTCGTCCAAATCCGTCGTCCACGTCACCCCCGGGCCCATCGCGGCGAGCCGGGTGAGTTTGGCTTCGCTGCGTCCGACCAGGACCGGCACCGGCATGATGGTTTCATCCGGGCTGACTTTCACTCCGCCCTGCTTGCGGATCGCGAGGATCGAGCGGATGTAGTGCTGGTTGGTTCCCATGCGTCCGGTGACGCCGTTCATGATGATTCCGACTTCGTGTGTTTTCATAACAAGGGTTGTTTGAGTTGTTGGATCAGGGCTTTTCCGTGCATTGCGGGCGCGCGCCTTCCGGCAGGGCCGGGGCATCCGCCCCCGCCTTCGGGAGCGTGCCATCGAGTTCCTGGCGCCAGTGGGCGACATCCCCGGCGGGCCCGTAGCAATAAATCATCCGCAGCGGCGCGTGCCCGATGTTTGTGAGCTGGTGGAAAACTCCCGGCGGGATGTAAACCATCTGGCCGGCCACGAGCGTCCGGCGTTCCTCGCCCAGACACATCTCCCCGGTTCCCTCGACCACAAAATACACCTCCTCCTGCTCCTGGTTGTGCCACGGCACCTGCCCGCCATCCGGGTCGAGGGTCACGTTCCCGATGGAAAAGTTTTTCGCCTGGATCGGCGCGACTCCGCCGGCGAGGTTCTGCGTGCGGCGCCGGGCGGGATAGCGGCGGCCTTCGATTTTGGAAAGATCCGAGATGGTCATGGAGAAGGTTTAAGGTTTAAGTGACAGGAGGAGTTTCGGTTCATGTGGTTTTTTTAGGCTTGATACTCAAACCTTAAAACCCATCAAGTCCGCCAAAGAACGTGTGGTAGGGTTTGTTTTCGGCGAGGCGCTGGATGAAGAGGGCGAGTTCGCGGGCGTGGTAATCGCCCCACATCGAGGATTCGCCCCGGGGGATTTTGCTGCCCTCCGGAATGTGGTCCCACCCGTTTGGCCGGTGGTAAACCGAATGGAGGATCAGGCCCTGGTGGGTCGGGTCGACGGAAAGATACGGCTCGGAGAGGACGGTTTTTGCGACGGTCAGCCCGGCCTGCCAGTATTTGTCGCCCCTGGGATCGCCCTTGGCATGCAGGTAGCGCCCGAGACGGAGCAGACCTTGGGCCGCGATGGCCGCAGCCGAACTGTCAACCGGCTCAAAATCGTTTTCGATCTGCGCGGGGCGGTCCAGGAAATCCGGGATCCGGTGCAATTCCGGCGCGCCGGTATCCCAATACGGGATTCCGTCGGCGGGAGAATTTGCGATGTAAAAATCGCAGGTGGCCAGGGCCGGTCGCAGGAGCATGGCCTCGACCTCGGCGCGCCCGCCAAACGCCGCGAGTTCCGCATCGGGAAGCGTGGCGATCCACTCCAGTTGCTCCGGGTATCCGGCGATGATCCACGCGAGCCCGCGGGTCCAGGTCGTGAAGGGGGAAAATCCCTGCTGGGAGTTCGGGCAGCGGAAATTCCCATCGTTCATGTTGAAGATGCTCTCGTGCGCCACGCGCCCGCGGACGTCGTAGGAATCCCGCCCCTCGCCGTAGAAAACCGCGAAATCGGCGGTCGTGCGGGCGTGCTGGAGAAGCCGGTCCAAAAGAGAAATCTTCCGGTCCTTCTCGCCCATGAGGACGTGCCCGAGCCCGTGTGAAACCGCCAGTGCGCGCAGGGACCGGATCGTGTCGGCGAAGAGCGAGTGGGGGCCGTTGAACGAGTAGATGTAGCCGCCGCCCGATGCGGTCCCGGACCACCTCGCCGCCTGCACAGCCCCGGTGCATTTGAGCGCCATCTCGTAAAAATCCTTTTCCCATGCGTCGAACGGGATCCTGCCCTCGTGCATGAGGCGGAGCAGGTTGCCGTAGGTGGACACGTTGTTGAACCCGTGGTCGTGCACGCCGGTGTGGGTGATGTGATGCGCCATCCGCTCCCTGGTGCGCTTGCGGCCCAAGGCCAAAAACCGCTCGTCGCCCGTCGCGTCGTATTGAAGGATCGCCGACCCGTAGACGAATCCCTGCGTCCATTCGGTCCAGCCGCGGGCCGTGTATCGGCCTTTCACCGTGAACACCGGCGTGGCTGAGCCGGGAACTTCGGCGGCATCGATCGAAAGGATTTTCGGGGCGGACGCCTCCCAGAGCTTCCTGATATCGGATGCCAGGTCGGATGGGGCGAGGGACGGGTCGGGTTTGATCATCGGGAACTCCGCCAAGCTGCCACAACCCGGCTCATTCCGTTAGGGCAAAGCGCGACAGAATTAGCACATTTCCGACTATTTGTTGGCATGATTCGCCGGATTTGCCATTCTGGCCGTCATGCACCGCCGCCCCTTCAGGGACCTGCTCTGGACCCGCCTCGATGCCCGTGCGGGGTCCACCGTCGTGATGCGTCTGGAGCTTCACCGGCATCTCCCCGAAACGGCGAAACTCGGCACCCACTCGCACCCCCACTGGCAGTCGCTCCTCTACATGTCCGGTCATGGGGTGCAGCAAATCGGCCGGAGCATCCATCCGGTTTCCGCCGGTTCGCTTGTCATCCTTCCCCCCGGATCCAGGCACGCCTTCCGCCGGGAGGCCGGCCAGCCGCCGCTCTGCCTCATGCTGGATTTCCGTGCCCGGTGGCCGAAACGCGCGGCCATCCGCTCGCTGGCGGCGTTCGAGATCGCCCGCGTGCGTTCCGTGCTCGCGGACATGGCCCGGCTGGCTGACGACAAGCACACGCCCGATCAGATTGGACGCGCGGCCCTCGCCCTCCGCCTGCTGGCCCAGATCGCGGAGGCCTCGGGCTGGTATCCCAAACCCGTCCGCCACTCGGCCATGACCGTCCTGCACCAGGTCCAGAAACTCCTGGAGAACGACGCCAAGCCGCAGGCCGTGGCCGAAGCCCTCGGCTACCATCCCGACTACCTGAGCCGGCTGGTTCGCGCGGAAACCGGGCTCGGGCTGGGCGGCCTCGCCGCGCAGGTCCGCCTTCAGCGCGCGCAGAAATTTCTTCTCAAGCGGGAATCCGTCCGCGACGCCGCTGCGGAGGCGGGATTTTTGGACCAAAATTATTTCGCCCGCTGGTTCAAGAAGCAAACCGGGCGGACTCCCCTCGAGTGGAAATCCAACCGGTCGGGCCGCTGATCCGGACGGCGCGACCCAATCACCGCAGGCCGGAATATCTTCACTCATCCCGTCGCGTGAGAGAGGGGGGGAAGCGTCTCGATAAAAATGGGGTTTTGGTTTATTCAAGTTGCGGCTAATCTGGCCGGATGTCCCTGGCCTCGCATGATGATCTCCGGCGTTTGTTGTGTTCGCTCGGGGTCGCGATCCGCGACGCGGTCCTGCTGCAAAGAACCGGCGTCAGCGCCGACGCGCTCGCGGCTGTGACCGGCCACGCCGGCGGCGACACCATTTACGAGGTGGATAAATTCAGCGAGGCCGCGATCCTGCGGTGGTTTGAAAAGAGCTGGCCGCCTGAATGGCCGGTCCAGGTCGTCATGGAAGGCATCGAACACGACCTCTGTTTTCCCGTCGGGACGGCGGTCGGCGGGACGCGGTGGAAATGCATCCTGGACCCCATCGATGGCACGCGGGGGATCATGTATGACAAGCGCAGCGCGTGGGCACTCGGCGGCATCGCCCCGCAAAATGGGGAGGGCACGAGGCTCTCGGAAATTGTTGCCGCCGCCATGACGGAAATCCCGACCTCGAAACAATGGCGCGCCGACCAGTTCAGCGCCACGCTGGATGGCCCGCTCACCGGAGCCTCTTCCGACATCCGGACGAACGCCGTCCGACCCCTCGCCGCCTCGCCCTCAACGGCCACGGACTTTGCGCACGGGTTCTCGTCGTTCGTGAAGTTTTTCCCCGAAGGCCGGACGTTGACCGCGCAGATCGAGGAGCGGATCTGGGACGATCTGGTCGGCCTCAACTCCTCTCCCTCGCCGACGGTTTTCGACGACCAGTATATCTCGACCGGCGGCCAATTTTACGAGGTCATGGTCGGCCACGACCGGATGGTCGGGGATTTGCGCCCGCTGGTTTTCCGCGCGCTCGACATGGAAGACACCTCCCTGGTCTGCCATCCGTATGACGCCTGCGCCTGGCTGGTCCTGGAAAAGGCGGGGGCTGTCTACGAACATCCGCTCGGCGGATTTCCCGATGCCCCGCTCGACACCGCGACCGGAATCGCGTGGATCACCTACGCCAACGGGACACTGGCGGCACTCGCGCGGCCGGTGATCCGAAAAGTCCTGGACCAACTCCTCCCATGACGCGCGAACGCCTCCTCGCCCTGATCGGCTCGACCATCCTGAAAGCGCTCTTCCTGACGATCCGCCTGCGGATCGACGACCGCTGCGGGCTCAGCAGAAACGCCTTCACAGAGCCCTGCCTGATCTGCTTTTGGCACAACAGGATTCTCGGGATCACCTGCGCCTTCCACCGGGTTTACCCCAGGATGCCCCGCCGCGGCGTCACCGTGCTCACCAGCCCCAGCAAGGACGGTGAAATTCTCTCCCGGTTTGTCGGGGCGTTCGGGATGGGCTCCGTGCGCGGATCCAGCTCCCGGAGGGGTTCGCGCGCCCTTCTCGAGCTGGTGCGGGTTATCCGCGCGGGCGGGGACATCGCGATCACTCCCGACGGTCCCCGCGGGCCGCGATACAGTCTGGGGCCGGGCGTGATCCTGCTCGCGCAAACCACCGGCACCCCGATCGTTCCCATGCACGCGAGTTTCTCGCGGTGTTTTCGCATGAAAACATGGGACGGGTTCATCATCCCGTTGCCATTTTCCACCATATCGGTCACCGTGGCCGAGCGAATCAACATCCCAAAAAACCTGGGCGAAGAAGAGTTCGAACAGGCGAGGAAAAACCTGGAGGACAACCTGAAAAATGCTGCGGATTGACGGCGCCGCGATTGCGGCCAAAGTTTTGGAGGAAACGAAAATGCGCGCGGATTTCCTGCTCGGACGCGGGATCCGGCCGGGCCTGGCCGTCGTGCTCGTCGGGGATGATCCGGCGTCGCGCGCCTACGTCCGTTCGAAGGACAAAAAAGCCGCGGACCTCGGATTTCATTCGGTCAAAAAGGAACTGCCCGCCTCGACGAGCCAGGCCGAACTCCTCGCGGTCGTCGAGGAATTGAACCGCGATGCCTCCATACATGGCATCCTCATCCAATCCCCCCCGCCTTCTCACATCGACGAGGCGAAAATCGTCCGCGAGATCGACCCCCGGAAGGACGTGGACGGATTTCATCCCGAAAACGTCGGCAAGCTCGCCATGGACGACCCGACCGGGTTTGTGCCCTGCACCCCGCTCGGCTGCATCCGACTACTTGCCGAGGTCGGCGTTGAAACATCCGGGCGCAAGGCCGTGATCGTCGGGCGCAGCATGATTGTCGGAAAACCTTTGGCGCTGCTGCTCATGCGGAAAGGCCCCGGCGGGGATGCGACCGTCACGGTCGCCCACTCCCGGACCAAGGATCTCGCCGCCATCACGCGCGAGGCGGACATCGTCATCGCCGCCATCGGGCGTCCCCATTTTCTCGGTCCCGATCATATCCGCGACGGGGCGGTCGTGATCGATGTGGGGATCAACCGCGTGGATGATCCCGCCAGCCCGAGAGGCTACCGCCTCGTCGGAGATGTGGATTATGGTGCCGTCGCGGCGCGCTGCACCGCGATCACCCCCGTGCCCGGCGGCGTCGGCCCGATGACCATCGCCATGCTCATGTCGAACACCGTCACCGCGGCGGAGCGGTCCGGCTGACGGGTTTTTCCAGACGCAGGATAGGGAGATGCAGCCGGAAGGGGAGGGCGAACCTCCGTGTGAGCCCATTTATTACGGCTCAGACGGAGCTTCGCCCTCCCAGGACGGAGCTTCGCCCTCCCTCTCGTTATCTTCCCTTACGCTGATTTGGGGTTTTTGACGGCTATGCGAGGCGAAATTTTGCGTCCGATTCGAGAGCGTTCCAGAGGCGGGCGATCCCGGCTTCGACACCGGTTTTGGCCTCGGCCAGCCCGGGGTTCGAGAACCGGGTTCCGGGCGCGGGCTTTTTGGCGGCGAACATGTAGTATTTGATTTTCGGTTCCGTGCCCGACGGGCGGACGGCGATTTTGCGTTCATCCGCGAGGGTGATCATGAGCATGGCCTCGGGCGGGATGCGGTCGCCTTCGACGTCGCGAACGGTGTCCGTTGCAAAGTTGATGAGGGAAACGACCTTGGAGCCGTCGATTTCGGTCGGCGGCATCGCGGCATACGAATCGACGAGTTTCCTGATTTTGGCCGCGCCCTCGGCGCCGTCCATTGTGAGAGATTCGCCGCGTTCGAGGTAGACCCCGAACTCGGAGAAGATTTCGTCCAGGAGTTCCGGGAGGGTGAGATGGCGGGATTTTGCGTAGGCGGCCGCTTCGGCGATGAGGACGGCGGCGCTGTTGCCATCCTTGTCGCGCACGAAATCCGAGGCGCTGTAGCCGTAGCTTTCCTCGCCGCCGAAGATGTAGAGCGTCGAATATTTCAGGCGGAGGTCGCGGGTTTCGGACTCGGGGAGGTTTGTGTAGTTGGCCCGGAGGTTCTCGGGGATCGCGGCCTCGTATTTTCCGAGTTTTTCGCCGATGTATTTGAACCCGGTGAGGGTTTCGACGCAGCGGATGCCGAATTTGTCCGCGATCGCCTTCTGGAGGTCGGTGGTCACGAAGGTTTTTATGATCGAGGCATTCTTGCGGTTGGCCTCGTTGAGGATTCCGAGTTCGAAGGATTTGGTCGCGCGATACCAGGCGAGGATCGAGCCGATCTGGTTGCCGGTGAGAAGCTGCATTTTCCCCGAGGCGTCGCGGGCGGCGATGCCCATCCGGTCGTCATCGGGATCAGTGGCGATGACGAGGTCGGCACCGGTGGCATCCGCTTGGGCGACCGCCATCGTGAGGGCCTCGGCATTTTCCGGGTTGGGGGATTTGACGGTGGGGAACCTGCCGTCCGGGATCTCCTGTTCGGCGACCCCCTCGCACTGAAAGCCAAGGCGTTTCAACATTGGCTTGATGATGACGGCCCCGACGCCATGAAGCGGGGTGTAGACGATTTTCAGCGAGTTCTCGCGTTTGATCAGTTCGGGATCCAGCGGGAGGGTGGCGAGGCGGTCCATGTAGGCCGCGTCAATTTCCGCGCCCATCGGAAGGACCCGTCCGCAATTCGCGGTCGGCGTGTAGGACTCGGATCGGACGGCATTGACCCGGTCGATGATCGTGGAGGCATGGGGTTCGACGACCTGGCATCCGTCCTCGAAATAGACTTTGTAACCGTTGTATTGGGGTGGGTTGTGGCTGGCGGTGAGATTGATGCCGGCCTGGGCCCCGACGTGCCGGACGGCGAACGAGAGTTCCGGCGTCGAGCGGGGGCCTTCAAAAAGCCAGGCATCGCAACCGAGGTCGGTGATGACTTTGGCGGCGAGTTCGGCGAAATCGCGGGAGTAAAACCGGGTGTCGTGGCAGATGCAAATTGCCGGTCGGCCGGGCCGTCCGCTCTTTTCAAAGTGTTCGCGCACGTAGGCCACCAGCCCCTGGGTTGCGCGGCTGATGTTGTAGGTGTTCATCGCATTCGTGCCCACGCAGGGGAATTCCGGACGCCCGAGCGGCTGGGGCGAGCCCTGTTCGGCCTTCGTGACAACGGCTCCGATGGTTTTTCCACGGAGCCCTCCCGTGCCGAATGCCAGGGTTCGAAAAAACCGGTTGTCGAGTTCTTTCCAGTTTTCTGCCGCGACGAGTTCGGCGATGGCGGCCCCGTAAACCGGCGAAGTGCCGCCGGAGAGGAGCGGGAGAATATTTTCGGCGGATGAGGGGAGGAGCCTGCCGTCTTCGGCCGCCTGACGGATGGTGGAGATGATCTCGTTCATGGAGCAGGAGAGCTATCAAATCCCCCCGCTGCTGCCAACAGAGTTTCCTTGGGGAAGTCGGGCCGCGTGCCGGACTGCTGTCACCGCTGGGATCTCACAAACGGGGCGAAGACGCAGGAGAGGCCGAGAAGCGAAAGCAGGGCGAGGGTGACGAGCGGGAGGATCATGGCCGAAAGTTTCTCCCGCGAACCCGCGATTTCAACCCCGGACTCGGATTTTGTTGACCGGGATCAATGACCCCGGCGATTTCTTCTGCGATCAACCTTCGCATGACGAATGACTTCCTGCGCCCCTGCAACTGCGTCCATCCCGCCGGGGAAGACTGCGAGAAGTGCGTCGGGGAAACCGCCGTGCAAAAAGCGCCCGCCAAAGGGGACGGGAAGAGCCCACCAAAGGAAAAACCGAAGCGGGCGGAAACCGCGGAGAAGCGCTGAGAGCCTGCGGGCAGCCGGGCTTTATGCGTGTTCGGGAAAGAGTGCGGTGATGGCGGATTCGTTCGCGTCGCAAATGCCGCGCTCCGTGATGAAGCCGGTGACAAGTCGTGCCGGGGTCACATCGAACCCATAATTGGCAGCGTGGCTGTTGGCGGGGGCGACAAGCACTTCGCAACGGGAGCCGCCGACCATGCCGTCGGCGTATTTGACTTCCTCGGAGCCGCGCTCTTCGATGGGGATTTCCTTCAGCCCGTCACGCATCGTCCAGTCGAACGACGAGGAGGGGAGGGCCACGTGGAACGGGACCCCGTTGTCCCGGGCCGCGAGCGCTTTCAGGTAGGTGCCGATTTTATTTGCCACATCCCCGGTGCGGGTGGTGCGGTCGGTGCCCACGATCACGAGATCCACCATGCCGTGCTGCATCAAATGTCCCCCGGTGTTGTCGGCGATGATCGTATGGGGAACCCCGTGTTCTCCCAGCTCCCAGGCGGTCAGTTTGGAGCCCTGGCTGCGGGGGCGCGTTTCGTCCACCCACACGTGCACGGGGATGCCCAGGTCGTGGGCGGCGTAGACCGGGGCCGTGGCCGAACCGTAGTCGACAAATGCCAGCCAGCCGGCATTGCAGTGGGTCAGGATTTGGACCGGCACGCCGCCTTTGGAACGGCTGATCCGCTCGATCAGCGACACGCCGTGCTCTCCGATGCTGCGGCACGCCGCCGCATCTTCTTCGGCGATGGCCAGAGCCGTGTGCAGGGCGATGTCGGCCATTTCCCCGGGGCTTGTGGCGGTCGCAATGGCGTCGACCTGCCTGTCGACCGCCCATGCGAGATTGACGGCGGTCGGCCGGGTTGCCTTCAGTTGATCCGCCGCCCCCCGAATGGATTCCGCCCCCCGTCCGGCCAGTTTGGCTTCCAGGGCGGCGAGATACATTCCGAAACCCGCCGTGGCCCCGATGAGTCCGGCCCCCCGCACGTGCATGTCACGAATGGCCGAGGCGACCTGCCCCACGGTCGACAAATCCTCGATGACCCAGGCATGCGGGAGCGCCCGCTGGTCGATGATCCGGACCACGGACGGATCCTGCGGGTGGAGCCAGATGGTTCGGGTCGGTCTGCCATGAACATTCATCGTGGTTCTTTTAGTTTGAATAAGCCCGGTGAGAAGAAGAAAATGGCCCGCTGTGAGACGCAAACAAAGCCTCGGCACGGGCTGGTTGCTGATCCCGCTCGTGCTCGGATTGCCAATCGCGGTTTTCCTCGCATGGAAGGATCAGGGGCCGCCCGTTCCGCCCGGCATGCCCCGCGAAGTTCGAAGCGGGGGTTCCGGTGCCGCCGTTGCGGATGCGGTGCCCGGTGCGGGTGTCCGCGCCGAAGCGCCGTCCGAGCCGCTTCCGGCGGTTGAGGTCGATGTCCGGGGAACCCTTCCGCCCAAGGGGATTCCCGATGTGGCTGCGGTGGTGTTGCCAGAGGCGCCGAAGCCGGAGACCTCCACGGCTTCGGCAAACGAAAATCCGCCGCCGCCCGCTTCGCCGCCGGTCCAGGATATCGATTGGGCGGAGATCGCAACCCGTCCGGCGCGGTGGCCTGCCCAAACCCGGACAAAGGCCCCGGTGGACTTTCCGATCACCGTCGAAGGAAGGCGGTCCGGATCGACGCGCGTCCCGGCCGGTGCCAGTGTGAAGGTCGTCAAAATCCTGGAGGATGGAGTCGAGATCGCTTTCGCCGAATACTCTTCGAAGGTCGCCTTCGATCAAACGACCCTCGGCGAACAGGTCGGGAGCCCCCCCCAGGACAACCGGACGGCACCCCGGGTGACGGAACCGGCCACGCCCGCCCCGAAGGCCGAGCCCCCGGCGCCGCCAAAAAGCGACGGCGCATTTCTCGCCCCGCAAAAAAAATGGAAGAGCCCGCCTGGGGACGGGAGATCGAGCCTGATCGAGCTTTTCAAAGTCCTCGACCACGATTCGCGTCCGGACGACTCGCTCGAGGTGACCGAGCATCCGGAAATTTACAGGGGCGTCACGCTGATGATGCCGCTGCGCGACGCCCTGGTGCGGCTGGGCCTGAGCCTGGATCTCATCCCGTCGAGGAGGGCGGTTTCGCATCCGGGGATTCCCCTGTATTTCAGGGCCTTTCCCTTCAAATACTCTCTGGTTGGGGAACCCGACGACCATTTCAACGTGCTGAACATCGTAACGGATGCGGGTGATCGCGTGGTCGCGCTCCAGTTTGTTTGCGAGGACCCGCACAGCAAGATGTATTACCCGAAGGAGGAATTTCAGACTTACGATTTTCTCCTGGAACGCAGGAAGTCCTCCACGGCATTGAAGGCCGGGTGCGAGGTCGCCCCGTCCAGCAACGAGGTCCTGCTCATCGAGTCCTGGCTCTTCGATGCCCGCCGCGACAAGTGCCTCGAAATCGTCCGCCTGTATATGCCGAAACGGGTCGCCAACTTTCTCCGCCATGTGATCGAAACCAGACTGGCCCTGGCCGAGTAAGGCGGCTGCACGGTCAGCGCACCCCGATGAGCAGGACCAGTTGACCATTGCCCCATTGCGGCCCGCGGATGAAGAGCGGGGCATCGCGTGCGAGCCGGGCAACCGTGGTCAGCAGCAGTTCCTTGTCGCGAAAGAGATCAAGCCGGAGGCGGTAGTGGGCGGGCTCCCGTTCCAGGCAGGTCACCCGGAAGAAAAAATCCTTGCTCGGAACGAGCCAGTCGTCCGGGGCGGTCTCCAGCGCGCGTTTTTTTTGTCCGAGGAGGTAGAGCGAGTTGTAGCCGAAGACCTTTTTGATTGTGGGGGCAAAATCTCCGAGCGGCTTCGGGATCCCGGTGGCGGGAGACTCATTGGTAGCGAGGACGAGAGCGGACCAGATGTCATCCGAGGCACGGGCGGCGGAGCCCAAGGCCAGAGCGGCGGCGAGAAGAAGCCGTATGGCTCTGTGGAAAACACTCCGTGGCATGGGTCGCCAGGTTTTCACACACGGGCAGGGTGCCGATGCCAGTGGATTTGGCCGTCTCATTGGACCCTCTCCTCGCCGGGAATATACGGCATTCCTTCGAGCCAGATCACCGCACCTTTGTTCCCGGGTGTTTGAAAGGCGGAGGCAGACGCACCGGGCGATGCGGTCTCGGCCAGAAAGACGACCGTTCCGGAACGGTTTTGCGGCGGCAGGAAAAATGTGGTCAGCAGGAGGGCGGTCGCCATACAGAACGCCCCGGCCCAGAGCAGGCGGCGCAGGGGGAAGTGGGCGGTGGCGCGGCGCGGGCTTTTCCCGATTGCCCGGCGGATCTGCTCGTTGAGGAAATCCGGGTGGGGGAGGGAAATGCGCCCGGAAGATTCCTTGAGGAGCGCTCGCGTCTGCGGCCAAGTCTTGGCGGCCCGCAGGGTTTCCTTGTCGAGGCCGGCTTCGAATTTTCGTCGCTCGGCCTCGTCGAGCGAGCCGTCCAGCCAGCGGTTGAAGGTGGATTCAAAATTCTTCATGGGCATCTTTCAGGAGCGTCTGGAGGTGTTTGCGATGCGATGTGACGATCTCGTCAAAGGCTTCCGTGTCGCCGCTGCGGGCGCGTCCGAGCAATTCGCGTTCATGGTCCATAGGGACAACGCGCGACATTCAATAATCCTTCAACGATCCCCGTATCGTTTGCGCCACTCGGAGCGGAATTCGCTCATAAAATCCACGACGCGGTTCCGGATTTTGAAAACGTGTCTCCTGGCAACCGCCGCGCGGCGCCGGTCCAGGAGCCCCGCATCCACCAGCTTGGCCGCCGCATCCAGGGCATCATTCGAGGCTTTGAGCGCGCGCTTGAGGTAGGCGATCGTCATGCCGAGCTCGGTGATCTCGTCCCCGCAGAGAGCGGCGGCCAGCTTGGCCCCGCAGACGGCGGAGCGAGTGGCGAAGCGGATGGCCTCGGGGTGGTCTTTCAACCGGTCGTCGGACTCGATCCAGTTGTTGATCCATCGGTGGAGCCGGAGGGTGTCCTCGTAAATCGGCGATTTCGTGAACTTGTCGAATTCGCCCTCGTCGGGCCCGTCCCCATCGTCCTCCAGTTCCCGCCCGCACATGAGGTCGGCGATCTCCTCGATTTCGCCGTCATCCGCACACGAATCCCATCCCATTTCCCTGGCGATGATCTCGTCGCGTTCCGGGTGGTCCACAAACTTTTCCAGGAGGCCGAAATATTTTTCGGTGTTCCGGTCCTGTTCCTGGAGAAACCTTTCCCACTGGTATTCGTCCCAGACATCCCCGGAAAAATCGTCTTCGTCGTGCGGCATCATCCAACCGTTAATTCAGCGGCTGGGGCTGTGCAAAGGATTTTTCCACCTGCAGGCGGAGCTGGCCGCAGGCGGCTGCGATGTCGTGGCCTTTTTCCCGGCGCAGCGTGGCGTCGGCTCCCCCTCGCCGGACGATGGCGAGAAACTCCGCCTGCGTGTCCTCCTGCGGGCGCTCCCATTCCAGGCCCTCAACGGTGTTGTAGGGGATGAGGTTGATTTTTGCGCCGAGTTTCCGGGCATGGGAGGCCAGGAGGCGGGCCTGTTCGGGCATGTCGTTGAGATCCTTGATCAGGATATACTCGAACGTGAGCTTTTGCTTTTTGAGCCGGACATACTCGTCGCAGGCATCGAGGAGTTCCGAGAGCGGGTATTTCCGGTTTACGGGCATGATTTTGTTCCGCACCCCGTCCGTCGCCCCGTGAAGCGAAATGGCGAGGCGGACCTGGAGTGGCTGGACCGCGAGAGCCCTGATGCCCGGGACGATCCCGGACGTGGAGATCGTCATGTGCCGCGCGCCCAGACCGGCTCCCCATCCGGCGTTCAGGATTCCCACCGCCTGCAGGAGGTTGTCGTAATTGGCCATCGGTTCGCCCATTCCCATGAACACGACATTGTTGATTTTTTCGCCGGCCAGCGCCCCGACGCGGAGAAACTGGCCCACGATTTCCCCGGCCGAAAGGTTGCGCTTCCATCCGTCGAGCCCGCTCGCGCAGAATTTGCAGCCATACGCGCATCCCACCTGGCTCGAAAGGCAGGCCGTGCGGCGGTCGGACGCCTCGCCGTAGAGGGCGGGGGAGGCCGGGATCAGCACGGTTTCGATCATCTGCCCGTCGTCCAGCCGGAAGAGGAATTTCCTCGTGCTGTCCACGGACCCGTTTTCCCGGACGATTTCCAGCGGGACGAGCGGCAGCTCGGCGGACAGTTTTGCGCGGAGCGGGGCCGGCAAATTCGTCATGTCCTCCCAGCGGGTGACGCGTTGTTTGTAGAGCCAGTCCAGGATCTGGGCGGCGCGGAACCGGGGTTCGCCGAGAGCCCGGAGACGCTCCTCCCAAGCGGTTTTGTCCAGCGAGCAGGCTTCCACGCTAGTGTCGTCCGCCCAACGGAATGCCGGTGATGTTGCAGAGGCGGTTGTGCCAACCGCCTGCCAACTTTCCACAGACCCTTGACTCAAGGGTCTCTACAACAAGCTCTGTCGCACGATAGGGATAATCTGTCATCTGCTTGGCGAACTACACGAGGGCATTGGGGAAGGCCAAAAAAGCGGCCCGTGAACCACTGACGAATCAAGACATATCATGGCCCGCACATACCCTGTTTTCCGCGAACCGGCCAGTTTTTTGCGGCACCCGGCGGCGGTAATGCATTAGAAAATGTATTATATAAGTTGAAGTTGAGCGTTAAATTAGAAAAACTAATCACATGAAACTGTGGTTTTTCTTGATGGCAACGGTCGTTGGTGGCGCGGGAATCTGTCCTGCCGGGGAACGATCCGACGCGCTGCATGGCTGGTGGAACGGGCGCGGGGCGAGCGGGGAGTGGTTCGGTGCGCGGGAGAGCATCGAAGAGCACGGCCTGACGCTCTCGGGCAAGTGGCTGGGCACGGTTTACGGGGTTGTCGGCGGCGGACGCGAACACAGGGCCACGTTTGACGAGGAATTGAAGTTTGAAGCCCGGCTCGATTTCGCCAAGGCGACCGGATGGGCAATGCTGGAAGGTCTGTCCGCAGCCGGGGCGGTGCGGTTTCGCGACGGGACGGATGTTGACAAATACGTCGGGGCCTCGCCCGGTTTCAACCCCTCGTCCTACCAGTCCGGCAAGCAATGGCGGCTGATGCCGTTTTACCTCAGCTACACGATGCCCGAGCTCTTCGGCATCCGGAACCTTGCGACGGTTTCCGGCGGATGGCTGAATCCGTATGAGATTTTTGCGCGGCAGGAAGACATCAAGCTTTTCCGGAACCTGATTTTCGCGAGCAAGGGGATCAGTTCGAACGGGGTGGGGTGGTCGTCGAGCTACGCGTCGTGGGGAGGCGCGCTCAAGGTCGCTCCGAGAGATTGGATGTATGCGCAGGGGGGGATTTACATGGCGATTCCGGGAGATTGCAGCAACAACAACCACGGGCTCGAACTTGCCGGCGCACGACCCTGGAACAGCAATGGATGGTTCGCCCTCGGAGAAACCGGCGTGATGCCGAAGATGGCCGGGCTTCCCGGCAAGTATGCGGTCGGCGGATATTACTGGGGGTTGGAGAACACTTCGTTCTTCGGGGCGACCTATGATGGCAAATACGGGCTCTATGCGATGGCGGAGCAGACGCTCTACCGCGAGCCCGCGCCGGAGCCCGCCTCCCCTGGAGGAATGCCTGCGGACGGAAAATCCCAAGTGGTTGCCAGCCCGCTCAAACCCTCCAACCAGGGCCTGCGCTGGCTGGGCTTCGTGAACTACGCCCCCAAATACGACAACTGCCTGCCGTTCTTTTTTTACTCCGGGCTCGTCTACGAGGGGTTGATCCCGACCCGCGACAGGGATCAGGCCGGAGTCGCGCTCGCGTTCGGCGACTACAGCGACGACCAGATTTTTGCGGACCGGGAGGCCGGGAGGCAGGTCGTGGACACCTACGAGGGCGTGCTGGAGTTCGAATACCGCTGCCAGGTCAACAAGTGGTCTTATGTCCAGCCGTTCGTGCAATACGTCATCCGCCCGGGCGGCGACGGCCAAGTCGCCAACGCCACGGTGCTCGGCGTGCATTTCGGGGTCTCGTTCTAACCCGGATCCGGCGGATTCATTACGGCTCAGACGGAGCTTCGCCCTCCCTCGCGTTATCGACATGTCGTCGAACCGCTCCCCTCTCATTTCCTCCCTTACCCGCGGATTTGGGCAGGACGAACTCGTGCGCCTTGCCGGAGCGCGGTCTGAAGCAGATCAACCCCTCCGGTGCCGGACGATCATGGCTTTCCTTTTTTCCTCCAGCAACCGGTGAGGTGGTCGTCCACCAGCCCGACTGCCTGCATGAAGGCGTAGCAGATCGTGCTGCCGCGGAACCTGAAGCCCCGTGCCCCCATGTCCTTGCTCATCGCGTCGGAAAGTGCGGAAGTCGCCGGGACGTCCCCGAGCGTGCGGGGCTTGTTGACCACGGTTTTTCCGCCTGTGAATCCCCAGACATACTTGTCGAAGGAACCGAATTCCTTCCGGACTTCCTTGAACCGCCGCGCGTTGTTGATGGCGGCTTCGATTTTCAAGCGGTTCCGGACGATGCCCGCGTCCTGCATCAAGCGTTCCACTTTCTTTTGATCGAAGCGTGCCACCTTCTCCACGTCGAAACCGGAAAATGCCCTGCGGAAATTCTCGCGCTTCCTGAGCACGGTGAGCCAACTCAGCCCCGCCTGAAAACTCTCCAGAACGAGAAACTCAAAAAGCACCCTGTCGTCATGAACCGGACGCCCCCATTCGTCATCGTGGTATCGGATATAAAGCGGATCTTTCAAACACCACGCACAGCGGGGTTTTTCCCCTGTTTTTTCCGGATTTTCCATGACTCAGGATTCCCCAATTCCCGGCATTTGAGAATCTTCGAGAGGATTCGACGCAGTAGCTGTAAAGCAGGATATTGGCATCGACAGAGGTCATTATGCGGAAAGGGTTGGCTCCGCGTCCTGAAAGGCAAGATCGCGCAACTGCTCCGGACTGAGTCCCTTCCAACCGACCTTCGTCGAAACCGGCGGACTCCACGAAATGCCGGGCGGCAGGGGCTTCATGGCATAGACTTCCAGCAACAATTCCGCCCCGCGCCGGAAAGTCTCTGCCAGGGACCACTCACGGGATTTCGCGAAGGCTTTCACCGCTTGAAAGAGTTCTTCTGGCACCTGAATTTGCGTCTTTGTCATGATGGAGATTTTACAGTGCCATTAAATCAATGTCAAAGTTTGCAAGTGTGGCGATCCGGCGGATCCATCAGCAACGGGCGGTTGAGTTCGGTGCACCATGTCGCGGGATCGGGACCGGATTCCGGGCCTTTCACATATCGCCCCCATGAACAGGGCCTGTGGAGAACCTTCGGGAGGAGCCGGGGGCGCGGGCATGAGGTTCAATAAGAACATAAGCCCGAAGGCAACAAATGGCAGCCCGAGCAGGATGCCGGCGATGGTGGGCAGGTGTTTCATGGACTAGATCGGCAGGGTGATCATCCAGTTCACGCCAAAACGGTCGGTGAGCATTCCGAACAGCGGGGACCAGAACGTCTTGGACAGGGGCATGGCCACCTGCCCGCCTTCGGACAGGGCGGCAATGACAAGAAACACGACGACAATCGCCGCCAGCGCGATGAGGATGTTGAGTAACATGGATTTCATAGGGTGTTGATATGGTCGGGAGTCTGGAACAGCAGCATGGCTCCGTTCGGTGTTTTTGCGCTCATAATTTTTGGTTGTTGGTTTTCGTTCGTCCAACAATACGACGAACAGGCCCGGGTTTCAGGACAACGAAGCAAACTTTTTTCGGATTTCCACAGATTTTTTGAAAAGCGGGGGGATCGTCCCCTGCCGCGAATGACTTGTTCCGGTTCGCTCCGGCCTCTTTCAGGGGATCCTCCGGCGGATCGTCGATGAGGCGTCAGCCCAGGAATCCGGCCCCGGCGAGGTGGGCCTGGATCTGTGCCGCAATCTCGCCGGGCGGCTGCGAGCCATCGAGGACGCGGATGCGGTGCTTTTCGTGGGTGGCAAGTTCGAGATAGCCGCGTCGGACGGCTTCGAAAAAGGCCTCCGATTCGCGTTCGATCCGGTCCGGGCCCCGGTTCCTGCCCCCCATGCGGGCGAGGGCGGTGGAGCGGTCGAGATCGAGGAGAAATGTCATGTTGGGGAGGCAGACGCCGACGGCGAAGGCGTTGATCCGGGCGGTGACTTCCGGCGGGATCCTCCGGGCCACTCCCTGGTAAACGGTCGTCGAATCGAAAAACCGGTCGGAGATCACGATGCGTCCCGCATCCAGCGAGGGGCGGATCACTTCCCGCACGAGCTGGGCGCGGCTGGCCGCGAAGAGGAGCAGTTCGGCTTCAGGGGTCAGCGCCGCGCCGTCGGGGGAATGCTGGAGAAGATGCCGGATGACCTCGCCGGAGGGCGTTCCGCCGGGCTCGCGCGTCAGTAGCGGTTCCCGTCCCCGCGAACGGAGGGTCTCGGCGAGGAGACGGATCTGGGTGGACTTCCCGCATCCCTCCGAACCTTCGAACGTGATAAAAAAACCTTTGCGGGCCGTGCTTGTTTCCATCGGGCGTCCGGTCATACTGGGCCACAAATCTCGCGCATGGAAAGCAGGAAAATTTGTTTCGTGGCCGCCGAGCCGGAGGAGGAGGAGTTCTTTTCGGAAAAGTTCGAGGGCTTCGACGTTTCCTTCCAACCCGGCTTGCGCGATGTTCCGGAGGATGTCGAAGTCGTCTCGATTTTTATCAACGACAGGATCGACGAAGACTTTCTCGACAGGCATCCCGCCTTGCGGATGGTCGCCACGCGGTCGATGGGGTCCGACCACATCGACCTGGCCGCTTGCGCGAAGCGGCAGGTCGGGGTCACGCATGTCAGCGGCTACGGCGAGAACACGGTGGCGGAACACACGTTCGCCCTCATGCTCGCCCTCTCCCGGAGGATCCGCGAATCCACCGAGGCCGCGCTCGCGGGAAAATTCACGCACGAGAAATTCCGTGGGATGGACCTGCGCGGGAGCACACTCGGGGTCGTCGGGGCCGGGCGGGTCGGGTTGCACGTGATCCGCATCGCCGGGGCTTTCGGCATGAAAGTCCTCGCCTACGATGCCGCGCCGAACCCGCTTCACACCGAGCTTCTGGACTTCAAATACACATCTTTCGAGCACCTCATCCGCGAGTCCCATGTCATCACCCTCCACATCCCGCTCAACCGGGAAACCCACCACATTTTCAACCGGAAAACCATTTCCCGGTGCCGTCCCGGGGTGCTGATCGTGAATACCGCCCGGGGACGGCTGATCGATTCCGAGGCGCTCATCGAGGCGATCGACAGCGGGCAGGTCGGCGGAGCCGGACTCGATGTCATCGAGGAGGAGGGGGTTTTCCACGGAGGCGCAACCGCCTTGCTGGGCGCGCAGATCGCCGACAGGGTCCGGGGGGCCGGAGCGGACACCGACCGCATTTCCCTGCCGGTCGGCCGGATGAAGGAAATTTCCCGCTACATCGCCAGCAACGCCCTGCTCCGGAGGTCCAGGGTCGTTTTCACGCCGCATAATGCCTACAACAGCACCGAATCGAGGGAATTCATCAGCAACACCACGGCGGAAAATATCCTCCGCTACTTTGCGAAAAACCGATGAACCACTGGCTCGTGAAGCAGGAGCCCACGGCGTATTCGTGGAGCCAATTTGTGCGCGATGGCAAGACCTCCTGGACGGGCGTGCGGAATTTTCAGGCGCGGATCCATCTCCGGGCCATGAAAAAGGGCGACCGGGTGCTTTTCTACCACAGCGTCGTGGGCAAAGCTGTCGTGGGCATCGCCGAGGTCGTCCGCGCCGCATACCCCGATCCCACGGCCACCGAAGGCGACTGGTCCTGCGTGGATTTGAAACCTGTCTCCGCCCTGAAAACTCCCGTCACGCTCGCTTCGATCAAGGCGGAGCCGACGCTCGCCGGAATCGGTTTGCTCCGCCAGTCCCGCCTGAGTGTCATGCCGCTCACGGAGGCGGAGTTCGAAACCGTCTTAAATCTTCCTGCTTGATTTTGCGCTGGATGCCGGTGAGGGTTCGCACGAGAGCCATCCAGCGTATGCCCGAGCTTCACTTCGCCGTTGCCGCCACGTTTTCCCCGCGATTCGAGGCGGTGATCGCGGAGGCCGACCGCATCGCGCGGATGTTCGGTGCCAGGCTCAGCGTTCTCCATGCGGGGGAGCGTTCTGACGAGAAGGTGGAAAAATTCCACGACGCGTTCGCCGGGTTCGGGCGCGACGAGGTCGACATTTACTGGTGCGAGGGCGAAACCCCGGCGGAGGCGCTCGTCGACGCAGCCTCGAGCGAATACTTCGATCTCGTCATCGCCGGGGCCGTCGACCACCGGAAGGATGTCCGGAATTTCACGGGCGACGTGGTGCGCGAACTCCTCCAGCAGGCCCCGTGCGACCTTCTCCTGATCCCGGCGCCTGTCGCGGAAGACCCTACCGAGCGGGCTACGGCCTGCCTGATGATCGAAGCCCACCGCCCCCGCTGGCAGCTCGCGCGGTCAGCCCTCGCGTCGATCCGGCCCGCGAGCATTTCCATCCTGGCGGCCGACAGCCCGTTCGCCCATGCGCGGGAGGCGGCGCTGGGGCACGAGGAAGACCACTCCGCCCTCGACAATCTCCGCGAGGCGCTGGCGGAGATCGCCCCGGACGTCGATCTCCGCACCGTGGAATCGAACACGGGGTTCACGCTTTGCGACATCGTCCAGGAAGCCGCGCCGGATTTTTTGATCGTCGAAGCGGAGTGGAAAAACCGCATCCGGGTCCTCCCCCCGCACCTGGACTGGTTGAACCAGGTGATCCCCGCGCGTTTGTTCCTGCTGGGGAAGCCTCCGCGCGAAGACTCGGAAACCGTGGAGCTATAGCTCGTTCAGCACGATTTGTCCCTCGGCGACGACCCGCCCGCCCACGTCCGCCGAGACGGAAAACTGGACGAGACTTCCAAGAGATCCGGTCTTGGTCGCCCTCAGCCGGATGTTTTCTCCCGGCCCCGCAGGGGAGGGGAATTTCATCGAACGGATCGCCGAGAGGAGGAACCCGTTTTTCGAGTCACCGGCAATCCCCGCCACCTGGGCCAACGCCTCGGTCAGGATGACGCCCGGCACGATCGGGTTTCCCGGAAAATGTCCCGTGAACATCGGGTCGTCAGCGGCAAAAACCTTGTCGCCCACCGCCTCGGTGCCCGCGACACATCCCGCGATGCGATCCACGAACAAAAACGGTTTCCGGTGGGGAAGACCGAAGGAAAGCGGGTCGTTGCCGTTCATTTTTGGAGCCTAAGCCCATCCGGCTCCGAGCGACAATGCCGGTTTTGCGCCACCCGGAATCCCACCGGGCATTCCTTTTCCACGGCCCAGCACTTGTTCTGGGAGAGGTTAGGATGTCTGAGACTCGGGGGCAGGGCTGGCATTTTCCGGCATGCGGGAGGACGCCTCGGCCTTCAGCCGCAGCTTTTCCGCCTTCTTCGCCTTTTTGTCCAATTCCCTGCGGCGCTTCTCGAATTGATAGTTTGGTTTTGCCATGGTGCGGTGGGCAGCATGACAGGCGGATGCATGGGGTGCGAGAGGAGATTTCAGTCAGGATGTCTGATGTTGATTGGTGATCGCCATTTTTCGTAAGGTTCCCGCATGGGCGAAATTTTAGTCACGATCGAAGCTGCTTCGCCCGGCGAAGTGAAATCGGGAGGGGCGGGGATGCGCGTGGAATGGGGGATTGCGGAGAGCCCGTTCGGGCTGTGCAGCCTGGGGTGGACCGGCCGAGGGATCTGCCATCTCGCATTTTGCGACCAGGCCACGGGACTTCCGGATGAATTGCGGGAAAAATGGGGCGGCGCGGCATTCCTGAAAAATGAGAAGACCGCAAAACGGTGGGTCCGCGAAATCTTTGCGAAAAAAACGGCGGGCCGGATCCCGGCATTTGTCCGGGGGACGGCCTTCCAACTGAACGTCTGGCGGGCGCTTCTGAGGATCCCGTGCGGGAGCGTCACGACCTACTCGCGCATTGCGGACGAAACCGGCCATCCCGGTGCCTGCCGGGCGGTGGGAGCTGCCTGTGGCGCAAATCCCGTTGCGTGGTTGATTCCCTGTCACCGGGTGATCCGCGAGTCGGGAATCGTGAGCGGATACCGGTGGGGGGCGGAACGGAAACGGTCGATGCTGGCTGCCGAGGCCGGTTTCACCCGGACGTAAACCCGGAACGGCGGAAGAGGACGCGCGAATCCCCGCGAATGGGAGGAACTCCCGGGAGGAGAAAACGTGTCGGGAGGTTCAGAGCGCGATCTGCACGATGGCGGTCGAATTCGTGCCGGTCGAGTTTGTCGAGGTGTCTTTTTTCTTGTCGCCGCCACCGCAGCCTCCGCCCGGGCAGGAACCTGCGAGCGCGGATGAGACGGTGAATGCGACAACCAATGCTGCCGAGAGAGCGAGTTTTTTCATGACCCGGAGAACGTCGCCTGAAACAGGGACCTGTCAAATGGAATTCCCGCTCTTGGTCAGCGGGTAGGCGTAATTTTCCACCGGAGGGTGGCTCAGCATGAGCTCGCAGCGCGCGAGCATGACGGCGGCGGGGTTTTTTCTGGAGCGGAAGGATTCTTCGTCGGCGGCCAGGAGAAACATTTTGCGCGCATCCGCCCAAAGCCCGCGCGCGTAGAGGCTCCTCGCTTCTTCGTAGATTGCCAGGCGGGCCCGGAATCTCTCCCTCACTGCGTCGCCATGACCGAGGAGCTCGTGGAGATCCACAGGCTGGACGCGGCCCGGGACGAGGACACGGTCGATGTTCCTGAAGACCAGCGCGGGATCCGACCGGGATGCGGCGAGCATGGTTTCTCCTGAAACGAGAATTTCCGTGCCGTAGTTGGACCCGGCGGCCTCGATCCGCTGGGCGAGGTTCACGGTGTCGCCCATCATCGTGTAATTGAAGCGCAGTTCCGAGCCGATGTTGCCCACGATGGCCATTCCGGTGTGCAGGCCGACCCGGGTGCGCATGCGCCGGACCACCTCCGGCCATTTGGGTTCCTGCGACCAGCGTTCCCGGAGCCGGCCCTGGGCCTCCTGGAGGGCGAGGGCCGCCCGGCATGCGGCGGCGGCATGGTCTTGGCAGGCGAGGGGAGCCCCGAACATGGCGATGATCGCGTCGCCGACATATTTGTCGAGAGTCCCTTCCTGGTCGATCACCGCCGAGGTGCATTCGCCGAGGTATTGGCACATGAGGTCCACAAGGTCTTTGGGAGGCAATTCTTCCGCAATCGGGGAAAAGGCAACGATGTCGCTGAAAAACGCCGTGATTTCCACCTCCTCGCCGCCGGTGCGGGGCGCGGCATTTTTTCCGAGCATTTCTTCGACGACCGCCGCGGAGACATAGGTCCCGAACAGGTTTTTGATCCTCCTGCGTTGTTGTTCCTCGATCGCGAGCTGGCGCAGGAGAGCGAGAAACGTGCACGAGAGGGCCGCGCCCACCGGGGCGACGACCGGGAGAAGGATTTCCGCTTTCGCGAAAAGCAAAAATGCGAAGCCGACGTAGCCCGCGACGAGGAGGCCGGAGAGCATCTTGCTCCATTTAGAGAACCGGTGGGGCGTCACGCCAAGCCACGCGGTCCCGAACCCGAGCCCGAAAATCAGCAGAATATTCACCCAGACAGGCGAGCGGGAGACAAACCTCCCCGAGTCGAGGGTTTTGAAAAGATTCCCGTGGAGCGAGACGCGGGGCACCGGCTTTGCGCCGCTCAGCGGGGCTTCCGAAAGATCGTTCAACAACCGGTCCGTGGGGCCGATCAGGACGACGGCGTCATGAAACGCCCGGAAGAATTTTTCCGCGCGGGCTTTTTCCTCCTCGTCTCCCTCGCGGGCCATGCGATCGAATTCCACGACATGAAAAATCCCGACCTGAGGGTTTTCTTCCCATGGCGAAAACCAATTCGGCTCGACCAGTTGCCCGAATGTCAGCGGGATGTCGAGCAGGGTGCGTCCTTCCGGATCGCGGACCAGCATTCTGTCTTTCTGGATCTCGACAGCGGAATCATCGAGGCCGCGGGAAATCAAAAACAGCTGGAGCCCCATCGGCAGGTAGGTCTTGTGTTCCGTGCAGGCAAAAAACGGCACCCACCGGAGCGCCTCTCCGGCGGTGTCGATCAGGCCGACATTTCCCCACGTGGGCCCGACGACCGGGAAATTCGGAAGCTCCGGAAGGTCGGACTCCTTGGGGTCGTAGTTCTTTTCAAACACGAACGGGAACGAGCTTCTTTTTCCCAGCAGCCCGATCTCTGTGCCATAGGTTGCGGCAAGGACGACGTTCCGGTGTTTGTTGATGCTTTTTCCAAGCTCCAAGCTGCCCTCCTCCGCTTCCTTTCGTCCCAACTGGGGAATTCCGGCATCGCCAAAGACGAAATCCATCCCCACTGCCCGGACGCCGCCCCGCTCGAAGAGGGCATCGAGCGCTTGGGCGAAAATGCCCCTGCTCCAAGGAAAATTGCCGAACGCGACGATCGAGTCCGTATCGACGTTGACGTAGCAGACCTTGGTCGGGGAAGAAATCGAGCCGCGGACCGCCAGCCGCGCGTCGATCGTTTTTTCTTCGAGGAACGCGATCAGCCCATCCCTTCCCAGAATGCTGGTGCGACCGTTAAAGGAAAGAAACGCGACTTGGGACAGCAGAACCCATATCAAACAGACTCCGGACAGCAATACGGGCAATATCCACTTCATCCGGGATTCCTCCGATTTCAGTCACAATCCCTCATCTGGAAATTTTCCAGAGTGAGCGGTGAAGCGACTCCATTACGGCTGGTGTCGTCCGTCCAAGGGATTGCGGGTTATGTTGTCGTAGAGGCGGTCGTGCCAACCGCCCATCGATTTTCCACGGACCCTTGACACAAGGGTCTCTGCAACTGCCCTGTCGCACGATAGGGATAATATGTCATTCCGCTTGGCGAACCACACTCAGGATACAGGGGGATTGGGAGTAGGAGTAGGAGTCGGGGTAGGAGTAGGAGTAGGAGTAGGAGTCGGGGTAGCGCCGCCACCACCACCGCCGCCGCCGCCGCCGCCGCCGCCGCCGCCGCCACTGCCCGTTCCTCCGGTTGGCACCCCTCCAACATCGCCCGCGCCCTGGTCGCCGCCAGGGCCAGCGGCACTGTCTGGTGTGGTAACAGTGGTCTCATTGGTTCCAATGATCGAGTTGTCTTCGTTTTCAACGGAAGTCCAGGTCTGACTGGTCTCGAGACCTTCCACAACACTTTCAATTTGAGAGAAGAGGCTGTTGAGTGTCGCTTGGTCCGCAGCCGACAGACCAGAGACATTTTGGGTCGTAATCGTTGCTGTGGGCGCGGTGCCTGGTGGGGCGTCTGCTGGAGGCGGGGTGATTTGACCGGTGAGCGTGAGAGCCTGGCTGTTGGGATTGTTGGCGCTGATGGTCTGTGTCGTTGTCTCTCCAGCCGAATTGGTTGTCTGCACGGCAATCGAGCCCTCTGCCATGGAGACTTTCACGGAAAAGCTGCCGTCCGCATTCTTGCTGATCGCCAGTCTGAATTTTGTGCCACGGATTCCCGCGACACCGAGCGGGGTGACGATGCCCATGGAGGATTTTTTGTTCAGTTTGAGGACGTCGCCACTGATGGTGCCCTCGTTGACCTTGATTTTTGTATGCGAGACAGTGGGTTCTTTTTTGAGAGTTTTGAAATCCGTGGTTTTCGGATCAAAAGGAACCTGCATGAATTGGTCGACCAGGACGCTGGTGTTCGGTTCGATGCTGATGGTGGTGCCATTCGAGAACAGCAGAACCGCCTCCGAATTTTTTCCTGTCTTGATGGAGGCACCTTGATAGACGAAAGAGCCCTCCTTCAGGGCGGATATGGTCTGGTCTTTGGGGTTCGTCGTGGTGACATCCCCCTTGGTTTTGGCGACGAGAATCGGCCCCGCCTTTTCATCCGTGACTTTTCCGGGCTTGGTATCAGCCGCAGTTGCCGGGGACGACAAAACGGAAAGAAGCGTCAGGACCGTTAGGGATACGACGGTGAAAGTTTTCATTGATGGTAATGTGGCATTGACCGGGGCCCAAGGAAAGCAAAAAAAAAACTGATGCGGGTCATTTTTGAGGTGGTTTTCGGCTATTCCGGGGATTGGTGCCAGAATTTTTCAAATGCCTCTGTCCAGTCGCGGGATTCGACTCTTCCCCTGGCGGCGAGGCCCATGTGGTGGCGGAGGGAAGGGTCGTCGACAAGCCGCCTGATCGCCCCGGCAAGTTCCGAGGAATCAAGGGATTTGGTGACGAAGCCGTCCTTGCCGTGTTGGACGAGGTCCCTGGGGCCGCCGACATCGGAGACGATGGCCGGGATCCCCGAGGCCTGGGCTTCGAGGACCACGTTGCCGAAGGTGTCGGTGGTGCTGGGGAAGACGAACAGGTCCGCCGAAGCGTAGGCCGCCGCGAGGTCCTGCCCTTGCAGGTATCCCGTGAAAATGGCATCCGGCAACAGGCGCTTCATTTCGGCCATATAGGGGCCGTCGCCGACGATCAGCGGGCGGGCCGGCACATGGGACTCCGCGAGGCGGCGTGTCGCCGCCACGAGGACATCCAGGTTTTTTTCCTTCGAGACGCGCCCGACGAAGAGCATGCCGGTCTCGCCGTCCCGCAGCCCGCGGGAGCGCCAGAACTCCGGGTCCCGTTTCGAGGCGTGGAAAAGCCGCGTGTCCAGGCCGCGGGGAAGAAGATGCAATTTTTCCCTGGCGATCCCCCGCTCGATCCAGCACTTCCTGTAGTCCTCGGAGTTGACATAAACCATGTCCAGCTGGCTGTAGAACCAGTGCATGAAATTCCAGGTGAGGGTTTCCATGAAGGAATCGTCGGTGAGGATCCGGACATACTGCGGGAAATCGGTGTGGTAGATCCCGATGGCGCGAAGCCCGAGGGTTTTTGCCGCGGCCAGCGCGCTGAGCCCGGTGGGGCCCGGCGTGCTGATGATGATTTCCGAGAACCCCCCGCGCTCGAGGTAGTCGAAGATCTGGAGGACGGGCGGAAAGCTCAGCCGCTGGAGCTCGTATTCGGGGAGCTCGAATTCCCCGATGGGCCGGAAATTTTTCAGGGGGATGCCATGATCGGCGACTTCGGAGCGGCAGGTGATGACGGTGATGTCATGCCCGGCGGCGACGCCAGCGGCGGTCATTTTCCGGATGGTTGTGGCCACGCCGTTCACATCTTCCAGCGTGTCGGTGAACCAGGCCCGCTTCCGGTTCTTGAGAAGATCCGGGGTGTTTCCGCAGAGCGTTCTCGTGCAGTCCCGCATCCACTCTCGACGGGGGAGCCGGAAAGCGTGGATGTAGGGGCTCAGGAGACCGACCAGCGGGGCGGCGGGGATCAGCGTCTGGATGCTTTCAAAATATTTCCCTGCGGAAATCTGTTGGATGAACTGGGTGACAAACCGGTATCCGAGCTGGTTGGCGATCAGGTTGGCGATCAGGAAGGCGCGGCGCTCGGGCTCCGCGACCCCGGCGGTTTCCCGGGCCATCGCCGCCTTCATTTCCGGCTGCCCGAAAAACGACGCGAGATCTTTCCAGAGAGAGCTGGAGCCGGCTTTTGCCATCTCGAAGATTTTTCCCGTGGCGACCCCTTGGACCAGGAAGCCCAGCTTGTCGCCCAGGGAAAACTCGGTCGGGTCCTGGCCCTCCATGAAGCGCGAGAAGATTTTTTCGAGAAGCCCGGTCCCGGGATCTCCGGGTTTGAGGGAAAGGCGCGCCTTGGCATATTGGAAGACGGTGCTGTAAGTGCTGTGGGCGAGGGTGAGCGGGGTGCCCGGTTCCCCGCCCGCCTCGCATTCGCCGCGGCGCAGGTGGCCCAAAAAATCCGCGGCCTCCTTGCAGGCGGGAGCCGATGTGAACGCCCTGGCGGGATGCGTGCCGCCGTGGTCATCCGATCCCCCGGTGAACACTTTGCGCCACGGTTCCTCGTGCGTCGGGGCCATCCCCGTCCGCGCGTTGAAAATCTCGATGTGCCTCGGGGTCAGGTTTCCGAAGACTTCGCGGGTGACGTCGCTGACCAGGCCCGGGTATCTGCCGTTGATCCCTTCGAAGTGGCGGAACAAGAGGGCGAGCTTCTGGAGGTGCAGGGCGGTGAGCTTTTCGTTGATGCTGTGAAAAGGGTGTGCGACGGAGTGCGCGATATTCTCCGCCGCCAGGAGGGACTGCATCTCGTAGATGTTTTCGCGGGCGTCGTGGATCTGGCGGTGCTGGGCCTCGGTGATCCCCCACACGAGAAGATGGACCCGGCATTCGTCCTCCGGGAAATAGGCTGTGACCTCCTCCCCGACAATCACGCCGGGCAGATGCGCGATCTCGAGGCACCCGTCGATCGTGTTGTGGTCGGTGAGGGTGACGAAGTCCATCCCCTCCGCTTTGAGGCGGTTGTAGGTCTGCAGCGGGTCGGAATAGCTCGCGGGGAAATCCAGCCGCCGCAGCACCCAGTCGGCCGCGCGGTCGCTGTGGCGCGAGTGGATATGGAGGTCTGCGCGGGAAATGGGAGAATTCATGGTGCGGGCCGCATGGGCGTGAGTGATAAGCCATCACCCCGCCCCCCGGCAAGCACCATGCCATTTCCCAAATCCGCGGGTAACGCCAACGATGGGAGGGCGAACCTTTGCCATTCCCGCTTCCCAGCAGGTCATGCCCTGACGGGCTGCCTGCGGCAGGCTTCCCCGCAGCCTCCCGGCTGCCGGTGGTGTGTGAGCCCATTTTATTTCGCGCCGCGCAACCGGTTCTGCTTTACGGGCGGCTTTCGGCTCACCCATACTCCTCCGGTGGATGAGAAGACCTTTTGGATCAGATACCGGTTTGATTTTTCCGACGGGGATTCCAAGGAATTCCTGGTGGAACTCGACAAGCCGGGCCTGCAATTGCGGGGCAGGCCATCCATGCCTTTGCCGGGGTGGACCAGGCTGTCGCACTACCAGTGTTCCAACTGCCCGCTCCACGAGGCCCAACACCCCAACTGCCCGATTGCCGTGAACCTGGTCGGCGTGATCGAGGCGTTTGCGGACGTGATCTCGCACGAGGAGGCGGACGTGGAGGTGATGACGGAACTGCGGAAGTATTCCGCGCGGGTGAACATGACTCATGCCCTCGGGTCGTTGATCGGGATTTTTATGGCGACGAGCGGATGCCCGATCATGGACCGGCTCAAGCCGATGGTCCTCACTCACCTGCCATTTCCGACCACGGACGAAAGCATCTACCGCTCGATTTCGATGTATCTCATGGCCCAGTATTTCCGCTACAAAAACGGACGCAGCGCGGACTGGAGCCTCGAGAAGTTCGGTGATTTTTATGAGGACATCAACCTGGTGAACCAGTCGTTCGTCAAACGGCTGACCGCCATCGTGGAGAAGGACGCTTCGCTGAACGCGCTTGTCCTGCTGAACTGTTTCGCCACGGCGGCCAGGCGCGTCATCGCCAAGGAGCGATTCGACGAGGTGGAGCAGTTGTTCGAAGCCTATCTCGAAGGGGACGCCGGGAAATGAAGGTCCCTTCTGCGCCGGTCTCCTCCACCGGGGTCTTCGGGCGGAATTCCCTCCGTGCAACGATATTCTCGACAGAGATGCAACATGCGGTTGACATCTGTCGAGAGTGCCCGTAGACACGTTGTTTTCACCATGAAGCTAGCGGTCACCAAAGAATCCCTCCTCGAAGGTTTGCAGCGAATTCAAAACGTCGTCAGCACTCGAGCGACCCTCCCCGTCCTCTCCAACGCACTCCTCGAAGCCACCGAGGCTGGCCTCCGTCTCACGACCACGGATCTCGAGGTCGGGATCCGCTGCTCGATCGAAGCCAAGGTCGAGAAGCCGGGCGCGACCACGCTGCCGGCCCGGCGCCTGGCGGCGATCGTGCGCGAGCTTCCCAGTTCGGAGGTCGTCATCGAGATCGATGCGAAAAATGCCGCGACTATCCGCTGCGGGGCGAGCTTCTTCAAAATCTACGGGTTGCCGCAGGAGGAATTCCCGACATTTCCGACCGTTGGGGAACCGAAATCCTTCACCCTCAAGCAGAGCGAGTTGAAGGACGGGCTCCGGAAAACCTCGTATGCGATTTCCTCCGACGAGACGCGCTACGTGCTCAACGGGATCCTGTTTTCGCTCGCCGACAACAAGCTCACCCTCGTGGCGACCGACGGGCGGCGCCTGGCCCTGTTTGACAGCGACATCGAATTTCCGAAGAGCCACGAACGCGACTTCATCCTCCCGACCAAAGCGGTGACCGAGTTGCAGCGGCTTCTCGGCGAAGATGGCGAGGTGACGATCTCGACATCCGACAACCTGGCTTCCTTCGAGCTGAACGGCGCGTTTCTCGCCTCGAAACTCGTGGAGGGGAACTACCCGAACTACCGGCAGGTGATCCCCGCCGAGGCCAAGGAACGGATCACCCTCGAGCGCGAGTCGTTCCTCAATTGCGTCCGCCGCGTCTCCCTCCTCAGCAGCGACAAAACCAGCTCGGTCCGCCTGAACTTCACCAAGAACAACCTCGACATCACCGCGAACACCCCCGAGGTCGGCGAGGCCAAGGAATCGCTGGCGATCAACTACCGCGGCAAGGACATCTCAATCGCGTTCAATCCCGAGTTCCTCATGGACCCGCTCCGCAATCTCCCCAACGACGAAGTCTTTCTCGAACTGATCGACGAGATGAGCCCCGGAGTGGTGAAGATCCAGTCCCCGTTCCTCTACGTGATCATGCCGATGCGGGTTTCGGTGTGAGCGGTTTGCTCCAGGGCACCGCCTCGTCGGCCACGTGCTTGCCGCGTCCCCGCCCCGGCGGCGGCACCGGAGTCCCCGGCGCGGCGGTTTTGGCCCGATGAGCGCCAAGGGACGCATCCCGCTCTCCGGACCGCGCGAGGCCCTGCAGTCGCCGTTCGCGGGGTTGTCGGTTCCCGGCCTTCCCGAGGGCGCTTTGCAGGAGGACAAACCGTCCCCGGTTTTCCCCGGACGGGTGGTTCTCCGGAAAGAAAAAGCCGGGCGCGGAGGAAAGCCCGTCGTTGTCGTGTCGGGTTTCCACGCGGGCATACCCGGCGAGGAAATCGGACGCCTCGCCAGCGACGCCCGCAAGAAACTCGGTTGCGGCGGGACCGTGCGTGACCGGGAAATCGAATTCCAGGGCGACAACCCGGACGCCATCCGGAAAGCCCTTCAGGCGGTCGGTTTCCGCGTGGATGGAATCTGATACCATTTCTCCATCGAAACGGGTAAGCCTGCCTTCGGGTGCAAATGAATTTGCCATCGTCGGAAACCGCCGGGCGACATATTCCGTCCGGTTTTCGTGACCGGATGCTTGCCGACCCAGGTGTGGCGGGCATCCTGGGTGCGTTTGCCCGATCGACCGGCTTGACTGTTGCTCTTGAGGACACGCTCCCATCACATGGCGGGCATGGTCCTCCCTGCCAAAGGATGTCCCGGCTTGGAGTTCGGCGGATCTCCGAGTGCGTCAAACGCAGGACCGCGCTCTTGGAACAGGCAGCCGGGAACGGCACACCGGCGTCGGTCACGTGTCCGGTCGGCTCATTTTGCCTGGCGGCACCGGTCTACGTGCAGGGCACCCAGCCCGTCTTTCTCAACTGGCGGCAAAAACCGACTATTTTCAGGGTTCGGAAGCCCGCGAGGGCGCATAAACACAAGGGGTAGGGTGGGAAAAGTGGTTGTAGTGAAGACTCACCCTCTT
>Ga0172380_10000489_pt1 | contig 77671 bp, 95 predicted proteins | sample Leawe162metaG_FD_119747 | JGI IMG/M metagenome (GOLD analysis project Ga0172380, IMG submission 119747) | Leachate microbial communities from a municipal landfill in Southern Ontario, Canada - Leachate well 162 metaG | ecosystem: Engineered > Solid waste > Landfill > Unclassified | place... | reverse complement strand
AGGGTGCAACTATTGATATGGTTATGGCTGTTAAAGAGGGTTGGTATCAAAAGAATGGCTCTAAATGGCAAACAATGCCTGAGCAGATGTTGATGTATAGAGCAGCTACTTTTTTTGCAAGAGTACATGCTCCTGAAGTATTACATGGGTTTAAAACTGTTGATGAAGTTATTGATATTGAATCTTCAGACACCCTTGCAATTACTCCGGCACCCTCAAAAGAAAAAGCTAAAGCAACTCCAGGTGGTTTACTTGCAAAAGCAAATGCGGCTGTAAGTGATACTCCTAAAGCTTCAAATAAAGATGAAAAAACAATAGATGTAACAGTCATTGATGAATCATCAAATCAACAATCACAAACGAATGTAACACCAAAAAATGATGAAAAATCAAAATCTCTTCCTCAAAAGCTTTTAGCTTATTTGGAATCTCAAGGTTTAACAAGAGATGAAGCAGGGGAGTTTGTAAAACAAGGGTTGAAGATTACATCAAATGATGTGGATCAGATTCAATTGTTACTTGCAAATACAGAGGTTATTGACATCAAGTTACAAGAGTTTATAGCACAAAAGAAATAGCAAAAATCTTCTAAGGAGCTTTTAGCTCCTTAAATATTCACTAGTCGTCAGACTTATTCAAATTATACAAAAAAATCAAACACAAAGGATGAAAGATGAAAATTTTAGTAGTAGTTGCAATGTTTTGCACAATACTTTTTTCAGGAATTGAGGTGATTTCAAAATCTATTGAGGATGCGAAATCAAAAAATAGTTATATGGAAAATGTTTTAGACAAACTAGAACAAAAACACTAAGGAGTTTATCATGACTACAACCGCAGAAGAATCTGCTGCTGTGGCAACAATGCTTGGATTTGAAGTTAATAGAAATTTCAAATTTCATGTTCACTCTAAAGATACGGAAGATTTTTCCATTTATAAAAAAAATGGAATGTTCAAGTGTTGGACTGGAGCATTTGATGGCGGTGATGCCATAGCATTTGTAATGTATATCAAAAGTTGTGGGTTCAATGAGGCTAAAGAGTTTGTTCAAGAAGCAATAGGACAAAGTGATACTTTGGTTTTTAAAGAAACTGCAACTAAAAGTGGTAGTTTAAGTGCAGATGAGAAGCAACCTATCCCACAAAGCTATTTAGATGCTTTTACAAACAGTGGAGATGAGTACTTTAATGAGTTAAAAAATCTTTTTACAGGTGAAGTTGATGGTAAGCAATTACCTGTATGTGACTTTGAGTCTGTAAAAAAGATAGCTTCAAAATTTGAAATTAAATTTGTAGAAAAATCAAAAAGATTGATTATGCCTGTTAGAAATCTATATGGTGAAATTATCACTTTTTGGAAGTATAAAAAGTATGGTGAAGTCTATATTAATAAAGATGGCAAGGCTATCAAACATAAGAAAGTTTTGTACTCAAAAGAGAGACATCGTCCCCCTTTTGCAATTGCTCAAATGCTTGAGTATAGAAAAAACAAAGATGAATATGTTTTGATAACTGAGGGCGAAAAAGATGCATTAGTGGCATATGCAAATGGTATTAGAGCTATTTGTATTGGTGGTGCCGGTGCTAGTGTATCTTTAAAATATGAGTATCTTGAACTATTTAGAGATATGAAAGTAATCATCGCAGGTGATTATGATAAAGCAGGTTTTGAGTTTAATGAGAATCTTCAAGAGCAACTCAAATCTGTAGCAAAAAAGGTGGTTGTTTTAGACTGGGTTACAAAGTCAGAGAAAGAGGGATTTCACCTTTTTGATAAATTTGATTTGAGTGATTATTTTGCTTGGAAATACAGTAAAACTGTAAATACTCAAGTAAAGGTGTTTAAATCAATTCTACCTACGCTGTACACATATATCTCTTATGACAATACGAATTTCAATACAACTTTAGAGTTTCCTCTAAGTTGGTAAGTAGCTGGTGAGCCAGAAAATATTTGGCTCACAATGCCTTTGTTTTCTGTCTTTTTTTCAAAAATCAATACAAGGATAAAGGTATGCAAGCAAATTTTGTTTATAGAAAAATCAAGGACTTTAACCCAAAAACAGGTCAATATGAATCTGTTGAAAAATGGGTTTTAAATGTCAAAGAGGATGAGAATAGTGAGCCTGTAACATTTTATTATTCATCAAAAAAACAGTTTTTAGAACATCTAAAAGCTATTGATGAGCAAAAATCAAAAATGAGTAAAGCTTCTTAACTCTCTTTCATATCGTAACTTTCGTAAATTAGGCTGTAAGCCACTACAAATATAGTGGCTTATGGCTACTTCTTTATATCTTGTAGTGGTTTATCAATTTAACAAATATCAAAAAAACATAAAAGGGTAAATCATGAAAATTAGTGTAAATACAATGAGAATATTAAATGCGGTTGCAACTGCAAGTAGTTATGTTGCTAAAGATGGAGATCATGCAGGAAAATTAACAATAAGTGGCATCGATGGTCATTTAGAAGTTAAGGTTACAAATTATGTTCAAACAGTAGTACTTAGAAAAATTCCTTTTTCTAGTTCTGACATGACACTTGATAGCATTGAAGCATTTAGTATTGATGGGAAAAAACTTTTAACAGCACTCAAAGCGGTTAAAACAGAGAGCATAGAACTTGAAAGAAGTTCAGATATTTTGCAAATAAAAGCAGGTCGTTCAAAGTTTAAAATCAATCTTTTTGATGAAGTTCAAGAGGTAGAGATTTCTAAAAAAGGAAAGTCTCTTGATATAGGAGATAATCTAATTGAAAACTTCAAAAAAGTAATCCACTCTGTTGGTATCAACATGCCAAAATATGAGGTAAATGGAGTACTTATCGAAATTAAAGGCGGTCTTTTAAATACAGTTGGAACAGATACTACAAGATTATCTTTGGTAACTGCAAAAACAAGCAATGACGATATGGAAATAATCGTTCCTAAAGATGCTATTAGCTCAATTATCAGGCTATTTGGACATTTAGATGTTACTGCTTTTGTTGATGAGACATCATTGACAATTTCAACTGAGATTTTAGACTACAGCACAAAATTAATTAGTGGGAAATTTCCTGCATGGCAAAGAATAGTTCCTCAATCTTTTACTCAAAAGTTTACTATCAACAAAGATAAGTTTGCAACTTTAGTCAAAGAAGCTTCATTGTTTGATTCTCAAATAACTGTAAAAATTAAAGATCAAAAAATCTTGATTAAAGACTTCGATGGCAATACGGAAGTTGAGGATACTGTAAGTGATTCTAATATTGATATGAATTTTCATGTCAATGCAAAAAATATTTTAGACTTCATATCATCATATAGTGATGATGATATAACTATTGGTTTTAACCATTCTAATCTTCCATTTGTACTTATTGCAGATGCTTCATACAAAGAGATTGTGATGCCTATCATCATTCAAGATGAGAAAGTAATTGAGCAAGGAGCGGACAATGCAAAAGCTGCCTAATCATGTTCAAGTTCACAAAGTCTTTGGTTACTTTTTAAAAAAAGTAGGGGTCTTTCCAAAATTTCGTAAAACAAAATACGGATATAGCACATTTGATGGAGTTTGGAGACTTTTCCTTGATACTTTGACAATTACACAAACAAAATCTATCAAGCTATTTAATGGCTATGACTACGATACAAGATCTGAAGAGAGCAAGTATATGATAGTTAATGATGATGGTGTAATAAAAATCAAATTTGTACTTAGAAAAGTCTATTAGGAGAGTGTTATGGCAATAGAAGTTCAATTAATAGATATCTACTCAAAGCCTTCAGATTTTAAAGTCTGCAAGGCTTGTAAGAGATTAAATTGGTATGAAAACGAAACCTGCATCAATACAGATTGCACTAGTAATTTGTTTGATGATAGTGAGGGTGAAGTTGAAGAAGCTTTTTCAAATGAATGGCTTTATTGGCAAGATGAAGAGGGTTACTCCGAAAAAGAAGCTGATAGAGTTTTTTTAGAGGTGTAAGATGAACATAGAAAGAGAAAATCAAAAGTACAAAGAGTGTAGTCAATTTAATGTCGCACTCGATTATGTTTCATTTGAAGATGGAACATATGAGTGGCAAGTAAGCATAGAGTGGACGGATGGTGCACCAAGTACGGATATGGATTTTAAAACATACGATGAGGCTTTAGCGGAATATAACCGTTGGGGCTTTTGAAAGGATTTGTTTTGAAAAAAGTCATAAATTTGAATGGTGATAGCAGATTTACTAGCCCTCCTAGTTATTCAGGATGGTTAGGAAGCTGTTGGTTTGAAGAGGGAAAAACAGAGGATAGATTGAGATACATTGAACAGATTAAGAGTGAAAAAATCTCAAAAATCAAATCAAATAATCTAGTACTTGAATCAGTGAGCGGTAACTTGATTAAATTTAGCAAAGTTGATGGGAATACATACACTTTTTATTCATTTACATTTGCTGGACAAAGAGAGTTGCAAGAGATTTTAAAAAGAACAAATAGTAGGAGAAAAGTATGAAACATTTAGCAATAAAGTTTTGGCTTATTTATATTTTAGGATTTGCGGTAATTAGTGCATCAGCACTTATGGCACATGAAACATTAGGTAAAAATTTTTCCAATTCTGGTTCAATTTTTACAAGAAGTTTTACAAATTTACTAGTTACAAAGGAGTTTTAATGGAAGCAACGAAAGCTTATCTCAACCAAGAGTATAAAAAAGGTTTCAAAGACTGGACATTACCTTATTTGCAACATATGCATATTAAAAATCATCCTGTTTCAAAAAAAATTACTGATGCAATGAACAAGCGTTATTTAGAGCTTTGTGCCATTACATTAGAAGAAGACGGTGCTGTTCAATTTGTTTATAACGGGTTATTTTATGATCTGTTTGAATCATCTTGTGAAGATGGATGGGTTGTTAATGTCTATCCAAACGACAAAGACAAAATCTTTGATGAAGATAATCAACTAATAGATGATGAGCAAGTTGACGGTGGCTTATGCACAGGTAGTGCAAAAGATGCTGTTTATTTTATGATAGGAGAGATTTGATGTTAAGTGATATAGAAATAGATAGTGGAACACTTGAAATTAGCGGTTTTGATGTAAGAATTTACAACAGTGAGGTCAAAAATGCATTTCAAAAGATTTTGCATTGTATTGAAACTGATGGCGATATTTTGAGTGATGGAGAAGTTATAGATATGATTCATTCATATCTTCAAGCAATTCATGTTGAATAATTAAATGTTGCCTACAGGCACGAATTTATTTTGTGCCAATGTAGGGACAAAATAGTTCTGTCTTGTAGGTTTGATTGAAAAATTTTAGTCAAAGGACTTACATGTACATTGAAAAATTAGAGAGTTTAATTTCGCAGAATAAAGACATATTCTACAAAGAGCTAAAAGAGGTGATCAAACCCTCTTTTGATGGTTTGGATAATCCTTCAAAATACACAAATATTGTTCATAATATGCTCAAAAAAGCTAATAGAAAAAGTTTTGCTAGACAAGCAAGATTAGTATCTGCTGCAACTGAGTATATTACTAAGAAAAACAATAAATCCTTGCTCATATCTTCAGAGATGGGTACAGGAAAAACTGACATGGGTTTAAAGCTTTCAATGGCTGATAAATTCAAAGTCAATTTTATTTTATGTCCTCCACATTTAGTTGATAAATGGGAAGATGAGATAAAGGTCAATTATGTTGATCATAAGTCATTCAAAGTAATTAAAGTCAATAGATGGGAAGATTTAATCCCTTACACAAAAAGAGATATGAGAAAAGATGGTATTAAATACTATTTCATTATCTCAAGAGAAACAGCAAAACTTGGCTATCCAAAACAACCTGCTATAAAAATTTCATTCAAGCAAATTATTAAAGAAAAAATGCTTGATGGTGAGTCTTTAATGGTTAAACAACTTGTTAAAGTTGCTCGTTGTCCTGATTGTTATAGTATTTTGGAAGAGGGTAATAGCGAGTTTATAGATACTTCTACTATCCCTTACAAATGTGAATGTGGAGCTGTTTTAAGAAGTGTAGATAGAACTGTAAGTCCAAAAATGCAAACTAGAGTTAGTATTGCTGAATATATAAAAAGAACCTGGACAAAAGGTGCTATTGATCTATTGATAGTCGATGAGATTCATGAGTATAAAGGGGGTAATACCGGTCAAGGAAATGCTTTAGCACAACTTGCGTCAATGAGTAAAAAAATCGTTGGACTTACTGGTACTCTTTTAAATGGATATGCTTCAAGTTTATTCTATATCTTGTATAGATTAAATCCTAATTTGATGAAAAAAAGATTAGGTTATGACTACAATCAGGTTAAATTGTTTGTAGAAACATACGGAGCACATGAACAAATAGTAGAAGCTAAAGAGGTTACACACGAGGGTGTAGTAACAAAAATGGGTAAACAGATTTCATTAAAGGAAAAACCTAAAATCTCTCCTTATCTATTGTCGGTTCTATTGGATATGACAATATTTCTTAGACTTGATGAAATTAAGATGGATGGTGGTTTAGGTTTACCTGATTATGATGAGAGTATAGAATTAGTTGAAATGGATGAAAATCTAAGAAAGCCATATATGGCGTATCTTGGAGAGATTTCATCAAGAATTAGAAAAGACAAAAGGTTTTTAGGGAACTTAGCAACAGATGCTATTGCAGTACCTGATATGCCTTTTCAAATCCACTCTGCACAAAATGAGATATTCTATGAGCCTGAATTTACAAGAGAAGATTATGGCTACACTAACAAAGAGAAGAGACTTCTTGAGATTGTCAAATCAGAGTTAAAAAATGGTAGAAGATGCCTTGTGTATGTTCACTTCTCAAATAAAGGGGTAGGGGATGACATAACAGATATGTTAACTAAAGAGCTTCCTCAATATTCCACAAAATTTCTTTCACCTACTATTGCAGCAAAGAAAAGACAAGCATGGATTGAAAAAAATCCTAGTGATGTTTTGGTGTGTAACCCAGAACTTGTAAAAACAGGTCTTGATTTGTTGCAGTTTCCCACAATTATATTTTACGAGACTACTTATAATGTGTTTACACTCAAACAAGCAAGTCGTAGAAGTTGGAGAATAGGGCAAAGAGATGATGTTAAAGTAATGTTTATGGCCTATGAAAATACTCCTCAGCATAAAGCTTTGGAACTTATTGGTGCAAAAGTGGCTGCTGCAAATTCACTTGAGGGTAGATTATCAGGTGATGATGATTTATCAAGTATGGCTGATGAGGATGACAATATACAGTTAGCTCTCGCAAAAGCTATTTTAAAAGGTGAATCTGCATCTAAAGATATACAGATGAACTCTATTAAGAACTTCGGTAATGATAGAGATTGGGATAACTTTGAACTTTGGTACAAAGAACAGATGGAGCTTTATAAAGAGCTTCCAAAATCTATTAGTGAACCAAAAATCGTTGAAGATCTATTCAAAGATTTTGAATCGGTTAAAACAGTATCATTTAGCAAGGATGATAGAGATTGGCAGATGTATAAAAATATGGCTAAAGAGCTTTTGGAGATTTATCACAATGGCAATTTGTATGGAAAACAAAACAAGTACACTGATGATAAAGGAAAAGAGCAAACATCATGGTCATATGCTGGTGGAAGTCATTGTTTTGAAAGATGCGATGAATATAACAACGGTTTAGTAGATGGTCTTTCTTACAGTATTAATAGAGCAAGTAGTAATTACTGCATTGTAAATGGTATTGAGATATATAGGGTTAAAATAGGAAAAGCTCCTTTTGAGCCTGTTCCTAATTCAAAAATCTTAATGCCAATTTTAAAATTTGAAGAGTTTATAGATGAAAGTAAAGAGGAGATCGAAGCTCTAGCAAACTTGATAAAAGAGTTTGTTAATTCTCATAAATCAGAAAAAGCTGTTATTGCTGATTCATTATTTGATTTTGATGAAGAGCTTACTTCAAATACTTTCTTCTATTATTCAGGCAAAGGTAAAAACAAGAAAAAAGTTGAAGTTAATTCAGCAAATCTTGTGGGTTATGTTCCTCCTGAAGATTTAAAAGGTGGGATACAACTAAGTCTTTTTTAGAAAATTGTTTTAAATAATCGGCAAATATAGCCACATTAAGAGATTAATAGTGGCTATATGCCCGTTTTCTCTTTTGTGGTTATCAATAAATTACATGGAGAAAATAGATGTCGCAATATAAATTAAGTGATAAAGTCTTAATAGACGGAAAATGGTGGAAAGTAGTTGAGAATTGGAAACACAAAGATAGTTTATGTGTGGAAAATCCTTCAAGAAGTTATGATGTAAGACCTATTGGTGAGATAGAGCACTTAATTGAAGCTCATGAAAAATATGTGCCTAAAATTAGATACAACGGTGCGGTTGCTGATATGGAATCTTATATCAAAGATGGTGGAACACTAGTTTATTTAGAGTGTGTAGGGCAAGAGTACATGGTGAAATCAATCACTTCGGTACTTATGCAAGGTCGTGTTAGAATGAATGATCATGCAGTTGATGCTTCATTTGGCTTTTTTGATATTAATAAAGCTGGCAATAGAAGAAAAATGGTTTCTCTTGATGATGGAGTAGCACATGCTATTTTATATCATTCGCCTTCTATCAGTGATGTTGGTTTCAATATACTTATTGGAAGGGGCAAAGAGGAGTTATTGCTTTCATTTGCAAGTTGGCTTGAAAAAAGTCAACCGCTACCTTATCCTAAGCATCTTACTCACAAAATATATGAAAAATTACAAGATAGGTCAAAAATAATCGCACTTCAAACATTTAATATTGAAGCTGTAAAAATAGACCTTACTATTTTAGAAGATGAATACAACGATATTCAAGAGATTATTTTAGAAGTTTGTAAAGAAAATTCTCTAATCAGTCCTGATGCAGTTCCTCTAAAGCCAAAAGCACCATTGCCTAAATCTCAGTATTTAACGGAAGCTCAAGTCAAAAGAATCTTTGACACACTAGATAAGATGCCTAAGACTTATGAGCTTGATGGTGTAGATATAAAACCTGTTGGTTTAAAACTATTTGGACCGAACTTCAATTTATATGTAGTTGAAGCAGATAAAGGAAGTTATGAAGATGAATTTGAAAGCATGCATACACAATGTTTTGGGTATGTTGAAAATTTATCTGCTCCTGAATGTTCAGAGTGGGGATATATAAATATTCCATACTATCTTGAAATAGGGGTAAATGTTCCTGCTATAGGTACAAAAGGCGGAATTGTTGTTGGATTTGAGCAAGATCTTTATTTTGAAGATAGATATATTACTCAAAGTGGAAAAATTCTTACTAAAGAGGAGATGGAGCGTCTAAAATGAATAATTCAGCAGTACAAAATGAGATGAAAAGATTAAGAAGTGTTGCAAGGGATTTTGAGTATGTACTTATGATGATTGACAAAGAAGTTCAAATTCATCAAAGGGCATATGAACAAGCAATTGATTCTAAAACTCAAGAGAAGTGTTTTCATGCTCTTGAACCACTAAAAAATCTTAAATCAAAAATTGATTCGTTTATAAATTAGTTTTTCTGCTTTAGTGGAGTTCAACCTTTTAGGTTATAGGACTCCATTAAAAGGATTCCTATTGCCTATTTTTTTAGAAAAATTTAGTCTTTAGGGGGCTTATTATGGATGCGAGAAACTTTTTAAAAGTTCAAAATTTCAAGTTAAAAGTTGAGAATTTTGAGTTTGAGGATGTAAAATTTATGACCTCTACTCAAAAGTCTAAAATCTACAAAAACTTTGTTTCATTTCTAAATAACCACTTCAAACCAACTAGTTTCAAAAAAGATATATACGAACATTGTCACTTACATTGTGGCTTTATTGCTCATTACAACATTAATGGGTTTTATGGTGAGTATTTTGGGACAGCTGCAAGATTTCACAAAATTGCTAATGGATTTGAAAAAGAACCAACAGAATATGATGGTTTCTATGTAGGTAGTTTAAAACATGAAGGCAAAGATAGTTTATCTGCAAAACTAGCTTTTTATCAGATATATGAAGAGCTTAATGGAACAAGAAACGGTTTAGGTGCATTTTATGACACCATTATCAATAATAGAAATTACGGTGGATATGGAGATTATGCTGATTTAGACAAAGCTATCAAAGATGCTTTTTATAAGTACCTTGAAACTTGGAGATATGAAATCAAACTGGCTATTAAAGCTTATGACAAATTCTCTAAAGATGAAGAGGTATTAAGACTTCAACAAGAACAAGAAGAAGCTCGAAGAAAAGCAAAAGAGTTGGAAATTCAAGCTCAAAAGATAGAAGATAAACTAGTAAAGCATAGCTCAATCATATCTACTTCTTCAAAAACTACAGCAGTACCTAAAAAACAACTCTCTTTATTTGATTTGTTAGAGCAGGAGGTAGCGTGATGTTGCCAAATGTAGTATGTGGAATGTATGCCTTTACTTGGTATATGACATCCAACAATAAATATACACAAAATAAAGAAACAGCTATGTATGAGATTCATACTAGATTTGTTGAAGATAGAACAGGTCGTGAGATTTGCTCTTTGTGTTGCTATCAAAATTCAAATAAAGAGCCATTAACTTCAGGTGAGGGTAAAACACTAGCTGAAGCATTGGTAGTGCTTAGAAAAAATATCAATAATCAAAAAAATAGAGGGTAAGAAAATGGAAAAAATAGTCGCATTTTGTGATTTATATAGTTTTAGAGGTGATTACGACCATTCGGCTGTAATTTATAATTCAGATGATAAAACACTACTTCATCATTCAAGAATAGAATCTATTCCTGGTTTCATGGTTGAAGATGGTGATAATTATGTAGATAGAAGAGAATCGTTTACATATAGTGTAATCACTATTTCTGAACATGTCACAAATCTTCATGTAGCTTTAGTAAATCAAACATTTGACCTTAATATGTTTAATCAATTAGGCTTTGCATATCAAAGGGTAGAGTATGTAGTACCTGATAATGCACCTATTGATGAGATAAAAGAGCTGCTTTCAAAAGATAATCAAGTTTGGCAAGAGATAAAAAATGGACTAGGTAAACATCTAGGCTATATTTTGCCATGCATTGCTTTTAAAATAGTAAATGCTGATGAGTTTTATTTGAAAACCAATCCATTATATGGCGAGGCTAACAATGAATCAAATTAGTATAAAACAAGAATCTCTTACAAAGATTTATCCAACTGCTTGCGGATTAACAGCAGATAATCGTCCAAACATATCATTTATTCCAATACCTGAATTCAATAACGGTATGCCTTTTAGTCTGTGGTATCACACAACTTTTTATAAAAAAGATGATGCTTTGGATTTTTTAAAAGAGGTTTTTAAAGATGGTGTGAGCTTGGAAGATGTTGGCATAGAGTCCAAATTCGGTCTATGGCTTAGAATGGATGAGTTGAGAGAAATTTCATAAGGATAGAAAAAATGGAAATGAATAAAGATAATAGCTGTTGTGCGAATTGTGGTTTTATGGGAATGCCTGTGCTTAATAGATGTAGTCATTGTGGCTATATTGGTAAGAGATTACCATTGATTGAGTTACAAGGCTATGAGCATGAAAAACTTTTTGTTGAAATGGCTAAATATGATTCAAATAATACAAAGGCTGTATTTATTCAGTCTTTAGAGAGTGATGAAGATAGTTTTTGGTTGGAGCCTTTTGTGGAAGTTACAACAAATCTTGAAGGTGCTGAAAAATACTTAGGTGCTGATGAGATTTTGGTTAAAACTTGGTCTGAAAATGAACCTTTAGTGAAATCTTTTTTAGCTAGTGGTTATTTTGAAGATACAGGACGAAGAATAGAAGTATCTCTATGGTGTAAAGCTTCTGTTTGGAGAATAGTTAAACCAATTCCACAAAATATACAACCAGATTTTAATGTTCAAGGAGAAAGATAATGGCTAGATTAGCTTGTGAAACAAAAATGGGGTTTTATCCAACAGATATAAAAACCATTCAAAAAGTAATTGATAAAACTCTACTTTTACCTGAAGCGAAAACTGTTTATGCATTAGATTGTTGTGCGGGTGAGGGTGAAGCTATAGAGTTTATAGGTAAAGAGTATAAATGTAGAACATTTGCAGTTGAGCTTGATGAAAATCGTGCTAAAAATGCTTTTGATAGGAAAATTGACAAGGTATTAAATGCAAATGCTCTAAGTGGTGTTAGAAAATCAAATCATTGGGTCGGAATTAATTTTTTAAATCCTCCATATGATTTAGATGCAATGGGAAATAGACTTGAAATTGAATTCATCGAAAGATGGGGACTTACAACAGCTATTGGCGGAGTTTTATTGTTAGTTATTAATCCTTCATCTGCTGATGAGGAGATGGCTAAAAAACTTCAATTGCAAGGATATAAGCCAATTATTTCATTCTATGATCCAAACAATGAAGATTACAAAAAGTTTGGACAATTTTTTATTGTGTTACATCAACAGTTGCCAAACTTCCGTTCTCCTATACCTAAGTTTCTTAGTTTATTTGAGAACCCTTTAAACATCGATGATGATATTGATTTTGAAAAGATCACTATTAAAACAGGTGGTGAACCACAAATGTTTAAAGAGATTGAAATTCCAAGATGGAAAGTAGATGAGCACTTAGCAAAATCTAAACTCAAAAAGATATTTTTTGATGAGCTTAGAAGTGCAAATTTACTTAATTCATCCATAGAACATCCAAATGAAGGTCAAGCAGCAATTTTAATTGCTAGTGGTGCTTTGAATAAAGAGGTTACTTTAAACAATGGTGACCTTGTAATTTTAAAAGGTACTAGTACAAAGGTAAAGAGTTCGGTTGAACAAAGTGATGAAAAAGGAAATATCGACAAAGTTAAAATTGTTGATTCTTACAAAACAGTTGTTTATGGATTAAATTTAACTCATGGACAATTTGTTAAATACGAATAGGAGTGTCAATGCAAATTGAACAAATAGTAAAAGATTTAGAAGATCGAAATCTTCCAACATGGCAAGCAGGGATTTTATACAAAGCTTTAGAGTTTGATTTTATTCAAATTGAACAGTTAGATGAAGCTGTGAATATTCTTTTGAACTATACCGGAGAAGATGACTTCTTTTATAACTGTTGTGATGCAAATGGTTTAGCATATACACTAGCATTAGCCTCACAAATTTAATTTAATACCCAAAATAGGGGAGTGATTAACACATTCTCCTATGTAGGGTTTGTGTTATATCACTCCAGAAAAATATATGGAGATAAAAAATGATAAATAATACAAATCCCTACAAAATTCTTTTCAAAGAAGATGTAAATACAAGTCAACTCAACAACACTACTAAAATAGTGTCTTTGAATGTAAATCAATTACACCCATTGCTTCTTAAAGAGCTAGACCAATTAGCTGATTTTGTGCCAAATGATCCTGCATATACACATGCTTGGATATTCACTTATGAAACGGTGTCCTTGATTGAAAGTGAAGATGATTCACAACAATTTGACACACTTTTGGCATTAAAAAGTGCATTACTTTCTTTACTTGATGCACATGAAGCAAAATATCTAATGTTAGATTTTGAGTGAGGTGTGATATGAAGTCTAATAGAGTAAAAAAATGGTTCGTTAATTTTCCTGGTGATGTGTATGCAACAGAGTTTTTTGATTGTAAAAGTTTACAAGAAGTAAAAGACTCTGCTCGTAAATTTTTGGGAGTTTCACGACTTCCAAAAGGTACGCAAATTTGGGGGAATTGTAATGGATAAAGATAGAGTAAAAATTACGACAAATCCTCCTTTATTTAAAATTGTTCCTACATGGCACTTTATTATGCAATTAATTAGAAGAGCTTTCGAGCTTTCAGTATTGGTTCCTGCATATTTATATGTCAAAGATAATTTGGAACAGATTGAAAAAGACAAGGAGATAGAGTTTGATATAGGTCGTTCAACTATTGTGTATTCGGTTGATGAGCACAATACTATTCATCTGATAACTGGATGGGTAGGCAATAGAAATAAGGATGTTAGATGAGTGCTAGACAACCTAATTTATTTGAATTTGACCAAAATATTCATGAAACAAGTAGCACTGGTGCTTATAAGAATAATGAACTAACTCAAGATAGTGATAATCTCGATGAGCTTCTAATAAAAATGAAAAAATTCATTGATTTAGGCATATTATTCCCGTCTGATTATTACTACAACATCGCATATTACAGAAAAGAGAGGATTTATCAAGACAATCAAGGTATGTATTGTCTTGACTTTGCAATATCTTCAGATAGTGAAAGATTATTGAGTGCTTTTGAGAAAAATCCTGCAATTACTGCTAAAGAGTTGTTAGGTGTTGGAATAGCTAATGGTGCTGTTAAAACTATTCAAAGGCATATCGATGAAAATCCACAAATTACTACAAAAGAAATACTAACTAAATTCGGAATTTTTGATAGACCAACATATTGGACCTATGCAAAAAGTGACTCAATCGATGACATAAATTGTGTTAAAGAGCTTTTAATTGAATTTGCATCATTACGAGATTCTTTGAATCTTACTGACAAAAAATTCAATTTTATGAGAGTTAATAAAAGAACAAAGTTAGAGGACCAAACTGCTGTAATCCCTAGATGTTTTGATGGGTTATGTTTAGAATCAAATATAATGAAAATACTACAAGGTGTAAAAGATGGAAAAAAAAATTAAAGAGCATATTATGGATGATATTTTTTGTGACAGACCATTTGATGAAGATGACTGGGATAGTTTTATGAAAAACTCTACATTAGAATTTCCAGATAATTTTCAAGTGTGTCAAGAGTATGAATTAGACAATGCACGAGATATTAAAGGACTAATGCAATCAAAATATGATGATTTGGTTCGTCTTGTGGAGTCTATATTACCAAAAAATATTTATGTTGTAGAGCAGTTTGATGTTTGGTTTAGTGATTCAAGTAAAGTTGTTTTTGGAATGTTTGATACATACGAAAAAGCTCTTAATGAGATGCAACTTGGCTTTGAAAAACTTTATCCAGGTTTCAATGCTGATATTTACGAAAATGGTGCTAATTAATGGATTAGTGATAGGTTTGAATTTGGTGTCATGATAAGTGAGTTACCAATCAATGTATTTGACGAGGTGTAAAATGGCGAAAATAAAAATTAAAGATAGAGGTGAGAAATGTTAGTAATGAATGCATCAGGGAGAATAATTAATCCTTATGAATTAAATACAGTTGATTTTGAACCTCGTATAATCGCTCAAACATTATCAAGAACTTGCAGATTTTGGGGGCAAACATCAGAGTTTTACTCTGTTGCTCAACATTGCTTGATTATGGAAGAGTTGTTTGAAGATTTAGATCTAAAAAAATGGGCTTTAGGGCATGAAGTTTTTGAGGGGCTAACAGGAATGGATGTTCCTAGTCCTATTAAACATTCACCTGCAATGAGTGAGTACAGAAATGCTGAGGAAAAAGCTTTGGAGATGTTTGCTGAAATTTATTCATTGAGCAAACCTATGCCAGCTGAGATTAAAATAGCTGATAAAAAATTGATGGTAACAGAGGCATTGAGATTTATGAATAGTGTAAATTATGATTGGACTCAAATTGCTCAACCATATAATCTTTCAATAATAGGAAAACCATTAAGTATGAAAGAGGCTGAAATAGCTTTTATTACGAGATGGTATGAACTATTTGATTAGGAGTATGCAAGTGGAAACTTTTCAATTTACACTACTTCTTGAAGATGACAAAGGCTTAACGACAAAGCAAAATGTTATAGCTTCCGATTCAATGGCAGCTGTTAACGATAATGTACCTGGTACTTGGTGCAAAATGGATAATAATGATATACCACGAGGTATCTATGGAGTTGGTACATATTCATATAAAAATGGCTATGTGCTAGTAAAAAAACCTAACGGAGTTTGTGATTGGTTTAGGAGAATTCATGGATAATTTAACATCAGAATTTGAACTATATAAGATTGCAAATGATTTTAGGTTCTATTTTTTACATCATCTTTCACAAAAAGCTGTTGAAAACTCTTGGAGATCTTCAATAAATGTACAAACTAATCTATCTCAAAATGCATTTTATTTTTCTCAACAAGTTAAATATGATACTTTGAGAGTAATTGAGGGAGTATATAGAGATATCCAAAATGTATTAAAAAGTCTTAGAGATTTTGGTTTTGAATTTGATGTAAAAACGGTAAAAAAAGGTTACTCAATAGAAGTAACAAATATTAGCTGGAAAGATTAATTAACCCATACAAAGGGGTAGCAATACCCCTTTATGAGGGTACTTCTACCTCTTTAATATTACATATTAAGGAGAAAATATGTCTGCAAAAGAATATAAATTTTTATCTACTGTGAAAGTAGCAAGTGATGTTGCTGCAAAATATCCAAATTATAAAATCAATGGATTTAGTTCAAAAACCTTAGCAAAGCGTTTAATATCAGGTAATAGTGAAAAAGGAAGTATGAGAGACTTCGGTTTTGAATATGAAACAATTCCTTTGAACCCAATTCAAAAACTTTTTGTTGTTCAAGAAGTGGTTGTTTTTGGAGATGAAGTTAGAATTATCACTGTTTTATTTGATAAAAGAATTGCCGAAGAATATACACTAACATACAGTAAAAAAGTGTATAAAGGAGTATGCAGTAGTAGAGGTGAAGAGATACATTTTGATAAATGTACAAGTTATGATGATATATATGAACTTGCACTTGCCAATCAAGACTCTTTAGAGTTTATGGTAAAGCTCAATGAATTAGATATTACTTCTAAGGAGCTATATCATGGCTAGAATAACACAAACTAGAGCAACTTCATATAAGTATAGAATTGAAGATGCACAAAAGGCATTTTTCAAAGAAAGAGTTATTGAAATTGGTTTTATTGATGGTATTAAATACTTTGATCGTAAGACAAAACAAGAGATCAAAGGAGAACACAAATGAGCTGTTGTGTAATTCCAAAAGCTAAAAAAAGTTCTTCTATTAAACAATTAGACCAACTGAGAGATTATTTTGATTTTGTAGAACTTGAAGATTTAGAAAAATATAGAGTTCTCACTTTAAAAAATCAAGTTAAAAAAAGAGATACCATTATTGAGTATGAAGTGTGGTTGCAGGTTAAAATTGCCTATGCAAGTGGGATGTATAGCTGTGGACATGAAAAATTGCTAGAGCATGTATGCACACAAATACTAGAGTGGAAAGATAAACTTCTGTATTTTGATAAGCAAAAGAAAAGTGCTCAATTATCTTTATTTGGAGATGAGACAACTGAGGATAAACCTCCAGTTAGACCTGAATCTGGTGAAGAAAAAAGTTGGTCAAAATACTGGGCTGAAGAGAAAAAATACAAAAGAAAACAATTAGAAAAATTTAGTTTCTTTGAGTTGTGTCCATTAAATGGCCATACCTATGGAACTTATCAAGATATTGACTACAGAGAGCATTTACCAAAAACAAATAAGGAGATGATTAAGCTTGTAAAAGATGCCATTATAAGGGGTACTACAAGTGAAAAAGGTCATGGAAGATTTGATGATTTTTGGTGGGATGATGAATATAAATGGATGACTAGAGATGGAGCTTTAAGTGATTATGAAATCATTTCAAGGGTAAAAAATTTAGTCAGACTCTATTTAGTTCCATATCATAGAGATAGATATGTAACTGTAGATTTATCCTATACTCATTGGATTATTGAGGCAAAAACCGATTATAGGTTTTGGTTTGATGGTAGAAAAATTAATTCACATGGGCATCACTGGTATGAGGAAAAAGACTTGCCTTCATATGAACTTTATGATTTAGAGTTCATAGAGTGGCTTAGAGAGTTTTTTAATATACCCTATAAAGATATGATTAGTGATGAAGATATCCTTAAAAGCAAAGTTGTTGAAACATTAGAATCGATGCTTTGGTATAAAAAAGAGGAATATAATTTACTTCAAAAGATTAGAACATGTAAAAATTGGAAGCATCTAAAAGCTGATTTTATGAGCTTTATGAAAAGTAATGACTTAGATTCCAATGGCGGTTCTAGTGGATATTGTATCGATGGATTTTCATCATCTGTCAATAGAGATGGAAAATTGCCTGAACTTACAATCAAACAAAATATATATGCAAGAGAACTTGCTGGTAGAAGTATTGATGAGCTAAAACGAAGCAACTATAATGACAATGAAGTTATCGTATTTAGTATCAAAGGTGATGAGATTTTTAGGTTAGCTTATGAGCTTACTAGAAAAAACATCGATCCCATACAAACTACTTTATTCGATTTTTAAAACTGTTAATCAGTTTTCCCCTTATTGGGGTTTTTTAAGTCTTTTTGGAAAGATTTAAAAATTCCCAATTTTGTTGTTCAAAAAGTCCTTAGAGTTTGTGAGAATTTCTAAATTCAACTTTTTGAATACTTTTTGGAACACGTAAAGCTCTTAGCTACACCATGTGTTCAAGAAATTAGAGATTATTGAATATATAAATAATGTCTAGTTTTAAGGGGACATTCCAACTATCTTTTCTAAATTACTACTTTCCCTTATTCATATATTTGCTTCCTAATCCAAGGAATACTTCGCTTATATTCTGCTGCTAAATTTTTGAGAATTTGTCGTTTATACACATACTTTCTTGTAGGTTTTTTGGTCTTCTTAGCGCCTATAGTATCGTAGTTTACTTGAGTTTTTACGCACCCAAATTTTTCATTAAGTCTCTTTTTTCATGGCGGCAGTTATAGCCAATTTACCTGTTTTTTTGCTAAAACCATAAGAAACTTTTAGATAGTTGTCTGTTTTTGTGAGCTTTTATAATTAAACTTATTGATGAGTAAAAAAACGATTAGCATTGAAATCATACCTGCTTGACTAAATATAACAACGGCGTCAACTCCGTATGCTTTCCATATAAAACCTATTGCCAAAGCACCCAAAGAGCCAAAGATTGCAACACCGCCATAGAACACTCCGTATATAAAACCTTTAGAGAGAGCTTCCAAAGAGATCATTGTTCTTATGGTGTTTAGACTAAGAACAGTAAAAAGACCAAGAAAGACAAATGAAGCCCACAAGTTTATCTCTATAAAAAAGATTGATATTATTGCAAATACAAATGAGATAGAGAGACTTTTTTGTGTTCCTATTTTGTCTATTAGCACTCCGCTGTAGTAACTTGTAGCTGCTTGGACGAAGGTCAATGTGACTATAAAAAGAGGAATCATACTTAAATCATATCCATCCTCTTTTGCTTTTACTATGAAAAACTGCTCACTCATAAGAAAAAATATAAACCCGAAATATATAAATAGAACATAGAGCAGTCTGAAATCTTTTCTGTTTACAACCAAAGTTTCTTGTGATGCTTTTGGAGTAAGCTGTTTATCATCAACGAGTGCAAAAATTATGTAAGTAGCAATGAGACCTGGAATAATGGTAAAAGCAAATATATTTCGTATTGCTACTTCATCTTTTGCGTAGAGAATAAAAATAACAAAGACGATCAAAGCACCAGCAAGCTCACCAGAGATATCCATCATCTTATGAAAACCGAATGTCCTGCCATGCTCTTTATTTTTCACAAAACTACTTATAAGAACATCTTTAGGTGAGCTTCTTATCGCCTTTCCCATCCGCTCAACACCTCTTAAAACCGCAACTGAGATATAGCTTGTTGAAAAATACAAAAGAGGCTTTGTGATAGCAGAAATAGAGTAGCCTATCGTTGCAAAAGGTTTAACAATCTGGTACTTGTCACTCAAATAACCAAATAAAATTCTAAAAATATAAGATACAAAAGTTGAAATGGCTATGATGATACCAAGCTTATCAACACCCTCATTTAGGATGTAGACAACAAATATAGGCAAAAGTAAATTGACCATGCTAGAACCCATGTCAGTAAAAAAACTAACCCACCCAAGGTAGATAATATTTTTGTCTATATTTTTCAACTTTTCCATCTCAACTATTTCCTTTATGATTTTTATTTTTCAAATTACTTTCCTCTTTTATTGTGTCACTATAACAGTTACAATTATTACAATAATAAAAATTATTCCAAAATTATTTTAAAATTGAAACGAATAAATTAAGCCACCAAAAGTGTTTATCTTGTTTTGCTCATATGTATATGGTGATTGCGATTGATAGAATAGAGTAAGTTTGTGAGCGTCATAATATATATCTGTTCCTAGATATATTGAAACATTTATAGGTTGTTTGTTAAGATTGTAACCATTACTTTTAGCTTCATCTAAAATATATGAGTAGGCTAACAACTCTCCATTTATTCCAATTGATAAAGACCATCCCAAATCGCTATGCTTCTTATCTAGCCTTAACATAGATGCCTCTTCTTTTAGATATGGATAGTGCAGGTTGAAGTTTTCATTATAGTTATAGCCGATTCTAAGCATCGTTCCGGCAAAAACATCTGATGTAAAATTACCAAGTTGAAAACCATAATGGTTAAACCAATCCATACTTAAACCATTTATGCTATCTTGTTTCCAACTAATCTCTCCATATCTAAAGAGCGTGTTTATTGTATATTGAGTTCCTAGTTGTGTATCCCATCCTTTTGGCTCATCAGCACCAATGAATTTATGAACTGTTTTTTGCGCAAATCCTGCTCCTGCCTCTTCTCCGACTACTCCAACTTCCATCCTGTATTCGGTAAAACTTTTTTCGTCCCATTCAAACATGTAAAAAGCCAGCATTAAATATCCTGCATATGGTATATCGTCATACTGCGGAGTCGATACGGATGTTTCATTAGGAGTAACCATGATTTGAGTAATACTCATACCTGCATTATGATTTTTTAATCTGTCCAACGTGTTCAAAGGAATACTCTCAATTATTTTATCCGTAAAATTTGTGTATATACTTGATGTATTGTTCTCACTGTTTGGAGCTCTATATGTCTCATCCAGCCAACTCAAGCTGATTCCGTTTGTAAAATGCCTGTCTGTTCCTGCAAAAAAATCATTATAAAACGAGAATGAGAACTGATCCGCATTAAGCGCCAGAGAGAGAAAAACTACAAGCCATTTGAATCTTTGTTGCATTTAGAATAATTTTCCTATTTTACGAAAACCATACCAGTAAAGTATTACTCCAAGTATTGTCACTCCTCCAAAATACGGTATCAGGTCAACAAATTCGGTTCCTCTAAAAAAAATACTCTCACTGCCCTCTATATAATAACGCAGAGGCGAAAATATGGATATTTTTTGCAAAATCGGATGCATAGAATATAGAGGCGTCCATGCACCGCTTAAAAATATGAGAGGCAGCATTATTATTATAGAATATTGCGCAACCTGCATGACATTTTTTGACACTGCCGCGATAAAGAGACCTAAACCTGAGATAGAAAACGCGTATAAAAAAGTAAGTAGCATAAAACTCCAAAAGGAACCGTTCATAGGCGTATCAAACACATAAAATGCCACAAAACCAAGACTTAAAACAACTCCCACAATGACTATTATAATTTGGGACATACTCTTTGCCAAGATAGTGATTTTTGGATTTACAGGCATCAAAAGCATAATATCCCAAGTCCCTTCCTCTTTCTCTTTAACAAATACAATAGCCGTTAATATCATAACAAGCATGGTTGTCAAAGAAAGCAACTCCGTAATTGCCATAAAAGAGCTATTGTCTGCATTTTCATTAAAAAGTTTATGAGATTTTATTTTGATAGGAATATTCAACTGCACGAAGTCAAGCAAAATATTTTGCAAATAAGTCATTGTAGTAAAACTTTGAGAAGCCGCAGTTGCATCAAGCAAAACATTGAGTTCTGCGTTTTTACCCTGACGATAGGATGTTTCAAAATTAGAATCAAACAAAATACCGACCAATATCTCTTTATTATAAATCGCTTTACTTAATGCTTCTTGGGAATTAAATCGAATGGAGGGAGCAAATTCCGGTTCATGCAATCTCGAAAGTATTTTTTGACTCATCCCTCCTCCCGTATAATCCACATAGCCGACTGCCACATTTCTCGGTTCCAATTTCATTCCGCTGCCTGCTATGTAAATATCCACGGTAAACGCATACAAGACAATTACAACCAACATGGGTGAGCGTAAAAAAATGAGAATCTCTTTGCTGAATACAAGTATAAATATACGAATCATCGCATCTCCTTCTTGAGTAAAAGCGTACCGGCTGTAAAAAAGAGCACAAGATACCCGCCTAAAATACTCAAATAAAGAACTATTTTCGGAGAGTTAAATCCTTGTCCTATCAAAAAAGAATCATATAATATTTGATTATAATACATAACCGGGAATATATGCGCCTGAATATAAGAAATCCCCTGCATAGACGCAATAGGCAGCAATATTCCGGAATACAAAAATCCCGGTAAAATCGTTACAATTATTGTTAAGACAATAGCTACAATCTGCTTCTTGGTAATAATGGAAATGAGCATGCCTATTGAAAGACTTATGAGTATATATATTTCGCTTGAAAGCCAAAATAAAAAGAAGTTTCCTCTGAAAGGAACCTCAAAAAGATAAATAGCCAATAAAAATAAGATAATTATATTGAGTGAATAGAGTAAAAATAGAGGAAATAGTTTGGCAATTAAAAACTCTCCTTTACTTATCGGTGAAGCATAAAAGTTGAATATGGTGCCTCTTTCTTTTTCTTTGACAATCAGAAGAGCTGCAAAAACAGCAGGTGCTATAAGTAAAACAAGCCCTATCAATCCAGGGACTATGGCATCTTCATCCCTCATAGCTTGATTAAAGAGACTGCGGTAGTTGAGGCTGATTGTTCCTTTTTGTTGCATACCCATGTTGGCACTCGCTTCACTCGCAGCACTAAGTATCGCTCCTTGTGCATAACTTGCAATGGTACTGCCCCTCGTAGCAAAAGCGGAGTCTACAAAAACTCCTATCTCACTCTCAAGTCCATGAAGAAGGTTTTTTTCAAAAGAGCTTGGAATTATTATAAGCATATCAATTTTCGCTTGTTTTATAAGTCTGAGTGCTTCATTTTCGCTCATTTGAGAAAGCGTTCCGTTAAAATATCTGGAGTGCTGAAACTTTGAACTCAACTCCATCGAATACTTGCTATGGTCATTATCTATGATAAGCACTCTGGCATGCGTTACGTCCATCCGAATGCCATAGCCAAATAAAATAATTACCATTGTAGGCATCAAATAGATCATAATAATCATACGGGTACGAAATAATTCCATAAATTCTTTGAGCATATACGCTTTTAAAGTATTTATTCTCATTTTGCATCCTCATAATAACTGCGGAAAATATCTTCAAATGTCTCAGCCTCTGGATGTTGTTTATAAAAATTTTCCAAACTCTCATCGGCAACCTTTTTTCCTTGCTTGAGCAAAACTACTCTGTCGCAATATTCGGCTTCACTCATATAGTGCGTAGTAATTAAAATAGTGATGTTCCATTTTTCTTTTAAAAGATGTAAAATTTGCCAAAATTGCGCCCTTGCGATAGTATCGACTCCGCTTGTAGGCTCATCCAAAAAAAGTATGATCGGTTCATGTAAAAGTGCCGCTGCGATGGAAAATCTTTGATTCACTCCTAGCGGCAATTCAGTAGGCAGATAGTCCATATAGGATTCAAAACCAAGTTGTGAGGAATAGCGTTTAATACGTTTTAATGCCGTGTTTATAGGAATTTGGTGCATATTGGCAAAATAAAGAAGATTTTCTCTGACGGTCATGTCTTTATATAAAGCGAAATGTTGGCTTACGTAGCCGATTTTGGATTTTAGTTCTTTCCTGTCTTGCCCGCTTTTAATTGTTTTATCAAGCAGAACCAACTCTCCCTCATCAATTTTATAGAGTCCAAGCAACATTTTAATAAAAGTAGTTTTTCCGGCTCCATTGGCTCCTAGAAGTCCCAATATTTCCCCTTTTTTTAACTCCATATCAATCTTGTCATTCGCTATGAAGCCATTAAAATGCTTAGTAACGCTTTTAGCCTGCATAATGATTTGAGGAATATCTATTTTATTTGCTCTTTCATCAATCTCTATCTTTGCTATTGTTTTATCTTTTTTTAAAGCATTCACAAAAAAGAGAGCTTCCAAAGTCGGTTCTTTATGTGCCGCATCTAATTCCTCTAAAGAGTAAGTGAAACCATCAAAAGAGACACATTTTTCATTTTGACATACCGTATGGACATAGGTGTTTTGGCGAACTGAATCAAGAAGCTCTTGAGTCGTTCCGCTTGCTATAATCTCTCCCTCGTCAAAGAGTATTACTCTGTTCATCTTGGCAGCTTCTTGCATATAGGCCGTACTGACGAGAATGATTGTTCCTTCTTCTTTTCTGATACTGTCAAGTATTTCCCAAAGTTCCAAACGGCTTAGCGGATCAACACCGGTTGTAGGCTCATCTAAGATTAAAAGTTTTGGACGGTGCAAAAGTGTGCAAATCAAGGAGAGTTTCTGCATCATGCCGCCACTGAGATTTCCGGCTACCCTATCGACAAAGTCATAAAGCCCGGCCATATGCAGAAGTTTTTCTCTGTAAGCTAGAAAACGGTCATCTCTTTTAAGGTTACGTACATCCGTAAAAAAGTCCAAATGTTCCATAACGGTTAGCGTCTCATACAAAACAAGACCTATCCCTTGAGGCATCAAGCCTATTTGGGCTTTAATTTTTTCTATCTCTTTTGGGGAATGGTAAAGAATACCCTGATAGTTTATTGTTCCCTCAAATCGAATGACTCCTGAAATTGCGTGCATTAAAGAAGTTTTTCCGGCACCGTCAGCACCTATAAAACCTATAATCTCACCACTATCGGCTTCCATAGACACATCTCGGATAGCTGTAAATTTTTTATAGCGCACCGTAACATTTTTTACTTCTAAATCAGCCATATTCAAACTCCGCTTTAGCGTTTCATATTGACGGTATTTCTTTAAGAGAGCTAGGCAAACCTTCGCCGTCTGTGGAAATCACGCCTATTGCAGGAATACCGAGTTTCAATAGAGGGTTGATTTGCAAAGGCTTGAGATGCACTGCATACACTCTTTGGATACGGTCACTTGAAACGCTGACATCTTTTGGAGTAAACTCCGCTTTTTGGGCAACATTGGCAACTTGCGCTTCTATCACTTTATCCGGACTACTGTCTAAAAATATCACTGCTTTATCACCTACTTTAATCTTGCCGTTTTCAAGCGTATCGACAAACATTTTGAGATAAAGACTATGCGGGTCAATGAGAGTGGCTATAATCATTCCCGAGCCTATAACTTCTCCTGCTTGCGTTACTTTCTCAATCACCATTCCATTGACTGGAGACTTGATTGTAAGCTGATCGATAGTGATTTGCAACTCCTCTCTGTTTGCTTTTAATGCTTCTATTTTTTTCTCCGTTGCATTGATATTCGCGCGAATAGCAAGCAGCTTTTTCTTTTGACTCTGCGCAAGACTTACCGTATCTTCTGCAATGACGATAGCACTCTCCATTTGAGCTTTTTTCTGTAACAAACCTGAGAGTGTATTTGTGTTATTCACCAATTTTAGCTTTGCAAGTTCTATTTTTTGCCTGCCGATTAACTCTTTGGAATAGAGCACCTGCGTTCTATCATAATCTCTTTGATCTTGCGCCAAAGCTTCTTTAATGCTTGCAATAGAATCCTCAAGTTCATTTTTTTGAGCCTTGCTGATTTCAAGCGCTTCCATTGCCTTTTTTATCTCAAGAGGAATACTCTCTTTAGCAATATCGTATTCATGTTCCATCGCAAGCAATCCGTCTTTTGCTGATTGAATAGTCTCATCTATAGCCCTGAGTTTTGCCTGATATTCATCGCTCTGAAGTTTGGCGACAACTTCGCCTTTGATTATGTTCTGTCCGTCTTCTACTAAAATCTCTTCTACTCTTCCGGAATATTTTGTATTTAAGGAGATAATATCCCCATCTATTCTTCCCGTACCGCTGATGAGATTATCTGCCAATTTTTTTGGATTTACCTTATTGTAAATCAACAGAGCTGCAATAGCCAACAAAACTGCTATAACTATCATTAATCCGTATTTTCTCAACATGCTATTCCTTTGTATTTTGGATTGTATTTAAAAAAGTTTCGTTATCAACTTCCAACAAAGCTTTAGCGAAAGATGCGTAAAGTCTTGCGTTTATCGTGATTAACGAAGCACGTGCCATCGCCAAAGACGAAATGGCACGGCTTAGGGTATCCGCGTCGGCTAATTGATTTTCAAACTGCCCTTGAACTAATTTTTCATACGATTCCTGTGCTTTGACTTGTGCTTTTGCGGCCTCTAATGCACCAAAAAGTGATTTGTATGTCAAATAGCTCTCATAAATTTCTGTTTTCACTTTATCTTTATAAGCCTCTAAACCGAGTTCTACGCTCAGTTTTGCTTCTCGGGCAGCTTCGATCTGGCTTTGCGTTTTAAATCCGGAAAAGATATTGTAATTGATCATAAATCCCGCAGCACTATGGTCTTTGTTTGTATAACCGTCCCCATTTAACTCAGGAGTGTCGCCTATATGTGAGACTTGGGCAAAAAGTGCGACACTTGGGTATTGCGTGCTTTTTGCCAAATCTATCTGGCTCTGCTGTTCTTGGACCATTAAGGCCAATGCTTTTAAATCCGGACGATTTTTAAGTGCCTGTTCCTTCAATCTTTCAAGTGAAAGTTCTTCTATAAGAGGCAAAGGTTCTACATCCGTTATCTCTTCTTTCGTCATCAAGGAGAGTTGACTCAGAGCGATTTTATAAGAATTATTCGTTTGTATCTGTTGTGCTTTAATTGCGTTCAAATCTGCTTCAATACGGTACAGTTCGGAAGACGAACTCATTCCCAAATCAAAAAAAGCTTTTGCTTTTTCATAACTTTTTTGTGTTGCCTCATAGGCTTCTTGCTCCGATTCCATAAGATGTTTCAAACTTACGGCAGAAGTATATGCCTGCACGATTCCCATATATAAATTTCTTTTTGCATCATCAGCCTCAAGAGAAGCTCTGTGCATACGAAATTTTGATTTGTCTATTTGGGCACTGACGGCAAAGCCCGTAAAGAGAGGATAAGTAAGTTTAGCAGTGCCTGTATAAAGATTTTTAGCCTGAACTTGTAGGCTGCTGCCTGCAAAATACATGACCGGGTCTTCATAAAGATATGTTGCGCCATAAGAAACATCCAGTGAAGGATAGTTCTCTGCCTTGGCTGCATTATGCAATTTTTCGTAAACTTTAGCTTGCTGCATAGCAGCTTGTATTGATGGATTCTTTTCACTTAAAATTATCATCTCATCAAGAGTAGTGCCATAGCTCACGGCAGTGTAAAAAATAAGGATATAGCTAAAATATTTCATTAAATTTTTCCTTTTTTATAAATGGATATTATAAGAATAAGACTCATCACTAAAGCAACAATAAAACCGGCCAGTCCAAAAATCGGTATATCGTAAACAAGTGGCGGTGTTTTGGCAAGTAAAAGAAGTGCCGAACCAATCAAAATTGCAGCAATCACGATAGAAAGAGAAAGTCTGTTAAACGATTTTTCAATAGACTCTTCCATCATTTTCAATCCAATATGCTCAAGTTCAACTTTAAACTTACCGCTTTTCATCTGTTTGAAAAGTTCTTTTAAATCACTAGGAGTATAGTTTAAAAAATCAATTATCTCCCTGGGTAACTCTTTGACTTTTTTCAGGATGTTTTTTAATGAAAACTGCTCTTTATAAAACTTCATTATTACTGGCTGTATCTGCTCTACTGCATTAAAGTCGGAATCTAAATTTTGTCCTACTCCCTCAATAGTTACAATCGCTTTTAAAAAAAGATAATAATCATTTTTAAAAGCGATGTTATATTTTGATATCAAGCTAGTTATGTCACCAAAGAGTTCTTTGATATTTATCTCTTGCAGATTTGAATACATATAGGTGCTAATCACTCTGCTCATATCTTTTGTAAAATTATTTTTATCAATATCATCCGGATAATTTGTCATATTTAAAATATCCAAAGAAGCTTTCTCTTCATCTCTTTGCGATATGTGATAAATAAGCTCCAAAAGTACCTTTTGTTCCTCTTTACTGATGGAGCCCATAATACCAAAATCTATAAAAGAGACTTTTGAATCGGATGTTATAAATATATTGCCGGGATGCGGATCTCCGTGAAAGAATCTGTGTTTAAATATCTGCTCACAAAACAGTTCAAAGCCTTTTTGCGCTATCTGTTTTGTGTCAATATTGCTTTGATTTAATTGTTTTATATTTGAAACTTTAATCCCATTTATAAACTCCATCGTAATAATCTTGCTTGTAGAATATTCCTTGTAAAGTTTCGGAACTTTTATCCTGTCATCACCTTTAAACAGAGCCTCAAACATCGTCAAATTCATAGCTTCAAGTTTAAAGTTTAATTCATTTTTAATACTGTATTCAAACTCTTTGACAATATCCAACATAGATTTGATTCCATAATCAACAAAGGCATTGTCGAACATCGAAGCAATCGTTTTTAAAATCTCCAAATCATTTTTAATAGTTTCGCTTATCTTTGGCTTTAAAACTTTTATGACAACTTCATCACCATTGAGAAGCTGCGTTTTATACACTTGACCGATAGACGCACTCGCTAGTAGAACCAAGGGTTTGGAAAAAAGTTCTTGATACTCTTTTCCCAACTCTTCTTTAAGCACAGGTATGATCTCTTCAATATCCACAGGGGAAACATTGTCTTGAAGCTTTTCAAATTCGTGAACCAATTCTAAAGAGATTAAATCGGGTCTAGTAGAGAGCATTTGGGCTAATTTTATAAACGTAGGTCCCAACTCTTCTATAGTTTTTTTGATTCTTTGACTTTTAGAGAGATTGTCTTTATCGCTATCCATAAAGAGAGGAAGCCTGAAGCTCCCCTCAAAGTTTATCCTCTTGACAATATCATCAAAGCCATTTTTGTACAAAATGGTCACAATCCGGCTTACTCTTTTTGTATTTGAAATAGTTTGAGATATTTTAATCATGATTTTTACTTTTTTTCTCATCAAGTGCTTTTTTTGCACCATTAATCGCACCCTCTAGCGCATGATGAAATACATCCAATGACAATTCTCCAAACGCTTTAACGTGATGCAATGATTGCTTTGCTTCATCCAATGCAATTTTCATATCTTTTTCGGATTCTTCTGCCAGAACCTGATGAAGTTCTTTAAACTTTTTAGAATGAAAATCCATCTCATCTTTTAATGCTTTTTGTATACCCTCGCTGCCGGCTTTAATATTTTGAGTTGTTAGCTCACCAAACTCATCTAACGAACTCCTTGTAGTATCTAAGACATCTTTGATAGCATCAGCCGTCATATCTCTATCAAACTCCAGCTCTTTGATTATTTTCGCAACTGCATCATGTACAATTGTGTTGATATTTTCAGCAGTGAGCGTATTGGCTTCTTTTGCCAACTTTAACTCTTCTTTCAACTCTTTTAATCTATCTTTAGACATAATATCTCCTTTTAATTCCCTAAATTTTAAAATTAACATAAACATGCGTTCAACCAGGATGAGAACTTATCACTATTGAAACTTATTTCTCTTCATGTGCCTCCTTTTTTATTGGGTATTGTTTTATTAACGGTATCTGAATAATTATAGGAACAATAAACAAAGAAACAGCATAAGCCGCTAAAGTTCCACCGATTAAAGCAACACCGAGACCGCCAAAGACCGGATCGGTTGCTAAAAGTGCACTCGCAAATATAATAGCAAGAACGGTTAAAAGGATAGGCTTTGCTCTTGTAGCTACAGATATTGCAATCGCTCTATCAGCATCAATATATTTCTCTTCAATTAACTGCTTCGCAAAGTCTATAATCAAAAGAGAATTTCTTGAGTTTATCCCTATGAGGGCAATAAAACCTATAAGTGAAGTTCCCGTCATGTAAAATGTAGCTGTGGTAAAAATATCAAAGATAAGATGGGCATATATAACGCCAACGACAGATATAAAGCTTGCTAGGACAATAGCAGTTGCAAGAGAGAAGTTCTTGTAATATAGCACCATCATAAAGAATATTAAGACTATTGCGACCCCAAGAGCCATACTTAAATCTGTTATGGTATCCATAGATACTTTTTGCTCTCCATCCCAATGAAGAGTAAAACTCTCTTTTGTTCTTTTATCAATAAGTGTAAAATCCAACATACCGGTTTTTTGTACCTCATACTCATCTGATAGTCTCTCTTGAATTGCTTCTCGTATATCAAGAAGTGCATAAATCTGACTTATCATATCAGTCTCTGCAACTACATTTATAAGAGGGGAAAGATTTTTTGAACTGAGTTGATGTCCTTTAGCCTTTGTTGCAATAGTTACTAACTCACTTAACGGAACTAGCATACCAAGAGAATTCATAAGTTTTATCTCTGAAAATTTATTGAGTAGTTCCTTTTTACTGTCGTGATTAAAAAGTTTTGTTTTTTTATCTAAGACTAGATGAATCGGAATTTGATTCTGTACGTCTGCACTATTTGTATAAGCTATGTCCATCCCTTCAAAAGAGAGATAGAGTATGTTTTTTACTTGGTCAAGTTTGAGATTTGATTTAAGTATTTTTTCTCTATTTAGTTCTACTACATGTCGTGGAGTATTTGAGTCTGTTAATACATCTATATCTACAAGCCCATCTATAGACTTAAAAATAGTTTCGAGTTTAAATCCAAGTTTTTCCATAGATAATAATTTTTCATCGCTTGTTATTTCTAACACAATAGCAGCTAAGTAGGGAGGTCCGGCAGGAGCTTGAACAAATTTTATGTTTGAATTATGCATAGAACAGTTTTTTTGTATAATAGGTCTTAGTCTATGAACTGCATCAACCGAACTCTCTTCTCGCTCATGCTCTTTTTTAAGATTTACAAGAATATTAGCAATATTCTCACCATTTGCAAAAAGTCGTCCTTTTAACATTCCGGAGAAATCAACAGGAGCACTCTCTCCTAAAAAGATGGACATATTTGTAATAATATCTTCATTTTTAAGCGTTTCAACTATACAAGATGTTACCTCTTTAGTCTCATAAACCGACTTGCCCTGCGGTAAGTCAATATACATAGTAAAGTTATCCGCATACTGATTGGGGAGTAGTTTTACTTTTACAGCTTCTGATGTTACTAGCATCACAGAAGAGGCTAAGGCTAAAAGCATAAAAAATATAGTGAAGATTTTCTTTGCTCTACTCTGTAAAAGATTATATACGGAAGTCTCTATGAAATTATGTTTCATAATCTTTTTACTCCTCCTTTGTCATAAGTTTATTTACTAGGTAAGGGGTAAAAATATAAGCAACTATGAGTGAAGCGAACATCGCAATCGGGGCAAAGACAGCAATTGGTCGAATATATTGTCCAACAGTTCCTCCAACTAAGAACATAGTAAGAAAGGTCATAATAATGGCTATTGTCGCCAGGTTTGTAGGATTTCCAACCTCATTAGTAGCGGCAACTGCTATCTCTTTTACTGTTTTATTTCCTGCATCATGGTCATGAAAATGTCTATGAATATTCTCAATAACTATAATCGCTGAATCTACCAAGAGACCAAGACTAAGTAGAAGTGCAAATAGCGAGATTTTATTTATACTCTGTCCCAGCATGTAACCGGCAAAAAGAGTTAGAGATATAATCATAGGAACAGTTAAAGTTACTATAAATGCTTCTTTATATCCTAAGGTTACAATGAGTAAAATACCTATAATAATAACAGAAATGACAATATGTGTAACAAGTTCATTTACTGAATGGTTCGCCGTATATCCATCATCTCTTGTAATGACAAAGCCGATATTTTCACTTTCGAGTTCCTCCTTAAGCGAGTCCATAAGTGCGAAAATATCTTTATTTACCTCTACAACATTTGCTCCCTGTTTTTTAGTAATACTTATCGTAGTTTGTGGTATCTCATTAGCAAGTCCATTTTCAGCAAAGACAAGAGTAGCTGATTTCATATTTTGAATATCATCGCTTTTTGTAACGGTTGCTATATCTTCCATATATATTGCTGAGCCACCATAAATGGCAACTATGAGTTTGTTAATATCATTAATATTTTGGATAGCTTTATCAACACCAAATATTACTATTTTTTCCTCAGCTGTTCTTCCTTTTATATCTGGAATTTTTGCTGTTAATCCTTCTATAGATTTTAATAGTTGTCCAAGTGAGAGATGATAACCCGTAAGCTTTTGAAGATTTACTTCTATATTGTATTGCTCTTTTCTCTCACCAATTAAATCTGTAATTGCTACATTTTCTATACGATTTATTTTAGTCTGAATTTTTGATACTTTGTTGTGAAGTTCAGTCATTGAGAGTGAAGAATTTTTCGGATAAAACGCTATAGAAGCTATGGCAATATCTGTATCTATGTCCATTGTTTTTACTATTGGTTGCATTATACCTTTTGGAAGAATATCTACATTTCTAAGAACACTATTATAGAGCCTAAAATTTGCCTCATCTCTCTCTTGTCCTAGAAAAAATTTAACATTTAAAATTGCTACATTGTCCTGTGCATATCCATAAATATCTTCCACTCCTTGAACTTCTCTGAGTCGTCTAGCAAGCGGCTCAACTATGACTTTTTGAATCTCACTTGCTTTAACACCGGGATATGCAACGATAACAGCACCACCGGCGACTACAATTTGTGGATTTGCTTCTCTTGGCGAGATTTGCAGTGTTACATAGCCCATCACAAGAATAAAGATACTCAGCATTAATGTAAGAGGATGCTCTATAAAAGTTTGAGCTAATTGACCTGCTATATTTTTTTTGTAGTTTTTTGTATTCACTTACAGCCCTCTATCATACCTGTAAACAGATCGGTCACTTCATCTACTTTGTCTAAAAGATTATTATTTGTCTCCAGCCATTGACTTATATATCCATCACTAAAACCATTGAGTGCAAAAGCCATTGTGATAGCTGACTCATCATTTAGTGTTGGGCTTAGTTCCATAAAACACTCTGAGAGATAATGATATATTTTTTGAAATTGATTTGAATGCTCGCTATAAAGAGTGTTAAAAAAAAGCGGATTATTAGTTGCACTCTGCTCAATAGCTTTTCGTTTTTGGATATAGTACGAAAACTTTAATTCTATATAGTTATGTATCTTTTGTTTAGGTGTAGTATCTGTTGAGATTCTTAGCTGAAGTTCTGCAAAGAAATTGCTTATCTGATGTTCTATATAAGCGAGATATAAACCCTCTTTTGAAGCGAATATTGCATAAATTGTACCAACTGACACTTTTGCAGTTTTTGCTAAGTCAGCAACTTTCATATGCTCATAGCCAATCTCTTCAAACATTCTCGAAGCTTCTTCTAATAACAACTCTTCTTTCAGCTCTTCTATCTTTTTTTTAATAGACACAGACAACACCTCTTGCTAATTTCATCCATCAGTCTAACCATTAGCCACTTAATTAATAATTAATTTACTAAGAATGAATTAAGTTATCCAATAAAATATTTTTGTCCTACAACCTGTTATTTTTGGAACAAAAAATATAACATAGCAATACGATAATAAGACTCTAAAGAAAAGTCAATATATCTATTAACTAGTTTTGTTTATCTATAATAAAGTTTATAATACCTATAATATAGTTATTAAATAAAAGGAGTTATTATGCTAAAAGCTTTATTCGGTTCTAAAGATAAAGAACTTGTATTGCAGTATCTTCTTTCAAAACAAGAAGGTTATGCAAGTAAAATCGCAAGGTTTTACAATCTAAAACCATCTCAAATTTTAAAACAGTTAGAAGCATTAGAAGATGGAGATGTTCTTGTGGGTTTTCAAGTGGGAAGAACAAGGTTATATAAATTTAATCCTAGATATTATTTTTACCCTGAATTAGAAGCTCTTTTAAAAAAATCAAGAGATACTTATCCTGATGATTTAAAAGAAAAACTTTTGTTCAATAGAACTGCTCCAAGAAAGAAAAACAAAAGATATATCTTAAAAGGTGATACTATTGAAACCGAACTTTAAAAAAATGAAGCCTGTTGAGATAGCTTCATATGTTTGTGAGGAGCTTTTAAAAATAGATGTAAAAACAACTTTGTCAGGTGGTTTTTGTGTTGAAGTTTATAGCTTTGGTGAATATACATCTATGGATATTGATCTAATAGATCAAAGTATAAATAAGCACAATGAAATCAAGAAAAAAATGCAACAGCTTGGCTTCAAACAAGAAGGTAAACATTATAGACACCCAGATACTCCATATACAGTTGAATTTCCATCTAGTCCTTTAGCCATAGGTCAAGAACTTATACATGAAGAGGATATAGCTGAAATAGAAACAGAATATGGTGTTTTAAGAATTATTACACCTACTGATAGTGTTAAGGATAGGTTAGCAGCATATTATCATTGGAAAGATGAGCGTTCATTAGAACAAGCTATTTTGGTTGCTACTAAACATGAGGTAGATTTTGAGTCTATTAGAAAATGGAGTGTTTTAGAAGACTCGGAAGATAAATTTGAAGAATTTATTAGACTATTTAATAAAAGATAAACAAATATTTACATAGATTGATTATAAAGTTATAGTTGTCCCTATTCAAAAGAAAGGAGTCAACTATGAATGTAGGATATGCAAGAGTTTCAACTTCTAGTCAGAATCTTGAGAATCAAATTGATCAACTTAAAGAAGCTGGCTGTGTAAAGATTTTCTCTGAAAAAAAATCTGGTAAAAATAAAGCTGATCGTCAACAGTTTAATTTCATGATGGATTTCGTTCGAGAAGGAGATATACTATTTATTACAAAGCTTGATAGATTAGCAAGGTCTGTAATAGACCTTCAGAATATTGCTAAGTTTTTAGAAGATAAAAATGTAGATCTAAAAGTAATTCATCAAAACATTGATACTACAACACCAGCAGGAAGATTATTATTTACCATGTTAGGTGCTATTGCAGAGTTTGAAAGAGATCTTATTAACGAGCGAGTTAGAGAAGGAATTGAAGCTGCAAAGAAAAATGGTGTTCAATTTGGAAGAAAAGCTATTCTAAATAGTAAAGAGAAAAATGTCATATATAAAGAGCACGAAAAAGGTAAGTCTGTAGCATGGCTGTCAAAATTCTTTCATGTTGCTCGTAATACAATTTACAGAGCTATTAAAGATGTAGCTAAAAAGAAGTAGTCTATTTGACTACTTCATAATGTTCCAAAATTCAACTCTATTTGGAACAATCTTTCTGTTACTAAATATTGTTCCAAAAATAAGAGAATAAGGAACTGAACTTATATGAAATAATTATATAATTGACTGGTTTATTTGTTACAATAAATAATGCAAACGAAAAAGATGAATAGATATATACCAGATGCAGCATTTCACAAAGAGAGTGAACTGCAGATCGAGTTTCAGCTTACCACTATACATAAGCTTTATAAGCGCAATCTTGACCATTCTTTAGAAAAACCACATAGGCTTGGTTTTAATGCCATTATATTTATAACAGAAGGAAAAGGTGTACATACTATAGACTTTGTTCCCTATAGTTACACCAAAGGTTCAGTTTTTTTTATAGCCAAAGAGCAAGTACATAGTTTTAAAGTAAATCCTGATTCCGATGGATATATTTTAGCTTTTACTGATAATTTTTTAAATCGACTTATTATAAATGAAGAGCTAAACATTTTATATGAGATATTTGACTATATTTACCATCCTGTTAAGGTACAATTCGAAGATAAGCTTTACGAAGATGTCGTAAAACTCTTTGAAGTGATAGATATAGAGTTTAGTATTGAGTTAGATACTTTCAAAGAACTAATATTACGCTCTTTGTTTCAGGCAGTTACTTTTAAACTAGCTCGAAAAAGAGTTAGCAAAGAGTTGCCTCTTCTTAGCAAAGACAAATCTTTATACTTGAAGTTTAAACAGCTTTCACTTAGACACAATTACACTATTCATGTAAACGATTATGCAAAAAAGCTAAATGTGTCTAGTAAAACATTAACAAATATGTTAAACGAATATCTTGGAAAATCAACCAAAAAGTACCTTGACGAACAGCTTATTTTACAAATAAAAAGACTTTTGCTTGATGAAAACATGAATATAGAAAAGATATCTGACAAACTCCATTTTGATGAACCTACAAACATGGTGAAGTTTTTTAAACGCCATGAACAAATAACTCCTTTACAATTCAAAAATTCCATCCAATATCAATAAATTTCCGTTATTTACCATAAATAGTAGCTTTTATACCTAGTTTTCAAACTCGTTATCCTCCTATAATATGACATAACAAAAGGAGAAGTTAAAATGATAGACCATAACTTTGAGAAAAGACTAACTAGTACAAAAATGTTTTACAGTTACCTAATTGATTTGATAAGAGATGTTGAAACTACTTTGAATGCTAAGAAAAATCTTGATGAACAGTTTACAAATAAAATTTTGCTTGCAGTTACTCAAGTAAACGGGTGTAGATACTGTAGTTATCTTCATACGCAACACGCACTTGAATCTGGAATGAGTGAAGAGGAGATAAAATCTCTTCTCTCTGGTGAAGTTGACAATGTAGAAAATGACGACACTGTGGCACTCATATTTGCTCAGCACTATGCTGAAACACAAGCAAAGCCAAATAAAGAAGCCTTGCAAAGACTTTTTGAGACTTATGGAGAAGAGAAAGCGAACAATATCCTTGGCGTAATTCGAGGTATCATGGTTGGTAATATTCATGGAATATCTATAGATCTACTTCAAAGTAGACTCAAAGGAAAAGCAGATCCTGATAGTTCATTTTTCACAGAGTTAAGTACAGCAGTTGGGATTGTATTTTTTATCCCATATCTTGGAGTTAAAAAATTATTTGGATTTTTAAAACCAAAACAGTTATATATAAAAGGAGTATAAAATGTTTAGACAGTTTATTTCAATAATACTATTGGTTTCGTTAGTAGCTTTAAGTAGTTCTGGTATCTTGATGATAGTGCTAGGTAGTTTCGAGTTTCAACTACAGATGCATCCAGTACATAAGATATTTGGGATATTACTTACTCTATCGGGTGCTTTTCACCTTTACTATAATTTTAGTGCTATTAAAAAGTATTTGAGTAAAAGAAAGATGATGCTATTTGCTATGGTGATGACATTTCTAATGATTAGTCTGTATGCTGTCGGAATGGCTAAACCTATAGATAAACAAAAAATTCAACAAATAGAACAGATCTTAAGCAGTATGGAAAACTAAAAAGGAATTAATTATGAATAAGATAAAAAAAATAAATGCCAATGTTGTAGTTGCGCTAATGATATTAATGATGTCAGGATGTAGTACAAATAAAAAAGAGCCAACATCCCCTTTAATTGAATACAAAGTGCAAAGCAGAATTGATAAAAACCCGGAGCCAAGCTCGTTTTTACCTTCAAAAGCACACTATGCAGAAGGGTCATTCAGCGAGAATGTCGTGGTTGTCACACAAAGAGTTCTCAATAAAGATTCTTTCATGTTAAAAAAAGCACTTGTAAAACCAGTGGCGGATGATGGGTTTAGCGCATGGCAGCTACTGTGTGACGAGGGAGGAATGACTTATGAACAATCATCGCCAAACCCTTTGAGTTACCTAACAACGGGAATAGCATCAAGTCTACTAACTCAGGTGCAACATAGTGCAGAAACAATGAATCTTGATATTGATGACATAAAAGTAGAAGCCAAAGTGTTCTTTAGATTTAACGATCTTATGTCAGATAAGTGGGCTGGGTATACTGATAAGGTAATAGCAAATATTTTAATTCAAAGTAAAGAATCTCCTGAAAAAATATCTAAACTAAAGCAACTTGCTTTAAACTCTTGGACAGTAGGAGAAGGTTTGGCTAATAAAACTGATATAGAGACAGAATTGGTTGTCAACGCAGAGCACTGGAATACAAAAGCTTCAAGTGGTGGCAGTGTGCCTAATCCTATTTCAGTGGATAACAATATGACAATAACATCTAAAACTTCTGCAATAAAACCAACAACCTTTGAAGTAGGTGAGGATGTGGGTATTACTCCTATGTCATTGTTTAGTAACAAAATTGAGTTTGCCGTAGTTGCGATAGCTCAACCAGCGGGAGATATGCAAAGACCTTATCTTCAGAAAATAAAAGTCAGAGCTATACAGGATAATTATGCTGCATGGACTCTTTATTCTGATGACAGTTATGGACACGAGGGTTTAGATAAAGCCCCTACATCTTTGGACTATGTAACTGCGGGGACGGCTCTTTGTTTGATGTCACAACTTGATATAAACCAGGAGTTTTTTAGACTTATAAACCGTAGGTTTGAAAAGTTTGATATTGAAGATTATCGTGTAGAACAACAGATTAATTATAGACAAGAAGAGATAGATTCACTTAAAACAAATGGTTTTGTCGATAAAGTTATCACAAAAATTGTGGTTAACAGTAAGGCTTCAAAAGAAGATCTAAAAACTTTTTTCAACACATCTTTACAAATGTGTTTTGCAGGAGAGGCCTTTAAAAATGAGACAGAGATAGATTCCAATGTTTACCTAAACGGGAAGGTTATAAAATAATCTTCTTGAACAATAGAATAAATATATCATCTAATTAAATTATGGTATATCCCCTATAAACTAGGCAGTTCCAGAACCTGTAGATTATTGAACACTACCTTTGACTATGATACAACTTTAGAACCTATCGGCTACTGGCACAAAACTTTGAACAGTCTCAATGCTGATATTGTTTTAATCATCTAAATCTAATAACATCTCTTCAACTATAGTATCAAAACTTTTAAAATCTTCATTAATTTGGTCTTTTAAAAATAACTCCTCATCATACATTCCGCCATACCATGTTTTCATCTCTTTAAATTCAGGGTGCTTCCTATTGCCCATAATCTCTTTGAAATCCTCAAAGCCATATATACCTCCACAATCTTCAGGTGGACGGTTTATCGCACCTTTGATACATTTTGGATAGAAAGTTTTTTTAGGCTCTAATATTTTTGTAACTTGTATTTCGTGTACCCAATGATCACCAAAATCATATATATACTCAAATTTATCTTTTTCATTTAATCCTGTCTGAAAGAGTCTTATAGTTTTTTCCTCAATAGTATGGTCATCTTCAAACTCATCAAAGTCACTCATCCCTATTCTATCATCACCAATTTCAAAGATATGCAGGTGAGAATTTTCCCAACCGAATGCAATTTGAATGGCTGCATGTAGCTCAAAGAATGTTCTATTTTCTTCAATTTGTATTGTTCTGTATATTGTAGGCTTAATACCTGATAATGAAATTTTAAATTCATAAATTTTTGTTGAGTTTGACATATATTGCACCTATTTTTTGATATGAAATTTTAGCTTATTTGCATTTATAGTGAGGTAAGTGTATTTATAATTGAAATCTAATGAAATTTTCTTATATTGACAAAATACAATATATACTATAAAATCACATTACAAATATTAGGAGTTAACAATGGACGAAATTTTTATAAAACAAACAAATACAACTGTTAGAGTGGATGAAGACAATAAAGTATTATTAGCATTTGATGTCATAGATGGTATTGTAGATGAGCAAAGTGAGGGTATATTAGCTGAAGTTTCACCATTTATGTATAATGAGATTAAAAATAGATTATCTATTAATCCTCAAGAATATGGTGTTGATTGTGTAGATAAGTAAAACTTACTATAATCACAAAATACAATATAAATATTATAATGCCATAAATACTTTAAAAGGATAAATATGGCAGAAAAACAACAAAAAAGAAGAAATCTCTCTCTTGCAGATAAACTAAAATATCTTGAAAAACAAGATATTGCTTGCACCAATACCAATGAGGTATTCGTTAACAATTTGTACAATGCGGTCATTAAAATGAATAAAATGCCAGATATGCAAATTGCTACAGTATTTACAAATTCCCAAACAACTATAAGATTGATGAACATAGCGACAATTGTTGATACTATGATGAATTCAATGAATAGAAGAATCAGGGGATTTGATACCGTTGGTGGTTTTAGAACTGATATTGATAGAACTGTTAAAACACTTGAAGATCATAAATATTTTACATCTAAGATTGATGAGCTTACACAACTCTTTGAGGATATCATTGATGAGGCAAGACAAAAAGGTTATCTGTATCAAAAACAAAATCAAACTAAAGCAGATGATACAGTAGAAACTGTAAAACCTGATGACCCAAAGCTAGAGGAACCGAAAGTTGATGAGGATACAACTAAAAAGACAAGTAAAACAAAGACTTAGATACTATAAATTAGAAACTCAGAAGTCCCTATTTGGGGATTTCTTGTTAGTTATATACTATGGCTCATTCCAAAATGCTACATTCACTAGAAAATATTTTTTGGAATTTAAGTCTTTTGAAGAACTCAAAAAACAGTATAACCTCATAGTCTCATCCAAACTAAAAAAAGGCTATCTAAGTTATTAATTATAAACAATAAAGGCGATACTTTGAAAACATCAATTAAATATGAAAATGAATCATTACAAGCTATTTTAACTGAGTTATCTTATGATAATTTAGAACATTTCGAACTTGATCTTATGATGGACAGCATCTCTCAACGAAGAAAAAAGATTCTTGCGGAAAAATGTATAAACAAAGGCTCAAGATTTTCTGTAGATGAAGGTGCACAAATTACAACTCACGATTTTAATGAGAAAATTTTAGTTGTCATAAGTGTAAATAACTCAGTAGAAATTGGTTTAGCTACCGATGATAATAAAATTTTTAGAGTGTGATTATTGATGGTTGGAAACTACATAATTACAGATATATATAAAAAAAATAGTCTTGATGCATCTGTTTCTTTAGCAAATAATTATTTATCTATTGATAATAAGCTTGTCAATATGGATAAAATTATTACTATATCAGTGAATGAAATAGATAGTGATAATTATATTGTAGAGGGACAAACATCAGTTATTCTGGCAAAATATACAGTGGATATGATTTGTGGAATTGAACCTTCTTGCGTGATTGTTCCTGATAGAGTAGAGATTGAAACATTCAATAATAGTGAAGAAGCAAAATCATTTGTTAAAATACTCTATAAAATGATTACAAAAATTAATCGAAGCTCTTAATTGTGCTAAAACATATCAAAAATTAGATAAAATCTACTTACAATTTATAATGGAGATACTCATATGAACAAAAATGATTTTATTGATATCGTGGCTGAAAAATCTGGACTTACTAAAAAAGACTCAAAAGCTGCACTTGATGCAGTACTTGAAACAATTACTGAAACACTTTCAAAAGGTGATAGTGTAAGCTTCATAGGTTTTGGTACATTTTCTACTTCTATGAGAGCTGAGAGAATAGCAAGAGTTCCTGCAACTGGAGCAGAAGTTAAAGTACCAGCAACAAAAGTTGCAAAATTTAAAGTTGGGAAAGCTCTTAAAGACGCAGTTAAATAAACTATATATAATAAGTATCTTTACACTTTAATAGTGTATAAATACTTATTTCATAGTATCTAAATAAGCTTTTTGCACTTCTCTTTGATTTGGATTAGTGTATATCATTGTTGTTTGAATGTTTGCATGTCCGAGAAGTTCTTTTACAGTTACAATGTTTACATCTTTAGCTATCATCGATTTTGCGAATGTATGCCTTAAAATATGAGCACCACTATATTTAATACCGATTTTTTTGTAAGTATTATTTAAAAATCTATATATTTGAGAACCATCCATAACTTTACCAGATTTAGTAGTTGCTATAAAGTCAATATCATTTGCTATGTAGTAAGAGATTTCATCTTCTATATACTTTTTTGGTATATATAAAGTTCTCTCTTTATCTCCTTTTCCTATGGTATGAATTATATAAAGTTCCCCATCTACAACGAAATTCTTTGTTTTTAATACCTCAAGCTCCCCTCTTCTTGCCCCTGAATATAGGAGTATTTTTAATATTAATGAAGCTCTGATATTTAAAAAATTATTTAGTTGTAGATTCTCCAAGTAATGCTCTAAAATTTCTACATCTTTGATTTCAACTCCCTTTGGGGTTCTCTTAGGTACTTTTATATTGATCTTAAAAATAGTAGAGAGCTTTATATCAGTATCAAGATTTTCATTGACAAATGTAAAAAATGTTTTTAGATGAGTGATGTAGAGTTTTTTAGAACTCATCTCTAATTCACTCTGTTTTTCTAAAACCATATTTTTGTATTCAAGAAAATTCATAATGTCTATTTTTTTGAGATTTTCAAAAGATAGAGGTTTTTCATACTGTCTTATAAACTCTATGAAACTTTTAATTGTTGTGTTGTAGGAGATGATGGTGTATTTTGATTTATTTGTGAGTTTTAACTCATTGACAAAATACTCGAAAAATCGTTCAATTTCTAGTGCAAACGACTCATTTTTCATCAAATCCCCCTACTTTTTACAAATTTTTCTATATTATACACTATTATAATCATAATAGTGTATTAATTAAAAGCATTTTTTTAGATTTAAAATATATTTACTAGTACAATGAAGAGAATAGGGTGGTTTATTGACAAGAGTTAAAAAAGATTATATACTTACAAAACACAATATATATTAAGGAAAATAATTATGTTAAATGACACTAATCCAATGAGTGGCTTACCATCCCATAACGGAATTGATGTAATGGGTAACCCAACTACAACTAATAATACATATTCATCAAATAATTCTTCAAATTCCAATATTAATTTTAACTGGAGTTGGAAAACTGATGTATTTCTTATAGTTGTTGCTGTCGCTGTTAATATTTATGTTTTTATTAACTAATACACTAAATAAGTGTATTATATTTAAAAATATTTTCTCAATAACAGTAACCATCTTGATTGAACCTTGCCATATTCAATAAAAAATGCTAACGATATGGCAACGGCAAAAGCCAATATAAAATCAGTAAATTTGATAGTTGTAAATAAATTTGTAATGATTGCAAATACAATAAACATAAGAGTTGTAATCAACGGTATTTTAAAATATGTGAACATTTTTGTTTTCTCCTTTATTGGTAATTGATAGCATATTTATTAATATTTGATTTTTCATCAAAAGAAAGTATGATACTTGCTTTTCCATTTTTGAAATTCTCGAAATATTCATCAATACTTTGTGATTGTTTTTGATATTCTAAAGTAAATTTCTCAAAGTCATTATTTTGTTTATTTTGTAATATTTCTATAACTTTTTTTCTTTCTGACAAAGTGTTATTCTTATTGAACTTTGATTCAAGTAGAGTCTCTTTTTTTCCATCTATAAAATTATTGTAAAGATCCATTAAATTTTTAAACGGCTCTAGTTGAATATCGATATTTAAGACATTCTTATCATTAAAATATATAAACTTCTGAACTACATTTAGTATATTGGAAAGCTTTAAAATCAGTCCATATCTTTCTTTTAAAGGTTCGATTCTTTTCAGAAGAGTTTTTAACTCTTCATATGTATTTCCAGTTCCGAAGGTATCTTTACTTTTAAGTTGTTGAATCTCTTTATTTAAGATTTCAAACTCTTCAAGAAACTTATCTTCCCATGTATAAATATCTCGAATTATAGATTGAAACTCATTTTTATACTCTTGAGCCATTTCATTTTGACCATCATAATTTTTAATAAGTGGAATTATTTTATTTTCTATATATCTAATTGCTCCTTTAAGCTTTGCTCTATCCTCAGCCTCAAGCTTATCTTGAATACTTTTAACTAAACTTTTAATAGAACTTAAACTTTTTTCTATATCTGCTAAATGTGACTGTGCTACTGCAATACTTAAAAGTTGATAACCTCCAGTCAGTAATTGTTTACCTTGCCCACTTTGAATTATTTTACCGTGTTCTTTTATACTACCTGTGGAAGTACTTCTAGCTATTGGACTATTCGCTGTTTGATAATATATCCCACTTTTTAATCCTCTCTGAACTTCTGAACTAAACACAAGTTCAACTGTTTGACTTGGAGTTCCAATAAGACCTTTTGAAATGTCTGCTATAAAATGACTTACTCTATTGATTTCATTATTATTTAAATCTTCAAATTCAAGCTTACTTATTGAAGTTTGGTCTATTATTTTAAGCTCTCCTAATTTTGTATCTTTATCATCAACAATAGTTAAGTTTTCACTATAAACTAATTCCAAATCTTTATTTTTTAAATATTCCAAAGCTAATGTTTGATATTGTGAATTATATTTTTTCCTTAAGTTTGCTATTTCATATACGGCTTGAGCAGTAACTAGAAAATTTGGATCAGATAGTTTTTTGAGTGCAAGTTGAGGCAAACCAAATGGTAATAATAAAGTGAGTAAATCTTGATCTTTTATTTTTGTTTTTGAATTACATTCTTTGATTGCCTTATTTAATTCATCTTCTGTAAACTTAGTTAATAGTTCATCTTCTAAAACCTGTGCCGATTTTTGATTAAAATTTGTAACTTTATCGACTACTTTGGTAACGACTTTTGATAAAATACTATTATTGAAGTCTAAGGTTGGATTTTCAAACTCTAGTTTTATATCAAAAGCTTTACAAAGATCTTGTATGATTTCAAGATATTTTACTCCTCTGCCTCTTGCAATATTTGCTATAGTATTGCCACCAAAATGCTGAATCTCTGCGACTATCTCTTCCCAGTAAATATTATGATTTGGAATAAATTCTTTGTAAATATCTTTTTTTGTTAATTCTTCAGTTTTAGAAGTTGTTAAAATTTCTACTAATCTATTTAAATCATTAGAGTTCACATCTTTTAAAAATTCTAAATCTTCATCTTTTATATATCCCATTTAATTATCCTTTCATTTCTCTAAAACACAATTTAGTAAAATTCACTTTTTATAAATGTTTAAAAATAACAAACTTACTAATTAATATATATCATAATTTTGTTCTCAATTTCTCTAAAATAGAAATACCATTATTCTTAAAGTTGAGAAAATTTTCTGCATATTCTTTAAATATTTGTTCTGGGTCATTTTGTTTCTTAAGTTGTTCATTAATCTTCTCAATACTTTTACTATGCTCTTCATCAAGAAAAGATTTTTTTAGATATTCATACTGCTCAATTACTGGAAAAAATCTTTTAGCTCTAAGATATACAAGTTCATATTTTCTTCCATACTGACTACCAGCATCAGCTAATGTCTTTTTCTGATATTCTTCTCGTATAAATACACTCATATCTTTTTCAGATATATCCTGATAATTTTTTAGCTTTTCCAAGTATATTGTATTCTCCAATTCAAGAAACCATTGGAATTCTTCTATGTACTTAGTAATTAATATCTCATAATTATCTTCTAAGTACAAAATCAAATTCAGTTCAATAGAATATTTTTGTTGTTTTCTCCATATAACAATTGCATATAAAGCAATCAATGCTGCAATAATTGTAAATACACTACCTACAAAAGCAATTAAAGAGTTGTATTGTTCTATATATTGAATCATGATTTTGATTTTTTTAACATATTTTTTAGCTCTTTATTAAGATATTCATCAACCACATCAGCATCAATGTGTCCACTATTGTACCAAGCATAAACTTCTTTGAGTGCTAATTGACCAAATCTAGTCCATGCAAGTAAATTTGTTCTTGACAAGAATGCAACCATATCAGCACCTGAACCTGAGCGGATATATGCATCTGCTCCATCTATGATACATAATACTCCATGTCCAACCAATAACATTCTTCTTACTTCAGGAACACTGCCTTTAGGAATGCAATCTTTCCATTCTTTATTATGGTAAAACCTAGCTTTCATTGTGTACATAAATCTAATAAGTAACTCATTAATTAAAACTGGAACTGCCATAGCCATTGCATGTCTAGCGTCATAACCTTCTTCAAAAACTTTTGTAGTTATAGTTGCAAAACTTTGTTTGTGTTGCCCAAATTCACCAATATTAATCATTTGAAAAAGATTATAAAAAGGTATTGGTACTCCAGTTCCTCTTCCTCCTTGCCCTACTGTTCCAGATGAACCTGTCCAATCTGATATAATATGACCAAACCAATTAGCAACACCACAAAATATTTTAGCTATAAAGTTATGTCCTTGTAATTCAAATTCTTCCGTTTCGATAGTGATAATTTGACCATTGCTTATAAATGATGCCGTATTTGTAAACTGATTTAATACCGAAAAGAATAATCCTATTATGTCAGGAGAATGCCCTAATCCTTTTAAATGGTGGTTTTTTAAAGATAAGTTTTTAACTACTCCACCTGTTGCATGTGTTGTAGCATGATCATAGTTTATTTTAAATTTTTTTTCTAAAAAACCAATAGCACTTGCTGTTGTATTACTACCTTTTTCAACTGCTTTATCTTTATCCCATCCTAAAAAGCCTGCAAATTTCTCTGTAATTTTGTTAGCTTGTTCATCAGCAATATCACCAAGCTTGCTATCTCCAGGAGCACCAACGAATAAAATATCAACCAATCCTGCAATTACACCGCAAGTTCCTGCAATCATATAATCATATTTATCACACTGTGCATTTTTTAGAGTAAATTCATCTTTAATTCTTTTTTGAAGCTCTACTTGCTGCGACTTTGTCATTAATGATTTAAATGGGTCATCTTTCAAATCAAGATTATGTTTGAACCCATATTCTTCAATAGAGCTTATATATTCTTCCCAGGACATACCATCATCAAAGTTAACTTTATCTAATTCATCAACAACTGTTGACTCTTTAGGGTTAATTGTAACTTCTAACTGTTTTTCAATACTCAAAATGTCATTGTCGGAATAGGTGCTTATATTATTATCAGTAGCTTCTAGTAATGCTTCCATATCAGATAACATATCATCCAACGATACATTATCTTCCTCTTGCTTTGACTGTATATTTGATAAAACATTATCAATTTCTGCTAATTTATTCTCAGATTGGTTTAATTGATGTTTTTGGACCTTTAAAGCATTTCCCTCGTTCTTTAAGTAATCTTTGTTCATCCAAGCATACCTTTAATTTTTCCAATTCCTTCTGAAGCTTTTCCTTTCATAATGTTACTCATTTCAAAATACCCTAATGACTTAAATACTTCTCCCATTTTATCAAGTATTTCAGTATCAATGTTGTCTTTTAAAACTACAGAATTTTTTTGTTCTCCACCAACTTCAATAGAACTTTTTTCGTAATTTTCAACAATAAAATCAAATAGAGGTTTTTTTGTCGGCTCCGCTGTTAATGCTTCTAGTCTTGATATATCCAATTCTTTTGGACATTGTAATCTATTTGCTGAATTTTGATAATAATTTGCCTTGTTGTCAACTGCTTTAATAGCATTTTGATATTTAGCTATCATTTGAACAAGTTTTTTAATTTTTTCACTTTGTTCTACATGATTTAAAGTTACATCATTTAATTTTTGAACGATAAAGTTAATATCATCGATTATTAAAGATATAGTTTTTTGTGTTTGCTTAATAACTTCATGCAACATTAATTCTCTTGTTTTATATTTATCTAGCTCATTTGCACCAGTAAGATGCTTTAGTCCTTTATAAGTCATTATTCCTATCAAACCTACTACAACTAAACCACCTGTCATACCCATGCCCATTCCTAGAGTAGCCAATCCTGATGTGATACCTGCTGCGGACATACCCACTACAGAACCTGAAATATAAACAGCTGCTAATGGAGCACCTGCCGCCGCTGCTTTTGCAGCTAAATCTTGTGCATTTTTTTTGATTGCATTATCATCTAAGTCTTTTTTGAGCATTTTATAATCATTTTCAACTGCACTAAATGCTAAATCAATTTCTTTGTCTGATAAATTAAATAAACCTTGATTTTCTGTTAAAAATTTAAAATCTCTATCCATAGTATCTTTTGTACTAAAATAAACATTTATCATATCTTTTGCAAGTGAAATCATCAATGATTGAAAATGGCTTGATTCAGAATTTTCTTTAATAGTTGTAATTAAATCCTCAATATTAACTGAATTTGTGAGAGAGATATCATTTATGTATGTTCTTAACTCAAACCTAGATTCTTTGCTCAATTCTAATCTTGTCATAAGAAGCAAAATTTCCGCAAGTTCTTTTTCATCAATTTCTTCATCATCTAAATAAGTCATATTTACTATGATTTTCAAATATGCCATTTTAAATTCTTCTGGCATTTCGGCAATAGTTCTAAGCTGATTTTCTTCTTTAAAATCATCAAAATCATCAATTATCTTTTGCAAAAAACTTGATAAATGTTCAAAGGAAAAATATTGTGAGGGTAATAATCCATCTAACTTTTCTAGTTTATATTCTTCTCCATCCATGGTAATTACTAACCATTGTTCAAAATTTTCTTTTCCAAACATTCCTTTAGTAATGTCAGATTGATAATCTAATTTTTCAATTTTACTATAAGGAAATGTCCAATGATTACCTTGATTTTTATAAATCATCTTTTCACCAGTGAATACTAAACCTTCTTTAGCTGTTCGTAATTTAGTTGAATCATATATCGCTACAATAGATTGATAAAATTCTTCACAATGAAAAGATTTAACAGCATTATTAAGTTTATCATCTGGTATGTTAGGTACAACCATAATATCGTACTCAACATCCTCCCTGATTCTATCCTTTATATAAACATTCACACTTTTCATCACTAATCTCCTTGTTTTATTTATTTTCTAACTTTTTAAATGCCCTTTTAACTTCTCTCGTAAAATGTTCCTTATCTAAGGTCATTTTAGATTGAGTTGCAGTATCTACAGTAACTTGAATATTTACTAACTTTTGAATAAATGATTTCTCTTCATCGCTGTAAGAACTATAATCATTAGATTTTAAAAGTATTTCATCAAGCTTGTCGAGTTCTATGTCAATGTGTTCTTTTATATTTAAAAGTATAGCTGTGTAGCTCTCAAATGATGCTTTTATATCATCATTTATGCTTACAAAATTATATTTTTTTCCTCTTAGTGACAAGCTTGGCAAGTGTAAATCTCTCTCTAGCCCTTTTATTTCATTTAGAGCAGTTTGTAAATCTAACAAGCTACTATTATAAAGTTTTCTAGTGGCACTTTCAAACTTTTTTACATACTCTTGAAGCTCCGGTAAAATATAACTTTCATCATTATCGCTTAGATCTACATACAAAATATCGTTTTTATTTCTTTTTCTCTCATTGTCAAAATGATCGTCAACTTTTTTTTCTAAATTATCAAAAAATTCTAGCCCTTTTTGCTCTGTTTTATCTAGCCAATTATAAGCATCATCTAGTTTATCAATCACTTTGTCTCTATTGTCGTCATTTTCTAAATACTTTTTAACACCGTAACCTGTAGCTGCTAATGCTATACCACCAATAATAAAAGGCACCATCTTGTTCTCCTAATGTTTTATTTTTAGAAATGTAACATTAGTATTCGACAGGTTATGTCGTTTGAAGGTACTCATTTAAAATTTTTGATAATTTTTCTTGTAAATATTGAGGGGATTTGATTTTAATATAGGGAATCCAATATTTTACAAGATGAATAATCTCATCATCGTATGCTATGTTTGTAGAAACTATTATATGATTCTCATTCTCTTCTATAATTCTTTTATTTGCTAAAGTTTCCTTTCTAAAAAAATACTCTTTTGCTTTAGTGTCTATTTCTAGGGTAACTTCTATAAAATCTTTTGAAATCCAATTTACATCATTTTTCTCTATTTGATTTAAAAACTCTTTTTTGGGTGAGAAATGAATTTTAAAATCCCATTTCATTTGTTTTATTTTTGAAAATGTGTATGTTTTTAACTCAGCATTATCATCAGCTAGAAGATACCATATCCCATTGTTATTGATGAGTTTATAAGGGTTGACACTTCGTTGCCTTTCATTGTAGAGAAAATGAATTGGTGATTGTCTGCTAATAGCACCTGAGAGTTGTTCAAATAACTCTTTTTTATCTGATATATCCTCAAAGCCACTATTTTTCACCATATATAGGCTGTTAAATTTAAGTTCCAAAAGGTCACTTATAAAACTATGATCCAATGATGGGTACAACTCGCTTATTCCACTTATTTGAGCAAAGTTTTGTATATCTTTATAACTTAATTTTCCAAGAGCATGAGGACTTAAAAAATAGTAATTTTGTTCTTTTTGTAGAGGTATGTAAGACAACCTTTCATTAAGGTCTCTTTGAATCGTTCGCACATTCACATTAAATTCATCTGCCAACTCTTCAGCTGTAAACCTCTCGCCATTGTTAAGTTTTGTAATAATAAGTCCTAGTCTAATTCCAATCTTATCGTGTTCTTTTTCCATTATTTACCACCTCTTATCCAAAACTCAAACAACGGATCAGCAAAATAATATCCATCACTATTTTTATCGATGATATCTTTTTGCACAAGTCCACCTAGTGCTGTTTGAAAAGAGCCTGATTTGATTTGGTATTTGGCTAAGTATTGCTCATCATAAAGAGATTTGCCATCTTTTTCAAGGACTATTTTTAAAGCCTTTTTTTGATTTGGTGTAAGATTATCCCACTCTACCCCAAAGAGGTCTTCTTCTCTTTCTATTATGATTTTAAGAGTTTTTGAGAAGTTTTCATCATCTACTTTTTTCTCACACTGATTCCACAGCTCATAAGCAAATTGTTGTGTATAGTATGGAAAACCTTTGGTAAACTCAAATATTTTATCTATAAAAATCTCGTCTATTTCTTTATTTGTGGCTTGAAATTTTGAAGTGATAAATTCACTCCATGATTTTTTTTGTATCTCTTTGATTTTAAAGTGTTTTACTGATTTATAAAAGGGTCTGTTTTTGTCTAAAAACATCGCATGAAGCAAAGATTTTTTACTTCCCATAAATATATAGCTTACTTTATCGCTATGGTGTTGGATGACACTTCTCATCTTTGCTTCAAGGTCAAAGTTGGCTATCTCTTGAAATTCATCAAATATCACTACTATTTTTTGTCCCTCTTTTGCAAAGGCTAGTGGGATATTTAGTACATCTTCAAGTGCTTTTGTTCTGTCTTCATTGTTTAGTGCAAGAGAAAAACTTGGGACTCCAGTTGCATCAAAATTTACATTGATGTTTGGACGAAGGTTTAAAACACTTTTGAAAAAGTTTACTATTTTATCGGTTGGTTCTTCTAGGCTTTTTGCTAAAACATTGAAATATTTATTGATAAACTCATCAAGAGTTGAAAGATACATCAAATCCAAAAATACATATTTGATTTTTTGAGTTTTTAACTCTTCCATGGTTTTAAGCACAAACGATGTTTTACCAAATCTTCTTGGGGCATAGATTAGAGTGTTTAGTCCTGCATTTATGTCGGTTTTCAGCTCTTTTATCTCATCTACTCGATTACAAAAATGAATACTGCCAACAGCTCCACCGTAATAAAAAGGGTTTTTAATCATGATATAAACTCCAACTATGTTTTAAACATAATATCTAAAACATAGTTAGAGCTAATTTAACTTCAGTTTTTATTTTGAGGTATTGTTAGTACATTATCAATTCTTTGACTTTCTTGCTTTAAACTTTTTTCTGGATCATAATTTGGAGTAGGGTTGTAAGTCTGTAACTTTTGTTCAGGATCATACTTCATATTACCTACTGGATTATATGTCTGTTGATTGCCTGAATTCAATGTCTTTAAATCAATATTTTGCTGGTTAAATTGTGAAGTAAATTTTTCCATTTCAGGCGAATTTACTGGTGGTAAATCTGAACCTTGCCCTAAGGGTGTAGGAATTAGCAATGAACCTGCACCACTAGCTAAATTTAGTCCTGCTTCAACATATTTACCTACATTTTCATCAGCATTAGCAGCAGCTCCGGCAAAAGCTGTTAATCCAATGGTAGATACTACCATGCTAAAAAAGCCTCCTGCTCTTGGAGTGTGTGGTTCAGTATTTCCATGCATGCTAGATGATGTATGAGTAGAATTACTTGGATTAACTTGGCTTTTTAATTCAGGATTTGAAGCAACAATACTAGAACCGGCTTTATTAAAATCAAAATTACCACTTTGAGGCACTGATTTAACATTCTTCAAATCTTCCTGAGCTATTTTTACAGTGGCTTCATTTCCAGTAGCATTATTTTTAAAATGAACACTTGCTGTTCCATCTTTGTTAAAGCCTGTTACTGTACCATAATTCGAATGTCCCTTATCAAATGCTTGTACAGTTGAACCTACTTTTATTGGTTCATCAACAGGGGCACCTGCACCAAATCCAAAATTTGCCATTCTTTTATTACTTATCGGTTTGCCATCAATAACATCTTGTTTTAATGCATTTAACCCCTTGATTTCTTTTGGATCATTGGAATGTGTAATTGCCTCATCAATTCTCTTAGTAAATTCTTCTCTACCTACTTGCTCAACACCTTTAGAGGCTTGAGGACGATTTCCAAAAGTATCTTCAAGTTTTCCTTCAGCTTTTAATGCATTTTGTTTAAAAGCAGTTGCTTTTTCATTCACTGAACCATCACTATCAAATACAAAACCATTTTTCTTTGCAACATCACCTAATCCTAAATCTTCAAAGGCTTTTTTGGTTCCTGCTCCTCCTTTACCAGTATCTATTGCTGTTTCTACTTTTTGTGTAGCTTGTTCTATGTCATTTACAGCTTTCTCAAAATCTGTAGCTTTAGAAAATTTCTTCTCAAAAGCTTCTTGAATTTGTGGTGCAAATTTTGTACCTACTATTCCTGCTACAGTTGCTCCTAACATCATTGCAGCTTCTTCTTTTACTCCATCTTGTGTTTCTTTACTAGCTTTTGCGAAATTGCCTAAAAAATCTTTTTTTGCTTGTTGATATTCAGGATTTTGATTACTGGTTATATCAGTCCCATTTTTTGTAATTTGTTCTTCATTTTTAGTGGCTTCATCTACTTTTTGAATTTCACCCTTTATATTATTAGCAAAAACAGAATTTGGTTCTGGATTAGAAGCAATAACTCCATTTTTCAAATCTCTTTCTGTTTTAGAAATATTACTATCCATCCTTTCAAGAGTTTCAACTGCTGTTTCATTTGCATTTTTAGATTGCTCATCTTTAAATAGATTTCTAATAGGCTCATTTGTTGAGAACTTTTGACCACTTACTTCACTCTCTTTTTGAGCATATAATTGCTGTAACTGTTTTGTAGAACTATCATCAAGTTGATAAGTATCTGATTTTCCATCTTTATTTGTTACAACTAATTGCCCACTTTTATTTGTAGAAATAGAATCGCTATCAGTTAGTGTAACTCCAACTGCTTTTGTAGCAATATTTGTGGCATTAGCTAATGCTCCTCCAAAACCACCTTTACCTTTAAATAGTCCAGAGAATGCATTTAATCCAGAAGTAGGGGATACCTGTGCCACATTTGCTGTTGTATTGTCTTTTGAATAACCTGTAGTATCGTTAACAGAAGTATCTTTACCTTCTGTATCTGAATGAGTATATGCTTTTTTAAATGCTTCTGTTAAGACACCACTTGTTGCTTTTTCAACTGCTTTTTGTTTAGCATACTCTTCTGTTGCCTTAACTTGAGCCATATCAACATTTTTAATATCTTTGGCTCTACCATTTTCATCAATTGTAAATGTTCCTTTAGAACCACTAGAAGTGGTTACATTTTGAGTTGAAGTGCCATCTCCATTGTAGGTTGTTTCAACTGTTGTACCGTTTTCATTTCTGATTTTAGAATGCGTTAATTCACCATTATTATAATCAAACTCACCACTTACAGTTTTTCCTGAACTATCTGTTGAAGTATATTTAATGCCTGTACCACTTAAAATTTCTCCATTTTTTCCAAATGTCATAGCTCCATTTAGTTGTGTAACTGCTCCATCTGTACCAACATTTGTCCATGTTCCATTTTGATATGATGAACCATCAGAATTATTTTTTACCTGAGTATTTGCACTCCAGTTAGCTCCTACATTACCTCCTCCGTGATGTCCAGCAATCGTATTAAGCCCCTGAGAAATACCTTGCATTGCTCCACTTACCATACTTTGGTTCGATTGACTTGTCATGCCTTGTGTTGTTGTTAAATTGTTTGCTCCAAAACCTTCTCTTTGAATATTATATGCCTGTCCCATACCTAACATCGATGTAGTGTCATGTTTGTTTGCCATAGTGTTATCCATTCGAATGTTACCGCTTTGCCAACTTCCTGTACCCATCTCACTACCTACTGCTTCACCTTTTGCAACTCTTCCAGTAATCCCTCCTGTCATCATTGCTAGTGCTCCCATTGAAAATCCTCCAACTATAAGACCGCTAATTGTAGGGACCATCCAATACATTGAAGATATCATATTAATATAGTCTAATGATGTTGACTCAACTAGTGGTTTAGTCATTGAAGTTAATGTGCTGTCTGCATAAGCATCAATTACCCCTTGAGCTTTAACTGATACAAGATGATTTAATATGATTTCTCCTAAATGCCATGTTGCTAGCCACATAAGCATTGTTAAATATCCAACAAAAGATTTAAAAGCTAGTGGTGTTAACATAATAAGTGCTAGCATCGGTGTAAGTCCAGCAACAACTGACATCAATATACCCTTTGTTACAGGGATGTATTTAGAACCTAATATCCCTGAAACAATCATATTTGAACTAGCTACACTTTCAGCTTTACCTGCATACATTGCCAAACTTTCAGAGTTTGAAGCATTCATAGCTGCATAACTTTTAAAGGCTCCATTGAAAGCATTTATTGAAGCATTTTGCATTAACATAGTATTTGCTGAAGCTGTGGCACCATGAAGCCACTGATGTGTTGTTCCAAGTTTAGAAGATATCGCAGCAGCACTACCAAATCCCATTTGTGTAGCTAAGTTTTGCATTGCTTTACCACCTGCGGAAAAATATGTGGTCATATCAGAATTTATTGATGAATATGCATCAGTGCAACTCTTAACCTCTTTTGTACCATCTGATTTTATGTATTCAACTAAAACTGCTGGATTAGTTCCTCCCATATATGACCATAAATCATTACTTTGCATTGCTAAATCATAATCTTTAATACCATCATCAAAATCTGGTAATGCACATTCTATTGAATAGTTATAAACATTTTGAGATAATCTTGTATCTGTGATTTTGTAGCTAAGTGATGAGTTAAATAAATTCAATGGCAACATCATTCCACCATCTGTATATCTAAGGGTTGCAGGTATTGAAGAAGCACTTTCATATGCTTGCCCGAGCTTATAATCAAGGGCTGAAATCAAACTCATGGGATATCCAACTGCCCAAGGTACACCATTAATTACTTTATTATTGCCAGTATTTGTTAGATCATCAATTTCAATTGATACTTGAGCGACTGCAAATGCTGACCATACACCTGTAGAAAGCAAAAATATTTTTGGTACTTTTAAAATATCTGAATTAGGTATAACTGTTGCCATCGCACCTACAAATAGTGCTAATGACAATGTTAATTTCCAAGCATCTTTATAATCATCATAATGAAATAAAAAGGCTATCATTTGTAATGTTTCGCCTAATATATCTCCATACCCCCATGAATATACAGTGTAATCAGCACCAAATAATGATGTGCTGAATATTAAAAGAAAAACACTTATCCACTTCATTATTTAGGCTCTCTAAGTTTTTTGATTAGTTTTGTTAATGAAATATCATTTGACTGTTTTTCTAATTCCTCAAGATGATATAGCATATTCCAATCGCCACAACTTTTATATATTTTTCCTGTTTTAACTTCCTCTTTTGAACCTTCACTCCCTTGAAAACCTTTATTTAGATAAGAAACATCTTTTGCATATACAATGCAAGGGACTTCATTTATTTCATATCTTTCAAACAACAAGGGGTCTAATAATATAGATGGGTTCATCTTTTCATTTGGCTTGTATTCAATAACTTTTTTTAGAAACTCCATTGTTGGCATAATCTTTTCACAACCATTAATACAACCTCTTAAAAGTAAAGAACCATTTCTCAATTTATTTTTATCCAAAAACAAACCATATTCATGCCATATAGAAAGTGGAACAGAACTACTCATAAATATATATATTCTATTGTTTGATATAAAATCTTCAATATTAATATCTATCTTTTGACCACCATTTTGATTTAAAGAAGTTTGAATATTGCTAAATATCTCTTTTTTTGTTGCTCCGCCATAAACTTTAGTTTCATAAGAGTTAATTCTATCTTGCAATCCATTCATGGCATTTTGAATTTGTTCTTTATAGATACTTGTATCAGGTTTCTTAAGGGTTTTATTCATATCAAAATATATATCTTCCCTTTTTTTATCAATTTTTTCTATCTGATCATAAAAATCTGCAAAAGCATTTATACATATAAATAGTGTAAATATAATTATTTTAGAATACACAACAATCCCTTTTTCTGTAAGTCATAATTGTCCAAACATGATTATTAACACCTGGTGTATTTTGTCCGTGTGCCCATATCATTCCACTTCTTCCAATTGGTGTTCTAAATGGCCATAGCATTAATGGATAAATTGGATAGAGTGCATAAGCTGATTTTCTCATTATTGGCATTGGATATTTACCACATAATCCGACATTGCCCAAACTACCCCATAAGATTAGTTCCCTGTGCATTTTAAATATCATTCTAGCTCCTGCTGCCATTGCATTATCTGCACTTGCTACACCACTATTTGATGAACCCAATGGAAAAATATTCCCCCATGAACCAATACACCAATAAAGAGGGTCTAATGGAAAACCAAAGTTTGCAGCAACACTATCAGCTATGCAAGCAAATTGAGCAAACATATTAGTAAACAACAATGCATCCGGAGTTAATATTATTGACCAACTATCACTTTGCCATGTTGGATCAATTGAAGTTGGGTATAAACTATCCACACTAGCATCTGGTGATAAACAAGCTACATCTACAAGTAACTGAGCTAATTTGAGAAATGGATATTTGATGTATGTAACTTGATAGCTCTCATTATTACTTGCTCCTTGAGCTGATGGAGTTCCTGCTTGAAAATTATTACCTAATCCTGGAAGAGGAATTGATACTCCTAAAGATGGGATACAATTCGATATTCCACTTACATCCATTGTTGCAAAAGGCTCCCAAAATGATAGTGTTAATCCTATTCTTGGAAATGGATCAGGACAAACACATATAGGACTTGAAACATCAGCATAATCTTCCGCCATTGTAGAAACACCCAATGGAATACCTGCAAATCGTATTGGTAAAAGATTATAAACCGTAGTAATCATATTTGTTAAAACGATACCTAAAGAAGCTCCTCCTCCTATTGCAGCTTCACAAGCAGCTGCATTTGGACTAGCATGTGCAAGTTGAAATGTTGAAAAAATGACTAAAAGAGTCTTACTTACTTTTTTTAGCATTATATACCTCTACTTTAATCTTATTAACACTTTTATCAACACTAACAATGCTGATAGTTTCTTTGATTTTAAATTTCTCTTTTATATTTTTTGTCAACATAAAAGCATGCTTTCCTAAATCATCTTTAACAAGCTCTTTTGCCTTACACATTGTTGATGTAGCTAAAAAATGTTTATCTTTATATCTAGTAGTTCTAAGCTTTTGTACAAAACTTTTTTCCTCAGGATCACAAGGATTAAAAATTACTATATCTGGTGGAATAGCTTTAATAAATTTGATTGGGTTTACTTGAGTTCCTTTTTTATATAAAACTCCTTCATATTGACCATACCGATTGTATTTTGGTATATCTTGATCTAATGTATATGTTGGATCAATATAATAAACATAACTTTTTGTTGCACTTATTGTTGATTCTCCAGACATATTTTGTGCATCGTTTTTTAGCTTTTTTACATATTCTTTTGCATTCTTTTCTATAAGGGGTTTTCTTTCCATTACTTCATCTATAAAACTTTTTTCTACAATAGAATATGTTTTTGCAAACACTGCACTTGATAAAATTGTTATCAAAAGTATTTTAGAAAACAGGGGATGCTCCTCTCTCAATTTGTGATATATCTACAAATCCAAAATATTTGCTGTCATATGCATATGGATGTGTAGCTATTGCAAAGAATTTATCATTTGGAATAAAACCATTGAATATAAACTGTGACAATGGTTTGCCTGCCATATCTGTTTTTTTAGCGGTACTAATGTAACTCCCATCACAATAGTAATTTAGACCTCTAGTCTCCAAATATTGACCACTTTTGCAACCAACATATTTCAATAAATATTTTGCTTTTTGAGTATATGAATCTTTTTTTGGTACGAATAAAATGTATTTATGTACACTGGGATTAAATTCTTTATATGTAATCCAAACACTCTGAGGCAAACAAGAATCAAGGGTGTAATCAATTCTAATTGGCAAGTTCTTGTAAACCGGCGGGAAAAGTGTTAAAAACAATAATGAAATATAAAAAAATCTACTTATGAGAATGTATTTGAATGTCTCTATAAACTTCATCAGTAATATCCACTATTTTATTGCTTTTAAAACCTTTTACATCGATTACTGCCCCTTTTATTAGAAATAATGTATTTGGTTCATCAATTAAAAATCTTTTCAAAGATGCTTCAAGAACTTCCAAATTTTTTTGCAAAGTAATTGCATATTGATTCTCATTCATCTCTTTATTTAGAAATTTTTTTACTGTAATGGGATCTTGAATAATTTTTTGCATATCAACAGTCTTAATATGAAGAGATAAATATCTGTCGTACAGGAAAAGAGTTAAAACATTAGTGAATACAATAATTGTAAGCCACATCAGTTTTGGCATGTATTTTTTTGTAAGATTGAAACTAGCATCTCTTTTTTGTGCTGTATTTTCCATATCTATCCTTCATAATTAAGATAGTGAAATAATACAATACTTATTTTGTTTTGTGATTATATTTGAAATTTTTCTAATTTTGGGATAACACTTTTTATTTCAAATTCTTCACTCATTTCAATAAGAAGATTGTATATATCTGTAGAAATCTCATTTAACCTCTGTTGATAAAGCAAAATATCTTCATTTGAAACATTTTGTCCTAGCTTTTTATACATTTTGTCGAAAACCACATCTGTAAATAATGACAATTGGTGGAGTTCTTTTGCTTGTGATGTATTAAACTTCATATATCCTCCTAAACGCTTATTGTTTCTGCATTATGAAAATATCTTGAAGCTCTTTGTAACATTTTCATTTCACTTTCGCTATAGCCTAAATATTTACTCTCCATTCGATAAGTAGTATGAGCAAGTCTTGGAGAAAATACCATAGGAGCATTGCTTATAAGAATTTTTTGAGACTTGATAATGTCATTATTTGTAAGAGCTTGCAATACGGGTATAACTTTTTTATCAGTTATTTTTATAAATTCATCTCCATCACTTAAAACTTGTCTGATTACATTTTTAAAATATGTAAATTGAAAATATACATATTTTCCTGATTTACTAGCTATAGAATTTAATCTATTTCGTCCTTGTGGCAGTTCCTCTACACTGATTAGGTTTTGTTTTAATAATGACTTGAAAGCAAACTCATTAAAATTGTCTATTATTAGCTGATCACCTAACGATAATTCTCCCATTCCTTTATTATTTTGCATATCATCCTCCTCTGTTTGTTGATTTTTTTCATTAGTTTCATTTTCATCAATATTTTCATTTTTTATTTTTTGTGCTTTAGATATCTTGTGTTTTAAAATTTGGATATTTTTCTGATTTAAAATTGGTGTATCATCATAATAATCTTGACTACTTTTTTGTTCTGAACTTTGATCCTCTTCTTCATTATCCTGTTCATTTTTTTTATCTGATTCAGAATTGTCTTTTTTTGTCTCTTTTTCTCTATACTCTCTAGTTTCTTGTTTTCTTGCACTAGAATCCGCTTCTTTTAAAAGTGTTCCTAAACTATAAATAACACGATTCTCTTCTGTATCTTCGATAGAAAGATGATGAAATTTCACTACTTCTGAAATTAAATCTATTGACTTATAAGATGGGAACTTATTTTTTAAAATAAGATCACTAATAAACTCATGATGCTGTGTCGCAAATATTTTTTCTTCTAAATTTAAGTGATGAATTTTATTTAATGTTTCAAAATTTGTTATTTTCCCTATGTCATGACTCAATGCAGCAATGAGCATTTTAGGTGCTTGAATATTTACCATGCTCTTATCACTTTTTAAACCTATCTCAAATATATGTCTTACAACATTTAGTGTATGTTGCTCCAATTTAATATTTTTCAGTATCTGATATGAATTCTTTTTATTTGTGATAGAAACTTTTTCAAGTTCTATTTTTTCATTATCTTTATCAAATAAACTAACAACACTAGGTACATCTCCATGGTGTTCAATCATTGCTAACAAAACACACGCAATTTCTATTTCATTCTCATCATAGGCATTTATATACTCTACTATATAGTCTTTGATAATGTCTGTATTTCTAATACGATAATTAAACACAATATCAAGCACACTTGTTTTAACCATACCTGATTCATAAAAACTATTTGTAAGTGAGCTTTTTTTATTTTGTTCTATTCTTTCTATATCACTTCTATCAAGCCATATATTTGAGATTTTTTCCATATCAACAAATTGAATCTGACAATTTGCTCTATTATCTAGTTTGTGTTTAAAAAATCTTCTTTGTATCACAATAAAAAGTGTTAAGAAAGAAATGATTGCTATAGACAATAAAATTAGCTTCGTTTGAAATGAAGCAATATTTTGAAAAATTTTAATGCCAAAAGTTCCGTGGTCATAATAATGAAAAATATTTCCTAGAACTAATGAAAAAAATAGAATCCACACAAAGGCAATAAAGTAATACAACATATTGCTACCTTGATGTTTTTTGAGCTGGCATTACAACTTTAATCTCTGTTCCATCAACCCGCTGCACCTTGCCTTTGTAATTACCTTCAAAACCAAAATAAAAAAATTCTCTAGGCTTTAAATCTAAAAACATTCTTGGCTCTAAAATTTCTTTTTTATCTTCCCTCATCATGAGGTTTTGAGTTGAAATCAACGATGAAAATTGTATGCTCTCTCCTCCATACTGAGCAACACTTTTAGCTGTTTCAATATCAACAAGTTTTAAAAATATTTTTGTGTTCGTATTTGCCAAAATCATTTTTGCTTTTTCTTCACCAACTGCATCATCTAAATCTGCAAAACTTTGAGAAAATGCACTAATCATCACATTTGCTGACCGAGATTTATTAAATAAATTCTCAATTCCCATATAGAGTGAATTAGAAGCTTCATCAATATAGATTGATAAAGGTTTTTCAAAAGGTCTATTGTCAACATTTCTTCTACCAATTGAGCTTTGAATCATAGACAAGACTGTTTTAGACAAAGTATCACTATTTAATTTTGACAACATTGATGGAGTTTGAACATACATTACAACTCCTTGGTCACTATCTAATTTATCAATAAATGCATTTGACTTACCATGACCTATCACTCGCCCTACGCTACCTATTGTAAGTTGAGTTAGAGTTGTTCTAAGTGTTGTAGTAACTTTTCCAAAATACTCAACAGGAGAAGATAATACATTGTGTAAAAGGTTTAAAACTAATTCTAAATCATCTTCTAATACATATCTAGGAGAAAGCTTTATAGCCTTTAGACTTGTTTCTAACTTTGTAAGTCCTGCATGACTTGCGTAGCTGTAAATATCGTAAAAAGTTAAAGGAGTAGTATCTCTATTTTCTTTTTTTTGAATCAATCGTGAATAAACAATTGCACTTGTTGTTTCTTGAGCTATTGAATAAAAAAATGGATCTTTTGCAGGTACTGAAGCAACTGTATGATTTATAATTTCATCAACCATGTAGTAGTTAGCTAATGGGTTTATCTTAATAGAAATGTCTGGATAAACAGTCGATAATAGCATAAAATCGTTCATTCTATCTGACTGTACACAAGACTGATATGCTCTACTAATTAGCTCATTGTCAATTTTTGGATCAATAATTACTACATTATGACCATTTTTTATATCTTGCTCAACCATCACTTCAATAAGTCTTGATTTACCACTTCCTGTTGTTCCAAAACAAAACAGATGCCCTTTTCTATTTGCATTCATCATTTTTATAGGTATAAAATTTTTTTGTTCTAAATCATTAATATCAAATCCTGCTCCAATTTCAATAAACTCTTTATATTCTTGCTCTTTTTCTTGAATATATTGATTATATTGCCCTTTAAAATACTCTTTTAAGATATTTAAGTACTTAAAATTTTGACAACAAGATTTAATACTTTTCATATGTATCTTTCATATCTCCGGAAGTAAAATAATTCCTAAATTTGAGCATTACTAGTGCTAAAAAAGATGAAACTACCACTTGAAAAATTAACATTGAGATAGCTTGATTATAGTGTTGCAATATGACTGTTATATCAAGATGAAGATAGGATATATATTCTTCAAATTCACCACTTGCAAGAATACTTTTTAAAGTATAAACTCCAAAGAGTATTAAAACTCCTGAAACTATAGATGATGTCATTTTTCCCATAAAAAGTACTGTAATCATTTTCTTAGTAACTTCACCACTAACATATCTTGAATACGAGCCAAGCCACATAGTCAATACAATTACCAATACAACCCACACATTAATAAAAAAAGTATCTGCTAAAACACTAACTCGAGGAGTTTGAGATGTAAATCCATAAAAACAAGCCAAATATAAAACAATCAATATATTCATAAAAAGCCCTGTTTTAAAGCCCAAGGTAAATCCATTTAGAGACTGTCCTATTGTAAATAAATCCTTATCCAACTTATTGGTTACAACTTTTTCTTGCACTGACAATGTTTGAAGGTGTGACAAATATTCAAATAAAGATAATTTGTTAAATACACCTTTCTCTTTTTGCCTGTTATGTTGATTGTTAAATGCACTAGTATCAGTCCAATTTATATCAGGTCTAAATCCTTGTCCGCTATTATTTGATGTACTCATTCAATTTCTCCTATTTAGATATGTTATTCCCTAGATTTTTTAGTCCACTTATAATTCCATTGATGTCTGAACTACTAGGTAAATCGAAAGCATCTGTAAAATCCATTTTAGAAAAATCTAATTTCTCAAAATCTTCTACTTGAAAGCCTTGACAATTTGGTGATTCTGCACTTCCAAAATTACGACCTAATTGAATATTCCCTTGCTCTACGATTGTTTTTGCTAGCTTGCTATTAAAACAGCAATATGATTTTTTCTTTTGCACACATATTTTTGCGAATCCTAATTTGATTTTTTTAGAGCAATACTCCCCAATTTCTCTACATAATTGAGCATCCTTTTTCTTTGCTAAAAGCTTCTCATTATCTTTACAACTTACAAGTCCCCACAAAGTATCTTCATAGCCACCACAACAAGCATGTCCACTAAGATTGTAAAGTGCATCCCAACTTCTACATCTTAAATCTTGTCCACTAAAAATATATATACTTCCTGCACAATTACCATCTTCAGTCCACCCATCATTATTTGTATCATTAGAGCCTTGAACAGTGCCTGCATTTTCAAAATCTGTCATTCCAAAGCATGGAAATGGACTACATTGCCATTTATTGTCAACCAATGCACACGGTCTATCATCACTAACTTGACAAGTAAACTTTTCTCTTTTACAGTTATTAGCAGGTGGCGTTGAGCTATTACATGCATCATCGAGAGTTGATGAATTATCAGCTGAAGTGTTTGGATCAGTTTTACTTGAGATGCAATCACCACCTGTATTTTGTGGTATATAGTTATAGCCTTGAGATGTTTGGCTATCTGAACAAACATATGTATAATATTTGTAATTTACACTCTTCTTACAAGTGCCATCAGGCTGTACACTTGGATGTGTAGAAGGACAAGTTAGAGCTTTTTGCTTATAACATTTTTTTGGATCAGCACTTATTTGCGAACCATTAACATATCCACTGTCATTACAAACATAGCTATCCGAAGTATTTAATGTAAAAGTATTTGATAAATAAGGATCTCCAAACGCACTACCACCACACCAAGCGTTTTGAAAATAAATAGAGCATGCCCCGCTAGAATTACAAATTACTCTACCTTGAGAGCCTGTATAAGGTTGATAATAAATGCCGTTTAGAAACTGATTCGCATCAGCAATATTTACAGTCTTTTTTAAACTTCCCTGAGATGGACAACAATCATAATATTTAACAGTAGCACTATTTCCACTACAAGTAATGTCTATATGACAGCATGAGTCTGAACCAGGAGCACATAATATTGATTTAGTTACACAAGAAAGATTTGTTACCTTTGTTGCATCTTTTACGCTATTGTCATAACAAATTCCATTTATCATTACTCCATCACAAATTTTTTGAGTATAGTCTTCTGCTGTTCCTGTATTTTCAACACTATAACCATTTTCATAATCCCATTCTTGAGCACATTCTGCCATTTGACTAGGACAATACTCTGTTCCTTTTGTATCTGTTTGACAATCTACCAAAGAAGCTGAACCGCTTAAAACTTCACTGTCTTTTATCTGCGTATTACATTTTCTACCAGAAAATTCTTCAACAATATTAGATGGTGCTTCATAACAAGTAGGTTTAGTATCGAATTCTATAACAGCACTAAATTTTGGTGATGGATTATTATAATGAGGACCATAATCTCTCCATTTTCCTGTTGTTCCTGACATCAATACATAATATTCACCTGGATTTTCTATTAATACTCTTGTGCCATCTGAAGTACCAATATTACTTGAATCTTGAGAATATACTAAATTTGAAATATCTATAGAATCCCAATTTGAATAAGATAATGTAGTATTTAAAACCGTTTGAAATCTGCTCCTATCATACTTAGTTGTGCAAGAAGTATCGAAACAATAATTAGTCAATTTATTTGGATCATAAACACCAATCCAACTTTCTGAATTTGCACCTATCATCTCTTTAATAAAACTATTTTCGCCACTACTGTTTGGGATAGCTAAATATCCTCCATTTGCAGTTGCAAATCCTTTTGCTGTTTCAAAATCCATAGTGTTACCACTTATTGCATAGTAATGGCTACCATAGCTTTTGAATTCTCCACCATAGTCTCCACAATTTATTGCAAATAGTGAACTTATAGAAATAATTAGCGACAATAATATTTTAAATATACGACTCATGATATGTCCTCTTTTTTAATTTGAGGAAAAAAATTTAAAGAATAAAAGTTCTTTAAAACCTTTTGGTAGTAATTATTATTATGAACCTTTCCGTTGTAGCAATTAAGAGCTTTATAGTTTTCTCCATGTTTATTGACACAACTTCTTAATACCCAAGCACCCACATATATATTGATTTTTGGATTAAAAAGATCATCTTTTTCTATTCCATATTTTTTTAAAAATGGCAAATGTACACTATTTATTTGCATCAAACCTATATCTAAACTTCCATTACGATTTTTTGCTAATGCTTTTGGGTTTAAATTACTTTCAACCTTTGCTATTGAGTACAACATCTTAGGGTTGATGTTGTACTTTTTTGATGCTTCTAAAAAATACTGCTCGATATTTCCAAATGCACTTACAATTAAAGCTATAAGCAAAACTATAATTTTCATTTACTGCTCTTATTAGTTAAAATACTTTTCTATTTGAGGAATATTTGCACCATTAATTACATCAATGATTTTCTTTTTATCATTATCAATAACAAATATTTTAGGTGTACCTGTGATTTTTAAATCATGAGCTAAAGATTCCATTTTTGAAAGTTTATTTTTTGCCACATCTGTTATTTCAACATCAACAGGCTCAAGGTTTTTAATTTTTTGTGCGGTGCTTTTAGGGTCACTTGAGCTTAATATTTGAAGGCTCATATTTCTTGCATTAGGATGCATTTCTAAAGGTAGAAAGTTTATATATAGCCTTACATCTTTTGTGGCAAAAAAATCTTCTGCTTTTTTACAGAATGGGCACTCTGGATCTGTAAAAATTACAAAGTCATATTTTGATTTTCCATTTCCAAAACTCATCTCAAGAGCATTTTTAGTTAGTTGCTCTAAAGAAATGCTTTTAATTTGTTCATTTTGTAAATGTTCTTGCCAATTTTTAACATCGTTTTGAGTTAAAGACTGCCCTGAAGCTGTCCAGATTTCGCCGAAAATTATCAAATTTTTAAAAGGACTAACATAAAGCATTTGCCCATTATCTAAATAAACTTTATAGTAGCCCTCAAGCTCTTTTGATTTTTCATATTTGGTAAATTGTGTATTTGGAATTACAGATTGAACATAGGATTTTTCAATATCACTTTTATTTTGAAGTGACCCCTCTACCGTAAATTCTTTTGCATTTAAAGATAGTGCTAAAATTGCACTTATGCTTAATGTAGTGAATAATTTCATCAAATTTCCTTTTTGGATTTATTTTGATGAAATTATAATATTTATATTGTGTTTTGTGATTATTATATCAATTAAAAACTATTGACTTTCAAATTGTCTCTTTTTAATTCATTTAATTCTAACTCTTTGCATAATATTTCATGTGAAAGATTAATTTGCTCTTGCTGTTCCAACAAAACTGGCCCTTTTCCTATGAATAAATAATATGGATTAGCACTTAGCTTATCTATATAAAGTTTTAATATTGTTGATGTAGGCTTAATTTTATTATTTTCATATCTAGCTATTGAAGTTTGTGCAATATTTAAAATATTTGACAATTCTCGTTGAGTAAAACCTAAATGCTCTCTAAATTGTTTTAAATACACAATTTTTTCCTTTTAATCAATAAATAAACTTTGCCACTAAAAATTTTATTCTTATGATGACTCTCAATTTAATTTATGGGAGTCAGTATTTTTGATGAAATTTCAACTTCTTGATTTAGATAATCTCCAATAATCCATTTGCCATCATCGACTTTTACGAATATAAAGTTACTTGTTTGAAGTAGATTATTTTTATCTACATACGGAAGCATTAGAACTCTAAGTACTTTATCAGGGGTCTTCAAAGGTACGATTGGTTCTTGTATTAGCTTTTCCAACTCTTCTTTCCTATTAACCTCATACAGTGAATCTGTTCTATTGATATCTTGCTTTGTTTTAGGGTCGATATAAATTATTTTACTTTTTTCTGCACACCCTTGAAACATCATCATTGCTAAAATAGATGCAAACACAACTCTTCTAATCATGGTTTTTCCTTTCTTGTAAATTCATAAACATCTGATACACTTCCACAATACCCCTCACCTTTTCCTACATTACACTCAGGACATTCTTCATATGGTAGCAACACTTTAGAAGTGCACCCACTTATAAAAATTGATACAATTAGCATTACAAAAATCAATGACTTTTTATTCACTTTTTACCTCCTCAAAAATAATAGGTTTTGTAAAAATAATGTCACACTTTCTACCAACTGCAATCTCTACTATAGGGAACATTTCATCATTGAGTTTTAAATAATACTCTGCAACTTTTTTTGATGCTTCTGCTGCTCCACCATACATCGAACTCTCAAATGCTTTATTAGGATCAGGCGTACTTACAGTACCGTTTGCTGATGTAGCTACATAGGTATTGCTCTGAGTAAAAACTTTTGCCATACCTTCTGCAAAACCTGCGACTAATGCTCTTGCTAGTATTGCTCCTTGCTTACTAACAACTCTTCCGCTTAAACCAATTTTTCCATCTTCTCCTGTTACATAGCCTATAGATGAACCTTTAGATGTTATAGAAGTTCCATCTTTCTTTACACAACTTAAATTTTCTACTCTAAGTATTGCTCTATCACTTGAAAGCTCACCATAACCACTACCTATTGCAACACAATCTTTAATATCTGCTCTAAATTTATTTGGCAAAATAGATTTATCAATAATTTGTATTGCTACAGGATGTGGTGAACTTTTAGCAGCACCTGAACTTGGAGCATCTAAACCATTTAACAACCTTCCTTTGACAAATGAACCCGCAGGTACAATTATTTGTTTAGGCTTTTTAGTTTCTTTATCTTTTACCTCTTCCTTTTTTTCCTCTTTAATTGGGTCTGCAATAATAGTTAATGTTGATGTTACAGGTACCGTTTTGATCCGCTTAGGTTCTTCAACTTTAGGTGGTTCAAAATTACTAAAAGCCTGATTTTGATTAACTTGTGGAGCTGTGTCGTTGGTAAATGAATTTATTGATGGAGTTTGCTTTTGTTCACTTAACATTGACATAATCTCTGCAATATTTTTTGAAAGTTCTTGATTATTTTGCTCTAGCATATTAAGCTTATCCCCATAAGTTTGCTTAAAACTATTTTCTTCAACTTTTACAGCATTATCATATTGAATAACAACATCAGATACAGCTTTCTTTTTGGAATCATCTTGTGTAGCTACATCAGAAACCAAAGCACTGGATATCATAACAACGGTAATCAAAAGTACCGTTAAAGTAGCCATAAATATAAATGATTTAAACTTTTCTGATTTAAACTTAGCTAACACAATAATCTCCTCTTTTAATTATTCTTGAATGAACTTTTGAATATCTTGATTTGTTTCTTTTTGAATAAAACCTGCTTGAAGTGAAGTTGTAAGTTCACTCAACTTAGATTCAAGCTCAATGTTTTTATTTTTTACAAGTTCTAACTCTGATTTCATACTCTTATATTCTGTAATTAATTTTGAAAGAGCTTTGTCAACATACTTCATTGAATCTTCAAACTCATTAGCACTCAAACTAACACTTAACATACCTACTACAAGTACACTTGATAGAACTTTTCTCATTTTTTACTCCTCACTATTAAAATTTTTCAACACATTTTCTATCTGTTCTTTACTCAATTGCTCTTTAGCAAAATCTATAACTTCATTACTCAAATATTTTTTGGAATTGTCTTTGACCTCCTTTTGTTTTTGTTGTTGTATAAGTTCAATTGCATTTGAATATTTTGAACTATTTTGAACATAGTTACTCATTGGATTTGCATTAGCAACTACAAAAAGTCTCGTGGTACTATCTTTCGTCAATTTATGGTTTTCTAACGAAATTGCTAATGGATTTTGTATATATGGTAAAAACATTTTTTCATTTAGCGATACATCTTGATTAGCCTTTATTATTAATTCATCAATTATAAAAGTACTGCCAACATATTTTTTAAACTCAATAAGAGAAAGCTCATCAAACTGAACTTTTGGCTTATCAATAAATTCAAGGTCAAACCCTTCTGGTGTTATCTCTTTATATACTGATTTAATTAACTCTGAAACTGTTGTTTGATAATCATTTACTACTTCAATCTCTTTATTTTTTTCAACTCTTTTTTCATCACTTACAGTTTTTAGAATAATAGTCTGAGCCGGTATCTCTTTTGGAACCAATATAAGTGAAAACATTTTGTTATCACAAGTCAAATAAGCTTCTCTTGCAAATGTATTGATAGTTGTACTAAGTATTTCATCGCCTTGTGTCTTATTAATTGGTATCAATTTAATAAAAGCATTTTTCCCATTTTTTTGTATATCAATCTCTTTCTCACTAGAGAAAATTAACTGAGTAAATTCTCCATTTTCACAATATGCCCTATTGATATCAGTCTTTGATATATCTATATACTTGTAACCTTGCACTTCATCAACAATAGTTTGATTAGGTAAGTTATCCGCAAATACTGACACGACTATAAAGCTCATCGAATAAATTATCTTTTGATATTGTTTTAATCCCATTACTTAACTCCAAATTTTTTTATAACTAATTGCCCATTTTTTACAATGAAATCAAAATCCATTACCTTTCGCTCTTCACTAACAAATACATTTCCTGTATTTCTTCTCAAAATTCCAGTTACACTAAATTTTCCGTGTTCAAAGTTCACCGAAGTTTGTAAAGGATAAAAAGCTTGATAAATATTATTCTCTTTTATAACCTTATTTTGCTCGATAAAATAGTCTTTAGTTGCCTTAATTACATCAGGATCTTTTGAAATAAAATTTTCTATTGCATTAAATGAATTAGCTACAGTTCCAGGTGATGTAGTAAGTATCGATTGAGATAAATAATTTCCTACTTCTTCAAAATATTTGTTATCTAATCTATTTCCAACTACTTCAAATTTACTAGTAAATGATGGTGGAATGATTATGGTCCTTACATTACTAGCTTGTATAAAAAAAAGTACTCCAAAAGTTACATTAACTATAATCATCAATAATGCAAATACTTTGACTACATCAAGCTGAACACTCATTTTGGTGTATTCACTAAAAAACTTCACTTCACTATCTCCTTGATCCAAAATTCAGGCACCCTACCCTTTAATCCAAATAAGCCTATACTATATGCATAATGTCCTACAAATCCAGCTTGTTTATGGTTTTTCATTTTTGTGATAACTTTTAAAACTCCAACCCCTATTGCTGTTGCAATAAACTGCATTTCAGCAATAACTCCAAAAGCAATAATTACTAGTAAAATTAAGAATTCACTCAAATCCCACCATAAAATTTGCATTTCTGCATTCATATATTTAGGTATATATTTTCTTTCCATTCATTGTCCTGTGGAATAAAGTCTATTTTAACTTCATTACAAAAAACAACTTTTGTTGAGTATTTCTACCCAACAAAAGAAGCCATTGTCGTTAGCAACGAATTTGATGCCATTTCTCCCGCTATCAATGTATATTTACTATTGATAATTGTTGGTATAGAACCGATTGATAAACCAAGTAAAACCATAAAAATACCTCCTACGATTCCACCTTGTTTAAAAATAATTACAGCTGTACCAATGAAAAAAGCGGCAATAATTTTTCCCCATGTTCCAGTTAGTGCATTACTGATATCTGTGTACCATGTACTTAATTCTGCACCTCCCGTTCCTGCAAATGCTGCTGATGAAAAAAGTGTCAACAACAAACCAATGAGCAAAAACTTGCTCTTGTGTAATTCCATTTAAACTCCTTCTTGAGAATTATCAAGATGCACTACATGATGTGGCATGTTTGATTGAATGACATTATAATATTTATATTGTGTTTTGTGATTATATTTACTGAGAACATGTAAAATCATCAATCATTTCTTCTATGGCTGATAATTCGCCTAATGTTTTATTAGACATTGTTTGAGGTACATCGCATGAACATTGATCTACTATTGATTCTCCAGCCTCTAAAGGACAAGTATATGAACCACTAATCTCTTCTATACACACTTTAACATTCATCTCATTTCTAGTAGTATTATCTTGGCTTGAGTCTGAATGAACATCAGTATCTTTAATAGATTTTTTAGTAGTACAAAATTTCTGTTTGCAACTTAAATCTGCTGTTGGTAATCCATTTATTGTTGCTTGAGTTCCATCTTTATATTTAAAATGGCCTTTTCCATCAGTATCTAGCTCATTAGTTTGAGTGAAATCTGCTGTGGCTGTTTTACTTCCACAATCATATGTGTATTTTTCATATAAATGTTTGTCTGCATAGGTAGATAAAATATTTCCTGCACTATCTTTAATTTCTATACCTGATGAGCTATCACAAACTTCATAGGATTTATCAAGCACAATCTCTGAACAAAAAGTTTTATTAAAAGCAGAGCTAACCCCTTTAAATAGAACTTGTTGGCAATCGCTGCCTTTTGAATTACATATTTGTTTTGTTCTAATACTACATGAACTGAAATTGTCACAACTATCAATAAGTTTTAAATCTATTGTATTAGCAACTTGATTTTTCTCAAATTTATACTCTTTAGTGCACTCATTTAAAGACTTATAATTAACACTCATAGAGTTATTTGTTTGTGGTATTGTTGTTGAAGAGTGTACAAGGGCTGCATTATATATAGACTTAGAATTTTGTCCATCTACAGCGGATACTGAGTCTGTGAAATCATTAGCACTTTGTGAATGATAGTAGTTTCTTGGATCAGTATTAGTGTATTTGTTTGGAATTGTATTAGACTGACAAGGTGTTGGATAATTAAAATAAGTTGTACTTTTTTTTAACCCACTATCCCATTCATTATCACCTGAAATATTGATATTGTTAGCTGATAATATCGCATTAATTCCACCATCAATAGTTTTATATACATTAGAGTCAAATGTATAGCCACAACTATTATTGGTGCAAAAACAAGCATGCATCTGCTCTTTTGCAAGTTGAGCAACGGACAATTTACTATTACTAACCGAAAATGATTTATAAATCGGATTATTCCAGTCCCCTGTGACAACACCATTTTGGCAAACACCTATTATTCCTGAAATTGTCAAAGTATGGTCAAGTGCTTTATCTAAATTACTATCTTGTTTTATTGTTAAAGAGATACTTGATGATGAAACTGAATATGTAGTTGTTAACCCTATGGTTTTATCAAAACATGATATTGCACCATCAAATGTTGTACTATTATCAACTGTAGTTAATGTTCCAGAACCCTGCATAGGATTAAGAGCATTGCTTTTTAATTTTGATTTTGAGTTAAATTTTGAAGCTGCTGTATTACCTAAACTCTTGGCACTTGCTTTAGATGATGCAATATCATCCGCATAAATCGTTTGTACTAGTATAAATGTTAATATAAATAAATATTTCATTAAAATACCCCGTATTATGGTGTAGCTGTTTTTGATAATGCTGTCATAGTTTGAAGATTATTGTAAAAGTCCGGATTTCTTTTCATCATAACTGCATTTTTAATCGAATTTGCTGCATTTATTGATTCTGCATAAGAATTCAGTTTTTTAGCAAAATTAAGGTCGGCGGCAATTTTCATCTTTACACATTTTTGAAGAGCATAAGAAACATTCTCTATCATTAGCTCTAAATTATGCCCGATTTGATGCTCTTTTATTTGTGGATCATCATATGCCAATGAAGCCTTTGCTTCTTTACTTAATGAGTCATAACTAGATTTTTCTTTTAAAAGCAAATAGTGATAATTTGATATATATTCATACATAGCTTGTGCTGCAAGTACTTCTGCAATTTGACTTGATACTTCAGTAGCAATACTTCTTGTTTCTGGTGAACGAGATAGTGCATTAAATATTTTATAAACAGGTGTTCTAAATCCGCTTAGGAATTTCAAATCATCTGATGAGTGTGCTGTTCTTGTGTTGATATTGTCTGCAACTTTTCTAACTTTTGGTTCAAATACTGGCAATAATTGCATATCAGAATTCACAGCAACAGTTGGATCTCCACTTCTATCAAGTAATTTAACAGATAGATTTTCTGATTCTTTTGAACCTAGCCTCCAGGTTAGTAGTTTATCAATATCATCTTTACTTGGAACGGTAGCTCCAAAAGTTCCATAGTTCTCACCTGATGGTCTGCTATATAAAACTATTTCTCCACTTATTGAACGCAAGAAATTCTCCTCTTCATTAAGTGGATTTGATGTATCTTTTCCGATGAGATAATAGAGTAAACTACTATATGTATTTTGGTCCTTTTTTAAAAATCTAACTATTCTTGGAGCATTCGCACCTAAGCCATTTAACCACGGATTAACTTTTGAATCAAAAAACTTTGTGACATTATCTGCTGTAGTCTTTATCCAGTTGGTTGCTTCACTTTTGGTTTGTTCTTGTTGACCTAATCCTGTGGCACTAACTAGTGCTGTTGCAGCTTGGCAACTATCTAAAGCCATATTATTAATCGCATTGGCCATAGACTCTAAAGACTTTAATGTTTCAGAACACTCTTCACAAGCAGCTTTAAGTGCTAAATCAAATGCAACTCCGGCTGCGTTACTCAAAGTTGCTTCTAAAAATTGCACAATTTTATCTGCATCTAAAAATTGAATCGAACCAAATGCTAAATCTATCCCTCCACATCCTGCTTTAAATGATGGTGCTTTAATATTTATCGGGTTTACTGTCATAGTGGGAAAATTCATTTTATATGAACCTCCACTATAATAACCATCCCCTCCTGTTGGACTGACATGGGTAATAGTTATATTTTCAGCATATCTTTTCATCGAATCTGCATAAAGACTACCTGCAAAAATGACTATACTTGCAAATACAGATATTTGTAACTTTCTCATTTATTTAACCTCTTCATTTTTAATCTTTCCTATTGTTTTAAGTCCATAAACAACAGCTTCTACCAAATCTAACAACCCATGAAAACCCGTAGCAATTCTTACTATCTTAGGTTTTGGGTCATTTTCATATTCTCTGAACAATAAAAACATATCAGGGGTTCTCTCAACTTTCATTGCATATGCAAAGTCTTTAAATTTATCTATTTCATAAGTGTCGTATTGAACTCCATACTGCTCTTCTAACATCTTCAATATAGGTTTTTGTTTTTCACAAAAACTACAGTTTTTAGCTGTAACAACCATTACTATCATGTTATTTTTATACTTTTGAAATATTTCTATTCTTTTTTGAGTATTTATTTCTTTCTCAGTATTAATCGCTGTAGTACTTCTAACTGGAAGTGATGCAACCCATTGAGCCATATCAAAATCTTGTTTTGTTACATTAATAGTTTGGTTCATAAATTCTTTTGCACGATCACTAATATATTTTTGAAGTTTCTTATGCTCTAAAACATTTGTATAAGTAGGATATGTAACTGCAATATCTCTTGATTCTTTTTCAATTTGCTTTACACTTTCTCTTGTCAAACTATCTATAATCTCCCAAGGAATATTCACTTCTTTTGGACTAATCTTATATTTTGGTTCGCCAGGTGTTGCTAATTCTTCAACTGTTTTATTCTCATCATCTTTTTCTAGCTTCTTCTTACAGCTTTCTCCCCAAAACCACCCTCTTTGACTATCATCAAAAAAAGCTTTGTCATTTTCATAACACTGGGCAAAAAGTGAGTTAAGATTAAAAATTAAGATTAAAAAAATAGTTGCATATCTATTCGCTGACATTGTTCTTCTTTTTCCCAACCTAAACAATCTTCACCGTGTGGAACAGTTTTTATCTCTTTGTCATACCCTAGTTGCCTAATTATCTTTACCAAACTTTCAATTCTTTTATCTGACAAAATAAGGTTATATTGATTTGTTCCAGGAGCTGATGCATAACCGTCTATAACAATAGAAGTAACTTTTTTAAAATTAACATTATGAAGTTGCTCTAATGCGTTACTACTTTTTGGAACTTCTGAATTAAAATCAAAAAAAATACTGATTTTATATTTGTTGCTACTTGCTTCGATAATTTTATTTTGTACTATCTTTTGTAATGTACTTGTCGAATTTTCAATTTTTTGCTCAATAACTTTTTTATTGAGAGTAGAAAAATTTTCATTCGCTTTTAAAACATGTGCGTTTTCAATAGTATGAGATAATACAAGTATCTCCATTCCAAACATAGCAATCTCCTTTTTGATGATTGCTAATTATACCTCTTAAATTTTATTTTGTGATTATATATATTACTTTGTAAGTATTTTAAAAGGAAGGCAACTTTTCAGTCCATATAGCTTTTCTCGCATATCAGAAGTGTATAAATCCTCAAGATTTTTAAATTTGATAACCATTGAATTAGCCTTAAAATCAATTTTGATTTTTTGGATCAATTTATTCTCAATATAAGAATACACTATTTTAGTGTATATAAGTGGTTCTTTTCTAGTAAAAACTCCTTCAAAATACCCTTTTATTTTAATCAGTGACTTTAGCTTTAGTTCTATCTCATCTGTAACTCTAACATTATCGGTTGCCAATAAATTATCAAAATATACTCGACCTCGTATTTGGTTTTTTACTTCTACTATTTCAAACCAATCAATATTTCGATAAATCACTTTGCACTTAAAGATTTTACATTCTCTGGGCATATAGTAGATGTCTTTCAATCTTTTATTTTTTAGGCTTCTAACCTCTTTTTCAAATAAGAATTTAATTCGCTTTGTCATAGTTTTGGTAATTCGTACATTCACAAAAATTGACCTTACAGTACTATAATATGCATATCCATTATCAGTAGTTATCACTTCTTTTTCTAAAATTTTTGATAAAGCTTCTTGAATACAAATATTTGCAGTATATGGATCTATATCATATTGTAAAGCTAATTTTTCAACTGATAAACTTGAACTCTTACGCATCGTCATCACTCAAAAAACTTACTTCATATTTGGCTCTAGTGATTGCTACATAAAGTAAATTTGCTTCTTCTACTAATTTATCTTCATCAACTGTATCCAAATCTTTAAAGTCCTTCATCAAAACTACACTATCCCATTCAAGACCTTTACTTGCATGAGCTGTTGTTAATACTATGTTTGATAAAGGTGAGATTTTTGAAGTAGCTTCTTTTTTTAGTGTAAAAAGATATGTTTTATACCTCTTTGCAATTTTTAAATTTGTTTTGAGTTCTATTAAATCGTAATCCTCTATATAATCTTTTAATTCATCCTCATCACTAAACTTTTTTAAATACTGAAACTCTTTATATAATTTATCACTCTCTTCATTGATGAAATAAAATAAATTAATAGCGGTTTTGAAAATTTCATTAACATCTCGTGTAATATTTATACCATCTTCTTCATCTTTAAAATTATCTATTAATTCAATCAGTGTAGCATTAGTTCTTGCAATAAAAGCTACATTGTTTATCTCGAATGCTTCAGCTTTTCTTTTTGAACAAAGAAAATTTTTTGCACCCAAATAGTTTTTTAAAACTTTATTTGCTTCATCTACTACAGATGCACTGCATCTAAAAGTGTGTGTTAAAAAGAACTCATATTTAGCTTTAATCATCTCCATTGCATTTAGACTTCCTCTAAATTGATAAATCTGTTGATATTTATCGCCAACTAAAATTTTTTGTCCTTTTAAAGCATTGAATATTTTAATAGTTACTGGATTACTGTCTTGAGCTTCATCTAGTAAAAATCCATCGTATGCATCAGACAAAAGTTCAAGTGCTTTATGATTCATTGAAAATTGTTTCAAATAAAAATCATGAGTGATTTCTATTTCTCTTTTATCCATCTTTTCCCACAAAACTTTAGCATACTCAAAAACTGATGAATGAGCTTTATCAAAATATTGACGCATCTCAATTATTTGATTCGCATCTGATTGGCAAAATCTTTTTAATACTTTTACAATGTCACTACAAATACTCAAGTTAGCATCACTAAGCTCTAAAATTTGTTGTATGCTTAACATGTCATAATCATTAGTTCTGATTTTTGGTTTATCCTCAAGTGCTTTATATGCTAGTGAATGTAAAGTATATACATCAACATTAACACCAAACTTCTTTTTAGCTTCTTTCACTATTGAACTGTTAAATGCAAGATAAAGATATTTTTTATCTATATTGGCTTTTGTAATCTCTATCAGGGTTGTAGTTTTACCTGTTCCTGCAAAAGCATTTATCTTTAGTAGCTCATTTTGCTTCAATTTTTTAGAACACTCTATCACTTCATTTTGTTCATCAGTTAGCACTAGTCCCTCCTAATTAATAATTCCAAAATGATATAAAATATTTTGTATTTTGTGATTATGATTAAAAAAACTAAGTAAATTTGATTACAAAAAGCTT
>Ga0172380_10000488_pt1 | contig 77703 bp, 62 predicted proteins | sample Leawe162metaG_FD_119747 | JGI IMG/M metagenome (GOLD analysis project Ga0172380, IMG submission 119747) | Leachate microbial communities from a municipal landfill in Southern Ontario, Canada - Leachate well 162 metaG | ecosystem: Engineered > Solid waste > Landfill > Unclassified | place... | reverse complement strand
GGCGTGACAGGCCGGTATTCTAACCAACTGAACTACCACTCCTCTTGTGGTGGGCGAAACAGGGATCGAACCTGTGACCCTCGGCTTGTAAGGCCGATGCTCTCCCAGCTGAGCTATTCGCCCACATGAAGTGTGGCAAGATATACTCTTGCCCCCCTAATACGTCAAGCAAAAAACTTACCACACTTCAAAAATGATTCCCGCAGACTATACTGCGTCATCTCCCGTCTGCGGGGCGAAACACTCCAAACTAATGAGCTACATTCTTTGAAGGCAGCACACCATCACCGCCAAAGTCGGCAAAAGGAACATCCTTGAAAAGAATCTCCCCTTCCGGGAGCACCAAAGCCTTAGCCAACACTTCGTCCACATGCTCAACCAATTCCACGGTGAGCCCCTTGATGATCTTTGCCGGTATTTCATTAAGATCAGCTTCGTTCTCCCAAGGAATCAAAACATGTTTGATATTCCCCCGTCGCGCGGCAAGGAGTTTTTCAGTTAGGCCCCCAATGGGCAAGATCCTGCCACGCAGGGTGATCTCGCCGGTCATGGCGATATCCCGCCGGACCGGCAACTTGAGCAAGGCGGAAACCATCGAGGTCGCCATGGTAATCCCGGCAGAAGGCCCATCCTTGGGAATGGCCCCTTCCGGCACATGAATATGAATATCGAGTTTCTGATAAAAATCCGGCAGCAGGCCCAACTGCAAGGCTCTGGTCCGCACATAGCTCAAGGCTGCCTGGGCTGACTCCTGCATGACATCGCCGAGCTTTCCGGTCACGGTCAGGTTTCCTTTCCCAGGCATCAGAGCCGTTTCGATCTGCAGCAACTCGCCTCCTACCTCGGTCCAAGCCAGACCGGTGGTAAGTCCAATCTTATCCCGCTCCTCGGCAAGACCAAACCGGTATCTGACCCCGCCCAGATACTTGGCGACGGCTACATCGTTCAATCGATAGCGCTTGTCGGTCTTCTTCTTTTGCCGATCCCGGGCCACCTTGCGGCAAACCGAGGCAATGCTGCGCTCAAGATTCCGGACTCCTGCCTCCCGGGTGTATCTCCTGATAATCTCAAGAATCGCGCCATCGTTAAAGGTGATATCCTCCGGACCGAAGCCGTTGGCCTCCAGTTGCTTCGGCACCAAAAAACCCTGAGCAATGTTCAGCTTATCCTCTTCCGTATAGCCATTGAGCTTGATCACCTCCATACGGTCTTGAAGCGGAGCAGGTATTGCGTGCAGATTGTTGGCGGTGGTCACGAAAAAAACACCGGATAGATCATAGTCGAGATCAAGATAATGATCGTTGAAAGCTACGTTCTGCTCCGGATCCAGCACCTCCAGCAGGGCGGAAGAAGGATCACCCCTGAAGTCCATGCTCATCTTGTCCACCTCATCAAGGCAGATAACCGGATTCATGACCTTCGCCTTCTGCATGGACAGAATAATCTTCCCCGGCAAGGCTCCGATGTATGTTCGCCGGTGGCCACGGATCTCAGCCTCGTCACGAACCCCGCCAAGAGAGAGCCGGACAAACTTGCGCCCCATAGCCCGGGCCAAGGATTTACACAACGAGGTCTTCCCAACTCCAGGCGGGCCGACCAGACAGAGAATCGGTCCCTTGATTTTTTCAACCTGGGCCTGCACGGCAAGATACTCTAGAATCCGCTCTTTGGGCTTCAAAAGACCATGATGGTCCTGGGCCAGGATTTCCTCCGCCTCCAGGATATCGATCTTCTCTTCGGTTTTTTCCATCCAGGGCAGGCTAAGAATGCAGTCGATATAATTCCGGACCACCGTAGCTTCGGCCGACATGGCCGGCATCATCTTCAGTTTCTTAAATTCCTGCTCCAGCTTGACGCGAGCCGCCTCGGGTAATTTTTTTTCCTGAATCGCCTTGTCCAGCGCTTCAAGCTCAGAAGAAGCATCTCCGACGTTCCCCATTTCTTTCTGGATGGCGCGAAGTTGCTCAGCCAGGAAATAATCCTTCTGGGTCTTATCCATTTTTTTCTTGACCCTGACCCGGATAACCTCCTCAAGCTCGGCAATCTCAATTTCCTTATGGATAAGAGCCAACACCTGCTCAAGCCGCCCAACAACTGAAAAATCAGCAAGGATTAGCTGCTTTTCCTGTACATTCAGAGGCAGATGCGCGGCCAGGACATCGGCAAATTTTGCAGGGTTCTCAATGCGGGCCAAAGATTTGACAACCTCAGCGGGCACCTTTTTGTTATATTTGACATACTCCTTAAAAATGGTTTGAATCTCACGCACATAGGCGATTGCTTCAAGGCTACCCTCATCTTCTGAATCATCGTCTTCAAGCTGGACCATAAAATAATCGCGATTGGCCATATGCCTGATGATCCTGCCCCTTCTTTTTCCCTCGACCAAGGCCTTGATCGTACCATCGGGCAGTCGAAGCAACTGCATGACCGTTGCAATGGTTCCCACTTCATGCACGCTCTCTTCGGTTGGATCATCCTCGGCAGCGTCTTTCTGTGTTGCCAGAAAAATTTCGGAACGCTTTGCCATCGCCTCTTCAAGAGCTTTTATGGAACGCTCTCTGCCCACCACCAACGGCGCCACCATATAGGGGAAGATCACGATATCCCGCAAAGGCATCATCGGATAGGCAATTTTCTGTTCAGGAGCAGACTCAGCCATAATATTCAATGCAACCTAGATGGAGTTAAAAGACTGCGCTCATGGTCAAGCACTTTTCTTTGCTTCTTCCGCGTCATTATCGTACAAAATTACCGGATAATCGCCATTCAGCACCACTTGCTCGCTGATCACGCATTCCCGCACGTTTTCCTTTGAAGGCAATTCGTACATGATATCAAGCATCGCCTGCTCCATCACCGTTCTTAAGCCTCGTGCCCCGGACTTTCTTTTAATCGCTTCCTGGGCAATGGCCTTGAGCGCGCCCTCGGTAAAACGCAACCGTATATTATCAAAAGCAAAAAGACGCTCATACTGCTTGGTAAGAGCGTTTTTGGGGGTACGCAAAACACGGATCATATCATCCTCATCCAACTCCTCCATGGTCGCCACCACCGGCAGACGGCCGACCAATTCAGGAATCAGCCCAAAACGCAGTAGATCTTCCGCCTGCACCTGGGCAAGAATATCTCCCACCGTTTTTTTAGGCTTCCCGACAACCTTGGCCCCAAACCCCATGGACTTGGTGCCGGTACGCTGCTTGATAACGCCATCGAGCCCGACAAAGGCTCCGCCACAGATAAACAGGATATTGGTGGTATCAATCTTGATATATTCCTGCTGCGGATGCTTACGCCCTCCCTTGGGGGGAATACTGGCCACAGTACCTTCAATGATCTTGAGCAGAGCCTGCTGAACCCCTTCGCCGGAAACATCCCGGGTGATGGATGCACTGTCTGATTTACGGGCGATCTTGTCTATTTCATCGATATAGATGATCCCGCGACTGGCCCGCTGGATATCGTGATCAGCTGCCTGGAGAAGATTGACCAGGATATTCTCCACATCTTCACCGACATAACCAGCTTCGGTAAGGGTAGTGGCATCGGCCATGGCAAAAGGCACATTGAGAATCTTCGCCAGGGTCTGGGCCAGAAGGGTCTTGCCACATCCGGTGGGACCGATCAACAGGATATTGCTTTTCTGCAGTTCGACCTCACTGCCATCGCCGCTTGCCTGTGCTTCAATGCGCTTGTAATGATTGTGTACCGCGACCGCGAGGACCTTCTTGGCCCTTTCCTGACCGATCACATACTCATCCAGGTGGGCCTTGATGTCATATGGTTTGAGGGTAGAAGCCTCTAGCGGCGATTCCAGCGCCGAAGGCCTGTCCTCAGTGACGATCTCATTGCACAGGTCGATGCACTCGTTGCAGATATATACCGTAGGCCCGGCAATCAGCTTCCTGACCTCATCCTGGCTTTTGCCGCAAAAGGAACAGGTGACTTCCCCTTCGCTATTATGATCTTTTGCCATGTGCTTTCTCCTCGTCAGGATTCGTCCGTTTCACCAGTACCTTGTCAATTACGCCATAGGCCTTGGCTTCTTCGGCTCCCATAAAAAAATCCCGGTCAGTGTCAACTTGAATTTTTTTGAGCTTCTGCTTGGTATGATGCGCCAGAATGGTATTCAAGGACTGTCGCATCCGCAGAATTTCCTTGGCATGAATATCAATGTCGCTGGCCTGCCCCTGAAAACCGCCCATGGGTTGGTGCAGCATAATCCTGGAGTTGGGCAACGCATACCTTTTCCCCTCAGTGCCGGCGGCAAGGAGAACCGCGCCCATGCTGGCCGCCTGTCCCATACACAGTGTAACGATATCACACTTCACATAATGCATTGTATCATAAATAGCCATACCGGCCGTCACAACCCCACCCGGAGAGTTGATATAAAAAGTAATATCCTTGTCCGGATCATCAGCCTCCAGAAAAAGAATCTGGGCGATAATTATATTGGCTATATCGTCATTTATGGCCGAACCTAAAAAAATAATCCGTTCTTTCAAGAGCCGGGAATAGATATCATAGGCCCGCTCGCCGCGGGGACTCTGCTCAACAACCATGGGAACGAGATTCATAAACACACTCCTTCAAGAAATTACTGGGGATCACTCACACCCTGAGCCACAGCCGACACGATTTTCATTTTGGCTGCGTCAAGCAGAAAACTTAAGATTTTTTCGTTCAACAACTCCGCCATAAACGGCAACAGGTCATCCCGGCTGGAAAAATATTTTTTCACTTCGCTGACCGGCATGTTGTACTGTTCGGAGATGCGCTTAAAGCCTTTGTCGATGTCTTCATTCTCCAGCTTGAGTCCTTCCTTTTCCGCGACCTTCTTCAAAAGAAAATCGCCCTTGACCCGTGCCTGCGCGGCAAGCTTGTATTGCTCAACCAAGGCATCCCGGTTTAACCCGGCAGCTTCCAGGGTTACGCCCTGCCGCTCCAGATTGCTTTCCAATTCCTTGATCATAGCCTCTATTTCATAGGCCACCAACCGAGGAGGAATCTCAAAATCATGTGACTCGATCAGCGCCTTCATCAATTTGTCAGTGAGATCGCCACGCTGAGCATCCTTCTTCGCCTGCAGCTTTTTTTCACGGATATGGCTTTTTAGCGCCTCAAGGTCAGCAAACTCTTCGCCTACCTCCTTGGCAAATTCGTCATCAAGAGCAGGTAACAACCGTTCCTTGACATCCTTGACATTGATCTTGAACTCCACCTTCTTGCCAGCCAGAATCGGATTGGCGAAATTTGCCGGAAAATCTATTTCCTGAAAAGCCTCCTCGCCTTTTTTCAAGCCAAGAAGTTTTTCTTCAAACTCGTTCCCATACTGGCCTTCCCCCACCTCAACAGAATAATTTTCCCCAACCACCTGCTTGATGGGGTTGCCCTCATGATACCCCTGAAAATCAACCACAGCCAGGTGTCCCTTCTCAATGGCGCGGTCTTCTACGCTTTGCAGGGGGGCCATCTGCTTGCGCAATGCCTCGAGCTCCCGGGAAATTTCCTCGTCTGTCACCTCAAGCGCAGTCTGTTCAATCTCAAGGCCCTTATACTCCGCAAGTTCAAACTGGGGCCGAACATCCACCTCCGCAGTGTAGACAAAGGTACCATCCTCGACAAACCTCTGCTCCCGAATGTCCGGGTGCACAACCGCATCGATCTTGCTTTTCTCAAGGGCGTCAAAATAAGTGCCCTGAATCAGCTTTTCCGCCACCTCATACTCAACCTTGGGCCGATAATTTTTTTCCAGAACCTGCCGAGGCACCTTGCCTTTGCGGAACCCTTTCAGAAAAACTTCCGAATTAAGTTTTTTGTAGGCGGACTCAAGTTCCTGGGAAACCTGCGCTTCCGGCAGGGTTATGGTCATCTTTCTGGTAAGCGGACTTACATCTTCTACATTGATCTGCATGCAACACCTTCCTTATCTCAAACATTTTCAACAACACAGCCATACCAGTGGAAGACGCTTTTAAAAAAACGCTACTCGCTGTTACGGCTGAGATGTCTGCCTGTACCCCGGCATTCAAACCGGGGAGCTGTTTCTTGTACTGGTGCGAGAGGGGGGAGTCGAACCCCCATACCAAAGGCGCTGGTTCCTAAGACCAGTGCGTCTACCAATTCCGCCACTCTCGCTTGAACAAAGAAAAATAACCAACTTTCAGATCACAGTCAAGGGCAGCTTGCGATCCTGCCTCGATTTACAGAGCCATTAAATAATTAATTATCCGATTTTGAACATTCCCTTGCCGCTCATTATATCGTTTTGGCAACCTGAAGGCCCAATTCATTTTACGGCAACGCCAATGGCAATTGTTCCCTTACCGGAGAGGTTGACAGTCTGCCTCCTCTCATGGGCGTAAGCCGCTAATCTTACGAGATACCTACTGAGAGCCGAGTCTCTATCCATGAAATTCTGTTACTGCCCCACTTGACATGCCGGAGGAAAAAGAGTTTATAGAAAAAAAGTATACATTTCATCATCCCGGAACACGGTGTAAATCCGTGGCGGTCCCGCCGCTGTAATCGGGGATGCCGGTCAGCACAGGGAATTTTCCCGGTCACTCCCAGAGTATACTACGGGGGGAAGGCTGCAGACCAGCAGACGATCCGAGAGCCAGAAGACCTGGTGATAATGTTTTCAAGCAGTGGTATCCGCTGGGTATTCTTATGGAAACCGAACCCGGAGCGCCCCTAAAGGGATTGCTCCGGGTTTTTTTATGCGCACAGCTCAACAATAACAGGAGAACACTTATGAAAACACAGAAACAGATCATTTCGTACCGCCGCCGCTGCAACCTGATCGGCCAGGGAACCGGCCTTTCCCACTACATTCTGCTCACCCCCAGCGCTGAGACAACCCCAGAGGACAAAAGCAAGTGATGGAACAGACTCAAAAACAGCCAGCGGCAATGTTCGCCAATACAGGGAAAGGCCCGAATTTTTCCGTGCTGGAGATCGGCGATCCCGACCGAGTTGCGGTTGTCGAGGCGGACACTGCCTACTGGGCCCTGGTCGACCGTCATGATCTGCCCCAGGCTTTGGGGGGCGCCATGGTCGAAGATTTCCTGGCCCGCGCTCCGGAATTTGCCGCGGAAATGAATCATCTGCGTTCGGGCCTGCAGCTTTCCGCCGCCTATGTGAACCCCACCGAACGCTGCAACCTGAACTGCAGCTACTGCTACCTCCCCGAAGAGATGCGCAAAAACGGCATTGACATGGGGGAGGAAAAACTGATGTTCGCCCTCGAGCGGCTGCTGCAGCACTTCCGGAAGATCTTGCCGGATGGGGTAAAGCCGCAGCTCATCTTCCACGGCAGCGAACCCATGGTTGCCCGGGAGGCGGTCTTTGCCGCAATTGCGCGCTTTAAGGACGACTTCCATTTCGGCATCCAGACCAACGCCACCCTGCTCGACGAAACGGCAATCAGTTTTTTAAGGGGACACCACGTCGGCATCGGCCTGTCCCTGGATGCGCCCACGGCTGAGGTCGCCAACCGCACCAGAAAAAACTGGCAGGGAAACGGCTATTACGACACCGTGGTTTCGGTGATCAAAAAGCTCGTTGATTATCCGGCCCTCAACGTCATAACCACCGTAACCCAGGCCAACGTACACACCCTGACCGAAATGGTGGATTTTTACCATGGGCTGGGGGTGCGGGTGGTCATGCTCAACCCGGTGCGCTGCACCCGTCAGGGGGGGATGGATCTGAAACCGGACAACCAGGTTCTCGCCGAGGCTTTCTTCAAGGCGCTGGACCGGTCTTTTGAGCTTTTTGAGCAAACCGGCAGAAAGCTGGTCATCGCCAACTTCGCCAATGTCCTGGCCGGAGTCATCGGCCCTACCGGTCGCAGGTTGATGTGCGACATCTCTCCCTGCGGCGGCGGCCGTTGTTTCTTCGCCGTTTCCGCAGATGGCGAGGTCGTGCCGTGCAGTGAATTCATCGGCATGAACGAGTTTTCCGGCGGCAACATCTTTCGGGATGATCCTGCCGATATTCTTGTCAGCAAACCCTTTCAGGAAGTGACAAACCGGAAGGTGGAAAAAATTGTGCCTTGCGCAGGCTGCGCCATCCGGCATTTCTGCGGGGCTCCTTGCCCGGCCGAGATCTATAAGGTGTCCGGCGACATCAACGCGCCAAGCCCTTATTGCAGCTTCTTTGAGGAGCAGGTGCGTTATGCCTTCAGGAGCATCGCCCAGCAACGGGAGGAGGCATATCTCTGGGACAGCTGGCAGACCGAGACGGAAATGTCTTACTGCTGGAAGTAATTTTTTCTCCACAAAAACCAGCCGTGGTTCATCCCCGGCTGGTTTTTTCTTGAAATCCTTCCTGTCCTTGCCAATCTCGATTACAATATCATGGTATCTCTAGCCACGTCCGCGAAATAGCTGAATATAATCATCACCTCAGGAGGATGCCATGAAGGTTGTCGCTTTTAACGGGAGCGCCCGCAAGGGCGGAAATACCGCGAAATTATTGAATACCGCCATGGAGGAGCTGTCTCTTCATGGGATCGACACAGAACTGGTGGAGTTATCTGGACAACCTGTCTCCGGCTGCATCGCCTGCTATCAATGCTTCAAAAATAAAAACAGCCGCTGCGCCATGGAAAAGGACATCATCAACGACTGTCTTGCCAAGATGATCGCCGCGGACGGGATAATCCTTGGTTCCCCCACCTACTTCGCCGATGTTTCCGCCGGGATGAAGGCGCTGATCGAGCGGTGCGGCATGGTTTCCCGGGCCAACGGCGATCTGTTCAAGCGCAAAGCCGGGGCCGGGGTGGTCGCGGTCCGGAGGGCTGGCGCCATTCAAGTGTTTAACTCCCTCAACGCCTTTTTCCTGATCGGCCAGATGATCGTGGTAGGTTCCTCATATTGGAACATCGGCATCGGCAGAGAACCGGGCGAGGTAGCCAACGACGAGGAAGGCATGAAAACCATGCGCGACCTGGGAAGCAACATGGCCTGGCTCCTCCGGAAAATCAAGACCGAATAAGCAAGCAACCAGAAAACTATCCGACTCAAGGGGAAAAACTCAAGACACCCCCGAACGATAGCTGCTCAGCAGAATCACAGATACGCTTGTCAATTGTCGGCAGAAGTGTCCGACAAAGAGATCTGCAAAGTGTGCTGTTGCCCACGAGCAGGCGAAACACAAAGCAAAGTGTGGTCGGGCAGAGCAGTTACCGTCAGCCGAGAAAACTCCAGGACTGTACCTCTCTCTGCAACAGATGATGGTCGTACCGTTTGAGCAGGGCAATGGCCTCCCCTGTGGCCGCCAGGGAAAAATGCAGCCGTTCCAGTTTGCCTTGCTCCATGTCCTGAACCCTGCGCAGCAATTGAATCGTCTGGATGGAAAGAGGCTGGGAATTCACCGTGGCCTGGGGTTCACAGCGGCTGCAAACCAGCCCGTTGCGCAAGGGGCTGAAACGGTACAAGACCCCAAGCGCGCCGAGAGCGCGGCAATCCAGGCAGCCGGTCAGATCGGGACGATAGCCGATGATGTCCAGCATCTTGACGTGAAAAAAAATAATCGTGCGGTTGACAGCCCCCCGCGCCATGGGCAGCACCTCCAACGCCCAGACAAGCAGCCGGAAAAGCTCTTCATCGCTGTCATGCTCCCTGGTCCAGTGCAGGACAAGTTCGCAAAGGAGTGAAGCGGCGATGTATAGTTCGTAGTTTTCCCGCAGCCTGGGGAAGGAGTTCAGCAAATCAGCCTGATCCAGGCGCATGAGCGAACTATGACGACTTGGGGCAAAATGAATGGTGAGGAGAGAAAACAGCTCCAGCTTGTTGACAAAACGTTTTTTGCTTCGCTTGGCGCCCTTGGCGATAAGCGCAATTTTACCGTACTCCAAGGTGAACAAGGTGACAATCTTGTCAGAATCACCGTGATCTCTAACCTGGAGCACAATGGCCAGGCTTTCCTGCAAAGACATCTGCTCTCGCTGGGCTATTGTTGAAATCGCAATAAACCGCGATTACAAAGGTTGGTAGGTGGCTCTTTGCCTTTGGGTTGCAGACCTCTGGCCCTTTCCCTGTTTGCGAATCCAGCCCTATTGAGCAGGGAAGGAAATCCGCACGCTTTTCATTGACTCGCCGAGGGACGGGACCGGTTTGCCGTTCAGCGTCATGGATATACCTCCGGCGTTCCCGACAAAAAGGGAAATTTTCTCCCTCGCCTGCCAGACCGCATGATCCCCGGGATGATAAATAAATGAATTCTTCTTTTCCTGGTCTATCTGCACAGAGAGCCAGGTTTTCTCGGTGAATTTTGCCACCAGGACATAATTCATCCCTGGGGCTTTTGCCACGGAAACCTCTGGCGAAACAGTCACACCAGAGAGTGGCGTAGCCAGATCCAAAGCCCCCTGATTAAGCTCTGGTTTCTCATCCAAAACCTGAGGATCAATTACGGGCTTAATTTCGTCTGTTTTTTTTTTACCTCAAGGCTCTGCTCACCCTCAACCTTCTGAGGTTCCACTAACTGTCCGGCCTTTCCTGACAAGGATAAAGCAGAGTCTTGTGTACCCCCCTGCGTCACAGGCGGTGCCTGCTCCACCCCCATGTCCACGACGACTGGTTCTGCACCTGAGTCGCCAGTCAGCGGAACTGTCGGAGACGGTTGCTGCCCAACCAAGGCCGGAGGCTTCTCGTCCTTTATAAAAATACCGAGTGAAGGGGCAACCGAATTTGCAAAGCCAAAAATAAAGTATCCGACAAAAAAAATAAGGGCGGCGACAAGAAAAAAGACGATGAAACGCCAAACAGGAAAAGTCCGGGCCTCGGCCAGAGCCTCGCCTGCAAGAACCTCCCGAACATTGATTTTTTCCGTTGTTCTGGCGTCTCCTTTATTCTGTTTAATGTACCAGGCCAAGGCATCGTTTGGATCAAGGCCAAGATACCGGGCATAATTTTTTATAAACCCCCTGACAAAAACCTCCGCAGGCAAAGCCTTGGGATTCCCCTCTTCAATGGCCCGAAGAGTTGAAGCATGAATGCGCGTCTTTTCCGCGACTTCATCGAGGTCTTTCCCCTGGCTTTGCCGATGCCTTTTCAGAAAGCCGCCAATGGTTTCCTCTGCTCTTGATAAAGCCGCGGTTTGTCCAGTTACATCATCGGCAGATGGTGAGCCCTTAGTCATAAGAGACTTCCCTTATCCAGAGGTTATGAGGACAGAATAACTACAATATTTTCTTGATATACGCCTGATCGCGAAGCTCTTTTACCCACTTCTGAAACTGACTGTTCAACGCATCCTCATACAACCGCTGTCTGATTTGTTCTTTCACGGTCTCATATGTTGCCTGAAGACCGACATCTCCCCGGTCGGAAAGAAGCTTAAAAAACTGGTACCCGGCCGGCGTCTCCTGGATAGTGCTGATCTGTCCTGCCTGCAGGCCGGACAGGCCTGCTTTCATATGAGCCGCCATCTCCGATTTTTTGAAGACCCCGATGTCTCCCCCATCCTTGGCCGAAGGCAGATCGGAAGACTGCCGCGCCAGGCTGCGAAAATCCTGACCGGCAAGCGCCTGCTGACGCGTCTCTTCAGCCCGCCGCCGGGCATCATCCTTTGCCGCCTGGGTATTCTCCTTCCAGACAAACCCCATCTGCAGAATGTGGTAGGCGTCTTCCTGCATTTTCTGAGCATAATTTTTTTCGTAAAACTCGCGTATCCGCTCCTCGGTCACCACCACCCGCGAACGGATCTCATAATCGATCAGTTTTTCCTGCAAAATCTGGCTTCTGATGATTTCTCGATAATCTTGCTCGTTTGAACCCATAAGCGTCATCTGCTGCCAAAACTTTTCCGCGGTGGTCTTGTTGCGCTCGATGATTACGCGGATCGCCTTGTCCACCTCCGGATTGTCCACCGAAATCCCCAGCTTCTTGGCCCGCTGGGCCACGATGAGCTTGTCGATCAGACTGGAAAGTATCTCCTCCCTGGCCTTCAGCAGGGTCCGCTCAACCTGTTCCGGCGGAGCCTCCTGGGTAATTCGGCGAAACAGCACCCCCCCCTCCCGATTTAGGTCGGAAAAAGTGATAACATCATCGTTGACAATGGCAACAACCCGGTCCACCATTTCCGCCCGAACAACCGGCGGATGGGAAAAAACGAGAAAAGACAGGGCCGCGCCTAAAACATATAAGAAAAATTTCACTGGCACGCTCATAACAGTTTAAAAATATTACTTTTAATCTTATTTAACTTCATAATACGGCAAACTCTACCACAGTCATTTTTATTTGTCATCTTCCGCGAGCAAGGCGAGAATATTTTGCGTATTCCGCAGGGTTTGTTCCGGCAGAGTCCCGGTTTCGGTTGTAACAATCAACCGGGATTCCGGGGTAAAGCGTGCCCGATTTTTGTATTTTCCGAGCAGGCGCATGATCTGCTCCGGAGTAACCGGGGTTTTTTCATGAAAGGAGAAAACAAGATTGGCGGGGCCCTGCTCCAGCTTACTGATCCAAAGACGCCTGAGCAGGGTTTTCAGGGCCAGCACCTCAAAGAGATTAAGCGCCTCCTGGGGAAGCTGGCCGTAACGGTCGGCAAATTCATCCTTGAGATCCATCAGTTCCTCAACCTGCTCCGCGTTACTCAAACGACGATAAGCGATATAACGTTGCTCTGTCGCGGGAATATAGCGTTCTGGAAGAAAAGCCGATATTTTAAGATTGATTTCCGGCTCTATCTGCTCAGGGGATTGTTCCACCGCAGTACCTTTCCGCTTCAAATCGAGAACCGTCTGTTGCAGCAACTCAAGATACAGGTCATAGCCCACCGCAGCGATATTGCCGCTTTGCGAGATCCCCAGGATATTGCCTCCTCCCCGGATCTGCAGGTCACTCATGGCCAGTTTGAAGCCGCCACCAAGCTCATTGTAATCCATTAGCGCCCGCAGCCGCTGCTGGGCATCCTTGGACAGACCGTCCAGGGAGGGGACCAGCAGATAGGCATAGGCCTGCTCTTTGCTCCGCCCCACCCTGCCGCGGAGCTGATAGATTTCCGCCAGGCCGAGCCGGTCCGCCCTGGTGATGACAATGGTGTTGGCATTGGGGATATCAAGCCCTGATTCAATAATGGTGGTGCAGACCAGCACATCGATCTCCCCCTTGATAAAACTGACCATGATCTCCTCAAGGACTTTTCCCGGCATCTGGCCATGGGCCACGGCCAGCCGTGCCTCAGGAACCAGCTTTTGCACCCGGCTTGCCATTTCCTGAATGGAGTGGACCCGGTTGTGGACGAGAAAAACTTGTCCGCCCCGCTGCATCTCACGGACCACGGCCTCCTTGATCACCAGCTCGTCATCGCGGGCGACAAAGGTTTTTACCGGCCGCCGGAATTCAGGCGGCGAGCTGATCACGGAAAGGTCACGGATACTGAGCAGGGAAAGCTGCAGGGTGCGGGGAATCGGAGTGGCGGTGAGGGTCAGGACATCCACCTGACTTTTAAGCTTTTTGAGCTTTTCCTTGTGGGAAACGCCGAAACGATGTTCCTCGTCGATAATCAACAGCCCGAGACGCTTGAAAACCACATCCTGGGAGAGGAGCCGATGGGTGCCGACCACGATATCGACTTTCCCCTCACGCACCTCCCGGACAATTTGCTTTTGCTCTGCCGGACTGCGAAAGCGGGTCAGACTCTCCACCCGGACCGGAAAGCCCTGCAACCGTTCGCGAAAGGTGGCGGCGTGCTGCTCGGCCAACACCGTGGTCGGCACCAGAATAGCAACCTGGAAATTGTCGGCCACTACCTTGAAAGCCGCCCGGATGGCGACCTCTGTCTTGCCGTAGCCCACATCCCCGCAAATCAGCCGGTCCATGGGCTTAGGTGAGCTCAGATCGTCAAGAACCTCGTTGATCGCTTTGAGCTGGCCTGCGGTCTCATCGTAGGGGAAGGACTCCTCCATCTCATGGAACAGCTCGTCCGGCGGAGAAAAGGCATGCCCCTCCACCATGGCCCGCCGGGCATAGAGGCCGAGCAGATCCTGGGCCACCTGCCAGACCTCCTCCTTGACCTTTTCCCGCCGGGTCTGCCAGAGCTTGCCGCCCAGCTTGTCGAGTTTTGGTTCGGTATCGGAAAGCCCCTGATACTTGCTGATTACCTTGAGCTGATCCACCGGCACATAGAGCTTGTCGCCGTCGCGGTAAACGAGCTGAAAGAAATCGTTGGCTATGCCGCCCAGCACGATATTGACCAGCCCTTCATACCGCCCAAGGCCATGGGCGGTATGGACCACAATATCGCCGAGCTTAAGCTCGGCAAAGCTCACCGCCGGCCTGTTGCGCCGACCGTCCTTCTTTTTTCTCGCCACCAGGCGAAGCTGACCAAAAAGCTCGCTTTCCGAAACCCAGTGCATCCGGGCACCAGGCAGGTCAAAACCCGCGGTCAGCGGCGAATCCACCAGGATAATCTCCCTGCCGGCAGAAGCATCATCCCCCACCGGGGCTCCGGAGATGACAACCGGCAGATCGTATTGCTGGAACAGCCCCGCCATGTGCTCTGCATGCCGCCTGGTCCGGCAGGCAAAAAAGACCCTGTCGCCAGCCTCAAGCCAGCCGCGCAGCTGCCGGGAAAGTTCGGGCATCATCCCCTGACTTTTGCGTTGCAGCTCAAGCTGCTGCCTGAGAAGGACATGGTTGCCGCAGGATATCTCCAGGACTTCACCATCTTCCATGTCTGGATGGGCAAAATCATAAAATCGCCCCTGCTGGAAGCGAGACAGCCAGGCAAGCCATTGATCCTCCGGGAGAAAAACCTGTTCCGGCGGCAAGACAGGCAGACGAGCCCCGGATGCTTCCGCGAAATTAGCCTGAATCCTTTCCCGGCAGAGGGCAAGACTCTCCGCGAACACGGTTGGCGAGAAGAAGAAAACGATGGCCTTGTCCGGCAGATAATCAAATACAGTTGAAGTTTTTTCGTAGAAGAGCGGGAGCAGGAATTCAATCCCGGGGAAGCGCTGGCGACTCTGCAGACACTCCTCCATAACCTTGACCCGCTCGCTGTCCCAGGCAAAATCCTCTGCTGCGGCCCGGAAACGATCGAGCAGTTGCCGCAACTCCTGCTTACCGGCAGGGTAAAGGATATCGCTCACCGGCAGAAGGACAATCTCCTCAAGATCCTCGACCGAACGCTGGCTGATGGGATCAAACTTGCGAATGGACTCAACGGTATCGCCACAAAAATCAAGACGCACCGGCATGTCAAAACCAGCGGGAAAGATATCCAGGATACCGCCACGCAGGCTGAATTCGCCCACGGATTGCACCAAAGCCGCTGCATCGTAGCCACAGGCGGCAAGAGAGGCGACCAGGCCATCAAGTTCGGTTTCTTCTCCACGCATGACCAGCTCGGCCAGCTTTGCCAGGGAAGCGCGGGGCAAAACCCTTCTCAGCATAGCCTCAATGGACATGACCAGAATATACGGCTTCTCGGCGCAGTGGACCTGAAACAGGGTGGCAAGGCGTTCGGCAACGGTCCGGCTGTCTGGCGACAGCGGGGTATAGGGAGGAATTTCATGGCCGGGTAAATACAGAATCTGGCTATCGCTGAACAAAGCAAGATCCTGAACAAATTGCTGGGCCGCTGTCTCGCTGGGCGTAAGGCAGAGGATGGGGCGTTGCCCGACCCGGGCGGTGCGGCCAAGATGCAATGCGGCCGCGCTTCCCCGCAAGCCAATGATATTAACGGATCGGCCCTCGGTGAAGAGGGCCGTAAGCCTATTGTCCATTTTTCGTCTGAAAGATGTAATCGATCACCGGGCACCACATCTTGCGGCGATCGGCCCGTCACGTACATGATGTACGCATCGCCGTCCCGCTTATAGCTGAGCTGGGCAGCTTGTCTGCCCTAGCGAAACTTATGCCCTCTGGGTGCGCCGCAACCTGCACCACCCTGTGACCGCTTTTAGCTGAGTCGAGCAGCTTGTCGGATTTTATGCCCTTTAGGGTACAAAACGAATCTTATACCCGAAGGGTGGTTCCGTGGTTATTTTACCTTTGTGAGCTTGCCCCGTGATCGGTTACTGAAAGATGGCGGAAACGCAGGGCGAAGGCAGCTTCATCCAGAAGGCGGACATTTCCTAAAAACTCCCGCCGATACTGAAGTCCCAGACACCCTGGTCCTCACCTTCTTTCGGGTCGAGATTCCAGCCCCATTCAAGACGCAGGGGCCCCATGGGCGACATCCAGCGGAAGCCAAAGCCGGTGCTGTAGCGAAGGTCAGCGACATCCCAGGTTTGCGAATCGGTATAGACGTTACCGATGTCGAAGAATACCAGCCCTTTCAGGCCAATGTCCTTGGCAAGGGGGAATATCCATTCCAGGTTGGCATACCACATTTTTTCCCCGCCTATTCGGGAATAGGTAATCCCATCCGGGTTCAACTCCAGAGGGCTTACCTTGCCGCTGTCAAAACCCCTGATGGTATTTAGCCCCCCCAGGTAAAATTTTTCATACACCGGCAGCTTATTCTCCTCGTTTTCCACAACATAGCCTATGGAGCCCTTGACATGAAAAACGGAATCCCATTTCAACGGATAGTACCAGCCGGAAGTGGCTTCATATTTGGTAAAGGCGCTTTCGCCGCCCAGAACCCCGCCGGCATACTTGATGGAATAGTTGGTGATCCAGCCCTTTGAGGCATCTATAAATTTATTTCTGGTATCCTTGGAAAGCCCGATCCTGACATAGCTTGTTTTTTCAATGAGCATGGAGTCCAAGATGGTTGGCGAGACATTGAGCAACTCCACATCAGTCATTTTGGTGTCATCATAACCATAGCCCCAGCCGAGATTCCACTTTTCCCAGACTGGATACGCAAAACGCAAGGCGCCACCGGTGGAGTTCTTGGTATAATCGTCGTATTCTCGTGACCAGTTGTACAGATCGTAGCCGAACAGCAGCTTGGTATCGTTGAGATGAGGTTCGGTAAAGCTGAAGTTGTACCGGTTGCTCGTGGAGCTTAGATTGGCCTGCAGGGAAAGTCGCTGGCCCTTGCCGAGAAAATTATTTTCACTGATCTCGCCCATAAACATGAGACTGTCCACCGAACTGTACCCGGCGCCGATGCTGAAGGTGCCGGTTGCCTTTTCCTTCACCCCGACTACCACATCCATGACATCTGCCTGCACGGTCGGCTCGGGAGTGATATTCACCTCCTCAAAAAAACCAAGCCGTTGCAGCCTTTCGTTGCTCTTTCTGACCGCGCTTGCATCAAGCAGCCCGCCCTCCTCGACCAGCATTTCCCGACGGATCACCTTATCCCTGGTTCTGGTATTGCCTTTAATGTTGATCCGGCTTATGTGGACAAGGGGCCCCTGGGTAATCTTGAGCGACAAATCCATCCGTTTTTCTTCTTCATTTCTGCTGAGCTTCGGTTCCACCTCGGCAAAGGCATAGCCGCTTTCCGCATAGCGGTCGGTAAGACGCAGGACATCCTCCCGCAAAATCTTGCGGCTGAAAAATTTCCCCTTGCTTAACTCAACCAGACCGAAGAGTTCATTTTTGTCACCAACTATGTCCCCAACAATCTCAATGGTGCCGACCTGGTAACGGTCGCCCTCCTGAATATCAAAAGTGACGTAAAGCCAATCGCCCTCATCGGTTATCTCCGGTTCGCTGATCCGGGCTTCAAGGTAGCCACTGTTATGATACAAGGCGCCGAGCCGGGAACGATCCTGCTCAAGCAGGTCGCGCTTCAGCTTGCCAGACTCGGTAAACCAGGAAAGCAGCCCTTTTTCCGAAGTGGTCATTTCCTTGCGCAATTCCTTCTCGCTGAAAGCCTTGTTGCCGACAAAACGGATACCCTTGATATACATCTTGACACCTTCTTCGATGTCAAAAGTAACATTCACCTTGCCAGGCGAGACATAGTTGAGTTTGGCGGCGACGTTGGTCCGATAGAACCCCTTGTCCTTATAGAGTTTGCGGATATTTTCAACGGAGGTCTGCACCTCTTTGGTGTTGATGATGCTATTGGGTGAGATGCTCACCACCTCTTTAACCTCTTTCTCCTCAAGATCCTTTGCGCCACTGATAAGAACCTGGCCGATTACTGCTTTTTCCGTGAGTTGAAAGATAATGTCCTTGCCTTTTTCCGTGTCGGTGACCAGAATCTGCACGTCATCAAAGTAGCCCATCTGAAAGATATTTTTCAGATCCGTCCGCAGAAGTTCCGGGGCATAACGCTCCCCGGCCTGACTTTTCACCTGCCGCATGATTGCTCCTGAATCCGTGCGGGTATTTCCGGCAACTCCGATGGAATTGATGAGAAAATATTGGCCGGTGTGCGAGAGAATATCGTTGACCATCTGGGTCAGGGCTTTCTGCAACCCGGCTTCGCTGTTACTGACTTGATAATAGAATTTAGGCGGATTACTGCCGAAAATATCATGGACGACAAAATCAAGACTGAGTTGCTCACCAAGCTTGGTAATGCTGCCAACCGCCACATAGTTGACCGCCGAAGAGGTGATCAAGGTCTTCAAGGCCGCTGCCGCGGGGGGCCATGCGTCATAACCGAGCTTCTGTTGCACTTCCTCCCTGGGCAGTAGCACCAGCCCCTTGCTCTGCGCAACCTCCAGCAGGGTCTTGTCGCTTAAGGCAAGCAACTGGTCAACCCCGGACGGGGCGTTGATCATGGGAGGGACGATGACAGTGTTCGCCTCCAGAGGTGCGGCAACGGCTTCCCCTGCCATAGGCAGGATGCCCGGCGTCACAAAAAAGACAAGGGCTGCAATAATAATCCTGATGCCCCCAGAAAAACTACAGGAACTTAATATGTGCCGGGATGAATTGTCTTGTCTCATACTCTCGCTTTCGCTGTTAAGGGAACTTGAGTAACCGCCCAGAAATATGCGGCCGTGCTGTCGAGATGATGGCCCATCAGGATTATCAGGCCTTGTCCTTACTGTCAAGAATCTTTGCGTAAGGGTACACCGCAACCTGCGCCACCCTGTGACCGCTTATAGCTTAGTTGGGCAGCTTGCCTGCTCAAACGAAACTTATACCCGCAGGATGAGCTCATTGGCTTTCCCTGTTTTGTTGCTAACCCCGTGATCGATTACCTCTTTGCTCTCATTCTGTAACCGTTATGCAACACCACATCCGTGGCACTACTGGGCCGCTATCTCTCTTGCTTGCCGCTATTTCCCGGCTACAAGCTGAGCAGTCAGCTCATCACCGGTTTCGTGCAAGCTCCCGTCCCTTAAGGTGAGGCTACGGCTCATCCGCCGGGACAGCTCAAGGTTATGCGTCACCATAACCGTTGCCAGGGAGAGGGTTTCACTCAACTCCCGGATAAGGTCAAAAACCTTGAAACCGGTTTTAGGGTCAAGATTCCCGGTGGGCTCATCCGCCAGAAGAACCTCGGGCTTCATGATCAGGGCCCGGGCCAGGGCGACCCGCTGCTGCTCGCCGCCGGAAAGCTCGCCCACCTTGTGGGTGGCGCGATTCATGACCCCTACCCGCTCCAGAAGATATTCTGCATATCCGACAAGCCCGGATCGTTTCTGGCCGGCGATCAGCCCGGGCAGGAGGACGTTTTCCAGGGCGTTGAATTCCGGAAGCAGATGGTGGGACTGAAAAACGAAGCCGATAACCTGATTGCGAAACCGAGCCAGCTGGTCAGCGGTTTTTTCAAAAATATTTTCATCCCGATAAAAAACCTGCCCCTGACTTGGCTGATCAAGAGCGCCCAAAATATGCAGCAGGGTCGTTTTCCCGGTGCCGGATGCGCCGACCACCGCGACCATTTCTCCGGCTACCAGTCGCAGATTTACCCCGGCAAGCACCTGCAGGCTGCCATGATCGCTGTATTCCTTGTAAATATCCCGCGCTTCAAAAAAGAAAGCCGGTTCTGGTGCGCCATTGGACATGAAGCAGTCTCCTTTACTCGTAACGCAGGGCCACAGCCGGATCGACCTTGGCCGCCTGCCAGGAAGGATACAGGGTGGCGGCCAGGGTAATAAGCGTTGCCGACAGGGCAATGAGGATAACATCAGAGGGAAGGACCAGCACCGGCAAGGTGGAAATCGGGTAGACTTCCGGCAGCTTGATGAACTGGTAGCGGCTTAAGATCGCGCAGAGCCCCAGACCACCGAGCACCCCGAGAAAAGTACCGGCAAGGCCGATAACCAGCCCCTCGTAAATAAAAATCCGCATGATGCTGGAAGAGGTGGCCCCCATGGATTTAAGAATGGCGATATCCTTGTTCTTTTCCATGACTACCATGATCAGGGTGCTGACGATATTAAAAGCGGCGACCATCACCACCAGCGCCATGATCACGGAGAGGGCGGTCTTTTCCAGCTGGAGGGCGGAAAAGATGTTCCGGTTCATCCGCATCCAGTCCTTGGCGAAATAATTAGGCCCCAGAGCCTGTTCGATCCGCCTGGCAATCTGGTCCGCCTGGTTGAGATCCCTGGTTTTCACCTCCAGACCATGTACCAGACCGGGCAGATCAAAGAAGCGCTGCGCCGTTTCCAGGGAAACATAAGCCAGAGCGGAATCATACTCGTACATGCCGGTTTCAAAAATCCCCACCACCTGACAGGTGGAGACCTTGGGCAGCACCCCCATGGGCGTAAGAGGGCCTGAAGCCGAGATCAGCCGCACCCGGTCGTTAAGCGAGACATGCAACTGGGCGGCAAGCTCCTTGCCCAGGATAATGCCCGGCAGCCTTCTCCCGTCAGTTCGGCCAGGCGACAACGCCGCCATTGAACCGGAACGCAGGTTCTTTTCCAGATTAAGCACTCCCTGGGCCGAGGCAGGATCAAGACCGCGCAACACGGCGCCGGTCCCGCCTTCGCCGCTGGTGATCATGGCCTGACTGTACAGATAGGGCGTTACTCCGCTTACCCCCTCAACCGCGCGAACCTTTGCGGCAACTTCGTCATAACCGCTGATATTGCCGGTATAATCCTGGACCACCACATGGGAGTTGATGCCGAGAATCTTGTCCCTGAATTCGGAGGTAAAGCCGGTCATCACCGCGAGAACCACGATCAGGGCCATGACCCCGGCAATGGAGATCAGGGAAATAATCGAGATGAAACCATGCTTGCGTTTGGCCTTAAGATATCGCAGGCAGACAAACCATTCAAAATTCACAATATCCCTCTTTTCCCCCAGTAGTGGTGATTATGATTTTGTCCTGCCCCCTGCCTGCGGGGAAGCAGTTGGGGGATGGTGGAGATGCCAACAGCAGCATCACCTCATACATCTTTCCCCTCACCCTATCCCTCTCCCGCAAGGGGAGAGGGGACTTTTCTTGCCTCCGGCAATGTTCTAACCGGACAACCCTATCTCTTTCTGTAACAGTCCAAAAAAATACGGATCGGCAAGACCCCTGACTTCTCGGGAGTGTAACCGTTCAGGAGCGCCGCAGATGCACGGAAGAGGCCGGCGAAGTGTGCTGTCGCACACGAGCCGGCCGATGACAAAGCAGATGCCGTGCTCCTGGACGGTTACACGGTTTACTTGCTCTCCGGGCGCAGATGCGGAAAGAGGATGACATCCCGAATCGAAGCGGAGTCGGTCAGCAGCATGACCAAACGGTCGATACCAATGCCTTCCCCTGCCGCCGGGGGCATGCCGTACTCCAGGGCCCGGACGAAGTCCTCGTCCATCTCGGGAAAGATCTCCTCGTCGCTGCCCCGTTCGGCAATCTGCTTGGCAAGCCGCTCTTTCTGATCAATGGGATCATTGAGTTCGCTGAAAGCATTGGCAATTTCCCGGCCGGTCACAAAAAGCTCGAATCGATCAGTGACCTCGGGATTCTTCTCGTTACGGCGGGCCAGCGGCGAAACCTCGGTGGGATACTGGGTCACGAAGGTGGGATTGAGCAGCTTTTCTTCCACCAGCAGTTCAAAGAGCTCGGTCTTGGCCTTGCCGTGCCCGGCCATGGGCTCAAGGGAGATACCCTTTTCCAGGGCCAACTGCCGGGTGCAGGCCGGATCGGCGAGTACGGCCCGATCAACCCCGCCCACCTCTATCAGGGCCTCATCCATGGTATAGCGCTTCCAGGGCGGGGAAAGATCAACCTCCTGCCCCTGATAGCTCACCCGCATGGAACCGGTGACCTCGGCGGCAACGTAGGAAACCATCTCCTCGGTGAGATCCATGAGATCCTCGTAGGTGGCAAAGGCCTGATAGAACTCGAGCATGGTAAATTCTGGATTGTGTCGGGTGGAAAGGCCTTCGTTCCGGAAATTGCGGTTGATCTCGAAGACCTTTTCAAAGCCCCCCACCAGCAGCCGCTTCAGATACAGTTCCGGGGCAATCCGCAGGTAAAGATCCATGCCCAGAGCATTGTGGTGGGTCTTGAAGGGCTTGGCCGTGGCCCCGCCGGCAATGGCCTGCATCATCGGGGTTTCCACCTCCATGAAGCCCCTGTTTACCAGAAAATCGCGGATCAGCCGGATGATCTCCACCCGTTTTCTGAAGGTATCACGCACCTCCGGATTCATGATCAGATCGACATAGCGCTGGCGATAACGGGTTTCCACATCGGTCAGGCCGTGAAATTTCTCCGGCAGAGGCCGCAGGGATTTGGTAATCGGCTTCAGGGTTGCCGCCTCGATGGTGAGCTCGCCGGTCTGGGTGCGGAACAGGGTACCGCCAAAGCCGACTATATCGCCGAGATCGAGTTTTTTGAAGATCTGGTAGATCTCCTCTCCAACCCCATCGCGTTTGACATACACCTGGATGCGGCCTGTCTCGTCCTGAATCTGGACAAAAGCCGCCTTGCCGAACTTGCGCAGGGCCATGATCCGACCGGCCACTGATTTGCTCCCCTCCTCCAGCGGCGCGTCCGGATTGTCGTTTCTCGCCAGGATATCGATGACCCGGTGGGCCGGCTTGAAATCGTTGGCATAGAGATTAACGCCCAACTCTGCCAGCTCCTGGGCTTTTTGCCGGCGTTGCTTCAAAACCTGATTCAGTTCTTCCATTGTTCAACACTCAAATTTTTTTGAAATAATTGAGTAACTATCCAGCTCAATGCCGGGGAATGACTCGAACCACCAAAGCGTAACTGTTCAGCAGTGCCCCAGGTTGCGGTAGGCGGGACGGCGAAGCGTACATCAGGTACGTGAGCCGGACCGATCGCCGCAAGATGGGGTGCTGATGAACAGTTACCCTCTGCACCTACAGATATTTATCCCGCAACAGCCTGGAAAGATCCCTGGTCAAGGCCAGCACCTTTTTGGCATGAGCCAGAGGCAGGGAACCGGTTCCGCAGCTGGGGGTAATCAGGGTCTGCCGCAACAGGGCTTGGTAATCCCAGGCTCCGCCGACAAGCTGGGCGGCCTGCGCCTCCCAACGCGCCAGAAGGGACTCCACCGTTTCCTGCTCGATATATTCCTTCTCCCCGGTGGGCACGATCCCCCAGGCAATGATGCCGCCCCGTTGCAAAAAGCCAAACAACGCCTCCTTGCAGGCGGCCAGCTTGTCGAAAAAGCCGTAGGCGTCAAAGCTGACAATATCAAGGGAGGTGGAAAGGAGAAATTCCCAGTCCGTATTGGCGCAGACATGGACGCCCACCAACCCGCCCGCGGCCTGGGCCGTACCGATGACTTCATTGAGTTCCTGGCCAAGCTCATCCAGGGAAACCCCAAGAAAGGCCGAGGAGCCAAGACCGGCCAGAGCCGGTTCGTCGATGAAGAGAATGACCGGCGCCTGCGCCTGGGCAAGAAACCGCACCTGCCAGGCTGCTTTAAGGGAAAGCCCCTTCACCACCATTTCCCGGATGGTCGGCTCATAGTAGGCCGCCCTCCCCTCCCGGTCGTGGAGCCCGGTGAGCAGGGTAAACGGCCCGGTCATCTGCCCCTTGACCGCGGCCACCGTCTTGCCGGCCACCGCCTCCTGCAGGGCAAAAAGCCCCTTTGCCCTCTCCCGGCTCACGGCAAAAGGCGAGTCCGGCAGAAGGCCCGGATCTTCGAGAGCGGCAAGATACTGCTCGAAATAGGCCAGCATCTCCTCGGCAAAGGTCTCGGTCTCGATATCGAAATAAGTGCGCCCCGCTTCTTCGACAAAACCGGGGATCCCTTCGCTGAACTGATTGAGCATCCCTTCCTTCGGGTTGCCCGGCAATTGCGGCCACAGGGGGATATCGGGGGTGTGGTCAAAGATAAGGGAAAACGCTTCGCGGTGGTCGGAAACCGGCAGGCTGCCGATGAGGGTCGCCAGGCCGTTCGCCTGAAAACGGGCGGATGGATTGTCTTGAATCATAGTTTTTTCCAGTATCAAGAAAGACGCGGCTGCTGGGCGCCCGATTGCAAAACAGGATGCCAAAAAAGCGAAGTGCCGCTTTTTTCAACATCCTGCTAGCTATCAACAATAGGGCGAAAAGTCAATGAATTTTGGGGAAGATAGTAGGGAGTAGGGAGTAGGGAGTAATGACTACTTCCCACTACCCACTTCCCACTTACGATCAGTCAACCGGGATTCCCCAGATATCCCGGGCATATTCCCGGATAGTCCGGTCGCTGGAAAATTTACCCATCCGGGCCACATTGAAAATGGACTTGCGGATCCAGTTCGGCTGGTCAAGATACAGTTCGCCCACCTCTTTCTGGCAGCGGAGATAATCCTCCAGATCAAGCAGGAGCAGATAGGGGTCGTTGAGGTTGAGCAGCCCCTCGACAATGGGGGCAAACAGGCTGGTGTCACCCCTGCTGAAATAGCCGTTGCGGATGCTGTCCAAGGTACGTTTTATCTCCTGATTGTCGCGATACACGTCAAAGGCGTTGCGCTGAGGATTCCGCTTGGCGGCCTCAACCTCTTCCGTGGTCATGCCGAAAATGAACATATTTTCAGGCCCTACCTCCTCGCGGATCTCGATGTTGGCGCCGTCAAGAGTGCCGATGGTAAGAGCGCCATTTAAAGAAAATTTCATGTTGCCGGTGCCGGAGGCCTCGGTGCCCGCAGTGGAGATCTGCTCGGAAAGATCGGAGGCCGGAAAAATCTTTTCGGCAACCGACACCCCGTAATTGGGGATAAACGCTACCTTGAGGCGGTCTCCCACCCGCGAATCCTGGTTAACCACCTCGGCCACCGAATTAATCAGCTTGATAATCAGCTTTGCCTTGAAATAAGAGGGGGCGGCCTTGCCCCCGAAAATAATGGTCCTGGGCGGAGAAGCGGTGTCCTCCCCGTTGGCGATCCGGTGATACAGGGTGATGACATGCAAAACGTTGAGCAACTGCCGCTTGTACTCGTGAATCCGCTTCACCTGAACATCGAACATGGTATCCGGGTTGACCACCACCCCGCACTCCTGCTTGATGAGGGCGGCCAGACGTTTTTTGTTTTCCGCTTTTACCCTGGCCCATTCCTGCTGGAACTCAGGCTGGTCGGCATAAGATTCAAGGTTGCGCAGATAGTCGAGATTAGTGACCCATTCCCCGCCGATGGTGTTGGTGATCAACGCAGCCAGGCCGGGGTTGCATTTGAGCAGCCAGCGCCGCTGGGTGATGCCGTTGGTTTTGCAATTGAAGCGGCCTGGGTAAAAATCGTGAAAATCCCTGAAAAGCCTGGTCTTCAGCAGATGCGTATGGAGCTCGGCCACCCCGTTTACCGAATGGCTGCCCACGATGGCCAGATAAGCCATGCGCACCCTTTGCACCGCCCCTTCCTCAATGATGGACATGGAGCGCAGCAGATCGCTCCTGCCCGGATAGCGGGCCGCAACCTCTTCAAGAAAGCGGCGATTGATTTCGTAAATGATCTCCAGATGCCTCGGCAGCACCTTGCCCAGCAGCTCCACGGGCCAGCTTTCCAGCGCCTCCGGCATCAAGGTATGGTTGGTGTAGCCAAAGGTGCCCACACAGATCTGCCAGGCTTTTCCCCAGGAAACCGCTTCCTCGTCCATCAGGAGCCGCATGAACTCCGGGATGGCGATGGAGGGGTGGGTATCGTTTAGCTGCACCGCGATCTCCTCGGCGAATGAATCGAAATCATTGTGTTTTTTCTTGTGCCGCCGAAGGATGTCCTGAAAAGTGGCCGCCACAAAAAAATACTGCTGCTTCAAACGCAGTTCCTGGCCCTGCCGGATATCGTCCGAGGGATAGAGAACCTTGGAAATTGTTTCCGATTGCACCTTTTCCTGCACGGCCGAGATGTAGTCGCCCCGGTTAAACGAGCTGAGGTCAAGGTCACGGGAAGCCTTGGCTGTCCAGAGACGCATATTGATAACATTGTCATTGTTAAAGCCGGGCACCAGAACATCACAGGCCATGGCCATGATCTCTTCCGTATCGACCCACTCGGTAACAAACTCGCCCCGGTTGTTTTTGTACCTCTGCACCCGGCCGTAATACCTCACCGGATAAAGATTCTGGGGCCGCTCATACTCCCAGGGCGTGCCGTAACGCAGCCAGTTGTCCGGATGTTCCACCTGGAAGCCATTAACGAGGTGCTGATAAAAAAGGCCGTATTCATACCGGATGCCATACCCGTATGCCGGAACACCCAAGGTTGCCAGGGAATCCATAAAACAGGCGGCCAGGCGGCCAAGGCCGCCATTGCCGAGAGCGGCATCATCCTCTTCCTCCCTGAGCTCTTCAAGGTCGTAGCCCATCTCCTGCAACACCCCGGCCAGCTCATCATAAAAGCCGAGATTGATAAGGCTGTTACCCAAGGAGCGTCCGATGAGAAACTCAAGGGACAGATAATAGACCCGCTTCTTGCCCTTGGCGTAATAACCCTTTTGGGTGGAAATCCAGCGCTCGACCAGAAAATCACGAATGGTGTAGGCCAGAGCCTTGTAAACATCTCTGCTCCCGGCTCGCTGGGGGTCACGGCCGAGAAAACTCAGGATATGATGATCGATCGTGTTCAAAAAATCATTTTTGGTGAGCGATTTAAAGAGGGTACAGTACGGGCCTTGCGGGTTTTTATCGTTCATGGTTACGCTCTGCCTCAATTAGATTGATCGTAAGCGATAAAGCTGAGTGCTTGAGTGCAAAGTACCGAGTACTCGGAACTCAGCACTCTACTGATACCTCGGATTCAGGGGTTAGGCCAGAAATATTCATCTTCACCCAGGCCAGGGCCTGTTCCCGGTCCTTTACCAGCCCTTCCACCTGCGCCGTCATCAGGCCGTCGAGAATCTCCTTAAAAAGCGGGCCGGGGGCAAGGCCGAAAAGGGTGATCAGGTCATGCCCCGTAACCAGCGACGGGCTGGACAATACCGGCTGGATATACTCCGCATACACCCCCTGCACCTCCCGAAAAAGCGCCGCCAGGTTTATCTCCATCTCCATCGGCTTCCCCACCCCCTGCCCGGCAAGACTGTCCGCCATGGCCAGGAGAAAAAGCCCGGCCAGATCATCACCAACCGCCTTGACCAGGCGCAGACAGGCCTTACGGCTTATCCCGGTGCGCAGCCTGGCGTTGCTGAGATGAAAGGGCCACATATGCAGGGCAATGAGCTTGGATACCCGGTGGCGGTCATCCTTGGGCCAGTGCAGCCTTTCGGCGATGGTTGCAAAAATCGCGGCACCGGCCTGGTCGTGGTTATAAAAGGTGATCTTTTCTTCGATCAGCCGGTGCGTCTCCGGTTTGCCCAGATCATGAAACAGGGCGGCCCATTTCAACAAAACACCGTTTTTCCCTTGGGCCGCCTCGCGAAACAGGTTGCCCTGCCCCGGGAAATACGCCTCCGGCGCCGGCAAGATCTCCTCCAGACAGCGCAAGGCCTCCAGGCTGTGCGCGAACACATCAAGATGATGGCTGGCAGGCTGCGCCAGCCCGCAACCGGCAGCAAGCTCCGGGAAAACCACCCAAAGAAGACCGGTTTTCGCCAGGCGATTGAACGTCTGCCAGGCCTGGTCCGAACCGATGATCAAGCCGAGCTCATAGGCCACCCGTTCCATGGCCGGTTCAGCCAGCAGATCAGCATGGGCGGCAATGGCCGCCTCGGTCTCGGCTTCGATGCTAAAACCCAGGGTAGCCGCAAAGCGATAGGCCCGCAGCAGCCTTAAGGGATCGGCCAGCAGATTGGCCACAGCCGGAACCCGGATGCGCTTGCCGGCAAGGTCGGCCGCGCCGCCAAGAGGATCGATAACCGTGAGCGAGGCAAGGGAGCCGGTCTCGTGAGCAAGGGAAACGGCCATGGCATTGATGGTGAAATCCCGTTGGCCAAGGTCGTCTTCAATGGTAGTGGTGTGATTTCTGAACCCGGAAAAATCAAGGGTCACGCCCTGCCAGACAACCCTGGCCACGTCTTCTCCCTCATCAAGCAAAACAAAGGTGCCGCCCAGCAAAATGCTGACCTCACGGGCGCAGGCCACGGCGCCGGTAAGCATGGTAAAATCGAGGTCCCTGGCCGCCACCCCCAGCAGCCAGTCCCGCACCGGACCGCCCGCCACATAAAGGGGTTGGCCGGTGCGGTGCGCGACCCGGCCCAGGGCCAGGCGCAGCTCCGCCGGGTAGGTTTGCAGCCAATCCCGGGTCAATATCGTCGCCGCTAACCTTGCTGCCATGAAATCCCTTACAGATGGTTGACAATTTCCGCCAGGCTGGTTTCCAGCCGGCAGCAGACATCATGGATATGAATGCTCTCCAGGCTCAACGACTCGATCACCACCAGGGTTTCCGGCGGCAAGATCCCGGCGAACCTCTCCCCTGCCCGTCGGGCCACTTCCCGCACCGCGTCCTCGGCAAACTGCGGCAGGGTGTGCGAGGTGTAGACCAGTTGCGCTTCATCGCCTCTTTTCAGCAGATCCTGGGTCACGTGCAGCGCCTCTTCCAGACAACCAAGCAACTCGGCGATACTCGGAGAAAGCCCTGCCGACTGCAGGGAGAGGGTAGTTTTGGAGCGTTGCGAGTGGGTGGGCAAAGGGCAGTCCTCCGCCTCCTTGCGAAACAGGGCCTGATTGTAGGCCTGGGTGCAGGGACAGGCGGTGATGTGAGCAACGCCGACCCCAAACATGGCCGAGCTTTCCAGTTCCTCCCCCTGCCCGCTCAGCTTCAGATCAAGACTGAGGTCAAGGGAATCAACCGACTGCCTGCCGCTGACCCTGGCTGTGCTGATGAGGGGCAGCTGGCCGCCAAGCCGCACCCTGCCGCGGCTCGCGCCCTGCCGGGCCATCATCTCCCTGCCTAATTGCAGCCCGTACTCACGCAGATCAACAAACTTTTGCTCATAAAGCCCGGCGATCACCTCTTCCATCCGGGACATATGGATGCCCCGAACCTCCGCCCCCAGATTCACCTCCAGTCTGGCCGAAAAAGGAATCCGCCCCTCGGGCAGCCGAACCCAGACGGTTTTCCCGCAGATGCCGACTTCCGGCAAGGGCAGGGCAAAGGAAGGGGGCTGCCGGGGGATATCAACCCCTTCCGCCAGCACCCGGGCATGATCCTCGCGGGATATGGATGGTTTCAAATAAGCTCCTCCTCTTTCAAGGCAATATACCACTGCTGGATGGTCTGCCAATCCCCCTGTCGCCTGGTCCAGTCGGCCAGCGCCTGAAAACGGCCAGTCTCCTCGACCGCAGCCCCGGCTTCCGCCAGCGCAAGGGAGACCGAGGCCAGCAGGCTCTCCAGCCGTTCGGCAAAGGCCCCGTTGCACAGGCTGCCGGAGTGGAGATGGCGCAGGGTGATGGGCTCTTTTCCGCAAAAGCCGAAAGGAAACCGCTGGGCCAGCCGGATAAAAAAAGACCAGTCCTCACCCAGCTCCCCCGCGCCGAAACCGCCCACCGCGACAAAGGCCTCTCTCTTGACAGCCATGGCCGAGGGAAGCAGAAAACACCAGCGAGCCAGCCCGGCAAGGCATTGCCCTTCCAGGGCCATGTCCGGCTCCGGAATAAAAAACTCCCCGCCACCGACCCGGTCGCAATTCTTTGTTACCCCATAGGCCACCGGGTAGCCGCGGGCCATGGTCCGCATCAGGCTGGCCACATGACCCTCCAGCCAGAGATCGTCGGAATCAAGAAACATTACCACTTCGCCGCGGGCCGCAGCAACCCCGGCATTTCTCGCTAAGCCAGGGCCGAGGCCGGAGCGGCGCAGGAGCCGCACCTCGGGGAACCGGGCGGCCACCAGGGCGGCGGTGCTGTCCGTCGAGCCATCGTCCACCACGATGATCTCGCTTACCGGCGCAGCCTGCGCCACCACGCTGGCAATGGCCCGGCAGGTCATCTCCGGCCGGTTTTTCGTGGGGATTACGCAACTGATCCGCATGGTTGTTGGGACTCCGTATATCCGGTCTGATGATGACGCACCCTGTTCAGACCTCAGCATAGCACAGATAAAAGGGATGCTCCAAGGCAGAAGGAGCACAGCGCAAAAAATGGACAGCCCGACCACCCGGCAACCCGGCGCGGCCTGCCGGTCAGCGGACCAGACAGATGCCGTCGGACCAAACCCCTAAGCGGCAAAAATCGTCGGAAATATGATTCTCCTGACCGACATGGGGAAAAAACAGATCGCGGATGCGGTACTTCTGATCGAAGCAGACCAGAAGATGCCCGTTTCCCACCGGAATATCGCGGGGCATGGGGGCCTCCCTTTGGGCGGATTATGATGGCGGTTTCTTAACTTTGAATATCACAAAACCAAGCAAGAATACAATTGGTGGACTTTCTGCGCTCCGGTATGCCAATCCTATTGTGGGTGGGATGCAGGCAGATCGCAGCCGATTTTATCCTGTTGGATTTCATCCTTGCCTTTCAATCCCATGCCACATAGAATCACTACGAATTGGAACCGACGGAAAAATGGGAAGTCCCGTGTCTTGGGGGGCCACGAAACATAGCTTATTCGAACGAGTCATCCGTCCAAGGGAGAGGATTGTTTCCACTCCTTGCGTAACTGTTTCTTATGTTTTTTGGACATGCCGTTGCGGGTGTGGCATGTGAGGGGGAAATTTTTTATCGGGAGGATGTCGGCATGAACAGACAAAGGCGAATGTGGAAAATAATTGGACACGGGACAAATAGAATATTCTTGAAACCGGGGTGTGCCCCTAGTTTTTTTCATCTGATTTTTTTAATAATCTGTTTTGTTTTATTTCCTGGATTAGCTTACTCAGATGACAAGCCAATCGTTTTAGATCAACTTCTCAATGATATAGGCACATGTACCTTTAATCAACGATATATAGATCTCACGACTAATCGATTATCAATTAAGCAACTTGAAAATATTGGGCTGAAAAATCCAGAAAACGTAGGCGGGCTCGCTATTTACAATATGAGAGCAACATATTTGGGGATGCCTGTGTCTGCCTTCTGGATTCCATCAGCATCCGACGATGACGTTAATTACCCTTCTTTTGGGGTGGAAATTTCCATGAAGTACGGTCAGGTCCGAAAAATTATACGAAAAAAATTTGGACGTGACTTCCGGCCTCTGGCCGACGGTCAGTCCTTGGTTACAAAATCGGGGACAACTACGCCCGAGTTGGAAGCGAGCAGAAAAGATAGCTCAAAGACGATATTTCAGTGTTTTTTTGAATAATTGCATTTGGAGGATGAGACATGGCAACCTACATTCCAGGATCGGATTTTCAATCTACCAACGGGGTTTTGGTAAATTAGGGACACTCCCCATATTTACCTTGCAATACATTTTTAAACTGGGATAAAATTTATCCATGCCCAGAATCGCTCGCATCATCGCACCTGGTTTTCCACACCACATTACTCAGCGCGGCAACAACCGCGTCACGACCTTTTTTGATGACGAAGATCGAGAGACCTACCTGAAACTCCTGACTGGCTACGCACACAAACACTCTTTGCAGATTTGGGCCTATTGCCTGATGGATAACCACATCCACCTGCTTGTCGTTCCGGAAACGGAAGCCTCGCTGGCCCGCGGTATTGGCCTGACCAACCAGGTCTATACCCAATATCTTAACCGCAAGTTGGCCAGATCAGGCCGTGTTTGGCAAAACCGTTTCTTCTCGTGCGTGGTGGGGAGTGAGCAATATCTTTGGGCCGTGGCGAGATATATCGAACGCAATCCTTTGAAAACCCCGGGGCTGACCGCCAGGCCCGAAGCATATCGCTGGTCCAGCGCCAAAGCTCATTTAACGGAAGCGTACGACTCGGTGCTGAGTCGCACCTCTTGGCTCGCCCCATCGGAAAAGGCGGCTTATTCTGAATTTGTCCAGAGCGGCAATGACGAAACAGATGAAGCGATCCGTAAAGCGACCTGCAGTGGCCGGCCATTTGGCTCAGAAAATTTTGTCGGGAAACTGGAACTTGAATTGAATCAGCAATTGAAGCCAAAGAAGGCGGGGCGGCCACTAAAAAATACGGGGAGTATCCCTAATTTACCATGAAAAAAGTCTTGCTGGCCATTATCCTGGCGTTAACCATCTGTACCCAAGCGCTGGCGGAATCCTCCGTCTGGAAGGCGCAGAAAGGCGACTCCGTGCTCTTTCTCGGCGGCACCTTTCACCTGCTGCGCCCGTCGGACTTCCCCCTGCCGCCCGAATTCGAGAAAGCCTACCAGGCCTCGAACCTCCTTGTTTTTGAAACCGATATCAACGGATTCAACAACCCGGCCACGCAGCAGAAATTGATGGCGCAAGCCGTCTATGCCGACGGCTCGTCCATTGCCCAGCACCTCTCCCCCAAAACCTACAGCCAGCTCAGCGATTACTGCGCCGCCATGGGCATCCCGCTGGAAATTATCAAGCGCTTCAAACCGTCGATCATTTCCGTGACGATGACAACCCTTGAACTCGCCAAGTTTGGGGTTATCCCGGATGGGGTTGACACCTTCATGTATCAGCTGGCCAGCCGCGACCAAAAGAGAACAGAAGGGCTTGAGACCATCGACGAGCAAATCCGTTTTCTCGCGACCATGGGAGACGGAAATGAAGACGCCTTTATCACTTATTTTCTGAGAGATATTGCCTCCATCAAGCAGGATTATGAAGCCATGGTGGCGGCGTGGAAACAGGGAGACATCAAAAAACTTGATGCCCTGTTCGTTGCTGAACTAAAAACGAAAATGCCGAAGCTGTACAAGGAGCTGCTGTCTGACCGTAACAAGAAGTGGCTGTCACGGATAGAAGCCTACCACAATACCCCCGAAAAGGAATTTATTCTGGTCGGCGCAGGCCATCTGGTCGGGGCGGACGGGCTGCTCGAAGCGCTGAAACAGAAAGGGTACACCGTCAAAAAGCTGTAACCGGCACAGCCGCCGAAAACCCGGAAGCAGACGACCGGTGCAGGGCCAAGGGAGGCCGCGCCGGGCCGAACATTTCCCCCAAGGAAGAACGATGGAAAATATCCTCTGGTGGCATTGGATTGTCTTGGGAATCATCCTGATTATCATGGAGATAGTGGTGCCCTCATTCACTATTTTCTGGTTCGGCCTAGGGGCAGTGGTGACCGGCTTGTTGCTGGCCATGTCCCCCGAGATTTCTTTGAAGTGGCAATTGCTGGTGTTTTCCTTGTCCAGTCTCGGATTCACTTTTTTCTGGTTCCGCTTTTTTGTGCCACGAAAAAAAACCAATACACTGCTGGCCGACGAACAAACAGCTATTGGCCAGACCGGGATTGCCGCCACCAGTGCCATGATCCCGGGAGAGCTGGGCCGGGCGGCTTTTTCCGTCCCGGTGCTGGGCGAGGAATCTTGGCGGTATCTGGCCGACGAACCAATAGAAACCGGGAACCGGCTCAGGGTTGTCGAGGTTCTCCCGGCAGAGCAGGGGGAGCGGATACTTAAAGTGAAAAAAGTGCTGTAACGCAGTTCAGCCCTTGTCATAAAATAACATGGCCGTTTTGGGCAACCAGATGGCATGAAGAGCCGTACATACAGCAAGGCAACATAAAGCTGAGTTGAGCAGCTTGTCTGCTCAAACGAAACTTATGCCCTTTGGGTGTAAATGGCCATGTTGTTTCCTGAACGGCTCCTAAATCTTTACCTGGAGGAAGACGATATGGATGTGGGTCTCGTAATTGTTGTTGCCATTCTGGTCCTGGTCTTTGTCACCATCAGCAACGGGGTCAAGATTGTCCCCCAGGGGTATGAGTATGTCATCATGCGGCTCGGTAAATACCATGCCACCCTGACCCCGGGCCTGAACCTGATTATCCCTTACATCGACACCATTGCCGCCAGGGTGACCAGAAAGGATATTTCCCTCGACATCCCCAGCCAGGAGGTCATCACCCGCGACAATGCGGTGATCATCACCAACGCCATCGCCTTTATCAATATCCACACCCCGCACAAAGCCATTTTCGGCATCGACTTTTATGAACATGCCACCCGAAATCTGATCATGACCAACCTGCGGGCCATCATCGGCCAGATGGATCTGGACGATGCCTTAAGCTCCCGGGAACAGATCAAGATCAAGCTTATCCAGGCCATTGCCAACGATCTGGAGGATTGGGGGTTGACGGTCAAGAGCATCGAGATTCAAGACATCAAACCGTCGGCCACCATGCAGGCCTCCATGGAGAGGCAGGCCGCGGCGGAGCGAATCCGCAGGGCGGCCATCACCGAGGCCGAGGGCGAAAAACAGGCCGCCATCCTGACGGCGGAAGGCCAGAAGCAGAAGGCCATCCTGGAGGCGGAGGGCGGCCTGGAGGCCTCGCGAAGAGACGCCGAAGCACGGGTCGTTCTGGCCCAGGCCACCAAGGATGCCCTGGCCCTGGTGCAACAGGGGATCGGCAGCGAGCAGCTGCCGGCCCTCTATCTGCTGGGCGAGAAATATATTGCCGCCCTGCAGCAGCTGGGCGTTTCCGGTAATGCCAAGACCGTGGTCCTGCCGGCTGATCTGCCGGCGGCGCTCCAGGGGATGTTTGGCCTCAAGATTGGGAAATGATCTGCTGAAGCTTAAGCCACGGGGAGACACCGCAAGCCCTACTGTCAAGAATATCCTCTTTACTCTGCTTCGCCACGGAGAACAACCTGCCCTGGATCGTTCTGCGGGGTTGATTCGTGGACGTTCAGGCATAACTTTGGCCAACTCCATTATTCCATGAGCTACCGCCTAGCCGCCGACGCTGTTCTCCTGCTCCATCTCGCCTTCACCCTTTTTTCCGTACTGGGAGGCTTGCTGGTGCTGCGCCGCCCCTCCCTGCTTTGGTGGCACCTTGGCGCCGTACTCTGGGGGGTGGTAATCGAGTTGGCGGACTGGATCTGTCCGCTTACGCCGCTGGAGAATTTTCTGCGGCAAAGAGGCGGCGAGACGGGCTACGGGGAAGGCTTCATCGAGCATTATGTTGCCCTCTTCCTTTATCCCGAAAATCTCCCCGTTGAACTGCGTTATCTGCTTGGCCTGGGCCTTATCGCAGTAAACCTGGTCATCTATGGCTATGTTTTTCTGGCGCGCCGCCGGCGCCCCGCATTATAGACTACAGGCGCCGGTTGCCGGGAGGAAAACAATGCGCCGCCGGCCGGACTCTCCCGGCCAGCCGGTGCTCAATATACTCGCCGACCAGGGGCAGCATGTCGTCAAGATACTGGCCGATCTCCTTCTCCGTTGCCGTGGTCAGGGTTTGGCAAAAAAGGCATTTCCTCTCGCCCCCGCCCGTGGAGGGCAACCCGAAATCCTCCAGCACATGCCGGGTGATCATCTTGTCGTCAAAGTCCTCGTAAACCGGAAAGGTGGTGCTGATCCCGAAGCGGGCCGACAGCGCCGCGATCTTTTCCATGAAAACCGGGGTCTGCTCTGGGTAATGGTCCTGTTTCTTAGTATACCCAGCCACGAAATGGGGGATGAAATGCTCGTGGCAATAGATAATGGCCCGGGCGTGCATCCCGAGTTTGCAGGCGACACAGACGAGATTCTTCCCGTTGTAGCGCGGCATGAGTTCCTCATAGCGGTCGAGCCACAACCCCTGGAACAGCCTGCCCATGTCCAGCTCCACCATCTCCGCTGCCGGTATTTTTTCAGGCTCGACGGCATTGGCCAGAAGGATCTTCTGCGCGGCAAGGAAACGATTCCGGGGAAAATCGACAAAACGCCCCATGCCGTTAAGCATGTGGAGCAGATGAATCCGCACCGGTCTGGCCAGGCCTGGGTGATGGCCTCCGCTGGCCAGGGCATAGAGGGCGAGGGAATCGGTCCCGCCGGAATACATGATCGCCAGTTCCTGTTGCATGGTCATTTCTCCTTGCTCACCCGGTATTTGAGAAAAACCTCCCCGGTTGCCGCCGACTCACACGACATCAGAGTCAGCGGCAGAAACGGCTCGCCCAGCGGACCTGGGCCGCCGCAGAGGGAAGCCGCACCCCGGTCGCCGGAAATCTTTGGCGTCAGGGTAAGGAGTATTTCATCCACCACCCCTTGCCGCAGGCAGGCGTAGTTCAACCTGCCCCCCCCTTCGATCAGCAGGGAGGCCGCGCCGAGTTGTGCCAAATGGGCAAGGGCCGCGGTCAGGGAAAGCCCGCCGGTAGGTGCGGCCGGCAGGACCACGACCTGGGCGAGACTCCCCACCTTATCCCGCAAACCCTCCGCCGCCGCTGCGCCGGTGAAGATAAGCGGCTCCACCCCTTGCTGGAAGATCTTTCTTCCGGCCACCGGAATATCGCCGGACTCGGTGATGAAGGCCCTGATCCGGTTGGGCAGGAAACGTCCGTCCGGCCCCAGCATCTCCGGGTCGCCCAACCGCAGGGTTTCCGCACCCAGCAGGCTGGCCTCGGTTGTCTCCCGCATCTTTTCAAGAAGCCTGCGGTCAACCGGGCTGCCGGTAAGACCGGGGCCGATGCGTCCGCAGATGGCACTGGCCACAATGATGGTTGCGAACATATTGTCCCTCAATCGTTTCGAGATGGATATTTCCGATGCTTCTTTAGCAGTTAAAGTCCCATTGGCCCCCAGCCGAGTACCGGAGAGGCTGCCGAACTGTTCCAGACCTGCGCCCCGTCCAATTTTCACCAAACCATCAGGTTTTCATTGACAAGATGGGCCTTTTTTCCCATAGAGTCAAGCATTAGAGACCCCCAGGCAACCCTGAAAACAACAATCCATCCGCCCGCTGCCCGGCAGCCCATGAGAATGCCAATGCCCCCCGCCCTCCGCTCAAGCCTCGTCAACCTGCGACAGATCAATTTTCAAGACTACACTAACAGCCTGACCCCGGAAGAAGCAAGGACGCCAAGTACTGCGCTGCTGGAATCCATTGCCAGAACCGGGATTCTCCACCCCCCCATCCTCAAGGAACAAGGCGGGGGAAAACTCGAAATCGTCACCGGCCGCAGACGCCTGATCGCTGCCCAGCAGATCTTGCACAGCACCTCGGCCATCTGTCTGGTGCTGCCGGCGGAGACCCTGCCGGAGGAGGCCCTGGCCATCAATCTGGAAGACACCTTGCTCCGTGGCGACATCACCGTGGTCGAGCAGGCGATTTTTTTTCAGAAAATCCTCGGCCATCTCGACGAAAACGAGGCGGCCCGAAGGTTTCTCCCGGCTCTGGGGCTGGAGCCGCACCGCCATAATCTGCGCAATCTGGTGCAGCTTCTCGGGCTTGAAGAACATCTGCTCAGCGCGCTCCATGCCGGCCGGCTGCACGAAGGGGTGGCCAGGGAATTGCTGGCCCTGAATTTCACCGACCGCCTTTCCCTCTACGAGGTCATGGAGATACTCAGCCTCAGTGTCAGCAACCAGAAGAAGATCACCACCACCTGCCGGGAACTGGCGGCCAGACACCGCACCTCGATCATGGCCCTGCTCTGCCGGCCCGAGGTCCGGGAAATCCTTGCTCCCCAGGAAACAAACATCCCGCAGAAAACCGCCCGGCTCATGCAGTGGCTCACCGATCAGCGCTTCCCGAGTCTCGCGGCGGCGGAAGAGGAATTCCGCGCCTTTACCGCCGCACTTAAACTGCCCGGCAGGGTTGCTCTCAGCCATTCACCCTCCTTTGAGCAGGATCAGGTGCATCTTTCCATCCCCTTTGCCAACCGGGAAGAACTGCGCCGGGTCTGGCCGTTCATCGCCGAATCCTTACCCTCCACCATTAAATAAAACAAGGCGGCCATGAACCCCATGACCGCCTTGCCTTATCCGCCTTGCTTTGCGCCTGATTGCCTGCAAACGCCTTTCCGCCGTAACCGATCACGGGGTGGACCACAAAACAGGGAAAACCACGAAACTTACCCTGCAGATATAAGTTTCGTTTGTACCCTGAAGGGCATAAAATCCGGCAAGCTACTCAACTCAGCTATAAGCGACCACAGGGTGCCGCAGGTTGCGGCAAGCGGGTCGGCGATGCGTACTTCACAGTACGTGAGCCGGGCCGATCGCTGCAAGATGTGGTGCCCTGTGATCGCTTACCTTCCGCCGGCTCAGCAGGAAGAGTAACCGCAACTAACGCACTGGTTGCACCCGCCGCTGCGCCGCAGACTCAGCTTGCCGCAAGCCGGGCAGGAGGAATAGGAGGAAGGCTCGGAGTAAGGCTCCGGATCCTGCTCCACCTCCCCTTCTCCGCTCTTGTCCAGAACCTTGGCCAGGGCCGCGGGGATGGAATAGCACCGGCCCAGCGAGGCGCTGGTCCAGGCCCCATCGGAAGAGATATCCTCCAGGGTCCGGGCGATCTTGCCCACCAGCCGGTAATCATGCTGGAGCGCCACGGAGATAACCCGGCCCAGGGCCTCGCTCATCCCGTGCAGGGTCGAGCCGGACTTGGTGGTGTTGAGGAAAATCTCCCGCACATGCCCCTGCCCGCCCTTGTTGGCCGTGATATACAGTGGAGCCGGCCCCCTGAATTTATAGGTGCTGCCGCTGCGCACGTCCATGTCGCAGAACTCACAGGTTGCCTCCATCTTGGTGCCATGGTCGCTCAGCACCCCTTCCATGGAGGAATCGCGGAACATGGTGATGCCCTTGAGATTGCTTTTGCGGGCATACTGAAGAATCTTCTTGACCTCGGCCACCGTGGTCTCGGCGGGCAGATTGATGGTTTTGGAAACCGCGGTATGATTGAAGGCCTGGCAGGCCTCCAGAATCCGGATCTGCTGGTACGGCTCAATCTTGTGCGCAGTCTGCTCGGCAAGCCATTCCAGCTTCTCTTCCTCATACTGGTAAAACTCCAGAGGCACGAGGACAAACTCTTTCCAGGAATCATCCACATCCTTGACCTTGCGGCGCTGGATCATGGAAAAATAAGGCTCCACCCCGGTGCAGGCCACCCGCATCAACTGGGAGATCGAACCGGTGGGGGCCTGGGAGGTGGTCACCGAGTTATACAGGCCGCCGAGCTTGCGCAGGAGGCCGAAAATATCGGAGGTCCGCTTGCGCCATTGGGCCTTGTTGGGCATGTCCGACTCGATGAAAGCCAGGGCCTCGCTGTCGATTTTATCGACATAGGTCATATTCCATTCCTGGGGGGTGAGCTTTTTCTGCTTGCCCTCCTTTTTGATGAACTCGGCGTAATCAATACTGCCCTGCATGGAGCCCAGCATCAAGGCCAGCTGGGTCGATTTAGCAAAGAGCGGGGCCTCGTGCTCATCGGCATAGGAAACGCCGAAATGGTTCATGGCATGGTGCAGGCCGGTAAAACCGATGCCGATGGGCCGAAATTTGAGGGTGTTGGCCTTGATCCGCTCGATGGGCGGAAAGCCGCCCAGATCGAGGATCTCGTTGCCGGCAATGGCTGCAAGCCTGGCCGCCTCGAAAACTCCATCAAAAAACTTGCCCTGCTCATCCTGGAGGCACTTGGGCAGACAGACGGTGAGCAGGTTGCAGGCCGTATCCTTGGTCGAAAGATATTCCCCGCAGGGGTTGGAAAAAATCGGATTATGCTTGGCCAGTACCGGGGTGTTGGCCAGGCTCTTCTGGGTAAAGAGCAAGCCGGGGTCGCCGGATTTCCAGATGTATTCGGCCACCAGATTGGTAAGTTCTTCATCATCCCAAAACTTCTCGTCGGTGACATTGAGCGAAATATTGCAACCGGTGTAACGGCCGGGATTATCCCCCTTGAAGGAAATGAACTCCTTGACGTCCTTGATATCCCAGTCCGCCTGAATCATCAAGGCTCCCCGCCGCTTGCCGCCCTGGCTGATGCGCTCCGATAGATGGGAAAAACCCTTGGCAAAGGAAACCGGCCCCGAGGCGAGCCCCTGCCCGTTATCAACAATGGTGCCCTTGGGCCTGATCTTGGTCACGTCGATGCCGCCGCCGCCGGCATGCTGAAAGATGCTGACCAGATCCCGCTCCATGTCGAAGATCGCATCGGTGGAGTCTTCCACATCGCCCAAGGGATAGCAGGAATAATAGCCGGCTCGCCGGGTATAAGGATTGCCGCCGTTCATCAGAAAAGGGGTGGCCGTAATGATGGTGCCGTGGATCAGGGCCTTGGCCACCTCCGGGTGCTTAAACTGCTTGCTGATACGCAGCAGCACCTGGGCCATGTCTTTTTCCATGGGCACCCCGGTCTTGTTGTTGCGGATGGCGTACCTGGCCTGCACCAGATACTCTTCAAAACGCTCCCACTCCTTCAGCGCTTCATCAAAACTGATTGGTAACTCCATCTGGCACCCCTCGGGTAAGTATATGATTATTACGGGAAAAAACACGATATGGCGCGTCAGCAACATACGCCACCACAATATATGGTACATATATACCCAAAGAGGGGCGGGGAAGAAAGCACTTTTTAAAATAAAAAATCGAGTAATAAAAGGCAGCCGCAGCTTGCCATCATTGCCGGAAAAACTGCTCGACTAACTACCGTTTGCGCTGGACAATGGGCAGGTTGATGATAAAGGTCGAGCCCACGCCGGGCTTGCTTTTTGCGGTGATCCTCCCACCGTGCCGGGCGACGATCTTTTCACAGGTCGCCAGGCCGATTCCGGTACCTTCATATTCATGCCTGCCATGCAGCCGGACAAAGGGCTGAAAAATCCGCTCCACATACTTTTCCTCAAAGCCGATGCCGTTGTCCTGCACAGTGATTTCATAACTCCCGCCCGCCCGCTTTCTGCCCTTCACCTCGATATTTGGAGGCAGATCCGTCTGCCGGTACTTGAGGGCGTTGGCAATAATATTCTGAAAAAGTTGACGGAGCTGGATTCTGTCTCCTTCAATGGACGCCAGGGCGCCCACCTCGACATTTCCCTGCGCCTGCCTGATTTTTTCTTCAAAATCACCCAGCACCTCCCGCAGCAGCTCTTCAAGCGCAACCACACCGAAAGGGTACTCGCAGCAACGCACCTTGGACAGCTGCAGGATATCATCCACCAGTTCCTGCAACTGACGAGCAGCCTTGAGAACCCGCTCAAGATATTCGCCCGCCCTGCCGTCGAATTTATCCGGCCATCTGCCCAGCAACCGCTCGGTAAATGCGACGATCAGCAGGAGCGGCTCTTTCATGTCATGGGAGGCCACATGAGCGAACTGTTCCAACTCCGCATTGGAACGCCTGAGACTTGCCGCCAGCCTTTCCAGCTCCTGCTGAGCCTGCTGACGCTCGGCCACCTCCAGCAGCAACCGGGCATTGACTGATTTCACCTCCTGGGCTCGTTCATCAACCAGATCCTCGAGCCAGTCCCGATATTCCTGAAGCTCTCTTTCCATTTTTTGCAGCTTGGTAATATCGGCTAAGACCCCGTTGGCATAAGCCCCCGCAACCAGAGCCCGATCATGGACCCACAACCATTTCCCTTTTTTATGCCGCAAACGGTAACGGAGGGAAAATTCCCTGCCCTTGGCAAAGAGCTGCTTGTAGCGCTTCCGGACCTCGGCAACATCGTCTGGATGAACACGGTTGAACCTGCTCTGGCCCAGCAGTTCGCCTGGCTCGTAACCGCAGATTCTTCGGGCATTGGGGCTGACATAGACCAGCAGACCTTCCGCGTCCGCCTGCCAGGTGACATCCGGCATATTTTCCACCAGACTGCGGAACTTCTCTTCACTTTCCCTTAAGGCCTGGGCGGTCCGCCTTTGCGCGCTGACATCCTGCAGAATAACAATGCCGCCGGGAATGCCGCGCACCCTTCCCAGGGAGGAAGCGCTGATCAAGACCGTGCGAATCTCCCCCGCAACCGGCAGGTCAACCTCGATATTGGCAAAGGAGCCATGTTCGGCCAGAGTTTTTTCAAGGAGACAGGCCTTGCAGGCCTGAGGTCCAAATACCAACGTGCACGGCTTGCCAAGCAGCGCCTCGCCAGGCGCCTTAAAAAAATCGGCAAAGGCTGCATTGATATCGAGCAGGAACCCCTGCTGATCGACAATGCAGGCCGGCTCGGCCATCCGGTGGAAGATGGTCGCATAACGCCTTTTTTCATTGAGGGTAAAAAGCTTGGCCTCGCGCAGTCGTTGCTGGGCACCACTGGCCTCTACCTTGAGCCACTGGCTGGCTGCGGCGGTTTCCAGACAATCAAAAAATAAGGCGCAAACCGGTTGAAAGCGCACCGGCAAGAGCGGATCGTTGAGTACGGTCCGGCTCAGGCATTTCAGCAGAGGGAAGAATGCGGCAAAGGCCAGGCCATCCTGGCGGAAGAGCTGAACCACTTCACGGCCAAGGGCCTCGGGGATATCTTGAGAAATAGAGATTGGCGCGGCATCGCGGTCCGGCGCCGGGCCTTGGCGGCTATCCGGGGCCTTAAGAAAATCGGCAAGGGCTGCCGCCAGCCGGAAACTAAAAAAATGCCAGGCTTCGGCCTGCAAGGCCAGGTGCGGGGCGTATCCGGCGCGTTCAACTTCCAGGGTAAGGGCATCACTCAGCTCCTGCCCCCTGGGTGCAAAAAGCGACAACCCGAGACTCTTGCCCGGCCGCTTGCCCTTAGCCATATTCCTTGCGCTGCCGTTCCTTAAGGATAATCTTGATGGGGATGGCATCCAGCTTAAGCCCGGCCCTGAACTGATTCAGCAGGTAGCGGAGATAGGAAAAATGCACCCCTTTAGGATAATTGGTAAAAACGATAAAGGTGGGCGGCTTGGTGGAGATCTGGGTCGTATAGTAGAACTTGAGCCGGCGGCCCTTGTGCATGGGCGGATTATGGCCGTCCACCGCTTCCTGCAAGATCCGGTTGAGCTTGCCGGTGGAAAAGGTGCCGCAATACTGCTTGTACATCTTCGCCACCGTGGGCAGCAACTGCTTCATCCCGGCGCCGGTAAGGGCGGAAATCTTGAGTACCGGGGCATATTCGACGAAGCTCGTGGCCCGGGCAATCTCCTCCAGCAGCTGTTTTTGCCGCTTAGCGTTCCCATGAAGCAGATCCCATTTGTTCACCAGAATCAGACAGGCCCTCCCCCGTTCAAAGGCATAACCCAGCACCTTGGTGTCCTGCTCGGTAATCCCCTCCCCGGCGTCGATCAGAATAAGCACCACATCGCAGCGCTCTAGGGCACCCAGGGCCTGGAGTACACTGAACTTCTCCAGCTTTTCATGCACCTTGCCCTTGCGTCTGATCCCCGCCGTATCGATGAGCAGATAGGGCTGCTTGCCAACGGTGAGCAGGGTATCCACCGAATCCCTGGTAGTACCCGGGACATCGGAGACCACCATGCGCTCTTCGCCCAGCAGCCGGTTGATCAGGGAAGACTTGCCCACGTTGGGCCGGCCAAGACAGGCCAGGCTGATGGTTTCCGGCGGAATATCTTCGGATTCGGGAAAAACCGGCAGGGTTTCCAGCAGGGTCTCAAAAAACGATTTAACCCCGTAACCATGCGCTGCAGATACCGGCCAGAGCCTGTCCACCCCCAGCTCGTAAAATTGAGGCAGCAGCTTTTGCTCAAGTTCAGGGCTGTCCACCTTGTTGACCAGAAAATGCACCGGCTTTTTCGACCGCCGCAGATAATCGGCCACCTCAAAATCCTCAGGCAGCACCCCCTCCTTGCCGTCCAGCAGGAAGAGAATCACATCCGCTTCCCGCATGGCCTGCATGGTTTGCTCACGAATCAAGCCGGCCATCATCTCCCGCCCGTCGCCCTCGATACCTCCAGTGTCCACGAGGATAAAAACCCGTTCCTCCATGGTTACCTGTTCATAATGACGGTCACGGGTTACGCCGGGAGTGGGGTCGACAATGGCTTTGCGATGCTTGGCAAAGCGGTTGAAAAGGCTGGATTTACCGACATTGGGCCGGCCGACCAGGGCAACTATGGGGTATCGGGTCTGCATAAGAGTTAAATATTCCGTATTGGTTTTCGAAGAAGCCGTTGTCACAAAATAACTGTATCATTCTGGTCGGCAAAAATGGCAATATCCAAACGCCGTTAAAGAGTCATAGCGAAATGGACTGGAGTAATGATCAGCTCGTAATGACTTCTAAATTTATCGTCTGCTCCACCACACCACGCAGGCAGGGGAAATCCCGCCCCTGCGGTGCGGCCAGGTGTTCGATAAGGGTGCGGGTAGCTGGAGTGATGAACTGCCGGAAAAACGGTTTGTTCCGATTTTTTGAAAGAAAGGCAAAAGCTCCGAGAATCTGCAGGTTGCGCTGCATGAACATGTAATAATATCCCTCAATAAATCGTCCCCTGTCAAAAGAAATGTGAGAAGCGAGGGCATCCAGATAACAGTCCAGGAGGGCCTGCTGACGATCCAAGGATAAACCGGCATATGGATCGATGAGCAAGGAAGCAGCATCATACCCCAACGGTCCCAATCTGGCACCCTGGAAATCAATAATTCTGATTTTTCCGTCAGATACCATAAGATTGCGCGACTGAAAATCCCGGTGCAGGATAAAATCGGCAGGTTCCTGCGCGGCCCGCTCCGCCAGAAAGACAAACTCCCGGTCAAGCCCCTGGGGCAGGCCGTGCATCCCCAAAAAATCCTCGCACAGGGCCTTCCGGAAATAGCCTGACTCCCTGGTCAGCATGAGTTTGCGGTCATACCGGGGGGTATCCCAACACCAGTCCGGCTGAAAACCTTGGCGCGTCTCGGTTTGCAAATGAGCCAGGGCAGCCAGGGCCTGCCGATACCAGGCCACTGTTTCCGGGGCCTGCGCCCCATACCTAATAACCAGATCGTGGAGCTTGGTATCGCCCAGATCCTCGCAGAGAATAAGGCCGCATTCCTCGGCAAAACCATAAATCCGGGGAACCGGCACGCCGTGGGCGAAAAAATGACGGCCTATTGCCTGGGCACCCCGCGCTTCGGCCATGCCCTTGGGCTGGTCGGTGCCCGGCAAAACCGCCAACAGGGAAAGAGCGCCGAGGCCAAGCCGGTAAAACTGCCGGTCCGAGCCATCCCCGCCCATCCTCTCCGTAACCTGAATCTCCGGAGAAAATCCCTGCTCGGCCAGCAGCCTGTCCAGAGCCTGCCTTTGCTGATCCGTAAACACCTTAATCTCCCCGTAAGCGGTCACAGGGCACCACATCTTCCGGCGATCGGTCCGGCTCTCGTACCAAATGTACGCATCGCCGTCCCGCTTGCCGCAACCTGCGGCCCCCTGTGACCGCTTGTTCCGTGTTTTTCGCTATTTCGTGACCTCCCCCGTGATCGGGGACATCACCCCCACTGATGATAGTGTCGGTCACGATGCTGCCGGGAGCAACCCTGGCCCCATCCCAGACCACCACCCGGGCAAGGCTGGCTCCCGCGCCGATGGTTGCCCCGTGCCCGATGGCGACCCAGTCCTGAAACGAGACCCCGGCCCCGACTTTGGCATCTTTGCCGAGGGAAAAAGGGATGTCCCCATGCCTGAAGAAAAATCCGGGCAGCCTGCCATGCAGGAGAATATCCTCGTGGAGCTGCAGATAATCTGCCGGGGTGCCCATATCGGTCCAGAAATGACCGGAAACGACCAGGGCCTGGATGGCGCCCCCGCTTTTAAGCAAAGCCTCATAGCAGTCGATGATGTTATAAAAAACGCCCGCGGGAATCAGGGAAAGAACCGCCGGGTTGATAACCTGCACCCCGGTAAAGGCCAGAAGCCGCTCACCCTCCCCCGCCGCCCCGGCAAAACCAGTAATTCTGCCCTCGCCGTTGACCCGGACATTGTTGAACCGGGGGCAGTCGTGCAGCACCATGGTCACCTCTGCGCCGGAGGCGCAATGGCTCCGATAGGCCGCCGCCAAATCAAGATCGTGGACGATATCACCATTGACCGCGAGAAAGGGAGCCCCGCCAAAATGATTTTGCGCCAGTCGCAGCCCGCCCCCGGTGCCAAGCTCCAGAACTTCCATCTGGACCCGGACATCTCCTTGCCCTTGAAGCATGGCCTTGATCTGCTCGCGAAGGTGATGGGCATTGACCACGATTTCCTCTGCCCCGCCCCGACGGAGCTGGGTCAGGGTATGAGTCAGAAGGGGAATATCCAGCACCGGAAACAGCGGCTTGGGGCGCTGCAGGGAATAAGGCCGCAGACGGGTGCCGAGGCCGGCGGCCAGAACCATGGCTTTCATGAGAGGTATCTTCCTGATGACTGAGTATCGGTAACGAAAAACAGAAAAACTATAAGGACAGAGTTCCGCCCGCCAACTCCTCCACCCCGACCACGACGATCCCGGCCCGGTTCGCCATGTCGATCACCGCTTCCCGGTCAAAAAGCAGGGCCTGGCCGGTTTCCACCGCCAGAACAGCGGCCTTGACCGAGGCCATGGTGTCGATGGTTTTTCCGCCGATGGCCGGCAGGTCGAAACGGAAATCCTGCTTGGGCTTTTTTACCTTGACCACCACGCACTTCTCTTTGCCCAGGGAGCCGCCCCGAGTGATGGCCGCATCCGTTCCCTCGATGGCCTCAACCGCCAGCACGGTACGATTTCGGACCACCACGCACTGGCCGATGTCAAGGGCGCCGATGGCCCTGGCGGTCTGCCAGCCGAAGCGGATATCATCCCACTGTTCGGCGGAGGGCTTTTTGATGGTAAGAACCCCCTTGGGAAACAGCAGCTCCTTGAGGTAGAGCGTGGATTCAAGCACCCGGATGCCTTCTTTTTCCAAGGCCTCGGCAACCGCCCGCAGGATCGCGTCGTCCTGGCGGACGTCTATCTTGTTCCAGAGAGTCAAGCCCTTGAGGTCCGGCCAGACATCCTTAAAAATCCTGGTTTTGGTGATGTCGCCAAGAAAAACAGTCTCCGTAACCCCATGTTCCCGGAAAAAACCAATAATCCGCCCCAGCTGTCCGAGCTTTACCCAGCAGAACCGGTCGGCGATGGTTTCGAGCTCAGGCCGGGATTCCCCCTGGTGGGCGACAATCACCACCTCGCGCCCCGCTTTCCTGGCGGCCTCGGCAAAAAGTTGCGGAAACTGCCCGCCTCCGGCGATGATCCCGATCTTACCCCCAGAGGGTATAAGTTTCGTTTGAGCAGGCGAGCTGCTCAACTCAGCTTTGCACCCGGAGGGTATAAGTTTCGTAAGAGCAGACAAGCTGCTCAACTCAGCTTTATTCTTCGTCATCACCGGCCATACGCACTACGCTGCGTTTCGAGGTCTTAAAGAAATTCACCAGCCTGGCGACCGGCACGCAATCGGGAATTTCTTCCAGGGTCTTGACCAGCGCCTCCTGGAGCAGCAAGTCCGGGCTGCGGAAGATAATCTTGTAGGCCTGCCCCAATTTCTTGATCTCCTCCGCGGTAAAACCGGAGCGGCGCAGGCCGATCCGGTTGATGCCGGTCACCCGCATCTGATTGCGGACTCCGGCCATGATCACATAGGGCGGCACATCCTTGCTTAGACCAGACATGCCGCCGATGTAGGCGTACTCGCCGATCCGGACAAACTGGTGCACGGCGGTAAGCCCCCCGATGATCACCCGGTCCGCGACCTCGACATGCCCGCCCAGGGTGGCGGCGTTGGCCATGATGACATGATCCCCGACCACGCAGTCATGGGCGATATGGGTATAGGCCATCAACAGGTTGCCGCTGCCCACCGTGGTCACCCCATGGCCGCCCGGGGTGCCGCGATGAATGGAAACGTACTCCCGGATCTGATTATCATCGCCGATAACCAGCCGGGTTGGCTCATTGTTGTATTTCAGATCCTGGGGCGGTCCGCCGATATTGGTGAAGGAACCGATGGTGTTGCGGGCTCCGATGGTGGTCAGGCCGGTGACCACGGCATGAGGGCAGATCACGCAATCAGAGCCGATCTCCACCCCTTTCTCGATAACGGCATAGGGGCCGACGGTGGTTGAGGCATGGACCTTGGCCTCGGGATCAATAACTGCGGTAGGATGAATGTTCATTGCGCCTTCGCTTGGGTTTGGTTGGATAGGACTTGAAAAAATGATTGGTTCGCAAAAAAGAAAAAAGGCCACGGATCCGTAACATAAAATCGAAGAGTCACAAAGCAGTAACCGTTGTCATCGCGGTTTTTTTTGCGATTTCACCAAAAAATGTACTCTGGCAACCGGATCAGGCAAAAGTGGCCATGAGCTCGGCTTCGGCCACGAGCTTGCCATCAACAAAGGCCTTGCCGTCCATCTTCCAGAATCTGGCTTTACGCTTGCTCACCGAAAGTTCATAATAAAGCTGATCGCCGGGCACAACCTTCTGCCGGAACTTCACGCCGTCAAGTCCGGCAAAATAGACAAGCTTGCTGGCAACCGTCTCGGGGTCAGTGACATAGGCAAGGATCGCCCCTACCTGGGCCATGCCTTCAAGAATCAGAACCCCAGGCATAACAGGCTGCGAGGGGAAATGCCCCTGGAAAAAATTTTCATTCATGGTCACGTTCTTGTACCCCCGGATGGACTCGCCGAGATGCATTTCAACAATCCGATCCACCATGAGAAATGGGTACCGGTGCGGCAAAATCTTCAGGATTTCCAGGATATCAAGCTGTTGCAGATCAGAATTCATGCCACCTCTCCTTCTCTTTTTACTAAGCTCAAGTGCTGCAGGACGATCTTTATCATTCCGGCAACCAGCCCCCGGTCGTTCACTCATTATTGCCGGGGCTGTGGTCTTCCCCCGGCTCCATTACCCCGGTCAGCTGGGCAACCTTCCGTTGCAGCTCCCGCAGTTCTCGCAATATTTCCGGGAGTTTCGCATAAGCGGCACTGGAGCGAAGCCAGTTTTTTTGAGGAATCGCCGGGATACCACCCGCCATGGCGCCAGGCTCCAGATTCTTGATCACTCCTGATTTGGCCGCAACCATCACCCGATCCCCGAGATGGATATGCCCGGCGATCCCGACCTGCCCGCCGATAACCACGTTGTTACCGGTGGTAACGCTGCCTGCCACGCCTACCTGAGCGACAAGCAGGCTGTCCTCCCCAATGACCACATTATGGCCAAGCTGCACGAGGTTATCAATCTTCGTGCCCCTCTTGACCCAGGTCTTGCCGAAGGTAGCCCGATCGATACAGGTATTGGCGCCGATCTCAACATCGTCATCAATCTGAACTATACCAACCTGCGGCCGCTTGATATGGCGTCCGTTTCCATCAGTGGCATAGCCAAAGCCATCACTGCCGATCACCGCCCCGCTATGGATGATGACCCTGTTTCCGACTTGGCAATGATATCCAATTGTTACATTGGCATACAGCACCACATCGTCACCAATGACTGCGTCATCATAGACTACCACCCCAGGATGCAGGGTGACCCGCTGCCCTAAACGGACCCGGTTGCCAAGATAGGCCAGCGGACTGATGGCGACCTCGGCGGGAATCCGGCAATCCTGTCCGACAACCGCCCGCGCGTCAATACCAGTGGCAACAAATGGCTTCTCGACAAACAGGGCATGAATGCGAGCCACGGCCAGATAAGGGTTCCCGACCCTGATCGCCGGAATGGTGATCCCGGTGAACTCCCTCGGAACAATGATTGCGGAGGCCTTGCATTGGTCAATCCTGGCCCCCCGTTTCAGATCGACAACAAAGGTTATCTCCCCCTCGTCGGCGCTGTCAAAATCGGCAACCCCATCAATAAGCACTTCGGGGTCACCCACCAGCTCCCCTTGAACCAGGGCAGCCAGCTCCGCAAGACGTTTCTTCTCACAAATCATGCCCTATACCTCTCTCTGCCTGTCGGATGCAGGACAACATGCCAGGACATAAAAAAATTCGCCGCAGTTTACAAATAACCGCAACATTAACATAACAAGGCCGCAATGACCCCAAGTAACAACCTGGTCGGCCGGCGCTAACCATTTCGGAACTGGTCCTAAAAAAAAGACGGGCTGCTGCCTCCTTGCTGACAAGGAAAACCCAACCCGTCTTGAAAACATATCAGCTGCAAAAATACGCAGCCCCTACCTACCCGGGGTGCTATTCTCCGTTAATCCTGGAACGCAGGAGCCCAGACGGCTTGAAGGTCACGACCTTACGGGCATCCAATATCAACTCATCGCCAGTCTGGGGATTTCTCCCCCGACGGGCATTTTTCTTTTTAACGTTGAACTTGCCAAACCCACTGATCAACAGGTCATCACCGGTATCCAGGCATTTTTTGGCAATACGCAAAAAAGTTTCTACAGCCTCGGCTGCCTGAACCTTGGTTAAGTTATGATTTTGATATACCTTTTGAACAAGACCCGCCTTTGTCAGGGTCATAGGCCGCCCTCCCTTATTTTGTTCATAACATGTTCAACTAACTGATAATTGTCAAGAAATATATTTCAAGGCGCCCTTGCCGGCATACCTGCCCGCAGCACCAAGCTCATCCTCGATGCGCAGCAGCTGATTATACTTAGCCACCCTGTCGGTACGGGAAGGAGCGCCGGTTTTTATTTGGCCGGTATTGAGAGCTACGCTTAAATCGGCAATGGTCGTATCCTCGGTTTCGCCGGAGCGATGGGAGATAATCGAGGTATATCCTGCCCGGTGGGCCATTTCCACGGCATCAAGGGTTTCGGTCACCGTGCCGATCTGGTTCAGTTTGATCAGGATGGAGTTGGCCACCTCTTCCTTGATGCCCTTGGCAAGAATGCTGGTATTGGTGACAAAGATATCGTCCCCGACCAGCTGCACCTTGCCCGCCAGTTTCTTGGTGAGTTTCTTCCAGCCCGCCCAATCGGCCTCGGCCAATCCGTCTTCAATGGAAACCAACGGGTATTTTTTTACCCAGCCCTCATAAAAGGCGATCAGTTCATCCACCGTCATATTGGCCTTCTTCTCTGCGGCAAGAACATAGCTTTTTTTCTTCGGGTCATACAGCTCACTGGCCGCCACATCGAGAGCGATAAAAATATCCTTGCCCGGCTTATACCCTGCCTTGACAATAGCCTCGAGCAGAAACTCCATGGCCTCCTCGTTGGAACGAAGATTTGGGGCGAAGCCGCCCTCGTCGCCTACAGCGGTCTGGAGACCGGCTTTCTTCAGCACCGCTTTGAGACTGTGGAAGGTTTCGACCCCCATGCGCAGTGCCTCGGCAAAAGAACCCGCCCCGGCAGGCATGACCATGAACTCCTGGATATCCACGTTGTTGTCGGCATGCGCTCCGCCGTTTAACACATTCATCATCGGCACTGGCAACACCTTGCCGTTCACCCCTCCCAAATAGGTATAGAGAGGCAGGCCGACCTCTTCGGCGGAAGCCTTGGCCACCGCCATGGAAACCCCGAGGATGGCGTTGGCGCCGAGATTATTCTTGTTCTCCGTCCCGTCCAACAGCAGCATGGCCTGATCAACGATCACCTGTTGGGTGGAATCGAGCCCGATGATGCCCGGGCCGATCTTCCCGTTCACATTAGCAACCGCCGTGAGGACCCCTTTACCTAGATACCGTTTCTTTTTGGTGTCGCGAAGCTCCAATGCCTCACGGGTGCCAGTGGAGGCGCCGGACGGCACCAGAGCCCGGCCGACCACCCCGGAATCGAGAAACACCTCAACCTCAACGGTGGGGTTGCCCCGTGAATCCAGAACCTCTCTTCCCAACACCCCGATAATCTCTCCCATTTCTTCCTCCAAATCTGATTGAACCGTAGTGCAAATAATAGCAGTCAACAGCGACCGAAAAATTAAAATGCCTCCAAAAAAAAAACAAGCCGAATACTTCCCGAGAATCAACCGCCTACTGCCCCGGCCATGCTGAAGATGGGCAAGTACATGGCAATAACCAGTCCCCCTATCATGCCGCCCAAAAAACACATCATCAACGGCTCAATCGCCGCGGTCAGATTCTCCACGGCCTGGTCAACCTCTTCATCATAAAAATCCGCAATCTTGCTCAACATGACGTCAAGGGCGCCGGTAGCTTCACCGACATTGATCATCTGCACCACCATGCCGGGGAACACCCCGGTCTCTTCCAAGGGATCGGCGATGGACCGGCCCTCGCTGATACTGTCCGTCACCCTGAACACCGCCATCTCGATAACCTTGTTTCCCGAGGTTCTTGCTACAACATTAAGAGCTTCCAGAATCGGCACGCCGCTTTGCAGCATGGTCCCGAGGGTCCGGGTAAACTTGGCGACTGCCACTCTTCGCAAAAGTGTACCCATAATGGGCATGCTCAGCAGCATCCTGTCCATCTGAATGCGCCCTTTCTCTGTCTTGTAGATTTTTTTCACCACAAAAATCACCGCAAAAATCGCTGCGATGATGAAATGAAAATTGTGCTGGGCAAACGCACTCAAATCAACAACAAACTGGGTCGGACCTGGCAGGGCTCCGCCAAAATCGGCAAACATCTTCTCGAAAACCGGCACCACGAAAACAAGCATTACCGCCATGACCACAAAAGAGATACAGATACAGATAATGGGATAGGTCATGGCGCCTTTTACCTTTTTCTTGAGCGCCATATTTTTTTCCATGAAGGCCGCCAAACGGTTCAGGATGGTGTCCAGAATACCACCGACCTCGCCAGCTTCCACCATGTTGCAATATAAATTGTCAAAACATGTTGGATGTTTTTTCATGGCATCGGCAAAGGTGCTGCCGGTCTCGACATCAGACCTGATTGCCCGCAACACCGTCTTGAAGGAGGGATTTTCCATCTGCTCCCCCAGAATCTCCAAACTTTGCACCAAAGGCAGGCCTGCGTCGATCATGGTGGACAACTGACGAGTAAAGATAACCACATCCTTGCCGGTTATCTTTGGCTTGAACAAAGAAAAGCCTCCAAACATATCCTTGGGGGCTTCTTTCAGCAGGGACACCGTTATCCGCATCTTTTTCAGCTGCGCTTGCGCCATTGCTTCATTGGGCGCCTCTAGCTTGCCCTTGCGTTTTTCCCCATATGAGTTGACGCCTTTCCAGATATAAAACGGCATATCCCTTTCCCTCTTTTGCTAAGATTAAATCAGCATTTATATCTTATATCTCAAGATTTTCCCAAAAACAATAGATAGATAGCGTTTATTTTACGCTTCAGCATTGCACGGCGCCTATATTTCTTGCCGGAAGAGATCATCTTCAGCACACCCCAGCTTCTTCTTTTTTTGATTGACACGACAGGCAGGATAATTTAAATAAGCAGATTCTTTACTGACATGTTGCGCCCGTTTGCGGCGGCTTTCTGACTACCCCAACAAACAACACCCAATCAGGGATAAACGCGGTTCCCGGCTGGGTTTCATTCGGAGGATGACAATGGCAAAAGCGGCCCCCAAAGATACGACCAGTAAATACACCACCGGCGAGTTTCAGCAAACCATCGACAAATGTGAAGGTTGCGAGCGTATTATTGAGATCGAGACGGTAAAATACTGCTCCACCTACACCATGCCGGAAAGCAAATGGCGCTTGGGCATTTGCAATTTTGCAACCCATGTAAAGCCGGAGATCAGCGTCTCCACTCTCAAGATCAACCCTTTGAAGGCCTCAAAACGCGCCGCCACGAAAGGCAAGAAAAAATAACTCCTTTTTTTATAAATACCAAAAGCCCTTCCGGGTCCGGAAGGGCTTTTTTTTGGGGGGGATGGGGCAACTGTCCAGCTTAAGGACGGGAAGATCCACAAGCCGGCAAAACCATCACAAGATCGCTTTCGGATACAGGGCGCTCAGCAACTTCTCGTCTTCCTTGACCTCCTTGAACCGCTCATAGGCCTCATGAAAGTGGGCAGGACTTGCCCCACTCCCGGCCACCTTGGTGGCCGCCTGATCCAGAAGCTCTTCCGAACAGTCATACACCGCCTGAAAAACCTTGGCGGCCACCTGCTGCGGACTCTTCTCGTAGGGGGGAACCTCCTTGGTTATGGCGATGACCGCCTGCGATACCGTGGGCTCGGCAATACACCGAAAAAGATCTGGGACATCATAGATATCAGCGGCCCCCAACATTTTCTCAATATTGCTGCTGCTCAATGAATGGAGCAGGCCGCGAACCAGCGCCAGATCTCCTTCCCCATCCGGGGCCAGGAACAACTTGATGTATGGCGTAATTTCATGAAGGGTCAGAGAACCTTTGCGAAAGGCAGACTCAAGCCAGCGCAGCTGCATTTCCGGACTTCGAGCCACAAAAGGCAGGTATTGCTCGTACCATTTCCGTTTTTCCACCACCGCTTCACCTGTTCCTGTGGCCGTCTTTCCCCGTCCTTACCATTTCATAAAATCCAGGTTTCCCGTGTAATAAAGCTGAGTTGAGCAGCTTGCCGGATTTTATGCCCTTCAGGGTGCAAACGAAACTTATGCCCATTGGGCGAAATCGATAAAACATCATGGCCTTACATTCCAATCCTTACCCTCACCGTCTGCCACCGGCAAGTATTTTTGTCCTGGCCCTTCACCTTTTCATTTGCCCGCAACGCAAACTGTCCTTTACACTGATTCCATCAAGGAGGAAAGGGAGACATGGAAGACATCGCCATAAAAGAGCATCTCATTACGGAAAAACCATTCTACCTGGAGCAGGGGGAAGAACTGCTCATCGCCAGAACCGCGTACCACAACCGCCTGCCCATTCTGCTGAAAGGCCCTACCGGGTGCGGCAAAACCAGATTTATCCAGCGGCTGGCCTGGGAGCTTGCCCGCCCGCTCATCACCGTCTCCTGCCATGACGATCTGTCCACCAGCGACCTGATCGGTCGTTTTCTCATCAAAGGCGGGGAAGCGGTCTGGATGGACGGCCCGCTCACCAAGGCAGTCCGGGCCGGAGCCATCTGTTATCTTGACGAGATCGTCGAGGCCAGGAAAGATACCACCGTAGTCATCCATCCTCTTGCCGACGACCGCCGGGAGCTGCCCATTGAAAAGCAGGGGGAAACCCTTACCGCCCCGCCCGAATTCATGCTGGCCATCTCCTACAATCCCGGCTACCAGAGTGTGCTAAAGGATCTCAAGCAATCCACCCGCCAGCGCTTCGTTTCCTTTGAATTCAACTACCCTCCGGCGGAACTGGAGGCCAGCATTGTTCGGGAAGAATCCGGCATTGAGCAATCGATTGCCGAAAAACTGGTCCGGCTGGCAGCCATGACCCGTAGCTTGAAAGACTCTGGACTGCAGGAGGGGGCAAGCACCAGGCTTCTGATCCATGCCGGCAAACTCATCAGAAGCGGGATAACTCCGCGTATCGCCTGCAAAGCCGCGATCACGGAGACTCTGACCGACGACCATGAAATGTTGGCCGCTCTCGAGGAAATGACCAGCTCCCTCTTCTGAAGCGCAGGTGATCGCCTTGGACACACGCGAGCTCAAAAGCAGATTTGCCCAGGCCGTCCTGCCGGACATCCTGAACGACTGGGAAATCGAAGAAACCACCGAACCTCTCCATGGTCTGCCCGATGCGGCCCTGGAGGAAATCTTCCGTCAGATTACGGTAATCTGGCCGGTAAGTCATGCCCTGTGCAATAATTTTCTCCGAGCGGTGGCAAAGGGCCTTACCTGCCTGCACCACTCCCAGCTTGGTGACTGGGTCAAGGCCATCCTCGCCGCCTATGAATCAGGCGGGCTGCATGAGGCCCGGCAACTTCTGGAACGGGTGGAGGAAACCTTTCTCTGCCAGATCCGAGGGGAGACAGGCATCAGCTTCGCCGAGATCACCACCAGACTGCAGCCCTATGCCACCGGCCTGGCCGGGCATCCGCTGGAGCTGAGTATCGGCCCGGAAATCTACACGGATACCGCGACGATCTATCTTCCCCCCCGAATAACTCTTTTGCCAAAACAAGCCGACAATTTTCTGCTCTACAAACTCATTATCTCCTTCCAATGGGCCTTTACCGCCATCGGCACTTTTTCTCTCCAGATCAGGGATGACTCTCCAGCAGTTACCGCCGCCAGCAAACAGCACCGCATCGTTCTCCCCTCTGAATTCACGAGCCTAAGCGACTTTTTCAACCTCTTCCCGGAACCGGCCGTTGTAGCCTATCTTTTCCATCTTGGCGAGACAGCCCGGGCTACTTCTTTTCTCCAAAAAAGGCTTCCAGGCCTCATGCGGGAAAGCACCCCGCTCTTCCATGCCCTTGCCCTTACCATCCAGGACGCACAGGACTCCTTCGGAGATCTGCGCAGATCCATCCTTTATGCCGCGCAGGATACCAACGAAGGTCCTTCCGGAGGCAAGCGCATTGAGGCGCTTTTTAACGCATTATTTCAGGATAATACAACCAGCCAAGATTCCGCCAGTTTTGCAGCCCAGGCTCATGACCGGTTCCATGCCCGGACCGGAGAGTCTTACCCACCCCTCATCTTCCAGGGGGTGCTGCGCCCGGCGGAGGTGCTGACGGTGCAGCGAAAGAGACGAGCGGCAGCCAAGGAGCAATTCATCGCGGCGCTTGCCGCCATCATCACCGCACCGCCCCTCCAGGATGCCCCCCTCGACAAAGAAAAAAATGAAACCCAGGGCGCGGGATTTCCTGAACTCGAAGGCCAGACCGCAGCGATCATCCCGCCCGCCGGAGCCGGGAAAGATGGGGGGGAGACGGAAAAGCCCCAAGAGAAAACCCTTGAATTCATCACCATCGACGACAGCAGGATCGACCTGCCGGACAAACTCAAAAAACTGGCCCGGGAAATCGTCGAGGATCTCGGCCATATCCCGTCCCAGTATATCTCCAGCGCCAGGCAGTCGGCGGGCAAGGGACTGGCACAAGGGAACGCGCCACCCCCTCAGGAGGGCAAGGCTCTTACCGGAACCAACCTCTTCATCTATGACGAGTGGGACTACCGGCGCTCAGGCTTCCGCAAAAACTGGTGCTCGCTGTCCAGCAAAAAAATTATCCCGGTCACCGGCGACTTTCTCGGCAACACCCTGGAAAAATACCGCGGGCACTTGATCCGGCTCAAGCGGCAGTTCGAAATGATGCGCAATCAGGAGCGTTTTGTCCGACGGCAAAAAGACGGAGACGAAATCGATCTTGACGCCCTCATCGAAGCGCTTGCCGATATCAAGGCCGGGCTTTCCCCATCGGAGGGTCTCTTCATCCGGCTGGCCCGTGACAGACGCAACATCAGCGCCCTTTTTCTCGTCGACATGTCCTCCTCCACCGAGGGCTGGGTCAGCACAGCCATCAAGGAAGCCCTGCTCCTCATGTGCGAAGCCCTGGAAGTTCTGGGAGATACCTACGGCATCTATGGGTTTTCCGGAATGCGCCGCACCCGCGCCGAGCTGTTTCAGATCAAGGATCTAGGCGAACCGTACAATGATGAGGTAAAGGGCAGGATTGCCGCCATCGCCCCCCAGGAATACACGCGGATGGGACCGCCCATAAGGCATCTGACCCGGCTCCTTGCGAAAAGCGAAGCCAGGATCAGGCTGCTCATCACCCTTTCCGACGGCAAGCCCGAGGATTATGACGATTACAAGGGAGATTACGCCATCGAGGACACCAGGCACGCCTTGATCGAGGCCAAGGCCCAGGGGGTGCATCCGTTCTGCATCACCATTGACAAGCAGGCCCACGCCTACCTGCCCCACATGTACGGGGAGGTAAATTACATCTGCATTGACGATGTCAAAAAACTCCCCAATCGCATTCCCGAAATCTATCGGGGGTTAACCTCCTGATCCTGCCCAAAAAACAGAGTTTTCCACGCATAATCAGCCTCTTTACCGTCCGCCAAGCGAAAAAAAACGCGATCGGCAGGAAAGCCAATCGCGTTTTTTCACCAGAAAATCAGAAAGTTAACGGCGATCCCCCAGGAACCTTAGCAACATAAGGAACAAATTGACAAAATCCAGATACAGGGCCAGAGCCCCCATGATCGCGCCTTTCTGGATCGCAGCCTGGCCGTTTTCCATGATTCCGCCTGAACCGATCCTGGTGATTTTCTGCACGTCATAGGCGGTAAGGCCGGTAAAAACAATGACGCCGATGGCGGAAACAACCCAAGAAACCATGGAGCTGCCCAAAAAGATATTCACCACCGAGGCGATAATCATGCCCACCAGCCCCATGAACAGAAAAGAGCCCATGCTGGTGAGATCTTTTTTGGTCACCGTGCCGTAAACCGCCATGGAAACAAACATGCCGCCGGCAACAAAAAAGGTGGTGGCGACGGAGGCGCCGGTATAGAGGAGGAGGATGGCGGAAATAGTCGCCCCGTTCAGGATGGAATAACCCAGGAAGAGATTGGTCGCCAGGCGGGCGGACATCTGTTCGATCCGGGCGGAGAGATAAATCACCATGCCAAGTTCGCCGAAAATCAGGCCATAAAAGAGAATCTTGTTGCCAAAGATGGCCTGCTGCAAAGCCGGGGTACTGACGACCAGCAAGGCGGTAAGTCCGGTAAGGCCAAGGCCGATAGCCATCCAGTTAAAAACCTTGGCCAGGAAAAGGGTTGCCGCCTGGGAGCGGGACTGGTCAATAACCATTGTTCTGCCATTGTCACTGCTGTACATAATTTCTCCTTGTCCTGAAAAATTAAAAGTTGTTGAACCTATACCTGCTCAATAATCATTACGCAAAAAATTTCATCATTCCTCACTGATCATTTTTGCCACAACCTGTGTTGGCTTATATTCTTCCATGGCTATCTTGACTGCGGCGGTAATGGGCACGGCCAGCAGCATGCCAACCCCTCCCCACATCCAGCCCCAGAAAACAAGGGAGAACAAAACCACCAACGGGCTAAGATCAAGACCTCGTCCCATGATCTTTGGTTCCAGATAATTACCTACCACCAGATGAATGGAGACAAGTACCCCAGTGACGATCAGAGCCAGGCCAAATGAACCAAACTGTAAAAGAGCCACGAGCACGGGCGGCACTGTGGCCATAAGGGCGCCGATGTTCGGGATAAAGTTTAGCAAAAAGGTGAGCAATCCCCACAACAGGGCAAAATGAACGCCAAACATCCAGAGGGCTATCGCGGTCAAAACCCCGACCAAAAGGCTGATCATGGTTTTGAGCCCCAGATACTCCTCAACCGCCAAACTGATCCGTCCGCCGACCTTGATGATTTTTGCCGCCCGCTCTTTGCCAAATGCGTTATGCAGCCTGCCTTGCAACCCCTCACGTTCAGCCAGCATAAAAATCAAAAACAGCACAACCCAGACAGTGCTTCCCAAAAAATGAAAAAAAGAACCCCCTGCCGCCTGAAGAAACGAACCCAACGGCTCCAGCTTTTTACTGTCCATACTACCAAAAAAGGCCCCCATCATTTCCTTACCCTGCTCCACCGACATGCCAAAATAGTTCAGGACACAAGCGGCATGCCCGGATAGTTGCTGCTCTATAACCGGCTTCTGAGCGATACACTCACGGACATTCGCATGCACAAGCCAACCGACAAGATACATGCAGCCCAGAACAAGCAAAACCACCAGCATTATCCTCAGCCAGCCAGGAACCCCGAACCGCCGGAGAAACTCCAGAGGCATCCCTAAAGCGAAAAAAATGAGCAGGGCCAGACTCAGGGGAATAAAAAGGAAAGAAAGCGTTTTCACGATAAGCGTGACAAGCACGACAATCACTAGCCAGGCGGCCATCTCCTGAACTCCATACTTCTCCCCAATTGCATCCTGCGCCATCACGACTCCCCATTGTTGAATATGTCAATCTAAGACAAAGATATCACCCGGCTCCGGCAAAAAGACCCCGGGCAAGCCGCTTTCCCGCAAGAGCCGCTGGATCTCCACTTTTTCCCGCTTCCGCTCGTAATAAGCGACATGGACGATGGCAAGTTTTTCACATCCTGACTGCCGCGCCAGGTCTAGACACTCGGCAAGACTGCCATGGTTGGCGGTCAGCCCGACAACCCGATAAGCTTCTTGCACTACCAGGGTACAGCCCTTTGCCAGACTGGTCGACGCCGAAGTTGGCCGCCCATCCCCACTGTAGAACAATGATTTTTCGCCAGACATTAATCTGAGGGCGAGACAGGGTTGCGAGTGTTCCGTGGCCGCCACTTGCCAGAAAAACCCGGCTGCCGTTAGAGAATCGCCATCCTCAAGCTGGAGAAATCGCAAAGGGTATTCTATTTTTTCCAATAAAGAGGGATAAGCCAGATCAAGGGCTTTTTCCACTTTTCCCGGCAAGCCTGGCGGCCCGACCAACATCAGCGGCTTGGTCCGCCCCATCTCCCAAAAACGCAAGAGCATCAGGGGAATCCCGAAAAAATGATCCCCGTGGAAATGCGAGATCCAGATAGCGTCAAGCTGGTTCGGCTCGAAACAATCGGCAAAATATCGATGAGGGGTGGTAAATCCGCAGTCAAGTAGGATATAGTGATTATTGCTCCCGCTTAAAACCATAAGCGAGGTATTAAAGCACTCCGGGTCACAGGCTTCCCCAACCCCCAAAAAATGGACTTTCATACTCAGAGGCCTTATTATCCTTTAAATCTTGTAACTATCCAGCTCAAGGCCGGAAATGAACAAAAACAACCCAAACCGTAACTATCCAGCAGTGCCGTAGCTGCTAGGCAGAAGCCTGCAACGTGTGCTGGTGCCCATGAGCAGGCTGATAACAACGCAGATGCGGTGCTACTGGATAGTTACTAAATCTTTTGACCGGCACCATACCATGAATACCCTGATTGTTGCATGTCCAAGCTGCAAGACCAAAAATAAAATGGCCGCCAGCAAGCAGCACCGTGGCCCACGCTGCGGCAAATGCCAGACACCTTTGCCCATGGCCGGTTACGCCAGGACGGTTGAACTTACCGACCAGGACGCGGCCCAGCTGATCCGCGAGGCCGACCTGCCGCTGCTGCTCGACCTGTATTCACCAAGCTGCGCCCCCTGCCGGACCCTGGCTCCAGTGATAGACAGGCTGGCGCGCCAATTTTTCGGACGGGCGATCATCGCCAAGCTCGACACCAGCACAAACTCGCTCACCGCCCATCACTTCGGAATCCGGGGCGTACCAACCCTAATTTTTCTAAAAAACGGCCAGGTTGTCGATCAGGTTGTCGGAGCCCTGCCCGAGGACGCCCTTGTCGCCAAACTCAATAACTTTCTCCGCACTTAGGATAGACGTTTTTTAAATGACCATCCCTGAAAAAAAACATGACGTCCGGGCCGAATACCAAGCCTTGCATCCCCAACCCCGCTTCGCCTTGGAAGCCTGCGTTCTGGCAGGAGAGCCAGCCCGGAAAATCTCCATGGTCTCCGCTCTGTTTCCCCCTGCAGCAAGTAATCCCTGGCCAACGACCACGGAAGAAACGCTCCTGGCCGCCCTGGCGGAACTGACGAAAAAAAATCTGCTAACAGAAGGTTGCACCTGCCGCGAGGAAATTCGGGAAATCGTGGCGCACGAAGCTCGGAAGCAGCCGTATTTCTCCGCCCTGGCCACCGCCATCAAAGATGTCTGGCCTACCCCACTCCCGGGAGAGGATCCCGAACCTGACCACCTATGGCGCCTCGTCCTGCGCGATCTTCGCCTTGCCCTGCTGTCCGAGGATGAAAGCGGATTCAGTCACAATCTCCTCATCCTGCTCGAACTTCAGGAAAAATTCCCCGCCCGTTTCCAAAAGCACCCCCTGGTCACTCTTTGCGGCAACCCTTTTGACCAGCCATGGTTTGCCGGGCTTCCCCTGCATGTCCAGCTCTATGCCCTGCATCAGATCTTCCTGAACGCTTTGCTCATTTTAACGGAAATCCCCCTGCCGCTGGCATACCTGCAAGACAAGCGTTTTCTCAAATCCTTGCCCGCGAAAAACCGCGAGCCCTTTTCCTATCTGCTCACTTCCCATCTGCTCATCCGGGGAGAAACACAGGCCGCCTCCGCCTGGATCAGCGACAGCCCGCAGCATGCTCCACCGCTGGGAGTGCTGGGCTGGCAACAATTTCTGGCCGGAAAAACAACCGAGGCCATTCTTTGTTACGAAGCAGATCTGGCCAAAATCAGAAAGGCCAACCAGAACGAACAGGCATATTTCACCGGGGTTGAAGGGCTGTTCTACCTGATGGCCTTGCTGAAAAACGGAGATTACGCCACCCACCAGCAGGTCAGGAAGATTACCCTGGACATTGAAGAGATTCAACCCCACAACCCTTTTCTCCCGGCCTACCTCCTGCTTCTGGCCCTGGTGGAAGCAAGGGAAAACCGGCTTGATCTGGCCCGCGACCGGCTCACCGCCGTCAGCCTTCTGCCCAGGCCGCACAGCATCACGACGCTTTTCCTGGCCCTGGTCACCTACTGGATCGAAGGCAGGCCCAGCCCGGTCTGTCTGCCGCACCTGAAGGGATTCCAGAAAAAAGCTGCGGCCCATGGCTACCTGTGGCTTGCCCGTGAATTCGCTTCCCTGCTGGGCCTGAGCGGAGAAAAATCTTCCTCCCCGCCAAGCCATCCCGAACTGAGCGAGGCCTGCTCGCTTGTAGCCGCCATAACCCCGGAAGAGCAATGGCAACGGGCTCTGCGCGCCTTAAACTTCAGCTCGGGCCCGCTTTTGAGCCAGCCCAAACCGGAAACCACCTCCAGGTTGGCCTGGATGCTCGATTACCGCAGCCAGGATGGGGTAATCTCCCTGGCGCCGAAGATTCAAAATCTAACCTCCCGCGGGCAATGGACCAAAGGCAGGTCCGTGGCCTTAAGAAAACTGTTCCGCAAAAACAAGCCCTCTTTTTTAACCCCCCAGGATCTTCTGGCCTGTGAAACCATAGCAGAGAAAAAAGACAACCGGGGCGTTTTTTACCGTTTTGCCATGCCAAAAGCCCTTCTGTCCCTCATCGGGCACCCATGTGCCTTTCTGGCCGACTCGCCCAAAACCCCGGTTGAGATTCTCCAGGGCGAACCTGAATTGCGGGTTGACCAGCAAGGCGACTTCCTGCGAATCCAGTTTTCGCCCTGGCCCGACAGCACGGAAGCTATAGTCGTTCGGGAAACCCCGGCCCGTTTCAGGATTTTCCCCATCACCATGGAGCATCGGCGCGTCGCAGAGGTCATCGGCTTCCAGGGCTTAAGCATCCCTTTTGACGGCAGGGATGAACTTTTTGCAACCTTGGGAAACATCTCCTCCTTCATGACAGTCCACTCAACCGTTGACGGAAAATCCGTAGGCATTGCGGAGGCAGCGCCCGATTCACGCATCCACATGCAGTTGCTCCCTTACGGTTCCGGGTTCAGGCTGGCCATGCTCGTCCGGCCTCTCCAACCCGACGGGCCATACCAGAAGCCGGGGGAAGGCCCCAAAAGCATCATCGCCCACAGCTCCGGCAAACGCACCCAGACAACGCGCGACCTGGAGCTGGAAGAAAAAAACGCCCTGCTGGTCGAAGAATCCTGCCCAATGCTGACCAAGGGAACCGACCTTGAGCGGGAATGGCTGCTGCAGGATCCGGAGGAATGCCTGCAACTCCTCCTAGAGCTGCAAGGGTTGCCGGAGGAGGTCCTCATTGAATGGCCCGAAGGAGAACGGCTTACAGTAAGCCCGCCCGCCGAGCTTAACCAGTTTCTCCTTACGGTCAAGGAACGCAACAACTGGTTTGAGATGAGCGGCACCTTAAAGCTCAACGAATCCCTGGTTCTCGACATGCGGACCCTGCTCGAGCTGGCCCAGACCAATACCAGCCGCTTTATTCCCTTGGGACACGGTCACTTCCTCGCCCTGTCCCGGGAGTTGCGCAAACGGCTGGACGAAATCGCCGCCTTTGCTGAAATCAAGAAAAACGCGATTCGCCTCCACCCACTTGCCACCCTGGCGCTGGAGGATTTCACCAGCGGGGTTGGGGATCTGCACACAGACGAACGCTGGCGGGAGCAGCAAGATCTCCTTAAGAAAGCCCAGGAATACGAGCCCGCCATGCCGTCCACCTTCAAGGCCGTACTCCGGGATTATCAGCTGATCGGTTTCAACTGGCTGGCCCGCCTGGCCAACTGGGGAGTGGGCGCCTGCCTGGCCGACGACATGGGGCTCGGCAAGACCATCCAGGCCCTGGCCCTGGCCCTGGCCCGCGCCGACCAGGGGCCGACCCTGGTGGTGGCTCCGACCTCGGTTTGCCCCAACTGGGAAGAGGAGGCAAACCGCTTTGCCCCCACCTTGAAGGTCGTTCTCTTCGGCGGCCGCCAGCGGGAAAAAATGTTGCGCGAGCTTGGGCCCTTTGATCTGCTTATCTGCAGCTACGGCCTGCTTCAGCAGGAATCAGCTCTCCTTGCCACCCGGAACTGGGAAACCATCATTCTGGACGAGGCCCAGGCGATCAAGAATTTCATCACCAAACGCTCACGGGCAGCCATGCTCCTGCAGGGGAAGTTCAAGATGGTCACCACCGGCACCCCCATTGAAAATCACCTCACCGAGCTATGGAACTTGTTTCAGTTCATCAATCCGGGGCTTCTCGGCTCCTTAAACCAGTTCAACCAGCGGTTTGCCATCCCCATCGAGCGCGGCAACGACCCGGAAGCAAGGAAAAAGCTGAAGAAACTGATCAGCCCCTTTATCCTGCGCCGCCTCAAATCACAGGTTCTGGAGGAATTACCCGAGCGCACAGAAATTCTTCTGCAAGTAGAAATGGAAGAAAGAGAAGCCGCCCTATATGCGGCACTGAGACAGCAGGCGTTGAAGAACTTGCGGCAAACGGGCGGTCCACCGGGGAAACGCTCGTTGCAGATTCTGGCCGAAATCATGAAATTGCGCCGGGCCTGCTGCAATCCCCGCCTTGTTCTGCCCGATACGGACATCTCCAGCGCCAAGCTTGATCTCTTTGCCAAACTTGTCGCCGAATTGCGGGAAAACGGGCACAAGGCCCTGGTATTCAGCCAGTTTGTCGATCATTTAAGTCTGATCAGAAAACACCTCGACCAGAAGGGCATTACCTACCGATACCTGGATGGCAGTACTCCTTCCAGGGAACGCCAAATCCAGGTCCAAGAATTTCAAGCCGGCAAGGGCGACCTGTTTCTCATCAGCCTCAAGGCCGGAGGGGTTGGCCTCAACCTCACCGCCGCTGACTACGTGATCCACATGGACCCCTGGTGGAATCCGGCCGTGGAGGACCAAGCCTCGGATCGAGCCCATCGCATCGGCCAGAAGCGCCCGGTAACCATTTACCGTCTGGTGGCAAAAAACACCATCGAGGAAAAAATAGTCCATCTCCACCATGAGAAAAGGGCTCTGGCAGACAGCCTGCTGGAAGGCACCGATGTAAGTCACGCCATGAATCCCGCCGATCTCTTGCGCCTGCTGAAAGAAAACTAAACCTTGCCAGCTATACTCTCAGTCCTTTCTTTGCTACAATAAAGCAGGAAGCACGCCCAACCCGCAACAGAGGTTGAGTCTTTCAGGAAACGAGGGAGAACCATGCATCAACGGATACTCCGCTGGCTGATCTACCTGGCCATTGTGCTGTTCATGGCCAATATAAGCCCGGCCGTCGATTATTTCCTGCATCCGGATATCCCCTATCTCGATCCGGAGCATTTGCTGATTGGCGGGATAACCGCAGGCATCACCATTCTCTTGCTCGGTCTGCTTATCTCCCATACCAATCGAATGACCTCGGTCGCCCATGAGTTAAGCCGACTAAACAAGAGCCTCCGCGAGCAGACCAGCCGCGATAGCCTGACCGGTCTTTACAATCATCGTTACTTCCAGGAAATGCTCCGCCATGAATTTCTCCTGGCCCAACGTCACCAGAGCGAGTTGTCCTGCATGATGCTCGACCTGGACCTTTTCAAGGAGGTCAACGATACCTGCGGCCATCCCTTTGGCGATCTGGTTTTGAAAGGCACGGCGCAACAGATTCTGCACGAGGCCCGTACCACGGATACCGTGGCCCGCTACGGCGGAGAGGAATTTGCCATCCTTCTGCCCAACACCGATCTGACAGGGGCCACAAACATTGCCGAACGCATCAGAATCCGGGCTCAGGAATATACCCACCAGGACAAAGATGTTGCCATACGGGTCTCCATAAGTATCGGCCTGGCTTCGATCGTGGCCCACTCCCCGGAAGGCCCGGAAGAGCTGCTGGCCTTTGCCGACCGCGCCCTCTATCAGGCCAAGAATACTGGGCGCAACAAGGTGGTTTCCTACTCGGAGCTTGCCACGGCGCGACATTCCGAGGCTGGAGAACCATAACGGCTTACCCTTTTCCGCGAGGAAAACCGATGGTGGCGACAGTGCCCTTCCCTTCTTCGCTCTCCAACTGAAAAGAACACCCTGGGTGATCCTCGATAATTCTTTTGGAAATTGAGAGACCTAAGCCGGTCCCCTGCTTTTTCGTGGTAAAGAAAGGCAGGAAAATCCTTTTTTTAATCTCCTCGGGAATCCCCTCCCCGGTGTCAGTCACCTCAACCTCCACCATATTTTCCTTCACTCTGGTGCTGACCACGACCTCCCCTCCCGGCGGGGTCGCTTCAATCCCATTTTTCACCAGATTCAGCAGTACCTGCATTATCTTCTCCCTGTCCACCCTGAGTACCACATCGGTGGTGGGCGTAAGCCGGATATCAATCCCTTTGCCTCCGGAATACGATTGAGCCAGATCGACTACCTCCTCAAGAAGTTCCTTCAGGGAAATCCCCTCCAGTTTAAGCTGCGGAGGCTTGTACAGCTCCTTCAGCCCGGCCAGCAGATGCTCCAGGCGGGTGACCTCATCGACGATAATGGCCAGTTTGGCCCGATCTGTCTTGACCTTTGCTTTTTTCAAAAGCTGCCGGGCAAACCCGCCGATCATGGTCAACGGATTTTTTATCTCGTGGTTGATCTCGGCCACGGTCTGCCCAAGCGAAGCCAGCCGTGCGGTCTGGACAAGACGCTCCTCCATATTTCTGGTATCGGAGAGATCCCTGATCAACCCGGTAAAATAAAGTTGCCCCTCAATGTCCGCCACGGAAAAAGAGATGGCGGCGGGAAAAATCTCCCCGTTTTTGCGGGTCACCGCCATTTCCGTCTCATGCCCTATCAAGGTTGCCTCGCCGCTTCGAACATACCGAGCCACCGCCAGTTCATGGCCGGCCCGGCACATGGGGCTCAAAATCTTCCCCAGGTCACGATTGAGAACCTCCTCCCGATCATAGCCGAACATTCTCTCCGCAGCCTTATTGAAAAAAATCACCGTGGAATCTTCAGCAATGGTGATAAAAGCCTCATTGGTATTTTCAACCGCGTTCTTGAGAATAAAAAACTTCTTCTGGATCTCTGCCGCCGTTTCTTCAGCCATACCTCTCCACCAGATCAAGAATCATACAAAAACACGTCCATATTCGGCCTGCCGCCTGTCGCAAACTATGCCTTTACCTCTAGTAACTATCCAGCAGCACCGCATCTGCGTTGTTGCACCCAGAGGGTATAAGTTTCGTTTGGGCAGGCAAGCTGCCCAACTCAGCTATATCAGCCTACTCATGGGCACCAGCACACTTCGCAAGCTTCTGCCTAGCAGCTACACCACTGCTGGATAGTTACGGTTTGGGTTGTTTTTGTTCGTTTCCGGCCTTGAGCTGGATAGTTACTACCTCAATCCCCCTTTTCCGCAGATCGCTGACAACTGCGCCAATCTGCCTTTCATTACAATCATCAATCTGATAAACGTTCTTCATTCCATCCAGAAAATAAATGGCCAACCGGCCCCCGCCGCTCAATTCGGCACTGCGGATGTGGTTCGTGTCAAGCCAGGGCTCAAGTTCTTCCATGAAATCTTGCAGGCTGCATTGCTTCATCAGCATCCTCCTTGCAAACTATAGTTGATAAAAATCACCGGCAATCATGAGCCACCTTGATCCGGTTGCCCCCCTCAACCCTGGCAAGATAGCGTGCCCCATCCGCGGCATTTATCAGACTCTGCATGTCTGAGCCACGAGACGGCTCGGCGGTTGCCAGGCCAACGCTCACCGTAGGTGGATCCTCTGTTCGCCCGGCGCCATAGCGGATAGACAATTCAGCCATCTGCTCCAGAAATTCATGAGCCACAACCAGGGCGCCCTCGCTGGGGGTATTGGCCAGGATAACGGCAAACTCCTCCCCGTCATAACGAACCACGGTGTCCCCGGCTCGTTTGAGAATACTGTTCATGGCCTCCACCACCTTCCGCAGGTATTCATCACCCTTGTCCCGGCCATGCGCCTCGTTAAATTTTTTAAAATCATCAAGATCCATCATAAGCAGGGAAAGAGGAACAGCCTCACGCCGGGATCGATTCCATTCCCTGACCAGTGTTTCATCAAAATACCGGCGGCTGTCCAGCTCGATCAGACTGTCGCGTGGCACCATGTGCATCAGACGCCGATTTATCGTCTCCATTTGACGGGCAAGCTCGACCAACTCCCGTTCCCGTGCCTTGCGCTGGTCGGTTTCCTGCTTCAGCCTCAACGCGGCGCGAACCCTGGCCAACAACTCAAGCTCCCTGACCGGTTTGACGATATAGTCTGTCGCGCCCATGGCGAACGCCTGGGCAAGTGCTTCGTCATCATCGCGAACCGTAACCATGATCACCGGGATATCCCGCAGTCCATCCTGCGCCTTTATCCGTTGGCAGGTTTCTATGCCGTCCATGCCCGGCATCATGACGTCCATGAGGATAAGATCTACTCTTCTCTCATCCGCCTCGGCCGCTTCAGTTGTCGCCAGCATTTCCAAGGCTTCCTGGCCGCTTCTGGCACAATAGATGGGCGCATAGCCCTCCTCTTGAAGGATCTCCTCAAGCAGCATCAGATTTACAGGGATATCGTCAACAATAAGGATTGCCATTTTTGCCTCGATATTTCAGGAGCCGTAAAAAAAACAACTTATAATTCTGAATGTCTCCTTACGACTCCTACACAAAAAAACCGGTTTATTCTTTAATAACGACTTATGACAAAAATTTAAGCAAAGATCTCCTGGCCGTACCTCTTGCTCCGCATGCAATCATGGTATAAAATCACCCCTGATTTTGGAAGAGAGAAATATTTTTTCACCCTTTTTGCTGTTCCCTGACAACAGGAAAAACATGTCCTACACCCCGATCATCGGCACCCTTGGCTACGTTCTTTCTCCAGACCGGACCCAGACCCTTCTCGTACACCGCAATGCCCGCCCGGCTGATGCCCACCTGGGAAAATACAACGGCCTTGGCGGCAAAATGAGGTCTGACGAGGATGTTCTCACCTGTCTCACCAGGGAAATCAAGGAAGAAGCTGGAATCGACTGCGAGGAAATCCGGCTGCGCGGCACCATCAACTGGCCCGGCTTCGGACCCAAAGGGGAAGACTGGCTGGGCTTTATCTTCCGAATCGATCGCTTCCACGGCACACCCTGCCCTGAAAACGAAGAAGGCACCCTCGCCTGGCACCACATTGCTCAACTCCATCTCCTGCCGATGTGGGAGGGAGACCGGTATTTTCTGCCTATGGTTTTCGATTCCGATCCCCGGATCTTCCACGGCCATCTCCCCTACCGGAACGGCAAACCTCTGAACTGGAACTTCACCAGGATTTGATTGTCATCGCTCCCGAACCGGGAGCAGCCTTGCCTTATCAGCCGCAGCTTTTGTTGGATCTGGGGTCCCAGGTGTCATAGGCCTTGCTGTAGAGATAATCGTTTATAACCAGCAGCTCATCCGGGGAAAGCTTTGCCCAGGAGCCGTCGTGAGCGCACCGCACATTTTTCTTGTAAAATAAGATGTTCCAGCCCCGCATGGTCCGCGATTCTGTATCCAGAAAATTAGCGCCCTTGTCGTTTCCCCTGAAATGACAGCTTTTACAATTGCTTTGATAAAGCTTATACCCTGCCATAGTGTTTTTAAACTCCAAGGCCCGGCTGGACTGGGTTATCGGATCAAAACGGTAGGCAGTCTCGCCCCCCTCATCCTTGGCAAAAACCCCGGCCTGAGACACCAAGGCCAAAAAGGCCGCCAGCCCGGCAATGACTGCAATCTTCTTTCCCATCCTTCCGCCTCCTCTGTTGCTTAAAAGCATATTATGCCCCTCTGTCTTGCCAGCTGCTTTCTCATCCCATACAGGTTTATAGGCAACCATCCATATTAACACGCTGATAAAACTAGATAAAAATCTTGCTTTCGCCTTATTTTTCTTGAAATCGCCACAAGACGCGATTACAACGGTTAATTGTTGGGACTCGTTGATTATGCGCCGCGAGACTTTAGCTGCTTTCCTCTTTTTTCGAGGCCAGCATTGTCCATGTTGATACTGAAGGCATTTCTATTCTCTCTCTTGGGCCACGGAAACACAAGGGCAATAATCATGCGACCATTCACAAGCTGGATGCATTTCTGTTTTCCGGATCTCGTGATCAGGGGCGGACTCGTATGCTTCGCATTTTTTTGCCTCCTCGCCGCTCCGACAGCTGTCCAGGCCATACCTGTGCCGGTACAACTTGTCCAGGAACAAGGCTCATACCCTTTGGATAAGCATCTCGAACTCCTGGAAGATCCAATCGGCAGCCTTGCAATCGCCGACATCGTTTCCCCACAAACCGCCGCCAGCTTTGCTCCTTCGGCCACCGCCACCCCGAGCTTCGGCTTTACCACTTCGGCGGTATGGGCTCGTTTTACCGTGCAAAACAACCTGCCCGATTCCGTGGAATACTTTCTCGAAGCAAAATACCCTCTTCTTGACCGGATATACCTGTATATTCCCACCGGCACCGGCGCTTTCACCGTTCTCAAAGCCGGCGACAGCTTCCCTTTCGCAAGCCGACCCATCCAGCACAAAAACAACATTTTCCCGATCAGGCTTCTGCCGGGCGAAGAGAAAACCATATACCTGCGCTGCGAGACAACAAGTTCCCTGAACCTGCCGCTGATCCTGTATTCCCCTGCCAGTCTTGCCGAAGGAGTCAGCCTGGAACAAACCCTGCTGGGTATCTATTACGGCATTCTGCTGGTCATGATGATCTACAATTTTTTCATTTATCTAAGCATCAGGGACAGCACCTATCTCTACTACGTTCTTTTTGTTTTTACTTATATGCTGTTCCAGTTGAGCGTCAACGGCATGGCTTTCCAGTATTTCTGGCCCAGCCAGATCTGGTGGGCCAATAACTGCATCCCATTTTTTATTTTCCTCGCCTACATCTTCGCCACCCAATTCACGAGAAAGATTCTTGATACGGCAAGAAACGTCCCCAGGATTGACGCCATTCTCCGGGTAAGTATGGCTCTTTCCGCAATCGGCACCATTCTTACTTTTTTTGTCGGCTATCCCCTTAGTATCCGATTGGCAACCATGATGAGCCTGACGGTGGTTGCCCTGATTGTTGCCGGCATTATCTGCATGTGCAAAGGATATCGCCCGGCCCGTTATTATCTCCTGGCCTGGTCTGTCTCCATGCTGGGAGTAACAGTGTTTAGCCTTAAGACCTTCGGCATTCTGCCCCATACCTTTATTACCCACTGGGGCATCCAGTTCGGTTCGGCCTGGGAGGTCATCTTGTTGTCCATGGGTCTTGCCGATCGTTTCCAGCTCATGAAGCAGGGGAAAGAGCAGATACAGAACGTCTACTCAAGGCAACTGGAAGAAGCCCATGGCGAGCTGGAAAAAACCTTCCGGGATATGGAGCAGTTTAAGCATTCCCTGGAATCCCTGCTTGAAGAAAGAACCGCCGACCTGAGCCGGGTAAATGAAAACCTCACCAGGGAAATTTTGGAACGGCAAAAAGCGGAAACCCGGGCAGATGCGGCAAGCAAGGCAAAATCTCAGTTTCTCGCCTCCATGAGCCATGAGATCCGCACCCCGATGAACGCCATCCTCGGCATGGCAAACATGGCGGCAAAAATAGCGGAAACAGCAAAATTGCAACAGTACCTCGCCATTATCCAGGACTCCGGCAAGGCGTTGCTTGCTCTGATCAACGACATCCTCGATTTTTCAAAGATCGAGGCAGGCCGCCTTGATCTTGAGTGTACCGATTTTGATTTGCGGGAAACCATGGAAAGCCTTGCGGACCTGTTCGGCCGGCAGGCCGCCGACAAAGGCCTTGAATTGCTGATCCTTGTGGATGGCGATACCCCCTGCGCCCTAAGGGGAGATGCTCTGCGCCTGCGACAGATTCTGATCAATCTGATTGGCAACGCAATCAAGTTCACAAAAAAAGGCGAGATTGCTGTCACGGCGCGCTGTGGAAAACTGAATGCTGGCGAGGCAGTATTGCATTTTTCCGTACGGGACTCCGGCAGCGGGATAAACCATGACCAAATCAAGCAACTTTTCAGCGAATACACCCAGGCAGACAGCTCAACCGCCAGGCTCTACGGGGGCACCGGCCTTGGTCTTGCCATCAGCAGGCAGCTGGTCACCCTTATGGGCGGCGAAATCAACGCCGAAAGCGAACCGGGCAGAGGAAGCACTTTCCATTTCACCATCAAGGTTAAATTTCAATTCCAGGAATCCCAACACCCCATAATTCTTCCTGCCTCGGCTGCCGACGTTAGGGTTCTGGTGGCGACAGACCATCCGGCCCTGGAAGAAACCTTGCTGAAGATGCTCTCAGACTTCGGTTGCCGGGCAGAAACGCCCCCGCGGGCTGGGAAAGATGACTCACCAACATCCCTTGCCAAACTGCCCCTGGAATACGCACTCCTTGTCCTCGACAGTTCCTTTACTGGACTGGACCTGCCTCTTTTTCTGAAAGAACGTGATGCCAGCCAGCCTGATGCCCATATGACTCCGGTCATAATCCTCACTCAACTCGACCAGGAAGCTGCCCTTGAAGAGATCATTCGGGCCTGCCCCGGAGTAATTCTCCTGAGCAAGCCGCTCAAGCAGTCATACCTGTACGAAGCGATTGCCGAACGTCTGGGGGTAAGCGTCACCCGAGACTGCTCCCTTTTCCCTCCGGGGGATAACGATAAAGACCAGTTCAAGAGCTTGGCCGGCAAACAGGTACTGGTGGTCGAAGACAACCCGGTAAACCAGATGGTGACAAGTCAACTCTTGACAAGAGTCGGCATTCTGGTTGATATAGCGGGCAACGGCCAGGAGGCTCTTGCCGCACTGCATGACAAAACATATGATGCCGTGCTCATGGATGTTATAATGCCGGTGATGGACGGACTTACCGCGACCAGGGCCATCCGCCGAACTCTGCGTCTTGAGCTGCCCATTATCGCCCTTACCGCCAAGGCCACTGATGGAGACCGGGGGAAATGCCTTGCAGCCGGCATGGACGAGTATCTGACCAAACCCGTGGAAAGCCGGCACCTGTACCAGGCTCTGGAAAAATTGATGGTCCGGCAATAAGGTAGCAAAGTCAGCTGCCCCAATACGAAATCAGAAACGTAACGCCAAGACGCAGAGGCGCACAGGCAACATGCTGAAATAAAATGATTAAAACTTTGCGACTTTGCGCCTCTGCGTTAAAGCTGAGTTGAGCAGCTTGCCTGCTCGTACGAAACTTATGCCCTTTGGGCGAAAAGCTGAGTCGAGCAGCTTGCCTGCTCATACGAAACTTATACCCTTTGGGTGTAAAAAATAAGTTATTACGAGTTCATCAAAATTAATGACCATGCAACCATGATCTCCGCAACCATAACAACCTTAAACCTGCTCTTGGAGGCAAGTGCCCGCTCCTTTGGCCACTTGCCTGCGGTCGGCTTCGCTTTTCAGCCGCCCATTTCCTATGGAGAGTTCCGGCAGAAAGCTCTTCAGGTTGCAGCCCTGCTCAGGGAGTACGGCATCAGAAAAGGCGACCGGGTGGCGATTCTCGCCGACAACTCCCCCCAGTGGGGCATGAGTTACTTTGGCATCATCAGGTTAGGGGCGATTGCTGTCCCGATTCTCCCCGATTTCCCGGAGGCCGACGTCAAGCATATCCTGACCGAGGCCGGGGTAAAGATCCTTTTCACCACCCAGCGCCAGCTGGAAAAACTCTATGGGCTTACCGGCAACCGGTTAAAGGCCGTAATCACCCTGGATGACGCCGCCGACCAGAACAACCTTGTGGCCACCATCCCCTTCAGCCAATTTCTTACCGCCGCAGAGGATCTTCCGGAAAAGAAAAAATCCCCGACCGCTTGTCCGGTCGAACCGGGGGACACCGCATCGATCATCTATACCTCCGGCACTTCGGGCCACGCCAAGGCGGTGATGCTGAGTCATAAAAACTTTATCAGCAATGTCCGCGCCACTCTGGCCATCTTCTCCGATGATCCGGTGCAGGTATGGACCTTTCTTTCGATCCTGCCCATGTCCCACGCCTATGAGTTCACCTCCAGCTTCCTGGCGCCCCTGGCCACAGGCTCCCGCATCGTTTATGCAGGCAAGACCCCGACCCCGACAGTCCTTGAACGGATCTGCAAGGAGGAACAGCCCACCACCATGTGCATGGTGCCAATGGTCATGGAGAAGATCTACAAAAAGAAGGTCCTGCCGGTCATCAACGCCAATGTGCTAATGCGGGCGGCCATGAAGATGCCCATCCTCCGCCGAAAGATTCTGCAAAAAATCGGTAAAAAATTACAGCTGTTTTTCGGAGGCAAACTGAAATTTGTCGCCATCGGCGGGGCTCCCCTCAACATCGAGGTGGAACGATTCCTGGCCGAGGCCAAATTCCCCTACCTGGTCGGCTACGGCTTGACCGAAGCCTCGCCCATAGTCAGCGCAGGGCCCCACGGCGACCCAAGCATCGCCTTGGGCTCGGCAGGCAAGCCGGTGCAGGGGGTGGAGGTTAAAATCAGCAAAGCAAATCCGGAAACAGGGTTGGGCGAAATCATGGTCCGGGGAGACAATGTAATGCAGGGATACCGGGACAATCCCGAGGCAACCAAAGAAATCCTCGACCAGGAAGGATGGCTGGCCACCGGCGATCTGGGTTTTCTCGACCGGCAGGGGAATCTCTTTATCAAGGGACGCTCCAAAAACGTCATTGTCCTATCCCACGGAGAAAATATCTATCCCGAGACAATTGAAGAGAAGATCAACGCCTTCCAGCAGGTGATGGAATCGCTGGTGCGTGAATGCAACAACCGGCTGGAAGCCTTGATCTATCTGGATTACGAACTGATCGATGCGGAAACCAGAGGCAAGGAGCAATCCCGGCAACTGGAGCATATTGCCGAAATCATGACGGAAATCAAAAGACAGGTAAACCTGCAGCTGCCCCCGTATGCGCAGCTTGCCCAGGTAAGGGAACACCGGGAGCCATTCACCAAGACTGCGACGCATAAGATAAAACGCTATCTCTACACCAGCAGCATCCAGAACTGCTGAACACAAAAAATATGACTGAATCCACGGCGGCTTCCGCCCCCAATTATCCCCCGGACGTCCATTGCCTCAAGATGGGAGAGCGGGAAATCTTCTTGATCGGCACGGCCCATATCTCCCGGGAATCCGTGGAGCTGGTCCGCGTGGTAATTGCCGGCGAAAAGCCGGACTGCGTCTGCGTGGAGCTGGACGAGAAGCGCTACGAAGCTCTGGCCAGGCGCAAGACCTGGGAACTTCTCGATCTGCGGGAGATCATCCGCAAGAAGCAGCTCTCCACCCTGCTGATCAACATGGTTCTGGCCTCCTACCAGAAACGGCTCGGGGACCAGATGGGGGTAAAGCCGGGCACCGAGCTGCTGGAGGCGGTGCAGGAGGCGGAAAAATTCGGAATTCCCGTGGCCCTTTGCGACCGGGATGTGCGAGTCACCCTGCGCCGGGCTTGGAATTCCACCTCGTTCTGGCGCAAGAACTATCTGCTGGCCAGTATTCTCACCAGCATGTTCGAAGACACCGAGATTACCGAAGACAAGCTGCGGGAGCTGAAAGAGAGCGATGTTCTTTCCGAATTGCTCAGCGAGCTCGGCCAGGCCATGCCCGAGCTCAAGCGGGTGCTTATCGACGAGCGGGACACCTTTTTGGCGGAAAAAATCAAGGCCAGCGCAGGCAAGCGGCTGGTGGCCGTAGTGGGAGCCGGACATGTGGCCGGGATCAAGGAGGCGCTCGGCGAAGACCGCCGCGACCAGATGGAGGCCATCAACATAATTCCTCCCGTTTCCCCGGTCTGGAAGGTGGTCGGCTGGGCCATCCCCACCCTCATCGTCCTCGCCCTGGTGTTGATCGCCTTTACCAAGGGCGCGGCAGTGGCCGGCGACAACCTGCTCTTCTGGATTTTGGCCACCGGACTTCCCGCTGCTTTTGGGGCGGTGCTGGCGCTGGCCCATCCTCTCACCATCCTCGGCGCCTTTGTCGGCGCACCCGTCACCACCCTGTTGCCCGTACTCGGCGTGGGGCATCTTACCGCCTTTATTCAGGTCATGGCCCAGCCGCCGCTGGTGATTGAGTTTGAAACCGTCCTTCAGGACATGGGCACTGTGCGCGGCTGGTGGCGCAACCGTCTGTTGCGGCTTTTTCTCGCCTTTATGCTGCCGAGCATCGGCGCCGTGACCGGCATGTGGATCGGCGGCTCAAAAATTATCTCCAATCTCTTCTGAAAAACCTTAAACCCTTGGGCAGGCAATAAAACTTATGAACAAAAAACTGTATATTACCGGCAAACAGGGTCGTGAGCTGCGCGGCCTGGGACACCATCTATCCCCTCTGGTCATGATCGGCAAGGATGGCGCAACCGACAATCTCCTTGCCGCCCTGGAAGCAGTGCTTACCGCGCACGAACTGGTCAAGGTCAAGATTCAGGACGGCTGCCCCTTTGCCAGGGAGGAGGCCGCCGAGCTGCTGGCCCAGAAGAGCAAAAGCCGGATCGCCCAGATCATCGGCAAAACCTTCCTGCTCTTCCGCGAAAACAAGGAGCTGAAAGAGGACAAGAAGATCAAACTGCCGGCGGGCAAGTAGTTTTCGCTTGCCCCGGCCATGCGCGATTATCTCGACCTGCTGAAAACCGCCAACCAGGATGCCATCCGCGCCCGGAGGATGGAAACGGCTGCCCGGCTGGCCCAGCCCAAAAAAGGCTTTCTGCGTTTCCGTGAGCCCTATGAGGCCTTGCATCATCTGCACGCCCAATTCACCGATTTCAGCACGGAGGCGGTGACCATCGGCTTGGCCGAAGAGCTGGGCGAAGCGGACCGGTACCTGGTGCATGAGGCCATGCGGAGTTTCATGCCCTGGCGCAAGGGGCCTTTCAAGGTGTTCGGGGTCGAAATCGAGGCGGAATGGCAGAGCTGGCGCAAGTGGGACCGGCTGCTCCCGGCCCTGCCCGACCTCGCCGGCAAGGTGGTGGCCGATATCGGCTGCAACAACGGCTATCACATGTTCCGCATGCTGCCGCACAAGCCGCGCTGCGTTGTCGGCCTGGAGCCCTTTCTTCAGCATTATTACTGTTTCAAGACCCTGCGCCGGCTGGCAAAAGCCGACGAGCTGTTCATCGAGCTGATGGGGGTGGAGGATGTCCCCCTCTTCCCATCCTGTTTTGATGTGGTATTTCTGATGGGCATCATTTACCACCGCATCTCGCCGGTGGAGATGCTGCGGGAGATCCGAGCGGCCATGCGGCCGGGCGGGGTTTTAATTTTAGAATCCCAGGCCATTCCGGGCGAGGCCCCGGTGGCCCTTTTCCCGGAGGAGCGCTACGCCAAGGTGCCGGGCACCTATTTTGTGCCCACGGCCAATTGCTTGCGCAACTGGCTGCTGCGCACCGGCTTTGCCGAGGTGGAGATTTTTTGCAGCCACCCCATGAGCCGCGAGGAACAGCGAAAAACAGACTGGATGACCTTTGAATCCTACGAGGATTT
>Ga0172380_10000487_pt1 | contig 77730 bp, 112 predicted proteins | sample Leawe162metaG_FD_119747 | JGI IMG/M metagenome (GOLD analysis project Ga0172380, IMG submission 119747) | Leachate microbial communities from a municipal landfill in Southern Ontario, Canada - Leachate well 162 metaG | ecosystem: Engineered > Solid waste > Landfill > Unclassified | place... | reverse complement strand
CGATCCAATTCCGTTTCCAATTCCAGCATTATCCCCAACTTTTACTGCCAAACCATTGATAAAATGCGTGGCGACACCTGTGTAGTCAACTTTAAACTTCGATACACCATTCAATTGGCCGTCGAAGAGATTCGCAGTTGAACCACTGGGTAGGTTGACACCTACACCCGTTCCAGCCGTACTCCATCCCGTACTTGTGGCACCGCTTGGCTCAATCAGTAATTGCGGCTTGGTCGTTGTTGCACTGCCACCAGTGAAGATTGCACCGGATAGATGCACAGCCGGAGCAGAGGCAGCACCAGCAATGCTGAATGTATGTCGGTTAGCTGAACCAATATGGTTAGCTGCTAGCCATTCAAGAACTGTGCCACCTGTCCAACCAATGTCTTCGGTAGTTGCGATTGCATCGAGTGAGACTGTCATTTTACGATCCTGATGTTACTTGAACGCCGCCTGATGTTACGAGCACGCCGCCCGATGTAACGTAATTTGATGGGGTTGAAGACGTACCGCCACTCGACCCTGTGAGGATGACCACTGTTGCTGATACTGTATTCATTCGCCTGTTTCCCGGTTCTTCTTGTTATCAGCTAGCGGATTGTCGCGATTGCTCTTTTCCGTGAATCTATGCACACTATCGCTCAGACCCAACGCGGAGCGCATTTCGTCACGGAATATCTGTAGTTCCCTCACGCGAATCCCTCGCTCCTCACGAATTGTATCAGTGAAATCCTTGGCTATCCGCTCGGTCATCGCGTTGTAATGTTGAGCCAGGTTTTGAATCTGTAGTGACTCCGCCTCTTGCCGCTTTGGTCGAGCTACCGCTGTGTCATACCATAAATACCAGCCTAACACACCAGGAACGCCGACAGCGTTGATTATCTCAACCAGGGGAGTGAACATATCCATTTTCTAGCCGCTTTTAATCAAGATGTTAATCACTGAGAGGACGATAATGATTGCAATCGCGATAAATGCAGGGCACAGGAAGCCACTCACAATGCGCCTGCGTTTTATTGTGCGTCTTAGGCGCTGTCCGTACACATCCTCGAAGTCTGCGTTCATGGTTAGCCACCAAATAGCTTGACTAACTGCAGTATCAAGGGCATCAGCTTCTCGATAAAAGCCAATATCGCGTCCCAGTCCACCGCCGCCTGAACGCCGTCTGGCATTACAACTACCGCTCGCTCAGCGTGCAGCTTTTCCGAGACTGAATCAATAATCTTTTCGCGCCGGGAATCGTTGAACCAGCCACCACGCATGACACGGGCAATGCGTCGCTTCTCTCCACGCGAAAGCTTGTCGGACTTCTCAGCTTCTTGCAGGATGGACTTGGCTACTTCAGCGCGGAAGTCTGACACCGCCAGTGTCGCGTCGTCTGCAAAAGCAGAAAATGCCTTAATTTCACTCATCTACAATCCCCTTTACCTTCGAGTTGGAAATATCTGATTGCCATGTGTTGGCGCTAAGTCGTGCAAAATCAACGCTTCTTCGGTAGTCAGTCCGTTGACTTGCTCTCGCCTAAATCCATGCTTCGGCTCCACTAAATGCTGCTTAGCATAACTTGGCGCTACATCGGCATAGACTGGACCACGCCAGCCGCCAGGACGCTTTTGATTGATTAGTGCCCGCAGTTCAGCCGTGGTGTAATACGACGATACCGCTAGGCTCGGCTGGTCAGGAATTCGTGTAGCTCTGGATTGGCGCCATCCATCGCTTTGGGCAGTAACCTGACCCAATCTACCGAGGAAGCCTCGCAAGACGCCATGTGACATGAACCCGCTGTGCGTGTAGCATTTATCACCAATGCAGATTCGGAAGTACGGGGCTGATTTTGAACTGGTCAGCGGTGCTTCAATCACCGTCCAGCCCTGGGCTCGCAGTTCTCGGGCTTCTTTCGCCTTCCACGCCTCACAGGGCGGGCAGCCTGGGAGGGATTCAATCGTAATCACCGCATAAGGCTTAGATACTGCTGGCTTCGCTTTAGCCTGCGACTTGACCATATTGGCTGGTACAATCGTCTGGCGTGGCTGTGATGGCACCTGTGGGCGTGGTGGCTGGCTAGTCGGAACAGCCTCCAGTGCAGATACCCTGGACTCAATGGCGTCTAGCCGCTGGTCTTGCTCCACATCGATGGAACTAGCGCGGAAGATACGTTCTTGAGCAATAGCGGGTGCGGCACAGAGCACCGCAATTAGGGCTAATGTAAGTCGCATGGTTATTCTCCAGCCGGATTGGCGGTTGCGGGAAAGGTAAACATCCCGAGGTGCTTTAGTCTGATCTCCAGGTTCCGCTCATCTTCAGGGCGTATGCCACGCTTGTTCCACTTCCTGACCATGCGTTCCAGATGCGGAACTACTCCTGCCCCGCCTCCATACGGCCTTGACACTACGCTGCCCCAGCCTGTCTTGCTGCTCTCGTTGTCGACCACACTCAGGAGTGGCACGAGGTAGCTGTCGAAGGACTTGATTTCGTACCGCTCATCTGCATTGGCTGGCAAAGAGCACAGGGCAATCAGTGTGAGGATTATGAATCGCATTTCACGCCTTTGGCTTAGGGACGAGGATAAAATCTTCAACTTCACTCTCGCCGTGCATCAAGGTAAAACCGCCCTTAAACCAGAACTTCCCATCTGGTGGTGGGTCGGTCGGGTCCGCAGGTGTATGGGGTCTTGGTCGATAGAGGTCGTCCAGTGTAGGGGCTGCCTTGCCCGACAGCTTGTAGCCCAGCCCCTGTGCTTGTTTCAAATCAGTCGCGTTTGGATAGCCTCTCCGCGAAATACTGCGGTCATGGATGCTCGGATACATCAGCGCATCGCGGTCATTATTGTGCGGTAGACCTAACGCATGCCCAACCTCGTGACTTGCGACCGGACAGCCCAGCGATAGAGTCCATTGGCGAGAATTGTCGTAAGCCTGCTCGAGTCGTTCAGAGCAACTGTTGCGAGCCAGGAACGACCATGCCAGTGTTCCGCCGCCTAGCGACTTGAGACCGGCGTAGATGTGAGCTTCCTGGTAGCTGCTGATGACGATTTCCACGTCTTCTAGCGCGTAGGACCAGTTATTGGTCATTGCTATGAACACCTTGTCGGTGTCAGCTTCGCTCATACCTGGTAACTGGCGGAAGTTGCGCCCAAACTTCAGCTTTCCACGGCAGGCGGTCGGCCAGTTGGCTTCCATCTGCGCCGGCAGAATGCCCTCGGGGTACGGATAGTCTGGAAATCCGCACCGAGGCTCCTCAATCAAAGCCAGTGCAGCTGGGTCTTCTGGGTCCGCTCCCTTGATGCCAGTCATGAAGTCCACGTAAGACTGGATTGCTAGCCGCACTTGGCTGTGATGCAGCCTGAGCGTTGGCAGTTCAGCTTCCGATACGCCGGTCAGATGATTCGGATTATGGAAGTGCCCTAGCTTGTAGAGCCGTTCGATGATTTGCGCTGGTGTCATTTGGTCGCTCCATCAATCGCAGTGTTCGTCCGCCGTGCAATCTCGATGATTTGGTCCATACTTATTGCTGTAGCACCGTCCGCAGCTAATTCAACGCCCTGTTGCACTGACAGCAACATCTGCTCAATCTGCTCTGGGGTGTTCAGCTTTCCACGCTGCTGAGCCAACGTTGCCACTGCCGTTACTCCGTCCCGAAACGGTGTCCAGGATTTGCCATTCATCAATGCCAGAGCTGAATCAGTAGCCTGCTTGAGCGCCGGCCAGACGGTCGCACTGGTCAGTGTTCCATCAGCAACCGCCCCTCGCACATGGGCATAGACCGCCGCAATTGCTTGAGCTGATGCGGGATCCGCCACAGCCACAGCCCAGCCCTTGGACTTGGAAACGATTTCCTTGTCCACAGATGGTTCGTCAGGTCGGTCTGTTGGTGGGGTCTTGCCATCGGTCAAATTGATTACGGTGGCGAATTTTACGTAGACAGGCGTTCCGTCTTCGCCAACCATAGTTAGATAGTAACCGCTGCTGGTAATCGTCAGCGGTCGAGTTTCGTCAGCTAAGAGAAGTGTCGATACGAGAGCAACGACACAGGCGAGGACGGGACCAATGACTGACCGCTGCATTACCACACCTGCCTTCTTAGATTCTCAGGAAAAATCACCTTGTTCGCCCGCTCAGGGTCTGTTTCCGTCCATGTCTCACGAAACAGCTTCGATGAAACTCGCACCTCACCAGTGTATCCCACACAATACACAACCCTGCCCACTCGCTTCCAGTCCGAAACAATAGCCCACTGTTGTGCGTGCCACCGCCTGTACTGGCTATCCCAGTCCCACGCTATGACTTGAACAAAACCAGAACCATCCGCTGGTTGGTAGTGATTTATTTCGACGAGATCGCAGCGCGGTGGAGAATCACCACCAGTAAGAATAGCATATACGGAGAGCATAAGCAAAGTTGCCATAGCCCAGCCTATAAATTAAGACAGAACGGCTACCGCACTCTACGCTAGCAGGTCTGATATTGCGTGACAATACCCACCACTGGGGCTATTTTAGTCCGCGAGAAGTATATTTGTCCCGCCAGACGCGCATCGGGGGAATGATCGCGACGGCGGGACGTGACTCAGCTAACCGCCGAGCCATTGTATTGATTATTGCTTTGGCAAGTCTGGGTTGCGGATACGGCAGAACTTCCAGGCTGCAAACACGCTATCATTAGTTTCTGTCACAAATGAATAGCTGCGGTTGTCTCTTACGCGAATCAGTGTTCGCCGTTGCCACACATCGCATTCATAGTCCCGTACCTCACACTCCACCCGCTGCTTGGCATGTTCATCGGTGGGTGTAATCCATTCGGGGAGGACTTCTTCGACAATGGGGCGAATGAAACCAGAAGGCTCATGGATGACGAATATCTTATCGCCGACACCAATAAACGGCTGGTTTTCCTCCGGCACGCCAACGCCCACAAATCGCCATGTCTTACCGTCAAACTCAAACGTGTCACCTGTCTTTAGCATTTGCAATTCCCTTTCAGTGTGATAGTAAATGCAGCGGATTTCCCGCGCCGCTGCGCCGCGTACCCAAGGAGGTTTCTCGCCGCGGTTATTTAACGCCACTCACGGCTAGGCGTAGACTCAGACTAGCGATTCGGTAGTCTCTGTTCCACCTTTTGTTTCCATAGCTCATTCACATGCGACCAACAGTCCTCGAGCGAGCCGCCTAACACTACAACCGGCTTGCTTCGTTCTGCGATATATTCACTCAAGCCCTCGGCAGCGCACCATGACTCATTCCATGAACATCCATGCTCAATCTCTTCAGCGGCTATTGATAAAATCAACCTTCTGCAATCCTCGCACTCGTAAGCTCGAAAAAACGAACCATCGAACTTCCCGCTGCTAGCGTTAGCGGTTTCTCCGACCGCGATTTGCCTATGGCACCCGCAGCACCTATGAGGCTTGCGGCAGGTCACAACCTTTGACTCGCACATTTCCGCATAGTCGTCGTAAGAAAAGCACATCGTTACACTCTCCTAGTCTTACAGAACTCCAAATAGTCTCTCCATGCTACTCTGTACAGAGGCTTGCTTGCTCCCACCGTCCTGGCGTCGATAGCAGCCAGATACCCAGAGTCTATCCAATTCTGGACGCTCCTCCTGTCTACCTGAAGTCGTTCCGCTATGTCGCTCTTGCTCAAATACTCATTTGGCAGCCAGTCCAGAACATCTTCAATCTCAATGCGTCTTGGCGCGTTGGGTGACGTGATATCTAAAAAACGCACCAAGTTAAAGTCTAACGGACGTGAATCAGCAAGTACCGCCAACTGACGGGCTTCCGTCCACTCCGCTGGCTGGCTGAGCTTTTCGGAGTGACAGCTTCGACATACTACGAGCAAAGCACAGCGCTCACCAAGGCACCGTTCGCGGAGATGCCCCCGCGCTATTTCATGCACATCCAGTGTTCCGCGAGAACAACCACAGATTTCACAGCAGCCGACTTCTTCGCGCAAGGCATCCCGAATGGGCTTAACCTTTTTCATCAGCTCTTGCCGCTTTTTGCTTACTGGTCTCATTTGGTCCTTCGTCTTCCGATAAATTTATGGCACACCCTGCAAGTTGTTCTTAGCCAGCCATACTCAGCGTCCTCTTGCTCCAGCCACAGTGAACGGTCTACTCCGCATGGGCAGCCTAGAAAGGGATTCCCGAACTGTCGTCCTCCGCTGCTGGAGCTTGCTGGCGCGATGAGCCTCCTGAATGCTGCTCAGCCGAATTCTCTTCTTTGTTTTCTTGCAGGTTGAAGTAGCAGGTATCTGGCTTAATCACAGTGCCGTTGGTTAGCACGATTTTCTCGATAGCTTTGTCAAGCTGTCCGCTAATCCCCTTGTCTCCAATCCAAAATGCAGCGATGTCCTGGAACTTTCCAGATGTCTTTGATTTCGCAACAACTCGATAGTTCGGTCTACCAGCCATTCGGTTTCTCTCCTAAAAAAGTTAGTTATCCGCCCAAAGGTAAGGGCCAACCCTCAAATCTGAATTCATGAAGCGGCTTGCATCGCTCCTGTTTTACCTGCCGTTCTTCGGCAATCCCTGTGCATACGAGCAGTTGCAAGTCTCGAGCTATCGTTCGCCGACACGCCTCCCCGACTCTGGACAAGTACGCTCGATGAACATCGTCAATCTTCAGCCATGACCGCTCAGCATCCAGTATCTGAGCGACCAGTAATACTCTTCTCATTTGCGCGTTAGTCCGCTCGGCGACACCTGTTTCACAGAACTTGCGATAAGTACGTTTGTTCATTGTCTGCTCTGATTGGTTTTATCTTGGTGGCACGTCTCGCAACGTATAGCCAATCCATCGATTTCGCAGAACAATCGCTCTGCGAATATTCTAAACTCGTCCCAGCTAGTACATGCCCCACACGGGAGCTTGTGGTCGACCTCTACCTCCTTCGCAGGAAACCAGCCTTTGCACTCGCTGCATTGGTGCTCCCACTTCAATCGCTTGTTTTCACTCTGTGACTTTCGGCGGACAGCTAATAGCGCGTTTTTGCGTGGCGGCCACTTCCTTGATGCCAGCCGTAGGTTTGACCTTAGAAAGCCCCAAAAGGCAGCTTCGGTCCACTCCCCGCCAGCTCGAGTCCGCGGCACTCGTTCCGTCTTCGCTTTACGCCCCACTTCAGCATCCCCTCAGTTCATCGCGTTTCCGGTCATAGTAATCCTCCAGCGCCGCTTCCTCGTAATCCCCGATACGCTCCAGAAGCTTTTCCTCTAAACGTTCTCGGTGCTTCTCGGCTAAGATAAAAGCGACATCTTTCAGGGTGTGCTGCAAATCGGGACTAAGCTCGATATCGCCGTCCTCGTTGCGGAATGCGATAATCGTCACATCGGCAAACTCCACTTCCGGTGGCTCGGGTGGCTCCCAGTAGCTGCCTGGACTTCCAGGGCTTACGTGACACTCGAACTCCACTTCTAGCGACTTATTCTCGCCATTGCCGATTTCTTCGAATGTCCAAGGCAGGGTATGTTTCCGCATTACAAAGCTCCCAGTAACCTGAATTTCATTACCACGCCTGTACTTCACAGACTGCCTGTCTAATCCGCCTTGGTCCAATGTCGATAATTCTCGCCCGCACTTCTTTATAGGTTCCTTCGAACGACATTATGCTACGCAGTGCCTTGAGCCCTTGCTCAGCATCTCGCCTGCGGGCAAACCGAATAGCAAACACCGCTCGCCTATCGCCAAAGTGGACCCTTATTCTGTACCCTGGGCTTCCGTCGTCCTCAAATCCACTGAGCGGATTGCCTTTCTTTGCAGTGCCGTAGCAGATGTCCACGCGATTCGCCATTTCACAAAGCTCCCAGTAATTCGACCCAACACTGACCGCCAGTCAACACTTCCCGCATGTCCTTCGTTCCAGGAGGCACCAGTACGCCCACCGTCTTGCCGCCCAGTTCCGCAGTAACCTTTTTCATTCCGAACCACCCTGGATAACAAAAAGCGCATCCACGGCAATTCACCGTACAACTGGACACCGTACCTCGACGGCTTGGGTTCTCGTCTCGCTCCCCAACCACAATCACTAGCTTTTCAGGACAGCATTGAAGAATCATCTTCTTAATCCATGCGCCACCATGCGTGTTGCTGGCGCGTCCTATGGCGTTCAGGTTATGCGATTCACAGGCTGCCACGTCAGAACCACCCTCGACAATGAACACTGGACCGGGATGACAATACCACGTCGGCACGTAGAACACCCCCGTCGAGCCACCCTGATTGGTGCGTTTAGTACCATCGGCGTACCTCCGCACATACCCAATGCAACGCCCGTCACTGTCCCGAGACGGCCAGCTCGAAAATTCCCTACCATCCCACGAATCCCAGCCCACACCGACTCTCAGAGCGTCCAGGGCTTCCACGGACACCTTTAGCTGCTCAGCCACCGCACAACGCTTGTCGTGGGCTTTGTCGTGCTCGTACAGCGCCCGACACTCCTCTGTCCAATCTGGTTTCTTCTCGACCTTCTTGGGCGGTGGGTGCGGTGGTAGTGGATCCGACAGCTTATGTAACCAGCCGAGTCCACCATTCTTGTCTGTTGTTGTTTTCTCCGATTCAACGCGCATGCACCTGACCGCTGTGCCGTCAGTCGTCCTAGTGCAGTAGTCGGGTCTGTCGCATATCGGACATGGTTCGGCGCGACTTACACGTATCCATGTGCTTTTGGTCATTCCATCGCTCATGTTAGCTGCTCTCGAGGAACGTCCTTAACGGGTAGGAACCAGTCAATGTCCTTTTTCGGCATCATGGGCAGGTCACGCGGAGGATACTGCCAGTTGTGGTCGCGTGCAAAGCTAACCTCAGCCTGCGCAAAGGTCATCGTCTGGACCGTTTCCTTCTTGCTGTTGCGAATTCCCTTGATGCGCCCTATCCAGTCCTGCTCTACCTGTTTTGTGCGACTCGCCCGCCGTCGTTTCCTGAACGTGTCGTTTTTCATTTCCCGCAGCGAGCCATCCGTTTGCATCACTGGGCGGGTTGTCTTGCATCCCGCGTAGCCGCAGCTAGGGCAAGTCTTCCCATGCGACCGCATCATGTTGCACTTTGGACAATGGATAGGTTCTGGGTCTTGCTGCTCACGAATACGTGCCAGTCTCAGGTTTGCCACGATTCGGTCTGTCAGTTCTAGCCCCCATTCGCGGTTAGCATTGAGCGAACCGTGCCGCCAGAAGTTTCCACCATGATCCTGCACACAAACGTGGTCCATCGAGGGATGCGAGCGCAGCAGCCTGCCACCAGCTTGTAGGTAACTGGTCAAAGACCCGAACACCGTGGCAAAGATTCCATGATAAATCCACGGCCAGTCGATACCCTCCCGTAACACAAATCGATTGCAGACGACCTTGATTGAGCCAGATTCCGAACGTGCGGCAATCTCGTCTCGCACTTCGTTGGACGATTCAACAAGCATTCCATCAATCCAGCAGTTCTCGCCGTCGATGTGTGCTGCTGGGATACCCGCCTCGGATAACTGCTCTGCGAACCAGATAGACTCCGCGACCCCTGGGGCGAACAGTAATGAAGGCCTCCTTTCCGGGTTGAGTGCGTTGTAATTCTCGACTACGCGCCCGAAAACTCGCTGGGCAAATATCGCGCGTTTCCGTAAGCCAATGCCGCACTCCCCCTCACCTATCACAATTTTTCCGACCAGCTTTGTATCTGGTTCATCTGGACCATAGGTGTACGCTGGCACGTGCGCGCCACATTCCCGTAGCTCGGAGTTAGTCGCCGCCACAATCAAATGCTCATAAACGTGCCCAATGCCTAGCGGTGTTGCTGTCCAGCCGATATCAACGCAGTCCCCGTGCTTTTCTCGCAGTTGTAGCGAAGTGTCCGCCACATTGTTGTGGACTTCATCCCAGAACACTTCGGCGGCGCGGTGAACATCTCTCCGCTCTTGCCCAAGCACCTGCGATGCCTCGGTCTGCACCATCGCCAGCTGGATGTCATCTAGCAGCCGTGGCTTGTGTCCCGATGCCCTTATTCCGTGGTTAAATCCGTCGCGGGTGAGCGTTCTACTGAGCTGTTCCATCAGCATGGTGCGGTTTGTGTAGAGGCACGTTGGGCGACCGCTGTGCTCCATTCGGTCGAGCATCATGATAGTCTTGCCGCAACCTGTTGGTCCAGCTACGGCTATCCGTCGATGTCCAGCCTCAATCGCCTCGCTAATCGCTGCGCGTGTTTTCAGTTGGTGCGGCCAGAGGTCCATCATTTCCGCTTCTCTTTCACGTACTGGAGTACTTCATCCAGGTGACCCGCTGCCGTTTCGTATTGCCCGTCCTGTCCTCCGGTCATCTTTGCCAGCTTCAGTAGGTCACGCGCCAGCGGTCCAATATGCTGCTTGGTTACTTGGTCGCAAAACTGAGCGGACGACTGCACAGGCTTTCCCCTCGATGGCTTTGGCGCTGGTTTTTCTTCAGCTTCAGTGGTTTCGCCGCCATCCTCTGCCTCGACATCCTCCCATACCAGCTCGGCAACTACCTGCTTATAATCCTTGGCTGTTGGCTTCCGGTTCTCCTTGGCAGCCGTCTCAACTACCTTCTTGACCACTTCTGCCCGCTTCTCGGGGGGGGCTTTGGCTACTTCTCGCAATTGTCCTTCGTTCTGAGGTCGGTCAATGTCCACAATTGTGGACAAATTGGCGTCAACCTCGGCAGCCTCGATTAGCTGATATGCTCTGGATTTACCGTACCCCCATCGCTCGCTGGCATAGTTCTCGAAGGTCTTGTACGCCCCCTCATACAGCTTTTCGTCGCGAATGGCTTTCATCGACAGCCCGACTTCGATGGTTGTCCTCATGCCGCGCTCAATCACCGCTTCATGCCTGGCTAGCTCGGATTTTATCAATCTGTCGTTAACACTCATGTTTTCTATGCTCCTGTTGATTGTGACTTGATTACCTTGAACGCAATGCGCCAGACCCAAGGGTTTTCCATCCAGGAATCTGCGCCATTGATTGCATTCCACAGGTCCATGAAAGCTCCCTTGGCGCACGTCCTACATTCATTTGGCTTACCCGTACCAAACACCACGCCCTCTGCGATTGCATCTTCCTCGCTAATCTCATTCAATCGTTCAACGCGCACTCCGGTAATCTCAAGCGTGATGCGACTAGCCCAGCGCGGCATGTGGATACTTGGCGTCCATCGGTATCCCTCGCTGGCATCGGCACCGCCAACTAAATCCGAGTACCACATGCAATAGTCGCCGGGATACTTTTCGTAGTTGAACGATGGTCCTGCCCCAAAGTTCTTGCCGTCAAATTCTGGCTGGATAAACGCGGAATCCGCCTTGTATGCAAAGCCGGGTCCGCATTCGGAATTGACTCGCGCCCACGTCTCTCTCACCCAGAGTCTGTCGCCAACTGTTCCGTATGGGCACCACGGGACTCGCCCGCCCTCGAATTCGCCGTTCCACAGCGGTCCATCAGTTGTGTAGATGAAATCGCCGTCTCTTTCCAGCCCAAGCCTTTTGAAATGCTTGTCAGTAACAATCCGTCGCGTCTGCGTCTTACGCCCTTCAAGTATCGCTCTAACCATCGGACCAGAAAACAGTATTGGTCTGGTAGTAATTGATTGTTGTGCTTCGCTAGTCATGTCTATGCCGTTTCTACTCGGAACCCAAGTTCTTCAAGGTCAGATGTCCAGACGTATTCACGGTCTACCGGCCACTCTGCAAACTCGACCATTTCATCGTCGTACTCGTCGCACCAATAAAACAACACGCCGTCGCCATCGAACACAGCTACAGGCTCTAGTCCTTCCTTGGGCGCAACCAGCGGCTTCAATAGAGAGCACTTCGGTGTAGTCGCTTTCTTCCGTAGTTGCTCCAGTTCTCGGACTTCACGCTTGAACGGTTCCATCTCCGCGTGTAGTTCGCCAATCCTCGCGTCTATCGCAGCGCACGCCTTTAGGCTGCACTCACCCGGCATTCTGGAACGCTTCACCATCGCTTCAAGTCTTGCCATGCTCATAGTTCTCACTCGCTATCACGTTTCTTGGGACCGCACTTACCCCACACAATTCCAAAGGAAATAATGGCTGCAACGCACGAAATAACGATACTAAGTGCGCCAAACCCAATACCAATCGCATAAAGGAACGGAGGTAGTGTAGTAGGCCCGAACTCTGTCATGGCGAATTCCAGTCCAATCACCCGACCAACAAACTTCCAAGCGTCTAGGAATCCAAGCACTAAAGCTGAGTTGGTCGCTACGATTACGCTAACAAGCGCCACGGGAATCATCGCTAACAGTATTCGTGCAATTGTCATATCAAACCTATCGCTAGTGAGAGCAAAGAATTAAAACCATCCATGCTTCGCCTTCCGTTGCGGGCTACTGCAACCTTGCAATGGGCGTCCTGTTGTTACTCCTGTTGCTCATCCTCTGAATCTTCGTCTTCCTCGTCTTCTTCGCTTTGCGCGGCACCCTTTAATCGCCCATCTTGAACAACTACGGCACAGCGCTCCTCGTCCTCATTTGAGCGACAAACCACCTCACAGACCATTTGGAAGTCCCGTTCTTTCAAGACAGCATCTAGCGCGTTGAGCGTATCCAGGTCCAGGTCGCTGCCATGTTCACAGACCAACAGCCGTAGCTCTGGATTCAGTCGCATCCCTACCGCTACAGACGCCATTATGCGCTGACTGGTGCTCGCCTGCTCGAACGGTAGTCCATTCCATACCAAGCCGTCCTCTTGGAGTTCCATGCCAGGGATTGGCCAGTCGGCATTTACCACTTCCTCGGCACGTTCCTCGGCTATTTCCTTCAGCCTATCAGTTAGCTCCTGCCACTTCCCTCGGGAATCCTTCACTTCCTTGGCTAGCTTGTCGTAGGCTTGATTCTCGCGTACTTTGCGGTTGGTAGCGTCGGCGCTGGCAATCTTCTCCTTGACTGCTGTGATGTCCGGTGTGCGGTCCCGTAGCTTCTCTAGTTGCTTGCGAGCTTCCTTTTCGCCCTTTTCAGCAGAGGCAATCAGTTCCCTGGTTTCCTCCAATTGCTTTTGCAGACCGGCAATCTTATCAACCAGGAAGTCCGCCTCAGCCGTCAGCTTTACCTGGCTCTCTTTCAGGTCGTCAGCCAACCTGTCCACCGCGTCTCTCGCCTTGTTCTCTTCCTGGAGCTTATCCACCTCAGCCATCAGGTCCGCAACCTTAACCTCCTCTTGAGGTGCGTCCTTGTGCTTCTCCATGCCTTCCAGCTGAGCCGCTAGCTTCTTGCCGTATCTGGCGCAAATAGTCCGCTCCTCAAAGACTTCCTTGTGCTCTTTGTCATACTTCGACAGGTCCAGTCCAAGCATCTGCTGTACGCAGCTAGCCTTCTCCTTGGGCTTCATGCGCTCGAACTCCAAGGGGTCGAACGCTTTTAGCTGGAATAGCCTCTGGAGCGTCTTGCGTGGCTCTGGGGCTTCAGCGCCCGTTGAATCCAGCAGTCGGAACTCCTCGACGACCACACCGCTGGCTTTACGGCGCAATGACAGTTCGGCGGTCAGCCCTGTGTCCTCGGCTAACTCAGCGGAACCAGTCAGTTCAATCGTAACCTTACCTTTCTTCTGTCCGTCGCGCAGTGCGATGGCTGGATAGTCCTTGGTTCCCATGCCAGACTTCCCGCAGAGCGTCATGACGAGCGCCGTCAGTGCCGACGTTTTTCCTTGCCCATTCTTCCCGCCGACCAGGAACAGGTGGCGTCCCTCCATGTCGAATCGGATGTCTTTTACGCCAAGTACGTTGTGTGCTTCGTAGCTAATGATTTTCATTTCTCTTGCTTTCCTATCTGATAGTTCTAAATGAATAAGTAATCGCTATTGCTTTTCGCCTGCGTGGTCTTCTATGCGCTCCGCAAACGGCTTGTCGAATACCTGCACTCGGATGCACGTATCTCGCTCATGCGCCGGAGAGACGAACCCTCCGACATGCCACATCTCACCGCGAGTTCTCATTTCAACCTCTGTCTTTAATCCAGCGTCCTCAAATATCAATCGCTGAATGTCTCGCCAGTTGTATTCGCGGAATTTTCCTGCCATCATGGTTCACTCCGATGTCTTTAGTTCTCGTTTACGTTCCGCAACCAACTCCATCAACTCCTGAGCCGCTTCCACATTATCAAGAGTGTTATCCGCAATGATTTCCTCCAGTCGCTCCTTGCACTTGGTTAGCGCAGCCATATCCTTCGCTGTCCGAATCGCAGTGGCTATAGTGTTCATGAATGCGTCCTGCTCGCCAAACTTCGTCTGTAAATCCTTGACGTAAGTTGTGTCGTCAAACTTGCCCAGGAACACGTCAGCGGAGAACCCGAGCCAACTGAGCGCCTTAGAGCGGGTATTCGTTACCAGCTTCTTCAGCGTCTCATCATCCGCCTTGAAGCGGTCATCGTTCAGTATCTCGAACGACACTTCTTCGCCGTCGAGTGGATAGAAGAATTCCGCCTTGATGATGATAGCGCTGGACTGGTATTGCCCCTGTGCATCCTTTTCTTGGGTTTCCACAATCTTCCAGTCCAGGTTGCGCATGCCCCATCTCGCGCCATACGGTCCCCACAAGGCTGTAGCCACTCGCATTTGCCACTGCGGGTCGACCGTGGTGTAATGCCGCTTGCCAAAGCTGACATTCTTTGTCATGTCTGGTGGCGTTTTCTCCACAGACCTCCAGAGCTTCAGGTTCTCTTTGCCTTCAGCACTAGTTTCTGCTGCTAGCTCGGTATCTTTACTCATAATGATTCATTGTCCCTTCCATTTCGCCTTCAGCGATTAATTGCGATTTTGGTTTGCTTGGTTGTAAGCCTTGAATAACACCGAGTTCGATGAAAAACGCTACGGCTGCGTCTCTTTATACAGGAGCAATCCTCTTTAGTGCGTTCGTCCCCGCTTCCCATGCAGTCCATTGCTCCTCGCTGTCAACCAGGATTAAATTGAGATTTCCGAAGCGAATCGGGTAGCCTTCCTTTGCGAGAAGCGTTTTTGCATCGCCTCCAACCCAAACAACTAAGTCAATGTCGCTCTCGTCCGTTGGAGTGCCGTAAGCATGCGAGCCGGTTATGAATGCTTCGTGATTACTCATTTACCACCCTCCACTGACAGTCTTACTCGCTGCTCGATGTTCTTCACTCGAATCTCCACCTGCTCTAGCGCTCTTGGAATCCGTTCCTCAATCTCATCGATAACATCCTCGTCCCGCTCGTACCGCACCACATGAAACCGCAGTGACTCTGGTACGAAGGGATGGAACGAAACAAAGTCACACCACTTGCGCCCCGTAATCCACAGATTGCCCTGCATCTGCCAGATGTAATCACGGTCGCTCGTTCCGTCGCTCTCGATGTTCGCCAAATGGTTGTGGACGTTGTACGGGCACTTGATTTCCAATAACCCGTCGTCGCCAATCAAACAGTCTGGTGAACCACCGCAGAATGGAATCGTCGGATGGTCCACGAAGCCCACTTGCTTGAGTTCCTGTCTGGCGCTGAGATGCCACTGGTACAACTGCCGTGCTGTAGGCTCGTGCTGATTGCCGTGGTCCAGATACTTCGAAGAGATTTCGTCCTGTGGCTTCCCAGTAATCCGTTCAGCCAATACCTGCGTCATGTAGGTAATCGCTGTCTGGGTAAAGCCTCCACCAGACCGCCCTTGTCCAGCTAGCTTCCCGAAGCAGCTAGCTGTAATCTTGCCACAGCGCACGGCATACCACTCTGGCGTTCCCTGGATTAGCTCTGCTGGGATAGCAGTAGAATTCCTGTCGTCGGCACTCGACATGGTAGCTCCTAACTAGATATGGGTAATGTTCGCTAACCGGGAGCCATCATAACAACGTGCAAATTGGGAATCAATAGGCATTGACCCAAAAAAGCAAAATTCCTTATTTATGCAAAAAAGCCTCCCAACGAATTACCCGGTCGCTGGGAGGCTAACTTAGCGTTCGTGCCAGAACGCCACGTCTATACTAACCGTTTTGACTGGCTAGGCAATAGAGTCTAGGACTTGCCGGCGAACGTCTTAGCTAGACCCTCTGCCCCCAGCAATGCTAGGAACATGGTCAGGATGGTCTTAATCTCGGTGTCGTCAAAATGCGAGGCGTTCATCCACAGGACGAATATCAACGTCCCGAGAATCAGGGACATGCGGATTAGCGGCCAGATTGGGTGGTCAGAGTCTTTCATGGTTAGTTCTCGGTTTTGTAAAGTGCCTCCAGTTTCCGAAACCTTTTCTGCAAAGCGTCTACCATTATGCCTTTTTCACTTATCGGCCACTCTCGAAACTTCCAGTAATCCTTCAGTGCCTGCTTGCACTCCTCAAGCGTAATTCCCAGCAAATCCAGTTCGCCCTTAATATCAGCTGGCTCGCTATTTGCAAGCCTCTGGCCAACGTATGACCGTATCGCCTCTGGCGTCCGTTGTCCGTGCCATGCGGAGAAACGTTGCATAAATTCCTCCGGCTTCGCGTCCATCATCTGTCGCACTGTCTCGGGCGTCATCTCGTAGGATGAATAGTCACCCGTCATCAACTGTTCCGCAACATCGTCCGGCAGTTCCGCAGTCAACATCGTCCGAATAGACTCCTCTGGTACACCCAGTCGTCTCGCTGCCCCAGCGATCTGCTGCATTTCCGAAAACGCCGCAAGCCGCAGCCTCTCCATGCGGGCCAAGTCAGTTGCGACCATTGCGCCGGTGGCTGTTCCGCGCGAGGTGACAGTCTTGCGGGCAATACCTTGAATCTGAGTCAGCGTCTTACCGAAGTCCCTGGCACGGAATCCAAGAGAATGCTCGACATCGACTTTCTGTAGTCGCTGCCCAGTCGCGACGGCTAAAACTTCATCCCGCACGCTCTTGGATGGGTCAGTTCCTCCTATGGCTGTTACGATTCGACGCACCGATGAAACGGTCCCTGGTTCCAGAGCACTGGTCCACAGATGCGCAACAATATCCTTAGCCTGCTCCCCAATCTCATCCCTTGTGTTGTAAATCTTGTCGCCAGCATTACTGCGTAGGTCCATTAGAGCCTTTGCTAATATCTCTTCCGACGCAAATGGACTAAGGAATTCCGCAGTAGCTTTCCCTAGCCTGTCCTTCCAGTCGCCACCTCGCATGAACGCAACCACGGAGTCAGTGAGGTATGCGTGCGGGTCGGAGTAGCCCAAGTCTACAAAATGGAACGTGGCGTCCTGCGGCTTGTTAAGGTAGACGAATCGGCTATTCTCCTGCCACGGAGGAACAAACCACCTCAAGTCCTCGTCCTCGTCATCATCAATACCGTACATCGCCATCATGGCGCGGGATAACACAGACAGTATTCCAATGGACATCACTGTACCAGCCAGTCTTTGCGCTCCAATAGCCCGTGTTTCCGGCGATTGCATCTCCTCAACGCCCAGCGCGACAGTGTGGAACGTCGTTCGAACCACCTCAGACGGGAAGCTGACAAACGTACCAACTAACGGGAACCGACGAAGCGCTTTAATCGCTTCAGGGATCTTGCTGTATGTCGGATAGGTGTTTCGGACAATATTGGCTGCGTGCTCCTCAACCTTCTGCTCCGACCATCCTGGATACGCCTTGGCGTAGCGAGCCTTCTCGTTCTCCCATGCGTAGATTTTCCAAACGCCATCCTCGGCTTGGTATAGGGAGTTTAGGAACCTGAATCCAGCCCTCCCCATGCCGACCAACCTCTTTGCGTGGCGCGCTTCGCGGTTATACAGGAACTCGTCGATATCTGCCTGCGAAGCGTCCCGCAGCGCATCCTTTAGCTCGCCAGCTCGAACGTCTTCTCCAACAATCCCCAGTTCTGCGAGTCGGTTGTAGTATTCACGGAACTTTGCATCAGAAAGCTGGAATGTTCCTGTCGCTGTGCCCCACACCGCCCTTCCAGCCTTACTAAGCCGCCAGTGCCCGTTGGCTACTGCGAACCCTACGTTAGAGACAGTATTACGAACGTGCGTCATTACCGACCCTACGGTCTTTCCGTATTTGACTGCGTAATTCACCGACATCATCACCCGCAGCCACTCCGGCATGGCACCAGGAGAATCGAAACGCTCGAATGCTTTCTTTATTTCTGGCGTAGTGAGCAGTCCGTTTAGAGGTTCCATGACAGAACTGCTCTCGGCTGCGATAGGCGTGATGATTTCGCCATACTCGTTGATGATTGGTCCTTCCTCGTCCGTGCGAAGCCATTTGCCTAGCCCAGCGTCTCGTACCTCATTTAAGAACTGTTGATTGGCAAGCAAGTGCGCCATCTTGAACACGCTGCGAGCGTAATTCACACCAGCATCCTTGTACTCCCCCCACAAGTCCCGAAGCCACTCCGGAATGTCTTTTCGTGCTATGAACGTGCTCAAGTCCTTGCTTCCCAGCTTCGAACCCTTCAGAAGTGCCACGGGGGTATCTGCTGCACCGCGGAACAGTAGCGATTCTAGGATTCCTGCTACCTCAGCGTCAGACTTGGATGGGTCGAGCGCCCGAATAGCGGCTACTGCACGATTGCGAACAGCACTAGGAACTTGGTCGCGCCACTTGGGGTTGTCGAATACGCGATATGACCGGGTGGCATAGACGCCCATGCTTTCCGTGATGATTCCCACTAAGTCGCCTTGCGCCACGCCTTCCAGAATCAAGTGGCTTGATAGGGAATCAATGTGGTCTCGCATCGCTTTGAGTGGTGCGCGTACTGCTACCGGCACAGTGGTCATAGCCTTCTCTCCGCGAAGCACGGCGTTCATTCTCTCGATATCTGCCTGAGTCAATTCCCTGCCGTTCAAGGCTTTCTTGATGCCACGCCGGAGGTCAGTTGCGCGATTCCGAAGACGGTTCATTTCCTTGGCAGCCCGCCCTTCCTTCCGTACCTTTGCATCATACACGTCAGCTGGAAGTTCTCCCTGAGAGGTAAAGAACCGCTGGAAGAAATGCCGCACAGAACGCCCCATTCCTCGGTGTGGACCAGCCAGCGGAACGCCTGACGTGATTCCCAGCGTCGACCCAACGTCCTTCCCGAACTCAGCGCCACCCTCTCCATCGCCAGTCTCGTCCTCTACGGCGGCTTCAGCCTCGAAGTCATACTTACCAGCCACCAACTCCTTTAATTTGGCGTCTGGCTTGTCCATGTTCATCGGCATCACAATCGCCACCACGTCGTCGTTACTGGCGTAGGACACCGGACGACCTTCTTCCCTGAAGTACGGCACTGCGTCGGGGTGCTTTTTCAGAACCGTGTCGTGTAAAGACTTGTCGAGGGTTACAGCATCGCCATCTTGGCTTTGAAGCACAACGGTTCGTGTTGTTAGGTTGCCTCCACGGTATCCGATTGGTTTCATGGCGTTAGCTGAGCGACTTAGCGCCTTCTTGCCGTCGACCATCATTTGCGCAACGACACCCATCTCCCTGCCTTCGTCAGTCTCTCCAATCCCCTTCAGAATCGCGTCTCGGTCCTTGTCGTTCACTTTCATCAGCAAACGACCATCGGTGTACAGTCTTTCCTCACGAAGCAACTTGGCGAAACTGCCTCGCCTTGCTATCTGGTAATCTTTTATTGCGGCGGCAAGCTTAGCATTAGGGAGTCCAATGTTTCTTGTGTCCTCTCGCACAAACAGACTATCAGCGTCCTTGTCGAAAGTGCCGTCGATAATCTGCTGTGCGACTTCCTTTGCTCTTTTGGTTTCGCCAATCCCACTAGCGAGGATTTCACCGCCTGTCTTTACTGGTGTTTTGCCTTTGATTGCGCCGGTGTACTTTGTCCCTTCCCTAATCGACCACTCGCTGTCGTGCTTACTGCGTTCCATCAGTAACGTGCGTTCTCCAGCGATTACCCGAATCGTTTGCTTCACTCCAGTCGCGTTCTGACCTTTAAGCTCTATGAAGTCGGCTTTGACAGAAACGGGGGCGGGCTGTGTTTCTTCGTTTTTCGGTTCCGCTTCCACTCCTACCGCTTCACTTGGCTTGGCTCGCGCAGCATAAACCTGCTCGACAACTTCTGACGTGCCCTTGATGGTTCGCGGTAGCTTGCGTTCTGTGCGCCGCTCGAACTCAGCTCTCAGAGACTTATTGGGCAAATGAAGTAGGTCCTTCATCGCTTGCTGGTCGCTTCCATCCCATGCTGTTTCGAACTTTGCGCGAGTCATCTCTGGTAGCGCAGCGTACCCTTCTGGAGCCACTCGCTGTTTCTTCCCTGCCTTGGCTTGCTCCCTTGCTTCCCGCTCAGCCTGAATACGTGCCGTGTCAGGTGCTAGCTCTGGCTTTGGCTTTGGCTTGTTCCCTACTTGTTTCCCAGTAGCCTTCCCTTCCGGTGTTAAGCTAGGTAAGTCTTGTGTAAAATTTTTCACACGGTCTTCTGCTGGCTTAACTTTACTTTCTGAGCCAGAATCGACGTTAACTTGATTTGCACTGGCTTGGGTAGGCTTACGGATCTGGTCGCGACGAAGCTGTGGAAGATAACCCGCTTCCACGAATGCGTCTGCTACTTTGATTGCGTCTTCGTAGCTCACCCGTCCGCGTTCGATGTCATCGTTCACCTGAGCGATGTCGCCATAACCGAGCGAATCGACGGTAGCTGGGTTCGCAGCAGCCTTTTGCTTTCCGACGAACTCACGCCTTGCTTCCTGTGCTTTTTGGGCATCCCTGTCCGACTGGAAGTCCTGACGAACCTTGTTGTCTGCCTCTCGCTCACGAATCACCGATGCTGTTTCTGCGTCCAGTTCCGCCTGGGATGGCTTGCGTTTACCTCGCCTGCGAAGGTTCTCCCGAGCCTGTTCCGTTGCGGACGAAAGTGGTTTTGCCCCTGGCTCCTTCAGGAATGGTTTAGGAACCTTTGGGATGTCCTCTCCAAACACGTAGAGGGTCGCAGAGTCCTTTGACGCTGGAGGGAGTTTTCCTTTGCGTGCATCCTCAAGCTCACCTCGGAATGTCGTGAGGTTGAAGTCGTCACCGCGAGACTCAGCCTCAGCGATAGCATTCTCAATCAGCCATAGCTGTGACTTCTTCTCAGCATTGATTACTTGGCGATTCGTAGCGCCGCTGTACTTGGGGTATGGCGTTGTTTCGCGACCTGTATTGGTCAAGAAACGGTCCCCTGGCATTATCGGCTTTCCATCCGCAGGTCGACCTTCTTCCGTGGGCTCCATCCTTCGTGCCCCTGGCTGGTCTTTAGGACCACGGCGCTTCTCGGACGGTTTCTCGGCTGCTTGCCGCTTAGACACATCCTCAAAGAATCTGCGCTGTGCTGAGAACACTGGCTCTAGCGTGTCGTAGATTCGCTGGAACACTGAATCCTTTTTCCGCTTCTTTAGCTCAGCCCATTTGCCGTACTTCTCGGCAATTGCTTCCCGTCCGCCGTACTTCTCGACTTCCTCTTTGGTTACAACACCTTCATCTTCAAGCCAGTGCATTACTTCATGGTTAAGGATGTTGCTGTGGTTGGCGTCGGAGCGCACGTAGATGCGTCCCTCGGCTTCTCCTGGCTTCCGTACATACCAGCCGTGAATCGACTCAGGATTGCGCAGTTTCGACTTAGCCGCTTCTGCCAGTTCTTTATCGGCATTGAAGTGAATCGTCGTAGAGAGCCCGTCTGGGCGTGTTACCTTGACCGTTCCAGCCTTCTCGTCTGGTTCGACATTGGCGCCCTTGAGTGCTGGGACAGCCTCTAGGAGTGTTCTGGTTTCGGACTGCCACTTGGAGTCAGGCTGCTGCGGCTCAGTTTCCTCGGCGCGGGCTTCGGAGGGCAGTTCATTACCTACCGCTTTGCCCATACTCGTCTCTGGGGTTTCCCCCAGTGCGTCGGGACTAACGGGCGGGGAACCGATTACTTCCTCCGAAAGCCCAGCCGTCGACGGCTTTCCTGTCTCTACTGCTTGCTTTTTAGTTAGTCCACTCTGTTTCTTACTCAGTTCATTGAGATACGCCTGGGCTTCCTTCAGGTCTTTGAGTTCCTGTTCCTTGTCCGAATGATTAGCTGACTTTAATTCGTCAGAAGCCTTCTTGCGTATCGCTGGTGTCTTGCCACGCAACGCCCGGTTTTGCGCATCACCTATCTCAGCCATCAGAACGGCTGCTCGCTTTTGAATCTCGTCCCATCGCCACGCTAAGTCTGCATCAGCGCCAAATTTGATTGGGATTAGATTTTGGTGCCCCTCTCGCGACGACGGGTTTTGTGGATGCCCATAGACGCTAGTATCCGTCACTATTTCTGTTTGTGGATCCGCTCCAGCCCGTAATGCTCTGACTTCATCAAGCCCTCGCTCCCATTCAGGCGAGACTTTCTCATTCTTGGCTTTTTTAGTCTTGATGTTGTCTTCGTACATTTGCTGAATAGAAGCTAGTTCCTTATCAGACTTGCCTGCAAACCGACTTCCTGGGACTGCTGCTGGCTCTGCCTGCTCTGGTGTGGCTGGTACTGGTAGTTTCTCGGCTTTGTCCACAATTGTGGACACTGACCCCTCCGATGGTTGTTGCGATACTTCTGTAGCTGGAGCGACTGGGGGAGTGGCTGCTGCTTCTGGCTCTGTAGGTAACTGCCCTGGCTCGTTAGGATACAGCCGCTCGATAGCCTTCTTCGCCCAAGTGTTGTTCGCATAAGCATCTAGCACTGCACGCGGAACCTGCTCTCCTTCCGTTAGCGCTCGCTTCACAGCTTGTGGGTGTGATGCCCTCCTGACAGCTACCGCATCTGCGTCCGTCTCGCCGGCAACGTATTCACTGGGAGTCTGTTGCCATGGCGCTACTTGTACTTCCTGTGCTTCAGGCTCTTTGCTCTCTGGCTGCGAGACTCCTTGCTCTTGCCCTGGCTGATATACTTCGCTGCCGCTATCGACTTGGCTTCCTTCTCCTCCATCCCCTTGGACATCATTGCGTGCTTCATCCGCTGGTACTTGGCTGGCATCTGTTGGTCCCTGTGTTAGTGGTGGTGTTGCGCTGACCTGAGCTGCTTCTTGCTCTAGCTGTGCCTTCTCTGCGGCAGCTATCGCCGTGCGTTCATCCTGGTTGCCTTCAATGCCAAGTTCCCGACCGGCTTTCCTGGAAACTGGTCCCTTAGCAAGAACCTCTTGCAAACGAGTCAATCGCCGTGCTCGCGCTGCCGATAGCCCAGCACCGCCGACAGCAGGAACACCAAGCAGGAACGCCATTGGTAGCGCTGCTTCTTTGGCTTGTTCCCAGCCTGTCTGGAATGCGTCTGCGATTGACCTATCCTCAGCATTCTCATCGAGGTATTGCGCTACATGGCTGCCCAGACCGCTTGTAACGCCCTGTAGGTATTCTTCAGACATTTCCCCAGGAGCCCTCTTAGCTGCTTCCCAGAGGTACTGACGGGCAGCCTTAACAGCCCCTTCGGTCAACGGAACGGGTCCAGCCTTGAACGGATTGGGTACGATTCCCTCAATAAGACCAGCAATTGCCGCTGTCCCGCCAGCAAGCAGGCGCAGGTTCGTCCCGTCTTCCATGCCCAGTTCTTTAAGCTGGTCCACCTCTTGCGCGTACTGACCGGGGAATGCTGCCGTGGTGATACCCGCAAGCTCTCCAGTCTTCGCGGCTGCCGCTGTGCCACGGGCTGCCATGCCAAGCCGCCCAGCAATCCCCGTAGCCGCAGCACGCCCTACGCCAGCGCCGCCTACCACTGTTGCCATCCACGGAGCCATCTCCACGGCTTGTAGCGGTCCACGCTCATACCACGGGTCGCCTGGACGGGCAGGACTAAACTCTTGAGACGCTGCCGCATCCAATTGGCGAATGTACTCAATCTCCTCTGGCGTTCCGCCTAGTCCAACTAACTCTGCGAGTGGCTGCGATACGCCATGACTTATCCCACGACTTACTGCGCCGAGAGTACGCCCAACTACTCCGCCTCGGTCATCGCCTAACTGCTGTGCAATACCAGGAGCCAAACTCAATGCTTCCTGGCGCTGCTCAGGTGACAGCTTACGGTAGGTGTCGAGCACCTTTGCTCGGTCCCCAAGATTCGCAACCATCTCCCTGGCTGGATCCACCGTTATAGCTGCGAGCGGTGACGTTGGTTTCTCGGCGTAGGCTCGCTGCTGTCGCCGAGTATCTATTTCTAATTTAGCCGACCCACGGGCAGCTTTTTGCAAGAAGCTCACGCCTGGCGCTGCACTTGTATACCTGTCGATAATAGCTTGCTCGCGTTCATCGATTTGACCAATACCTGCGCCATCCTCACTTGGGGCTGCATCCTGCCTGCCAAGTCGTCTTATTCTGTCAGTTATCGTTCCCATAGCTACATTCCCTTTCCGCTCTGCCAATCCCTGTTGCTTTTCTTCTTCGGTAGCTTCGGAGTCGCAGCCAGTTGGTCAATATCAATGCCATTTTCCTTTAGATACGCAAGAGCGCGTGCAGCATCCTCGTCAAGCGAGTCTGGGCTCATAAGGACACTTATTGCAGACTGAATAGCAGGCGACTGCCCCTCGTACACACCTTGCATCTTGCTGACGAACGCTCTGTCTGCATCGTCCTTTGCACTGGCTACCATAGCGCCAAAGTCTGGCTTTTCAGCTTGTGGTAGTCCGCTTTGCGATGTAGCTGGAGCCTGCTGTGGACTCGCTCCGGCAGGCGAACTCAGTGGTGGCGATGGCGAAACTTGTGCCGGTGGCGGTGGTGTTGCCACGTCCGCCCACTGGTTTTGCGCGGGCATTGTCGATGGTGCTGGCGGTCGGCCTGGATCTGGAGATGCTATTGGTATGTCCGCTGACTGCCCAATAGTAGCAGGGGTCTGCCCCGTTATTCCAGCCGCAGCACCCTGAATCGCACTCAGTAATGGCGAAAAGGCTCCTGATGCAGCGGGTGGGGCTTGCCCAGCAGCAGGTGTGGTAGCTGGCGTCTGTGCTGGTTGCGGGTTGTCGTTGTCGTACAGTTCCCTTGCCAGTTCGGCGGCTTGCTTGCGAATATCGACAGTAAGCGACTTCGTTCCGCCTTCTGTGAGTACGTTTACCGCGTCATCAATGTACTGTTTCCTCAGTTTAGGGTCAGCCTTAAACGCATCATCAGCGGTCGCTGGTGGTGCTGGTTGCTGAGGTTGTACTGGTAGAGGCTCGAAGTCTCCCTTTGAGTTACGACGATACTTTGCGCCATCTGGACCTGTAACAACACCCTGGTCGAATTGTTCCTGTGGTGTTGGCTCTGGTGCCTTTGGAGCGCGATTGGCTAACAGCATTGACCGCTGCGCACGAAGCTTCTGAATCGCTTCGGCTCTCTGCGTGGCGTCCAGTCGCGGATTGCCTAGCACCTCTGACTCGGCTACCAGATTCTGCCGTAGCTCTCGGGCAGTACCAGGGTCAAACTCCCCTTTGTCAATCGCGTCAAGAATGAATCGGCTGCTCTGTTTCCTAGCCTCGTCGAGAAACCCTTGCTGCCTAGCCGCTTCCGCCTCTTGCTGCTTCCAATCGAACTGCTGCTTGTCCCTGCCCAACTGGAAGTCGTTCTGCGCCTTATCCCTGCCCATCTGCCAGTCCTGCTGCTGCAGCTGCGAACCAGCTCGGAACAATCGGTCGTATCCTGCTTGTTGACCGGCATACTTCTGTTGCTGCTGCTGTAAGACAAGCGACTGCCCATACTTCCTAGTAGTCTCATTGGAAGGAGGTACTACCCCGGCTGCTTGGTGTCTGAATGTTATTGGCATTTTGTTCTGCTTTCTTACTTTAACATGCGCGATAGACCGCCGTAGACGCTGTACAACAGCGGTCATCTGCTGCCCAGTATTTTACCAACTCATCGCAAGCCTTCGCCGTATCCATTGATGCTGCCCACGTTTCGTGTGCCCATACGGTGTAGTCGGTCACGTCTATTTCCAAGATACACCCTTTGCGGTCCCACACTCTTTCCGTTGTCCCAATTAACGCTGGGTCCGAGGACTCAAACACAAGCAGGTCTGCGTATTCCAGCCCGTCATGGTCGCCACCACTCTGCGTTCCAACCGCTGTTGCCTTGCCAGTCAACGTGCCTAACGCGGTGCTGCTAGACGAATCAATTAACAGCCAATTGACCACCTTCTCATTGTGATCATACAGTATCCCAATCGCATCGCTTAAACTATCTGGTTGACCGCCTGCCAGACCGCCAGTCACAACTCCAGGATTCTGACCAACGCGCCAGCTAACCGTTTCAGGCGACGGAGGCATGTAAACCACCTGCCTAAAGTCAGCAAATCCAGCATTCCCCTGTGTCGGAAGGAACGCTGGGTAGACTTCCGCAATCTCGTACGTCCCAGCTGTACGCTTCCCGAACGGCTTCGCTACAGAGATGCCTGGCTTATTGGCGTCACCTGCCGCGTAATCAATAAACCGTAGTATTCTTGGGTCAAACCCTCGGCATATTACGTAGTCGTCATAGACATCTTCGGCGGCGATTTGGAACATGGCACAGAATGGCGACGTTCCGTCCTGGCGCAGACTAGCCTGGTCGCCGTGAATTGGGTTGTATGGAACGTGGCCGAAGTTCGGCGCAGCCATCTTCCTTTTACGCCACATGCTGTACCTGCCTTCCGTAGCTGCTATAATGAAACGAGCCAAAGAGGTCTTGGGGACCGCTTTGGCTCTCACAATAATCCAACTTTATGGGAGTTGAATCATGTCTGCGGGTAATTCTATCCGACGCGCCCACAATTTCAAAGATCTCACTGGGCAGCGATTCGGCAGTCTTGTGGTAACAGGCTTCGGAGAGAAGCGGGGTAAGGTCGCCTACTGGAGCGTCTTGTGCGACTGCGGCGTGACTAACCTTGTCGCTGGGAACAACCTTACATCGGGCGGTAGCAAACGCTGCGGATTTAGCTGCCCACTGCGGATCGACCCAAGAATGAAAGACGAGACTGGGAATGTCTATGGAAAGTGGACTGTTATCAGTCGCGCTAGAAGCAAAGGCGGCGCAAAGTGGAACTGTCAATGCGAGTGTGGCACCGAGTCTGTGTTGTTCGGCAGAGATCTTCGCGCCGGAGTAACAAATTCGTGCGGATGCGTAAATACCACCGATGAAGTTGGGAGCGTCTATGGAAAGCTGACAGTCGTGGAACTCAGTACGGTGCGCAATTGGGGGAAGTTGCACTGGGTATGTCGCTGTGAGTGCGGCAAGACCGTCGTTGTCTGCGGGTCTGTCCTTCGTAGGGGCGACCAAGTGTCCTGTGGTTGTAATCGCTCGCGATCTGGCGGCGCGGCTCGCAAGGGGAACCAAACCCCAGAATACAAGTCTTGGAAGCACATGAAACATCGCTGCAGCAACCGCAGTTACCACAGATACTGCGGGCGTGGGATAACCTTCTGCAAGAGATGGAGCTCGTTCGTCAGCTTTATGGCTGACATGGGACCGAAGCCGTTTCCAGAGGCAACCATCGAGCGAATAAATAACGACGGGAACTATTCGTGCGGAAACTGTACGGAATGCCTCGCAAATGGCTGGCCTGCGAACTGCAAATGGGCATCCGCGATGGAACAGGGACAGAATACCAGCAAAACCCGGCTGTTGACACATGACGGCATAACTTGTGGGCTTCGGGAATGGGGTCGACGAATCGGAGTGTCTCATGGAACTATCGCAATGCGACTCAAGCAAGGTTGGACTATGAAGCAAATTGTCGAGCATTACAGTAAGCCATGATTTCAAGTCTGGGGCATTGTTAGGGTTGGATCCAGCCTCCACCGCTGTCGCCGACGCCAGCAATTAACCGAGCCATGTCGCTAAACTCCGGTCCAACATCCTCGCGCCGCTCGACGAAGGAATAAAGTCCGATGAGTAGTTTGTTACGTTCGTCGAGCATATAACTCATCAATTTCCTATTGTCGTCTGCCACCGACTTCCACCCCTCAAGCCGCTGTGTCGCTGTGTTCATCCTCTCGACAATAGCTCGGTGCTTGTGCTCGGCTAGTGTGTTGGCGTTCTGCATCAGAAGCTGGGAGAACCGCTCCTTGCCTCCCAGGAGCCCGGTAAGCGCTGTCTGTAGCTGCTGAAGGAGAATGTCCCGCTGTGACATCTCGCCCCGCGTAACCTCTTGCTTGGCTGCGTGCTGTCGCTGGGCTGCTTCCACGAACAACTGCTCTACTTGCTGTAGCTGCTCGTAAAGCCTGTGCGTCTCGGTGGTGGACCACTTCGCGTACACGTCCCGTAGCTGGTAAATACGGTCAAGCGCATCTAGTGTCCGCTGCCTAACGTCTTGAATCTGTGTGTACAGCTGGGATTTGACTTCTATCCCTAGTCGCTCCGCAGCGTCTCTAGCGCTGAAGATTGCCTGTTTGCCTGACAAGGTACGATTGCGAATGTCCTGAAGTAGCGCGTAGACCCCGCTAATTAGCGATGCCTGATACCGCAGTACCTCCTGGCGAACCGTGTGTAACTGGTTTTGACCGTCCAGCGTCCGCGTTCTCATACCCAACTGCTGCTCATACAGCCTGTGCTCATTGTCTGCCGTCTGGGTTCGCATGACACGGCGCTGTTCGTACAGTCGATGCTCGTTGTCCATCGTTTGCGAACGCATGGCTCGTTGCTGGTCGTACAGCTTGTGTTGATTCTCGAACTTCTCACGATTCAAGCGGTCGTTTAGTAACTGGATTTGCTCGTCTCGGTCTCGTCCATTGCGCTCTGTGATGTCTGCCGCTAGCGTGGACGTGTACAGCCCCCGCGTGGTCAGCATCTGCAACTGTGTTCCAAGTCTAGCTGCAAACTCCTCGTTGATTCTGGCAAGCTCCGTTGCCCCAAGACCAGTCAGAAAGCCCCTCGCTAAGTCTTCGTGCAAGATGTAGTCAACATCCAGGGAATCAGTAATGCCTCTGGTCGTTGTCGCGTGCGGGGTGTAGTCGGTAGCCAGGAAGGCAATAATGCTCCTAGTTAACGTCGCGCTTGTGGAGTAGTCGGTAGCCAGCAGGTCCAAGACTGCTTGGTAGTCCGAAGCATGAGTGTCGACTAGGGTTCCAGCACTCGTCCTAATTGCCTCCAGGTCTGTATCAATATCCTGGTAGTCCGCAGCTAGCAAAGCTAGGATTGCGTTGACATCCGTGACGTAGGTATCGACATGCTCATCAATGTTCGCCAGCAGGGCGTCTATGTCTACTAGGTGCGCATTGTAGTTCGTCTCCAGTAGCGCTAGTCGTTGCTCATAATCAGAAACATGGACATCTAGCACCGATTCAAGCGAAGCCACATCCGCCAGAACCGTGACTATGTGCGCAGTAACGTTCGCTTCCAACTCCGCGAGATGGCTGTCGTAGTCGGTGATGTACGTCTGAAGATTGGTATCCTGCTCCGTCAACAACGTCCCGATAGTGACGGCATTAGCGGCTGCATTGGTTTCTAGGTCAGCTAGCCTGGAATCCATGTACTCTAGCGAGACTTGTGCATCGGCTGCATCACTAACAACCTGTGCTTGGTTGTCCGCTATGAGCGTTTCAATCGCCGTCATGTAGTCATCTAGGTCAGTCATGAACACGCCAGCCTGCGCGTTCTGCTCATCTGTCTGCGCATTGAACTGCTGATGAGAACTGTCAATCATCTGCGTCCAGTTGACCAGCACCTCGTTATACCGAGCCTGGTTAGCCTCCCTCGCTTCGTTGGCGGCAATCGTGTAGGAATTGCACAGGCTAAGCAGAACCTGTAAAGGACGCATTCCCTCACGAGTCAACGCAAAGTAGTTCGTTGGCGGGACTGTCGTGGTATCCTGCGTGATGCCAGTGACTTCGTACCCTTGCGCAACCAGCCACCCCATGACGTTCTCTGGGACTTGGCTAACAGTCTGCGTACTCCACCAAATGCTCAGAAATGGATTGGCGATACGGTCGAATACGATAGGCGTTTGCCCTGGATTCTGCGCTGGTACTTGTGGGATTTCTTGTGTTGACATTTATCTCCACTTTCCTGATGGTTCCATAAAACACACGGCACCTTCCCAACTCCAGTCGCCGCCAGACGATAGCAGCAGGATCATAAACAGACCCCTAGCGCGAGGGTAACTGCGATGATTAACCCCTGCCGTCCAGGTGCCGCTGCTGTGAATGTTCGATGGTGTGCCTCCTGCTACCAGGGCTTCGATAGCCGCCTTGGCGTTAACACTGACCTCTTCCGCTGTGTCGCCCACCAACACCCGCCACATCACATTGGCGCTCCCCGATGCTGTGATGCCGTGCATCCGTAGCAGCCGTCCGTAGGTGTCCCCGTCATTCATCCGCACTGGACCTATAGCAACGTGTGACCCAGCGATAACTTTGAATGGCCAGAAAGCATTCTCTTCTGTTTCAAACAGCCAATTCACCGCAGCTGTAGGGATGTAAATGCGAACTCCCCGCGTTGCATGGTCGTACTCGAGCACCGTGTCTTCGTCCGCAATATCTGTTAGCTCCTCAGGAATGACATCTTCGGATAAGGCTTGCAAAGACGATCCATCGGCGCTAAGCGTATAGACTCCATGTGACGAAAGCAGGTAATACCTGTCGATATGGTCCCGACACCACGCTCTTGGACCGACCGTTCCCACGTCTCTGGAGATGTTTTGCAGGCTACCATCTGCGGTCGGATCGCCTCGAACCACCCACAGAGAACTAGCAGTTGCAGCCAGAAGGTAGGAGTCCTTGTGGGGAATCAGCGCAGTTACACTGCCTCCCTGCTCACCAGCTTCGGATAGTTGAATCACAAACGGTCGAGCCACATCACTTATATCGGCACTCATGGCCCAATCGGTGTAGTCGCCCTGACGGCTTGCGTATATCGCCTGTCCAACAGGTCTAATGAACCTATCGCGGAAAATGCAATCTGCGTTGCTACTCACACCTGGAGCATCATCCCCTGGATCAGCAACGATATAACCGCCACTGTGGACCACTCCGACTGTCGCCGCTGCGGCTGTTGGAGTCCAGGAACCTCCGCGCTTGCGACCCTGGAAGTCCTCGGTGCGAACGTTCATAGCCCATGGAGCCGTGTATCGATCTCTCTTGCCGACCTCTTGTCTGAATGAAAGTCCTCGCCCAACTCCGGAGGGCCAGACTATCTCTTTAACTGCCATGGCTTGCTTCTCCCACGACAGAAGTGTTAAAATACAAACAGCCAAGGCGTTGTAGCGCCAGGGCTGTTCTAACCACAACTTGTTTCAAGGGAACAAAATCATGGCTGACAGAGATTCTACTCGTCGGGGAAATAGATTCAAAGACCTGACCGGGAAACGGTTCGGTAAATGGACGGTCATTAGTGAGGCAGCAAACCATCCATCTACGCATGCCTACTGGAACTGCCGGTGCGAGTGCGGAATAGAAAAGGCGATCAACGGAACCGCACTGACTGGGGATCGTAGCCGTGGTTGCAAATCGTGCAATCAAGAACAGCACGGCATGAAAGGCACACCAGAATACTGTTCTTGGCAAAAAATGAAGGAACGCTGCAACAACCAGAACTGCAAGTCTTTCCATCGCTATGGGCAAAACGGCATCGCAGTATGCGCTAGATGGAAGTCGTTTCAGAACTTCTACTCTGATATGGGTCCTAGACCATCCCCGTCTCACACCGTTGACAGAATAGATGGCTCGCAAGGCTATTTCCCTGAAAATTGCCGATGGGCAACTCCAGGAGAGCAAGCTCGCAACAGGCGAACAACCATCTTTCTGACGTTCGAGGGTGAAACCCTCTGCCTGAAGGACTTGGCTATCAAATCGGGGATCAACTATAAAACGGTGCACATGCGACTGAAGCGTGGCTGGTCCATAGAGCGTGCTTTGACTGAACCCGTAAAGAGATAACACATTACGCCTTTGCATTGAAGACGAAGCACGCGACGTGCTGACCAATCCCAGGTCCAGGCGTGCCGTCTTCGGTTGCACACCACTTCACGTCGCCTAAATTCCTGACCTCAGCGCCAGCCTCCAAGAGCATTAACACCCACTTCGGAATCGGGTAGACCATCACGACCGTCTTGCCTTTAGCCGCTTCCTCGATTACTTTCCTTGCCCACGCCGTTGGACCCTTCTTCTTTCCGTCATGGATAATGGAGCCAAACGGCGGATTTACATACGTCGATTCGCCCCACTCGCCGATGAGTCCATCAAAGTCGTCTGGCTTGGGAAATGGGCACGCATCAAACGTGAAACCAAATTCCTCATCCAGTCTGGCAAGCACGTCTGGCGGTGTTAACCAGTAATGCTTGCCATCCTTGCGGTTTCCGTCTGCGAACGAAGTTCCCGCAATCAATTCCGTGAGTGGGGTCGGTAATAGTTCCTTAGTCGGCATGCACCAGTTCCAGTGATTGCTCTTTCTTCTTTTGTTCCGCTAGGTCTTCTTCGTCCCAGCCTGGAATCGGGAAGAACTTCTCTACTAGCCAGGACAAGGGACGTACTTGTTTGTCAAAGCGACCATTGCGCCAGTAATCCCGCGAATACAGCCTAGCCCGTTCTTGGTCCGAACCCGAAAGGGGGTAAGGGAATGTGCTCTCACCTCGCGCTGAGAAGTTTCCAGTGCGGAAGAGATGAGCCACCCACGTATCAGTTATCGTGACCATCTTGCCGCCTGACAGCCACGCCTTGAGGGCTAGTTCGCAGCCGTACTGCCCCCAGCCCGCCTGCCCGCCGTGCCCCTCATCCATGCCACCAAGTTCCCAGAACCGCTCTCGCTCCATCATGAAGCAGCAGCCGATACAGGTCATGGTTTCAACAACCCCTGACTTCATCTGTTCTTGGACTTCTGGTTGCTTCCGGTGGTCATTCCAATATTGGAAGTGAAGTTCGTTGTCCAGTCGCCATGAAACTGTTTGACCAGCCTTCCACTTCGGTTCCCATCTCAAGAGCTTATACCAGCTGTTCGCATCACACGTTGGGCACTTCTCTGGCTGACTACCCTGGTACTCGCAATGCCCGCACTCATTGCACGCCCAGTCGAAAGCATGCAAGCGATACATGGCTGGGGTGGCGGTGAAATCAGGCTCCATCCTATTCATCATCTTCACGTCGAACCCGTCATCCATGTGGCAATGGGCGTCCAGCTTAAGAATATACTTTGCGCGACTCATGGACGCGCCAAGGTTCGTGGCTGCTCTTTGTCCAATAGCTTCTGTCGTCTTGACCACCTTCACTCGAGGATGGTCTTGGATTCCCCGGTTAGGCGGCCAACCACCGTCCAAAATACAAATAACCTCTGTATCGGCGTGGGCATGAGCCAGCACGTCCTCGACGGTCTGGGCGTGAAATTCCTCATTGCGCCCCGCAACGATTACGCTTAGGTCTTTGGCAAATCCTGACATTCCTGTTTCCTTTGACGATTCCACCAGTAATTGTTCTTGCTTTTGCGCGACAGACTGTGAAACAGCCCGTGCTCATCATGGTCGACATCCCCACAAAACCGCCCAGTCGGGAAGACATACAGCGTTGGACCTTCTACGGACGATACACCCGTCTTCTCGCTGTACTCCTTCCACTTGGCGTAGAAACCACTGTCTTCGCCTTGTGGGTACGGCTTGCCAATCAAGTCTTCCCGATATCCGCCCAGTTCCCAGAACAGATTCTTCTTCATCGCAAAACTGTTCTGGTGCGATTCGATTCGGGAGCGCTCACCGATTAGCCCCCAGTCCTTCAGTGTTTGGCGGTCAGTGTGCAGTTCACCATTCTCGTCCAGGACTCCGAAGCGCCGTTGGAAGTGAATGCGGGGCGCATCCTGAGCCACAACAAAGTCTAGCAGTTCGCGGGTGATAATGTGGTCCAGGTCGAACATCAGCAGGTATTCGCCCTTGGCTAGCCTCGCGCCGGCATTCCTGGCTGGTGCCCACGTCCAGGGGCGGGTATCGTGCGTCTGATGAATGGTTACTGGCAGATTGGAAGTATTCTCTAGGGGAGGTTCACTTCCATCGTCGACAATGATTACCTCCGTGCCCTCTGGTAAGCCAATGCGCTCCAGGTGAAGCAGCTGCCTGTGCAGTGCCTGGTGGCTGTTGAGTACGGGCACGACCAAACTTAACCGCATTGAGAAGCCCTTTTTGCTTGCAGGATAACCTTCTTCTCGGCATTGCTTTTGCGCGCATGACAATTAGGGCACAATGTCTGTAGGTTTTCCAAATCTAAGTACAGTTCTGGATATAGAGCCTTTGGCTTTATGTGGTCTACGCACATAATGTCTTCATCTCTCAGGCCACAGCGCTGGCACGTATATTCATCACGCTTCAGAGCTTTGCGCCTCCAGTACGACATCCCTCCACCCTTCCAGTTGGCCGACGCTTCGTCAGTCCTGTTCGGGAAGTGCCGGTGATGTTTATTTTCAATGGCGATGCTCCTATGCTTTGCCTTTGTTTCGGTAGAACTTTTAAGACCAAACGTCGGTCCCTTGAAGCCGCGAGCGAGCTTAGCCTCACGAATCTTTCGATTGCGTTCGCTGGAGTATTTGTACCCTCGCGGCGTACCACTCTTTGCTCTGTCCTGCTCGCAGAACCGATACCTGTTTGGAACTGGGTGGTGTCCGCGAATGAATCGGAGCGACTGTCCCTTAATATGGCCACGGCGCTTATCTGTGTTTTTTGCGATTGGCGCAGGCTTTCCGCACCCACATTCACACAATTTACCAATTGATAGCCGCTTCATGCCCGCTCTGTTCCCTTCTCCCAGAAGGCACACGGGTTGGCGTCCCTAGTGACGTACCACGGGTCAATGCGGTGCGCTGAAGTGTAAGCGTCCACTGCTTTCATCACACCGCCGCGCCACACTACACAGTAGTCGTGCAGCACAATCATTCCGCCACTACGCACCTTGGGCGCCCAACAGATTAAGTCTTGCATAACAGGGTCGAATTCGTGGTCCCCGTCAATGTAGAGGAAGTCAATCGAGCCATCTTCGAAGCTACCAACAACATCCAGGCTAGCTGCGCGGATAATGTCTGCATTGTAAGGCTTCAATCTTTCGACCGCCCCAGCGTAGATAGAATCCTGTAGCCTCTGGGATTGTCTAGCGGCATACGTTGCATACGGGTCAATGCACGTCAAATGCAAACCAGGGGCACGCTTGAGCCACATTACTGACGACTCTGCGCGATGCGTACCGATTTCCACTCCTTCCCGATACCCCAAGTCGCCAAGCATCCTAGCTAGCGACTGCCTTCCGTGGTCTCCAGCCGGACCCCAATTGGCTCGGTGGATAGCAGCGGACGGGAGATTGTCCCTGTCCGCCCTGCCAACGAAATTGAAGCGTCTTGCCAGTGCCTCTTGAAACTGCATAGCCCATCCTTATTGAGTAGCTGTAGCCGTCGCTGTTGCGGTGCTTGAAAGCGTGCTGCTGGAAGTTGCTGTCGGTGTTGCAGTCTTCGTCGATGTCGATGTCGAGGTAGCTGAACCCGTAGAAGTAGCCGAAGCACTGAATGTACCAGAAGCGGTATCTGACCCAGAGATCGACTGTGTGCTGGTACTCGTGCTGCTGCCTGTCGAGGTAGACGTAGCAGTTGGAGTTGCCGTGGAAGTGGACGACGATGTTGCTGTAGCCGAAGCTGTCGATGTACCAGTAGCCGTCGCGGAACTGGAAGTCTCGTCAGCTACTTCCTGTGTCCCGATTTCCGTCTCGAACCAGACAACGTACTGACTCTTCATTACGTTGCGAACAGCATCTACTGAGGCAGATTTCCTAATCGTCCATTTTATAGGACGGTCTGCTTCCACCGTGCTGTTGTACACACTGTAGAGCTTTTCGATGATGGCGAAGGCAATCTTGCGAATGTCTCCGGTAGCCGCATCTGCCTCGGCTGCAGTCAACTCTGGAAAGGTCGCAATCGGCACGGTAATGTCCGTGCCGTTTTCCGACCAGCTTGCCAGCCATGTGGTTGGCGTTTTATCAAAAGCCATGGACTGAACCTTCCTTTACTGAGTTGCTGTAGCCGTTGCGGTGGACGAAGATGTGCCAGTTGCAGATACCGAAGTCGTGCTCGTTCCAGTGGACGTTGCTGTTGCAGTGGAAGTTCTGGATGCCGAAGCACTGAACGTTCCAGAAGCCGTATCCGAACCGGATATCGACTGCGTACTACTGCTCGTTGCAGTGGCTGTGGCAGTAGAAGTCGAAGTTCCAGTGGCAGTCACGGACGATGTAGACGTTGCACTGGACGTAGCTGTTGCGGTGGCTGTAGCTACCGCCGCGCCGGTCCGCACAAGCACTTCCCAGCGATACGTGGTTGCTGTCCGTGATACGGAAATCAGCGACACGCTATCCCCAGCATCTGCAAATACAACGGTCGTAGTCAGTGCTACGTTCAATCCGTTTGCCGAAGTGACCGTAATAGCACCACCGCCATCGGTGAGAAGGCGTAAAACCGCGCGTATCCCAGGCTTGGTTGGATTGGCAAGTGTGCGAGTTTCAGCGGACGCGCCACTGGTCAGTTCGCATACCTGGAGATCCGCGTTGGCAAGAATGGTGCCGCCGTTACCAGGGTCGGTAATTAGCTTCGGACCCCTATAAAGGTCGTGCAAAATACGATGAGGTGAAATACTCAAGGAACATTTCCTTTCGGAAAAGAGGAATAGGGTTAAATACCCAGATATTAAGCGAGTGCTACACTCCCAGTGTTTACGTCGATTTCCCACCTGTAACCAGTGGTATGAGTGACAGACACCAAGGACAGCAGGTCGCCAGCGTCAGCGAAGGTAGCCTGAGTGTTGCCGGTCACGTTCAGACCGTTCGCCGCAGTAACAACTGCATCCCCGCCACCATCAGTATGCAGGCGCAGAACAAATCGCAGCCCCGCCTTGGTTGGATTAGCGAGTGTGCGAGTTTCGCCAGAACCGCCAGTCGTCATCTCGCAGATTTTCAAGTCTTCTGTGACGCGAATGGTTTTCGTATTGCCTGGGTCCGCCATTTGTTTTGCGGCTCTATACAGGTCGTAGTGGATTCGATGTGACATTTCAGCATTCCTTTTGGAAAAGGGGAGGAACAGGCTTGCGCCCGAAGTAACAAAGGTCTAGTAAGGTGAATTAACCATCAGGGTGGCTTCAATTGAACCCGCCCCGGCATTGCCACCTTGAGCAATGACAACTTTAATGCGTTCGTCTTTAATCGGTATGAATTCGGTGCCAGCAGAACCCGCTGCGGCGTCCGCTACTGCATTGTTCAGTGCGCGAGGGTAGTAAAACACATTGTCGGTGCCAGCGTTTGTTACCGTCAAAATCGGCACTCCACTAGCCTCTCCGGTAATCGTCAAGTCTGCCCCGGTTGCCAGCGTTCCTGGGGTGTACTTCAGCATTACCAGGAAACCGTTAACCCCTCTGCTCTGCGCGTGCGAAATGTAAACGGTCGCATCGCCGCTGGCGTCTGTAAGAATGTCAACCTTGGCTGATGAAAACATAGTATTGGTCTCTTCCTAGTGAGCTATAGACTCGTGCCATCCAGCGTTAATCCACCCATTCGCTGCTCTCGCAGTCGGTACGCATAATCTACCACACCAAAACCGCCGCGTCCAAAGCGTGAGCCGTCTGGTCCTAAACTCGTAGGGCTAGAACGCTCTTGGTCCTCACGAATCGCCAGACCAATCAATTCCATGAACCGCTTCTCGTGAACGTGTTCTCTCTCTTCGAAGTTGTGCTCAGCAGCTGCCAAGCACGCTTCCAAGATAACCTGGCTCAGAACCTCTCCGCCAATTGCATAGAGGTTTGTATCGTCAATCAGCACTGGTCTCAGAATCATCGGCACCCTGAGCGTGTAGGCTTGGTCTGGTGCTGGGTATAGCGCCAGTACCTTGCGACTGCCGACTGTTGCATCGAACGTCACCGTTCTGACCGAATAGTACACTGGTCGGTCAAACTCTGGATTGTTGCCCTCGAGCTGGCGAATCAACGAGTCGTGCCGCCATCTCACTGGCGGATACCAGTAGTCGGGACTTGGATAGTAGGTCAAGTCGCTATCATTCGCCACCGAGTCGAACGCAGCGTCCAGTGGTATTTCCGGTCTGGCTAGCTGATAGCTTGCGGCAGAGGAAACGGTTGCTGATGTCGAATCCAGAGTGATTTGTGTGTCACTGTCTCGGCTGGATACCGAGTAATACTGGTTGCTAACCTGCAGCGTGCCATCTGCAGCCCATGACGGGAACGTCCCTCCTGAGAGCGTTACCACCCCTGACGCTACCGTGATAGTTCCAGTGGCGTAAGGCGCTGTAGTGGTCACGTCAGCCACGGGTCGCAGGAAAGACCATGCGTGCGCAGTGTACACCCGGTACAGCCCATCATGCACACAGTCGTTGATGTCGTCCTCTTGGTCTGTCGAGAACCCACTGCGAATGCCAAACAAGTAATGCCCCACTCGCTGCCCTAGCGTTGAGGAGCTTGCATCGACAACGCCACTTGATGCTGTATCCGTTTGGTCGATTACATCGGTTGTCTGCAAGGCTTCGGTGAAACTGCTCGGCTGAGCCGTACCCGAAAACAATACAAACGTTGCGTCTGGATCTGCTGTTAAGTCAGCATTGTCAGAGTCCAGTGTGGCTGAGTATCTGCCTAAATTGGGCGCACTAGCTTCCGTAGCTAAGACTCGATATGTCGTCCAGTCAGCTAGCGAACGGCTAATCGGGAACCAGTACAGAGTCTGCCCCGTTGTGTAGGTCGAGATTACCGCTTTTGTGGTCATAGCTTCCCTCTCACCCGACAACACTAAAAACCAGCGTAGCTTGGGGGCGAGCCAGTGCCCGCCCCCACTCTACAGACTGTTACACGTACTGAGCGCAGGCGTACCAATCCACTGTCGGCGTCATTGCGGTTGTGCCATCGACTTGCATGGTTGCAAGCATCGGCGCCATGAAGTCGTTCGGCCACGGAGTTGCACCCGTTACCGAAGCAGCCACGCGAGAGGCAGTCACTTCCGCACCATCCACAAACAGCGAGACAGTCTTAGTCCGTCCCGAGTAGCGGAAGCCCAGCTTGATGTAGGTGTCCGCAACAAGGGTAGCCACGTCGGTCTTGTATGCGGTCGTACCACTGGCACGCTCGTAAGCAAAATCAACTTTGTCACCGTCACCAGAGAGCTTATGGAAGCCCAACAGGCTCACTGTAGTCGCCAACGTGTCGGCGGTCGCAGTAATAGGAACATTTTGAGCTGCTGGAGCAACTCCAGCTGCACCAGCCAAGCCGATGAAGATATCCCCGATACTGTTGGAGATAGTGTTCACCTTCAAACGGCACTCGAACGCCAAGTCCTTGCTCATGCCAGGAATGACCGCAAACGGGAACGACCCAAACGGAGTCAGTTCGTGACCGCCCCATTGCAAGGAGATTTGGTCATTGTCCGTAATGCCCGAAGCCGGTTGGAAGATAACCGCCCCAATGCTTGTTGGTGCGACACTAGCCGGAGTCGGCGTCAAAGCCACGTTCGTCAGCAAAGTGCTGGCGGTCTGGTAGGAGATGTAGCGGTTCACCCCACTGTAGTACGAACCAGTATTCGTACTGAGCGTGCCGCCAAATCCCACAAAGTCATCGAACACGCCGATGGCTGGATTCCCAGATGGAGACGTGAACGGTCCCGAAGTCAGCGGAGGCGCAAGCCCACGCCACAACTTCGGAGAGTACAGTCGGTCACCATGAAGTTCACTAAAAGTAAGCATTGCCATTTCAAATCCTTTGCCGCATTAGAATGTTTGCGGCTGTTACAGTAATCACCGAAACAAGGGGCGTTTTGTTTTACGTCACCGCCCCCATACGACGTTTTCTTGAGCCTCAGATTTGTCCACAATTGTGGACAAAACCTTAAGCGGTTTCAGTTACAGTGCTTGTGCAATATCCACGGAAGTTACCGCGGCGATTGAAGCACACCATCTGCACTGCATCGTCCATGCAGCGAACGCGAACGTTGCTCATTTCAGGATGCTGGAACGCCTTTCGCTTGCGCATCTGGCGACCGGCAGCGTAGTAGGCTCGGAAGGTAGCCCAGTTAACGCCCAGGATGATACCGTCCGTGCGAGCATTTTCGCTGGCAGCATTAGTCCAGGCTGGAACCCAGTTGAGCGGAACACCACGGACATAAACCGTGCCGCTGTGCGCCGCCATGTCGTCACCGATGTTATCGTTGCCCAGTTGGAGCAGACGGCGTGCAGCGGCTAAACGGCTGTGGGTGGTCAGCAGTTCCCAGTCGTGACGCTTCTGGTCCACGATGTCAGGGCGCTGAACAGGAGGAGTGAACTGGCACAGGTCCATCGAGTTGATGACCTTCTCCACAAAATCGTCCCGGTCCACATTGGTGTAGGGGAACGTTCGGTTCCTCCACTGTGCGTAAACCGTGGGGTCGATTCCACCAACACCAGTCGAGCCCCAACCAACCGGAGCGTAGCCGTCGAACCCTTCTTCCGAATTGTTCTCGGTCGTGCTGTCGTCCGTAGCGGTGATCCACCACAACAGAGAAGCGACCGTGAACGGGGATTCAGTCGGTCCGGCTGGTCCAGGTCCGAAAATCAAGTCTTCCATTCCTGTGTAGAACGAAGTCATCAAATCCCGCTCCATGGATTCGATGTAGTCGTAAATCTGCCGACCACCAGTCTGGAAGATTTCCTCGTCGATGTCGTAGTGGTAGTTGTTGGTCGTCAACGCCCACTTCAACTCGCCTTCACTGAGGACGTTCACCCGAGTCGATGAATCTCGGTGATACAGTCCGACCGGCTGGAAGTTGTCGTTGGTGTTAACCTTGACCTTCCACTTACACTGCGAAGTGCTCATCGTGTCCTTCTTCAGATTTCCGCTGAAAAGGCGCGATGCGTACTTGTACTCTTGCAGCGGCAGGGAGATATCCTGCGCGGCAAGCCGGTCTTCTCCAGCGAATTTATCGTGGATACTGGCTACGAAATCATCAATTTGCTCAATGCCTAGTGCCATGATGCACTTTCCTTATATGGTTATGACCTGCTCAATTCCTTGTAGAGCCGGTCCGCTTCGTCACGAGGGTCATCCCGTGGCGGCAGCGGCTTGGTGGGACTGCCACCTTGTCGCATGTTGCTCTGTTTGGAAATTTTGCTGGTCCGTTTTTTTAGTTCCTTCTTGCCGAGTTCCTCCGAAAAGAGGGACCGAGCAATCCGGCTGATAATTGCGTCATTCATTGCTGCTGGGCGACCCAGTGCTTCGCGACCTTTTAGGTAGGTTTCAACCTCTACAAATAGGTCTTCTCGGCGCTGCTTCTCCTGAGCAGTTTCCTTGTCCGTCGCACCGAACAAATCGGGGTGACCAAGGGAATCAACCAAGCTGTCAAAGTGCCGCTCTTTAGCAACGACCCTCTGCTCTGCAAAGTATGCTTCCAATGCCTCCAAACGAGAATCGAAGTGGTCGCGCAGTCCGGTTGCGAGTTTTTTCACACCCGACGCGATGTCCTCGTCCCATATATCCTCGTTTTCCAGTGCAACCTGATACCGTCCATCCTGCGGAGCTGCCTCCTTGGGTGGTTCAGCTTTCGGTGCTTCCTGTTTGACAAACTTGCCTTTCTCGTCACGAGTAGGACTTGCGTCACTTTCCGCCAATGCCTTGCGACCGGCTTCTAGTGCAGTCTTGTCAAATAGGCGTAATGCCCGGTCAAGCTCCTCGCGACTGGTGAAGTCGGCTATTTCCGATTCTTCAAGTCCATACGCGGCTGCCTCGGCTTTCACGTCATCAGTCAGCCACTCAGTGGCTTCTGGCGTGTCGCCGGTATCCTCGCCCTCCAGGGCGGTGTCACTGCCGGACTTATCCTCGGCAGGTGTTTCTTTTGTTTTGGCGGCTGGTTGTGGAAGACCAGCTTGTTCGTTGGTAATCTGCGCATCAGACTTAGTTTCAGGCTCGCCCTTGCGCTCCTGCTCTACTTCCTTAGCCACTTGCTCAGCAAAAGCCTTGATTTCGTCCGTGCTGGTGGTTGCATTGATGTCTTGTAGGTCTGAGACTGCCATTGAATCGTTCTCCGTGTGTTGTGCTTTACTTGCTTTGAATCGCCCTAATGATCGCCAAATCCGCCATCAATATCGTGGTGTTTCATTCCTCGCATCTCTTCGTAAAGCTTCATCAGTTGATTGCGACCACGGCGACTTGTGATGCGAGCCTGTCCGTTGTCCAAAATGGAAACCCCAGGGATCTTCTCTTTTTCAAGTGTTTTTCTCATTTCCGGTACTTGGCTTCTCATAACACCCAGCGCTTCGGAAATCAGCGGGTCGTGTTCGGTGTACGTGTTAGCTGACATCGGTGGCGCTTCGAGCCAGTCTTTCTTCCTTGGAAGCAATTTGTCTAACTCTTCCTGAGTGACTACCTTGCCGTTGTACTTCTGGACTATTCCGCTCATCATTCACGTCCATCAATCGCGTTATGAATTACCAGCATTTCCGAATACTCTTCGCCTGTCTCTGGGTCAACGAATTGAACTTCTGGCTCACACAGGCAGGCTGTGTCTTCCGTGTGTTCAATCCAGTCCTCTATCGGGAGTACGTGAACGGTCACGTCACCGCACCCCCTGCAATGAAACTAGCTTCCAAACACACTTCCACATCATCCATTTGCTCGGCAACCTTGACGCCGGCTGTTAGCGAATCCGCTTTAACCGCCCTCCAGCTAACGCTTCTGTCTGCATCGCTCAACCTAACGCGGACGTAGACGGTCACTTGCGATTCTCCATCCTTCGGTACGTCGGTCATGCGGGTGCCCTTTCCATAGCTGCTTGTTGCTGTCCGTTGGTACTTGAGGACTGCCCTGCCATGAGGTCGCGAATCAAGGAATTGCTGCGCGATTGCTCGGTGCCGCCAGTCGAAATATTTTTGCGGATGTTAGTTCGTGTCGTGTTCGGGCTCTGTCTGACTGTATTCTGGTCTCCACCGAGCATCTCAGCGGGAGTCGCAAACGTAATCAACTGCGTAATTTCCGGCTTATTCAACAGACGTGCCATCTCTTCCACTAAAACCTGGACGTTGAGGCTAGCTCCCGACGCCTGGAACATAGGCCAGAGCGGGGCAATCTCACGTAGCACCTGGAAATACTCCTGAAGGTGCTGCTGGGGAGTTTTGAAGACCATCGAGTACGGTTCGACCCGAAAATCGTAGTCATCGAACTCACCCATGCGGTAGTCGGGTGACCAGTCAGAGGTGACTTGAATCCCGCTGTTGCCCACTGGCATTGAAGTGTGCAGTTCAAGCGTCTGGTCCTCCCACATCAACCTCCCCAGGTCCAAGATGCAATCAGCCGCGAAGTTCACCACACCCATCCGCATGTCAGCCACGTTCTTGGATAGCTGACCGTGAATCAACTCCTCTTGCCCCACTGTCCCAGCTTGCGCTCCAAGTCCGCCCATCGCTTGAAGGTTACCAGCGAAACGGTCGTATTCCGTTTGAATGAACGTAGCCATCGCCATGTCGCGCTGGTCAATACCGCCAACTTCAACCTGCTTAATATCCGCAGGATTAGTCATCCTTTGCCACGAATTGCGCTCTGCCGTCTGAATTCGCTTCGCATCATCCTCCTTGCCAGGCGGATACACGTTCACCAATCGGTGCGCGTCGGAATCATCCTCCATCCTGCGATGCAGCCTGTTCTGTAGGTCGTGCATTCCCTTCAGATTGATTGCAGGTGACGTTGGGATTACGTTGTCTGGAGTATCTCCCAGGGAGAGGAACTTGTACGGTCCCGCCTGAGAGCCAGTCCATTCGCGCTCAATCAGAGGTTCCAGGTCAACTTGGTCACATGCCATCGTCACGACTGAATTGTTCTCAGCCACCCAAATATCCATGAGCCAAATCATGTCTTTCAGGTCGTCGTCTTGGGCGCTGCCGTACTCCGAAGCAATGTCTCGAGCTGCGCCTGTGCTGTCGTGGTGTTCTCTCCCGGTTGGCTTGAGCTTGTCCTTAGCCTTCTTCGAATAGCCGGGCTCGTCCATCACCTTTTCGTAGTCGGCGCGGTAGCGATGCCCGCAATAGCGCATCTTCGAAAGCTCTTTGGCTGGCATGTCTAAGATGAGGTCGTCCAGCGAAACCCGATTGAGCCACGGTTCACCTGGATCCAACCACACGTCCTCCTCAGACTCTAGTAAGCCGTGGAAGCGGGTACTGGTGTCTCGCATCATCACCACGCCACAACCCAGACAGAAGAAGGCGTCTGTGACAATCTGCCGGAACGTCTTGTCCAGGGTCATGTCGCTAATCAGCTTGTTCAGGTTCACTTCGAACCTGCGAGCGAAGGCGATGTTTTCAGTCCGTGGGGTGGAGACTAAGACTTGCGGGTTGTTCGCTGCCAGGGCAATCGTGTAGATACGGGCAGTCTGATTGATGAGATTAACGAGGACTCTTTCGTTCTCGCTGTCTCTTCCACCTGGATACCACGAGCCAACATAGTCTTTGATTAGTTCTTTCCGTACCCGACGAAATGGCTCAAGTGCGTCTCGTGACGACCTGATAGCCTTCTGCAGCCTTGCTCGTCGTTCGGGATTGGAGAGGTCAATCATCTAGCAGCCTAAAAAAGAAAAGGGGGCCGAAACGCTTTTTCAGCGTCGCGACCCCTCTAAGGCTGCGAATGTTAGAGGCATTCTGGACGGTAGCTACTCCGTCTTATGCCCTTATTGTTGTCGGACGCCTTACGCGCCGGCCCCTTGTTTCTTGGTCGTTTTTGCTTCCGTTGGTTCTGATTTCTCGTTTGCGAACCATGTGGTTCGTGCGCGGGCAAGGTTATCCAATGCCTGCGTGTACTTCAGCGCTTCATCGCCAGTGTTGTTCGTGCGTAGCCGCTCCAACACGACTTTCATCTTCTCTTCAAACAGTTCTTCCATCGTTCTCTCCCTCCAGGTTTTACCGCTGGAATAGATTGTTTTAGCGTCCAATAATGTCCCTAATCCCGAACTTCGGGCTACCCGTTTTCACGTTCCGGCGCTCTTGCTGCTCTCGCCATAAAAACGAGCCGTACTCTGGATTCTGACCGTTTTCCACGTCTGTGTCAATCTTACGGGTTGCATTATCGGTGCTAAAGACCTTCCAACAGCCTGCCATTGCTATAGCGCGGTCGGCGTGATTCTTGTCAGCCGCCCCCTTGTTTTTCGACGGTGCGTGAATGATTTTGGTGCCGTCCCACTCATATTCAGAACACTCGACAATCATTTCCTCGGAACGCGGAACGAACTTCCCAGTCTCCATCGCCAGCGCCATTTGCTCAAAATCGTCCGCTTTGTCTGCGTCACGGCACGGCCAGCCAGGCTTGCGGCTTTTCTTCTGGGAACCGAGCTGGTTTACGTCCCGATAGAACACGGAACCATAATAAAGAACTTCCATGATTTCCTTAGCAAAACCACCAGACACCCCGGAATCCTCCCAGCCAAGCAGTGCGTTTCTAAGCCACATGCACAGCCCAACCACCCGGCGTGCAAACGGTCGTGGCTCGAGTCCCTTGACCGTGTACTCCAAGACTTGCTCCCCGGTTCTGTCGTCCAGCGCCGTTATGACCGAGTTTGAGGAATACGCCCCAACTCCACCCGAAGCGATGTCGCATCCCGCGGTGAACGGTCCCAGCGGCGGTGAGTTGTCGATGCCCGGCTTGAACCACAGTTTCAGCAAGCCGTCATCCCTGGGAATCAATCCCGTTAGTTTGCAGGTTTCTGAGTCAAATACTGGATTGCCCACCCAAACTGGACCCTTGCAGTGCTCTCGCTTCATGCGGTCCAAGAGGTCTGATGCGAAAACTTTACCTACTGCTCCGCGAGGGTTGCGGTCGAGCTGCGAAGCTATCAGTCGCGGGGTGGCTGTCGGGCGCAAACATCGAGAGTCGTACCACGGACTGCGAACAACCACTTCAAATTTAAATCCTTTTCTTTCCAGTCGGGATCGCAGGTCAGGGTGTTTTCGGTGGTATTCCGTGACCGCCGCTTGATCTTCCGGCTTTATGGCAACCGCGATTCCCTCTCGCACAATGTAAGAGTGCTTGCTTTGAGCGGGGTGGTCTTTCCAGTCCAGTATAAGATGAATACCGTTCTTTTTCGTGTCTGGGTTTTCGCAGGCTTCGTGAAAGACACCTGCATCCACGTAACGAGCAGAGACCATGCGAATGCAGTTGGACACGTCTTGAATAGACTCCTGAACCGCTTCGTCTTTGCCACCTGAAACGAAGTCTCTCGCGCCAGCTTCGTCCACTGTGAACACAGTCGTACGGCCACCGGCTGCCACGTCTTGCCCTGCAGAGTATCCTCGCAATAACGAACCGTTGTCGTTGTTAATGAAAGTGTGCTGACCAAGATGCCGTTCGTAATTGGGCTTCATCCAGAAAGGCAATCGCTCAATCGCCCATGCCACTTTCCACAGCACCGTCGATGAGTCGCTCTTTGAATCAATCGAATCTTCATTTTTCGTAACAAAACCTGCTGAAAACATTGGATCGCGCAGCCAGCGCCGAAGGTCGACCCAAAGATATCCAAAAGATCCACCTTGAGCCCGACTTTTGTCCAGGATCACGTCGACCGATCGTTCTTCACGTTCGGCAGTGCTTATGGCTTCATCCATCGCCACGAACACAGCTTGTTGATGTGGATAGGGTACAAATGGAACGATCTTGAAGCGGGCTCGCGGGTCGTATCCCCAACAGGCAAATGCCATCCAGAAACAAAGATCACTCATGCACGCTTGATATAGCGAGTCTCGAAACCGCTTATCAGCCAATGCACGCTCGCGGCAACGAATGCGCCAACGGAGATTCTCAATTGGGTCTTTTGGGACTAAATCAAAAAAAGGAGAGGTCATGCAGCAATTGTGCTGCATGACCTCTTAACAGTCAATCACGACCGGCTTGCCGATACTCACCACGCCAGAGCTCGACTCACCTTGCCCGACCGTGCCACTCCAGACCCCGACGCGACCGCCAGGACTAGGCCCGCCTAAGCGTACCCCGCCCCGCCTGTCCGCGACCTGACGAATCTTGACCGCCTCACCGGCCCCAGACCCGCCGCGACGTACCATACCCAGCCTCTCGTCACCATGACCGCCACGCGCAGCCTAGCTTTGACAAACCGCCCGGACAGACCGCAACGGACCGAACCTCTCCAAGACCCGACTCGACCGCCCCGCCTCGCCTTTCCTCACATGACTAGTCAGGACATACCGCGACCGCCAGTGCCATGACTCGCCTGAACTAGCGCAGCCTTTCCTCACCTCGACCGCCCAACCATACCCCGACGCGCCTGGACTCGCCCAAACGCACCGCACCTCGACGCGACCGCCGCAACATTCCATGCTCCGACCCGCCGTGCCGAACCGTACCCCGACCGCCAAACCCGGGCTCGCAACACCCCGCCCCGACCAGCTTTACCGGACCCAACCGGGACCGCCACGCCAAGCCGCGACATACCATATGGTGCCGTGCCCAACCATTCCATGACCGCCCGGACATGACTCGCCGGACCGTGACTTATGTTGCCATACCTCTCCGCGACCAATTGACAGTTAGGCAACCAGTTCTCCCTTTCCTCTAACTTTAACTTCCTGTTGGAACCAGCCTAAAAGTTCTTCAGTGTCACTGTCGAAGCAGACGGGAGTCTTGATCGCAGCGTCTTGCTGCTTCAACCCGCCATTTTTGATAATGTCCTTACAATCGGCTTCGGTGACGACCTCGTAGCAGCCAAAATCGCCTTTGCCTTTTTCTTGACGAAAATCACCTACTCCGATGATAATTCCGCCGTTGGCAAGCAATTGCATAATAGCCTGCTCAGACATCTGCGGCTTGACGTACTGAACGGTAACAGGCATGCACCACTCGCGCAAGATCGCTCGCGTCCGAACGTCGGGCGTCCGAGCCATGTCCGCCGAACGAACAATAGCCATGAATAATTCTGGTATTCCGTAGACATCCAGTGAATAACCAGCCACACGAACCAAACGACCAATCTGCGTTTTGTTCGTGCCTTTCGTCTCCAGCGCGGCAGTAGCCATAGAACCCTTCACTGCGGGCGCAGGAAACACTACTCGTGTAGGTCCAACACCAGATCGCACATTCATGCTGTCTCGGAACTCAGCTACCGGATCATGCTTCAGCGATTGCTGCTTTTCCGCCGTCGACTTTCGTCCCTTCGGAAGCAACAGCTCGCGCCGTGCCTTTGCCGCCAATCGATTACAGATCAGCGGCGTGATACCACGCAGCCAGACTTGCATACTGCCAACTCGTAGTGGTTCAACTTCAATCGCTTCCAAAACACCAGATGCTTTTGCCATAATGGCTTCTCCTTAATTGCGGGGTGAAACACCCCTGTTGTGTAGGAGTCTGGAGAAACACTCTCCAAACCAAAAACCTTCTCTCTCTGACCGCCTTGTCGGACCAATACGGGCCACTCCAATCCCCGCCTCGACCGCCTTTCCAGGACGCACCACTTCGCACCAAGCCTTGACCCACTTTGACCGCCCAACCGGAACGAGCCCCGACTCGCCGCAGCACGCCATTCCTAACCGCGACCGCCGAACCCAACCTGGACCGACCCAACCAGAGCACTCCGCACCCCGCACGGACTCGACCGCCTCGACTCGACTCGCAAGAGCGCACCTAGCCCGACCTCTCCATGACCGCCCAAGCATACCGAAACCTGAAACACCACGCCGAACCACGCCCCGACATTCCTTGACCAATGAATCAATCCTCTAGCTCAGCCTTCAGCGTAGCCACCAGTTCGCGAATCGCTTTCAACTGAACAACAACGTCAGCGCCAACAATGTTCGTTTTCGACAACGCTATCCCGTATGCCCGAGAAGCATTCCCAAGCAACATGGCAACCTCCGCTAGAACAACCGCAGACGCCTGAGCCTTGCTGCGAATCTTTGGTAGTGACACGAATGTTGCATCTTCGTCGCCAGATGGAACGTACATGCAAACCCTGCTGCCTACGTCTTCCACTCGCACTTCAAACTTGCACGAGCGAATCAACTCACGGGCTTGATCCCGCCACCGTTCGGCAGCCGCTTGGTCGATGTCCCAAGTGAAATCAGAGTGACACGGATGTTCAGGATCGCGAGCGGCTTCAATCAAATCCAGTGGGTCGATTTTACCGCCAGACTCGAGCGACCGAATTGCCGCCTCTTTATCTGCCCATTTCACTCTTGCTTTTTCAACAATAGCCATCGCATCACTCCAATAAAAAACCGCCGAATCACTGCGTTGGCTCCCGGAAAGAAACGCACAGTAAATCGACGGTTTGTATTGTTGAGTCTTTTCCGGGAGCCAACACTTAATACTTTATACAGCTTGCTACTGTGGGTCAATAGGAAAGTGCGAAGAATCTGAAAACCCTGGTGGAACTGCGTCTATTTCCTCTTGCAGCCTAGCACACTCGCTCTTGTCCCACCACTTCAACGAAATCCGCCGTACTTCTCTCAGGCACTTGTCTACGTCCGAGAATCCTATCAGTCCACCATGATGGGCTAGCGCTGCTATCTGCTCTAGGGCAGTGTGCATTTCCTCGGAATCGGCTTGGCTCACGTTCTGTCCGGCGTTTTCGCTCACCTTCCGTAACAAGTCCCGTATCTGCTCGAAGTATGCACCACACGCATCGGACGACAGCGGGCAGCGGTCACCAGCATTGTCCTCTGCTAGCTCCAGTGCTTCCTGGATGTATTCGTCGGCTTGGCTCATGTCCGCTCCAGTGCCTCTTTAACGCCCATCACCTTTAGCCGAGCTCGCAACGTAGACTCCTTCAGCCCATACAATTCCGCCCAATCTGCGATTGTCTTCCGCTGTCCCTCAAATTCGAAACCACAGCGACCGCATGTCGTGGCGTGACCTGAGCGTAAGTGCCCCAGTCGGTGAACTGACGGACTTCCGCCACAGGCACACTGGCATAAAAAGTGACGTTTGCCCCTGGATTCGACTTCCTTGATGATTTTGAGGTCGCCGTAGGTTTCTCCGGGTTTGATTTCTAATCGACGCATCTGTAACCAATCCCCGCTTCACGTAAAAGAGTTTCAGCCATTGCCAAATCCTCATGCCATTTTGATGGAACACTGCGTTTGGGGTAAGACACCACTTCTGTTATGCCTGCCTGAATTACTTCAACTGTACAGCGCACACACGGAGGACCGCCCCACACAATCCCCGATGAATCAGTAGCCGCGAGGTACAGCGTGCATCCCTTCACCGGCGTCCCAACTCTCGCAGCTGCTAAAATCGCGTTCATTTCCCCGTGGACCATCAGCTTTAGCTTTGTGTCTCGGTCGTTCAGGCGTTCGTCGCTATCGAGAATTCCGCGTGGGAAACCGTTGAATCCAGCCGACCTAATTTCCCCGTCAGGTCCGACTATTACAGCGCCAACTCGTGTGCTTGGGTCTTTCGACATCCTTGCATGGTCCTGACACAATCGCAAGAAATGATTGTCCCATCGTTCGCTCATTTTGGCTCCTGTTTCTGTTCCAATATCCCATCCAAGTAACCACGGCAGTATTATTCCACGTCAGTACATCCAGTGTAGAGCAGGTAAACGTCTCGTTCGCCTGCTTGTCCTTCCACGAATCCTCTGCGGTAGTCCGTGGTTTCTTCTTCGTAGCGATTTGGTTGGCTCATTACTCAGCACGACCGACAAATGCGACTGATGCCGGATTCATAAATATCGATGAGACTATCTCCCTCCGACGATCACAATCTGAGCCTTGGGCGTGTTCTTCCTCTAACGTGAGCCACGTCGTCCGAATGTAATAGCCACTGCCAAGATGATCGCATGCGTTCCGATAATCAACCGCGTCCAGCAAGCCGAACTTACTGCGATCCCGTTTGTGCAGGTACGCAAAACGCCTGAACTGTATGTTCCCGCCAATAATCCGTTCGCCACTTACCATAATAGCTCACCACCTTGGATAAACGTAAATCGGCTGCGTGCGATACCTACCGTAAGGTCCGTGGACATTGTTGATTGAGTCAGGGCTGTACCTGCTTCCGAAACGTGAATAGGGGTTCGACACGCTGTCAGCCCGATACCTGTTCTGACTCAGTTCCCCGAGATACGTCCCATCACTTGAGTACAGTCGGGGTGGATTCGTACTCCATCTCGCCGTGGGACTACCAAACCGTTCATAGCCTCCCCGGTAGTTGTAACTGTCTTGGGAGTAGCAGGGCGCTGCAAACAGAATCGCCATCAGGAACAGTAAACCTCTCATCTTCCACCTCATTCGTTGAATTCTGTGACACCGAACTTCCGCAACAAATTCCGGCAATCGACAAGATCGCCGCTAGAAACCTTTTTGTAGCCTTGCCGGAAGTTTTCGTCATCCCACAACTGCTCGCCGTGGGCTGCAAACCGCTTGAGCATATCCAGAAGCTCTGCTGTCATGTCTCGCAATACGTCCATCAAGTCTATGGAATCACTCCTCCTTAGAGTGTAGTACAGTGTTGGTGGAACCGTGGAATCGTCGCGAGTTAAACTCTCAACCATCCATCCACGGAGGACCATGTACTGCATTGCGTCCTGAGGGATGTTTTCAGCTCTCGTAACTCCATCATCGCTTTCGTTCACAATCACTCTCCCATTGTTTGACTAAGTGGGTGCCGATGGACTTGAACCACCGTGCGCCGCTGCCCGGTAGCGAATGTTTGTGCTTCGCGTCATGTCGCCTCGCATCAATTCGCTGATTCCGTTGAAACTGGCAACGTCGACCTCTAGCAGCCGTAGCGGACACTTCACCGCTCCTTGCACCCCAGTAATCTGAATCATAACCAACTTGCTGTTTTGGGTCAATGTGGTAAGATTAGTGTCGTTGTTTGAATTACCCCTTGTGCCGAGTCAAACCAATGAATAAGTACGACTTCGCCCTTGCTGTCCTGGTTATGTTTCTTGCCGTCTTTTTTGCGAGTTGCATGGCAGTGCTGATAGTGAAGCCCCTGTTTCCACGCGTGAACACGCCGCAACCCGTCGCCAGCTCACCAGATGCTGTGAGCGACCAACCCGTTACATGGTCCAAGGAAGAGACGCTTATCAGAGGCGCTGCCGATGCCCTTTTCGATGTCGACGCTTCAGCAGACTATAAGCGTGGATGGAGAGAGTGCTGTGAGTTCTTAATTACCCGAATGGAGAAACCCAATGACTGACTCGAGACCAATTTTCGAGCGACTACGTGACTACGACAAATGCCACGATGGAGACATTGACGAAGCAGCGGACATGCTCGACTTCTTTTTCGGTCAGATGCAAATGCACTCTCCGAAGATGGACGGACAGCACAGCTACCGCTTCCACAGCGGTTGGCCCATGACGCATTGTGTCGGACCAACCAAAGAGGATGGAATTAAAGCAGCAATCCAAGAAGTCAAACGCTCTAAAATTGAAATGGAAAGGGAACACCGATGACTTGGATATGCAAGTGTAATTACATGAACGATGGACCTGTGTGTACCAAGTGCGGAGGTAGCCAACCTATTGCATCCGCTTGTTCGGGCGCGGATGCCCGACTAGCGGACAAGGAAGCATCACCACAACAGAAGTCATTCGCGGAGTGGCGTGAAGAGTTTCGTGCCATTGGCGGTGATGGTTGGGACAATGTTGATGATGTCGAAGCGCTAATTGATGAGTTACGGGGACGCCTGCCATCTCGACCCGTGGAGGACGCAATCGCTGAACTAGACATGCGGCTCAGGACCGTTGAATCGAAACTGGATGAACCAAAACCAGCCGGGAACTCCGATGGGTCACTCGAATCTTTTGAGGCTTGGGTCGAATCAAATACTACCGAAGCGCTAGAGATGGATTGCCGGTTAAATTCATGGACTTCATGGGAAGATGCCCGCGCATACGACACTGCAATGCGGATAATCCAGCGCTACAAAAGCCACTCAGAACCAAAATCAGAAGAAACGCCGCCCATGATTCTCAACTGGGATACCTTGCGAGACCTACCAGACGACCTAGCCGAAGCAATCGAGCAGTGCAAGCTATCCATCATCCGCCATCGCGCAGACAACTGGCGATCAGTCTCACAGGAGACATTCATAGCAGTGTTTGGGGCGCTGGCAAAAATGGTAGCTGACTCTCCTAGCCACCGAACACAGGAATAAAGCAATGAAGACAGTGGTAGTTCAAATCGGAAATTCCGACAACAAGCTTACTCAGGGCGATTGGGCTAACTTCGCCGCGTCGATGAACCTAGTGGTTCGGAGCAATGTATATCGCGTCCACTTCTGCGGTGGGTCTGACTGGGACGCCCCGTGGCAGAACGCCTGCTGGGTCTGTGAGATTCTTGGCAATCAGGTTAATGAACTACAGGAAGCCATTACGAACTGCCGCAAGAGCTACAGCCAGGACTCGGTGGCTGTCGTTGTAGGCGATACTACGTTTATCTAGCGACTGGCGGGCTTTATGAGCCTATGAGTGCAGGGGTCATAATCCCGAATCGCACTTCGCCCGCGGCACAGGTTTCATCGGCTTGTCCTGGCAACAAGGACAGTAATGCGTCGGAGTATGGAATCTACCACGGCTAATAGTCTTCCAACCACAATGTTCCGCTGCGACTCGTAACCGTTGCGCAATGACAGTCGCCTCTCCAGCCTTAGAAACTGGCTCCAAGCCACATTCCCGACCGCATGTGTCGCAAGTCAACACCGCCGTAACACGTATGCTCACGATTCGCTCTCCTTCCCTAATGCAAGTATCGCAGCGCAAATAGCAAGTGCAGGGGTAGGGTACAAGGAAGTAACTGGGCTATCATCGCCTTCTATGCCCCATCCAGATTGTGGTGGATTCGACCATTGGCCAATTACCCAGCGGTCAAACAGCCCCACCTTCTCCGCAGCAGCAAACGCCCAGTTCAAATCCACAGAAGGACGAAACTCCTCAACAGAAACGCCATTTGAACCAATCCAGTCCAATGGGCGACATGCTTCAATCCGCCAGCCTATCGCCTCTGCTACCGCCCTATCCAACTCCACACCAGCTTTAATCTCTACCATCTGATTGCTCCCCTGCCTTCTCACCACGACCATGTTCATCAGCCATCGCCTTAGCCCAGACAGAAACAGCAAGTAGCAACCGATGAACGCCGTCGTACTCAGTCGACACCCTCAGCGCCGCTATCGCCATCTGTGCACCAGCCGCCCGCAACCTAGCGTTTTCCTCCGAAAGCATCCTGAACCTGTCTTCACCCATAGGTAAGTCGCCAATAGGGACATAACAATCGTTGGTCGGTCTAGGAATCATCCCTCTTCTCCCACAAAGCCCGTAACGTACTACAAATGGAATCGGGACGGATTCGAACCATCAACCGCGGATTACATGCCCCGCTGCTCTACCCCTGAGCTACCGACTCCATAAAGCATCATATCTGAACGGACCCCAGAAAGCAAGTCAATTATTCAACGGAGCCCATCTCTTGCAATGCACGCAAAACCGAGCCTTTCCACGTCCAGCCTTCGACCAGCGCAGCATCCACTCGAGACTTAAACTCGCTCGCGTCCAGTCGATGCGACTTGGCTAAGCTTTCTCCGCACGACTCCAGTTCTCGGCGATCTTTCGCAATGCGAATCACCTCAAGTCGCTCATGCTCTCGCTGCCATGAAGCATCCCGCTCCTTCATCGGAACTCGGTAATGCGGATTACAAGACCTAGCGGAAGAACGGTTAAATGACGGCCAGCTAACCGACTTCTCAAACGTCCACCCAAGCTTAACCAGCCGATAGTAAAGCACTGAAGACTTGAGACCATGCTTCTCCGCCCACTCCGACACACACTTGGTTTCGCCATCATGCGATACGAGATAATTGACCCGCTTATTCCTAGACTGCTCCTTCGATGTCGCCCACCGGCAATTGCCTGGCTCGTAGTTGCCGTCATTGTCAATGCGGTCAATGCTGTGCTTCACAGACGGACGTGGACCCATATCCTCAAAAAACTTCTCGAACGATTCCTTCCAGCGCTCACACACCGCAATCCCGCGACCTCCGTAATTGTGGTAGTTGCCCTCATTCTCGTTGCGGCAACGATTAAGCATTCCCTGCCAAATCCGATACTCCTCTCGATCCGAAAGACCATGCGTCCGCAAATTCGCACCAGCTACTTCATTAGCCAAGCACCCACACGACTTAGTGTTCCCGTTCCGAATCGTGTAAAGCCGATACTCCTTCACCACCCCACACTCACACCGGCACTCCACGCACCTCTGGCGATGACCACCAGAATACTTCGCGTCAACCTCGCGAATAACAGTCAGTCGCCCGTACTTGTCGCCAGCGGTAATCTGCATTGGTTTGCTCATGCTCCTAGTATAACATATATGCCTGTTACTTGCTAGGTGAGATGACGCTGAAATTGGGTTGGCAGATAAGAGGGACATTAGAAGGAGTCCCGCGCTGGGGGCGGGGCGGTCCGGTTCGTTTTCCGTTCCGATGCCAGGTCCGCCTTCGATGTGGTCGCCTTCCCTTGCTGCCTCTCATCGCCCTCGAAGCCAGCAGCCATGCACTTGGCGCTGTCCATCGTCCCCTGCACCACTACACGCACAGGCTCTCAGCCCTCGCCCAGCCCCACGCGCCTACGCTCCCTCGCCCATAGCCCCACCTACCACGCTGCCCCTACGCTACATCCCTGCCCTGGTGCCGAGGCTGGATTGTGCATTGGCTTTATACTCTACGATGGAGAAAGTAGCTAAACCCCTGAGAAAACGATAGTTTCTAGCAGAAGAGGGGTGAGTATCCACAATTGTGGACATCCCTGGAATGTTAAGCTGGGTTGTCCTTATCCACAATTGTGGACGTTTAGCCCTCCAGCATCTCCTTTAGTAACCCGCGGACCTCCTCAATTGACAGCTTTTCCCTGCGGATGTGCTCTTTCTCGTCTTCTTGGTTCTGCGTGGCCTTCACTGAGATGTCGGCAAACTTGCTTGGAAACAGGATGGAAGTCTCCAGCCAGCTCAGAGCGCTATAAGACGGTGCCGGGCTCAATGCCTTGGATAAATCGACCCCGTTGCCATCCCTTACTCTTAGGCGATTGGCGGATACCCATGAGATTTCAACCTGGAGACTGGCATTGGCTGCGAGCGTCCCCCAGCTATCGGGCAGAGTTCCTAGCCCTGGAACGCCCTGGTCCGAGGCTATTGGGGCGGGCGAGATGTCCACAATTGTGGACGTTTCTGGCTCGGGCGCAGCGGCTGCTATGGGCTCGGGCTCGGCTGGATCAACGCCTGGAGGTGGAAACGCGGCTATTGCACTGGACCAAGCAAACTCATGGGCATCGCGCCGCTTGCAGCCTGGATTCTGCGCCTTGTACTCCTCGCGAACCCGATCCCGAAAGACCGCAACCTGCTCGGCGATCCCTGAATTTCGCCAACGCCTGGTTGCTTCAGCCTGCGATTCTTCCCGCGTGAGGCTGCTATCCACGTAGCTCGTGGCGGACTCGGCTACGGAGAGGGTATCGTCCCCCGCTTTGATTTCCCTTGTGGTTGGCTCTAGTTGTGGGGTGGCTTGGCTGGTTGCGGCTGGTGGGGTTTCGCTGGCTTTGTCCAGAATAGCCCGAGTTCGATGGTTAGTATCCACACTTCCCGTTCTCTTCTCTCTTGGAGCTTTGGCGCCTTCGTCTTGTTTTGGGTCATTGGTGACTGCTTGCCGTGTTGGTGGGGTTGGCTGTGGGGTGCTTTGCTGGGTGCGGCTGCCTGGCGTGGCTAGCTGGTCCTCGCTGCTGTCCCCTTCTCTGCCTGCCTGGTTAGTTGGTTCTTTACTGTTGGTGGTCTTAGTAGTGCTTATTGCGCCTTGGATGTTTTTGGGGTCGCTCGGTGCTTCTGGGCTGTCAGGTGCTGTTAGGCTGAGCCAATCGCTGCATGACTGCGATGCAGGCTGGTTTAGGTCGTGTACCTCACAATCAGCCCAGCCGCCCATTTCGTTGACCCAGTGCTTACAGTTGCCGCAGGTCTGCTTGGCTGCCTTCTTAGCTCTTGGCTTCTTTGCGCCGTTGTCCTGCCTGGCATCGTTCGTGGTCGTCTTGCGTTTAGCCATTGTTAGCTCCCTGGTTGGTTGGGGTGGTCCTCGAATTGTACACCTAGCTGGCTGAAGTATGCGGTGGCTGCGGCTTGGCTGTCCTTGGCTAACTGGCGCAAATGCGACTGGTCGAGCGCCGTTGTGTAGCTGGGATCCAGGTGGCGACCGGCAACCAGCCTAGCGTAAATCTCTAACGCCAGTTCTTGTACCTGCCCTTGAATCGCTGCGGCTGGGTCGGCGAGCGGCTGCTGGGCGGCTCCCATTTGGAGCGGTTGATAGCGCTGTTGTCCGAACTGTTGCGGCTGCTGTTGGATAGACTGAACTGGGTTGGGACGGTGGACCATTGCTGCTATTCCTTATTGAGACTGAGCGTACAACGCACGAGAAAAAGGCAGGTGTTCTGGGTCACGCGAAGTGCTCCGCGTCGATTCTGGGGCATTCTGGTGCGTCTGATTAGCCCTCAGTATGCCCGAAACCCGCTCCAATCTCAATAAGAAGCCAAAATCCCCCGCTGGCGGGTGGGGACTGGCAATGTCCACAATTGTGGACAAATCCAAGCCTGCTATTAGCATGGACCCGCAATACTAAGTGTCTAACTAGAAATATTCTGGATGTATTTTCCCAATATGCAAGAATTATTGTACTTTCCTCATAGACACTATGGGCCCCGAAGCGTACAATGACGATAGCTACACAGGACTCAAACAACTATGCCCCCTCGCGACAATCAATTCTAGCCGACTTCATAGGCTGGTCTTGTGTAGCCCTGTCGCGCTGGGGGCTCCTTTTTCCTTACCCGGAGGGAATCATGACACAATGCCCAACGTACGCAGAGCAATGTAACCGAGTGGGTTACTTCGCTGAATCAGCTACGGCGATGCGTGCGGCAAACAATAGAGTAGTTGCCGCGCTTAGGTCGACAGGTATGCGAAAGACTGATGCCCTACTCTTTTGTGCTATGCTTGCTCGTGTCGACAAGTATAGCGACGAATGCCCGGCACTTGCTAAAGCATTAGATGACATTAAAGCTCGCATACTCGCATTCTGACGTTTCGCGGGACCTGGGCTAGCCCACCTGCTAGCCCTGTGACCCCTGCAACGTCAGGAATTACCCCAAACCCCTCTACCCGGAGAGCAAAACCATGAGACACGGAATCGAGACAATCGCCATAACGACGACAGAACAAGCTAACGCATGGCTGGAATCGCTAGACAAGCAAGCCAGCGCAGCGAGAGTAGACGACTACGCCAACGAGCGCAAGAAGCCAATTAAGTGGCTGTCCTGCACTTGCTGTGGCGAATCGCTCCAGGGGCGCGACTGGTGGAACCAGGAGCCTGGATACGGACTCTGTGACGATTGCGTGGAGCTCTGCTGCGGCGATATCACCAATGGCGCAGAATCGAGTACGCATGGCGTAGCTGGCGTACACTTCCGAATTGCCCAGACGGAACGCGACAATCCACCGCTAGTAGAGGACCGCGGCGAACCACTCTACGGCATCGACGAGCGACTACGAATCGAATACGACGGCTACGTGTACTGGCGGGGTATTCAATTCGAGCACTATAGCCACTCGGCGCTGTATGACACAGAGGAAAACAAAGCACACGCCAAGCAAATTATCGCCAAATGTGAGCAGCTTGAGCGTGACGGTCAGCCGGTCAGTTTCAGCTCTATCTACCCTATCTAGTGACGTTTCGGCGGCGGAGCTACCCCCAGCGGTAGCCGAGCCCCTGTAACGTCGCAGGCTTACCACTTTTTACCCAGAGGAAACATAATGAACACGACACAAACGCGCCGCTGGCAGCCAAGCTTTCCAGAGCGATGGAGACATGGCGGATGGTACACAAATAACCGCTACGATAACGGCGCTGTGGGTTGTGTCCACAATAACCACATCGACTGCCCTGGAAAGCGATGGTTTGTCGCTGGCCTTGAAGATGAATTAGGCGGTTTCTCCACCCGCACTGAGGCAGCCTACGCTGAGCGCTGCATGATGCTCGAAGATCGTCTGGCGGAACTGCTGGCCGCGCTGGAGTCGATCGACTCGATGTTTGATAACGACTCTCTACTACTGACGGTTTACGCCAACGAAATCAAAGCCACCCGCGCCGCCATCGCCAAAGCCAAAGTGAACAACGCAGAGTGACGCCTTCGGGCGCTAATGCGGCTCAGCACTTCGCTGACCAGCCACAAGCCAAGGGAGAAAACCAATGGACAAGATTATGGAATTCAATCAAATCGTCGACGCTGAGCATCACATACAAGGAAAGTCACTATTGACGCTCGCAAAGGCGCTGACGGAAATTGCCGAGCGCCTTTCGTACAACGAAGACGGCGCGTATGAACCAGAAGAATCAGTAGCCGCTAATTCGGCTGCCGACTTCATCGAGGCTGTTAAGGATACGTTTCGCAATGTCCTAGACATCGAGCTATAGCCTGGAGCAAACCAATGGACAATCCAAAGTGGCAAAGTGAGTCTTACACCCCATCTCCACATGAACAATGCTGTCGATGCGGAGAGCCATTAGGCGCAGCAGGCGCGTACTACTGGGGGCGTATTCGTATTTGCCAGCGATGCCACCTGGAAATCGAGCAAGAATACGATGGGCAACTACGGGAATTCGGCGTCTTACACGAGATTATGCAATTCGCGGGCTGGGCTGTGCTGTGCGTGATTAGTGCTGCTGCGGCGGCTGGTGTCGTGACTTTGTTTGTCAATTAACCGGAGAGAAGCTATGGAAGAGTTAAGACCACTTGAAGCGTCTGAGGCTGAATACGTCCAGGCACTAACACGAGCCACCAAGGAAGTGGCTACAACGCATGTTCTCGATGTGCTTTGCACCGTCGAAGCTGGATTGCGCCAATTGCGGTGGAACATCGACCCGCGCCACGATGGTAAAGTGCAACCAGGAGGATACACGGCGGTGGAACAAGGGCGCAATCTGCTAGTGGGACTGCTGAAACTGCTCCCTGCTGCAATTAAAATCGACTACCAGGATATCGCTGGCCAGTGCGACGAAGATAACCTACTACTACACGATGAATATGTCGTGGCAGACACCCGCGCGCATGTGGCAGAATTACTCTCGAAATTAGGTACGCTTTAGCAAATTACTCAAAGGCTCCACACATCATGAGACTACACATTAGCGACGAAGATTTTGCGGAATTGCAAGCAATTTGCCATGATTGGCAGCGGGCAAAGACAGACCAAGCCGATTGCGTCAGCGCCATGATTGACCTATTCGGCTGCCATGCTGACGAAGCGGTCGACCTGCTTACCCGCCATCGGTCAGCGACCGAGGTGGTCAATGCGAATGCCATCGAGGTACACAATAGCCTCAAGTGCAACGTGCCCTGGCCGCATAAGATTGACGGCGAAACCTGTGTGATTTGGCTGGTGATTACTGGTGGCGCCGTGGTCGCTAGTGTCTCGGCAATGTTTGGTTGAAGCCGAAACGCTCACTTGTGGGCGTAGTTATCCCGTAGTGGGGATGACCTGACGAGGCAGCTAAACCCGTTGAAACCCTACCCGGAGGAAAGAATAATGTCACATTTTTCTGTGATGGTGGTAACTGACAGCGAACCCACCGATGAAATCCTAACCAAACTCATGCAGCCATACCATGAGTTTGAATGCACTGGCACCGACGACCAGTACGTGCAGTCAATCGACCGCACTGAGGAAGCTAAAGCGGAGTATGCCCAGTACACGGAGAATGCAACCGAACCGGCTGAAGGCTTCTTGGAATGGATTAATGGCTGGTATGGACTGGAGCCTGTAGTTTCTCCAGCCGATCCCGACAAAGAGGGAGAGCACAAATACGGCTATGTGCGCGTCGGTGCCGATGGCAATGTCCTGGAAGTGATAACCCGCACTAATCCCAACAAGAAATGGGATTACTGGCGCGTCGGTGGTCGCTATCGAGCGAGACTTCAAGTCAAATCCGGTGTAGCGTCCGCCGTGGCGACCGAACCAAGCTGGGAGTGGAAGAACGAGAAAACGATACCAGAGGGCTTTGACTCAGCGTGTGTTGCTGATATTGACTGGGACAAGATGAAGGTGGAAGCCCAGCGAGGGCGAGCCAATTGGGTTGATGAATGTATCGCTAAGTGTGGAATGTCACGCGAGGACTTTGGTGCTGCCTGCCAGCTACACAAAGAGGTACACGCCAAGTGGATGGAGATTCCAGCCAGCGACCGCCCGCGTGGTAGCGAATACTTCCAGTGGCTTCGCGATGCGGGCTATGCTAACGTGGCAGATGCTCACTCCCACAACTTTGAGATACCAGAAATCGGAGAACAGACCCTCGACGACTGGATTAACTCCGCTCCGATGCTGTCAGCCTTTGCTGTCGTCAAAGACGGGAAATGGTACGAGCAAGGCGAAATGGGCTGGTGGGCTTGCGTCAGCAACGAGGACGACCAGTGGGACGAGAAGTTTAACGAGATGGTTGCTTCGCTTCAGCCTACGCAGTGGATTACGCTTCTCGATTGCCATATCTAACGTGAGCCGAGGACACGCGGCGAGGCATTCGGCCACGCCGCGTTCCTCGCTTCACTTTAGGCGAAGGCTGGCGAGCCAATCAACGCATACACCCTACCCGGAGGTAATCCCATGAACGAAAGAAGCTTGTCGGAAACAATCGACAAATTAGCTCAGCGCAAAGCGGAAGATTTCATCACCCACGTTCATTCCGTGATAACACATGCGCTAAAGGATACATGGCGAGCCAAGATAGCAGGTGGGCGCGAGTGGCTTGGCGAAGACATTAAAGCCGTCTTGCTGGCATACGCTACATCTGTCGGCATTACTGACGGGTACAAGGCACCAAAACCAACCAAAGACCTAGTAAACTCCTGTCGCGCTACCATTGTCGACGATCTCTTAAGCGGACTGCCGAAGCTGAAAGAACTGGCGATGATGCAAGCAGAAGACACGCAGGACTAAGCGAGCCGGGATAGGTGCCCTGCCCGCTACCTCGTTGGTCGGCTGTGGCGGGGCACCTCCCCGGGACACTGTGCGCGCGGCTTAACCCCCAGTGCTAGAATCAACCGATAGTAGGCTTTCCATAACCTCTCCTGGAGAATCGCACCATGAAACTCACCCGCTACCTAGTATCAGCGCACCGAGAGCTGCCAGGAGGGCTTGTGACCAACGTAACCAAGGCTATTCAGGAGGAAACGGAATCTGATGCGCTAATCGAGTTTTGTAACATCCTGGGTATCTCTGCGGCCACTGTGATGAACCATCCTGAGCGCATGGGAACGGGCTACTGGTGCGTCACTGTGCGCCGGGCGACCCGTTCCAGGTTCCTGGCAGCAGTGAAGACGTACAACCTACCTCCAGTCCGGAGTGACTTCAGGGCTGGCTATTGTGACAAGTGAAACTTTCTCAACGCTTTTTGGAGCTTAGTTATGTTTGTGACAATTGGAAATTTGGACTACATGGTTTGCGAGCACGACTCATTTTTCTCTAGCCGGCAAGGAAAACGTGACGCAAGTATTCGGGTTCGCGGTCAATGGGGCGGTCGTTACGGCATTGGTCAGCATCAAGGCTTGTATCGTACTATTCGCATTGTTGATGCCGAGACCGGCGAGCTTATTCGCGACTACGAAACAGTGCCAGATGATTTATCGGTCGATGCGCTACGACGATTAGGCTATGTCAGAACGCTGAAATCAGCAGCAACAGTTAACTGACCTTGTTCCCGACTGCGGGAAATTGGTAGAAAACATCGAGTGTTTGGTTTTTACATTTACAAGGAGGATACGGGCTATGTTAATCTTTAGCCGCAAAGAGGGTGAGAAATTCATGATTGGCGACGATATTGAGGTTACTATCGTCCGCGTAGACAGCGACAAAATCAGAATCGGCATTACGGCTCCTAAGGAAGTCCCAGTCTTCCGTCAGGAAATCTACGACGTGATACAGAGGGACAAGTTAAAGGAACAAACAAAGTGATACAGCCAGACTACGCCAACCCCAGCTCTATCCAAATACTGAGAGGCGCCCCCAGAGCCCATTGGCGTAAATGCTGGGATTGTGGCAGCGAATCGCTACACATGGACAACGTAACGCCGTGGGTGCTCTGCCAGCATTGTAAATCGCAGGATACGCGGTTGATGAAGGCTGCGACTGCACTGCTAATGAAAGAGCTTGACGGCAACCTGGAAGAAAATTGCCCGCCCTGATTTAAAGTATTGCATTGTGGTCGAGAATCTGTCATATTTGAACTCTCTTGCAATCCCGATGGGGGTTTGGCTCCGGCTAAGCCCCCTAGTGGATTACAAGAAAATGGCTGATGCCTTGAGAAGTATCAGTTGCCTGACAGTCGGAATCGTATTAAACTTATTACCGGTTCGCTCGTCAGGCAGCCGTATCTCACGCAGAAGCCAGGATCTCCCAAGATCTTGGCTTTCTGTGTTTCAGGGCTTCAGCCGCACATTGCTGGCAGTTCTCAGCCCGTCCCAAAGAATATCGCGACCGTGCGCGAGGCTCGGCTTAGGTCTGCCGCCGAAACAGCATAAACGGTATGTGGGGCTCTGTCCGTGTTATCGGTTCATCCCAAGACGCCCAAAACGGCTGCTGGGGTCGCGCCCAAGCGGTAGCAGACAAACCTGCTATGAATAGACGTAGCGGCTGTGCAACTCAGCCTGGGGATGCCCACTACGGCCCGTGAATAATGCCCGTATATGCACCGTGAGGTCCAGTGTTTCGGTGAAAAACAGTAGGGTGCCTGTGCATAGGGTCATCGCGCCCAGACTTTAGTACGGTTCCGGGTCTTCGAGGCTTTAGTTAGTACATCAGTAGTATCCAGTACACTCCGGTATTTAGCGCCAGTCAGTCCTGTGTGTTTTGGCGCTGAAATGCAGAAAGGGACAGACATGACATACTCAATCAAGCCAGGACTGCGATGCTACGTCTGCAAGCACGAGAAGCTTACTTATCAGCGAAATCCAAGCAGATATGCAGGCTCATGGCGCAAATTCACGACTACGAGATCCCTGCACTTCGGACATCCTGTTCTGTGTGTAGGAAACACCTACTACTTCGTTGATGGAGACTGGATGATTCGAATTGCGCTAAAGAGCTACTTCAGTGAGCACAACGCGCATGAGGGAGCTGCGCGACTGCCAGAGATTAAGTTGAAACCCAAGAGGGATTACCGTCCTAAGCAGCGCATTAGGAGAGACTCAGAGAAGTAGACTTTTAGCGATAACACTAACAACGGAAATGAGGTTTGAATGAGTGACGTACCATCATTCGCAGTGTTCAAGGAGTTCCGGCTGTATTGCGCACACTCCGTTCAGGTGTTCGGAGAAGGACACAAATGCAGCCGAAAGCATGGGCACTGCTACAAGATTCGCGTGGAAGTCCATCGGTACGTTGATGCTGCTACGAATGTTGCCATTCCGTTCGGTGATATCGAGGCAGCGTGGGGGAAGGTGGGCGAGCCGCTGGACCACACGGACCTGAATGACAAGTTTGGAGACAATCCAACAACGGAAGTCTTGGCTATGTACCTGCACGGTCAGCTTCAAATGGAAATTGGGCATAAAGTGAGTATCGAAGTTCGAGAAACAGAGTCTAGCGGAGTGGTGATACGGTCATGATTCACTACCACGGAACCCCATGCGGAGCTACCCGCGAAGACGTAGCGAGATTTCTGAACGGGCGACACGCTCTAATCTCGTTCTACCGCCCAGAGGACATTGGAACGGCTGCCGCAGTCTGTCAGTCGTTCTGCATCGACAACGGAGCGTTTAGCGCCTGGAAGAACGGTCATGCTGTCCTGGATTGGGCACCATACTACGAGTTCTGCGAACAGTGGTATCGTCACCCTGCTTTTGACTGGGCGATAATCCCAGACGTGATAGACGGCAGCGAGGACGACAACGACGCTTTGCTGGACGAGTGGCCGAGCCACCTTGAAGGCATTCCGGTTTGGCACATGCACGAATCGCTGGAACGCCTGGACCGGCTCTGCAAGTGGCCGCGAATGGCTTTCGGTTCATCAGGACAATGGGCGACCGTTGGAACTGATGGCTGGTGGCATCGCATGTCAGAGGCTATGGAGGTTATGTGCGTAGACGGTAAGCCGCGAACGAAGTCCCACGGACTGAGAATGCTAGACCCTGCTGTTTTCACCAAGCTACCATTGTCCAGCGCAGATAGCACCAATGCCGTCCGCAATTCATCGAGTTACTCACGATTCGGGATGTACCAACCACCAAACGCTTCGACACGCATGGCGATTATTGCCGAGCGAATCGAAGCCCACCAATCCGCTGCAGTCTGGGCTGGAGCACCACAACACGACGATTTACTGCTGTTTTAGTCCCAGGCGTCCTAAGCAGCGCATTAGACGGGATTCAGAGAAGTAACAGGAGAACTAGGCGATGGCTAGATGCGAAATTGAATGCGAGTTTGAATGCCCCCACTGCAACCAGGGCTTTGTGCTGGGAGATAGCGGAATATACACAGACGATGTTGAGGACGGGTGTAGTTCTGCGTGCAGTAATTGTGGAGGTCGCTACCAACTACGGTGCGTTTCGGTTGAAGTTGAGATGGAAGCGATACCAGTTGTCAAGGATTCCTTGATAACTGAATGAAAAGACGATTGAAGGTTTTAACCCCAAGGGAGAAGCTAGAAGATGAAGATTACCCAGGAACAGAAGGCAACGTTGGACTTACTCATGCGTTCGCCAGACAGAGGCGATGGCTGGCGCACGTGCTCGCCAATCCTATTTGAGAAGCTGATCGTCCCAATGCCGGACGAATTGGTCGAGAAGGACGTGGAGCAGAAGAAGTGCCGGCTAACCGAAGAGGCACTTACCCTGATTGAATGGATGTGAGTTTGAATTCACCACAGAAGACGAAGGGAGAAGCTAGAAGATGAGTAAATTCACACCCGGACCCTGGAAGGTCATGCGACGTTTCGACATCTACGAAGACACGCAAATTCCAGGCGTTGGCGGGACGTACATTGGAACGACACGCGGCAATAGCGAGCTACCAGAGTCAGTAAATATTCAGTGCGAAGCCAACGCACGACTGATTAAAGCAGCACCCGACCTGCTTTATCGCCTACAGTCAATGGTCGACCTGTTTGAACGAGACGACGAAAGCAACGACCCTTCGACTGACGCATACGCAGAAATCAACATCGCTAAGCTCTTGATAGCAGAGGTGACTGGCGATGAGTAACCACACACCTGGACCCTGGGAAGCCAACGGAAACGCAGTGCACAAACGAGTCTCTAAGCACTACGCTACTTGCATTGCCCTCTGTGAAGGCGAACAACGATACGACAACGCGAAGCTGATTGCGCTAGCGCCTGAACTGCTCGAAGCCCTGCTCATTGCTAAAGAGTGCGGCTGTCCAGAGAAGTTCAGTATGTACGACGAGGAGGGAATCGAAGGTTGGCTCTGGACCCACGACGACGGCAGAGAGTGGTCTGCGATGGGCGACTGGGCTGAAGAAGCACCGCCGCACCCTGTAATAAGTGAAGCTATCACAAAGGTACTTGGCGATGAGTAAGATGCCATCATGGGCAGTTCACTGCGACACCGAGATAGACTTTTTCGATACTGAAGAGGAGGCAGTCGCTAGGGCGAACGCCCACATTGCAGTCAGCCGAGCAGAAGCATTTGACGGATGGGACGAAGCCACCACGGACTGGATAGTGGTTCTGAAGGTTACGCATCGAGCTAAGAAAGTTGACCCAAACGCTGATTACAGGTTGGTCGACTACACGCTGGTTAGCGAAGACGAGGTACTCGGGCCGCAAGAACTGTTCGAACAATGTTCTGAGGCGCTGAAGAAGCACTATGACAGTTAAACACCTTATAGGAGAGAAACCTGTGGACAACATTGAACAACAAGCTACGCCAAATCCAGATGAACCGACTCGCGACTCCGAATCGAGCGTTCAGCCTTCTGGAGAATTGGTTTCATTGAGAGATTTACGCAAAAACAAATTTAACCACCGTCGCTTAGACGTGCTTCAGCGGAGGCACGACCATTTGGCAGAGCGAGTGAGTAGCGATTCAAACTTGACGTTTGACGAAGCTGAACGCGGGGCACTTCAATGGGCGCTACGTGTATTGCGGTATGTTCTCGAAGAAAACAATTAACACCTTATGGGAGAACTAGACGATGAAGATCACGAAAAGGGGTACGCCGCCAGATGAACTAAGCTGGGCTGGGAGATGCAGGAATTGTAATTCAGAGGCAGAGGCGAACCAGTCAGAGATGACGCACATCACGCACGACCAGCGAGAAGGCGGTTCCTTCTCTTGGGAAACGTGCCCCGTGTGCCAAGCCGGCGACAAAGCCACTGGATACGGCGGCATGTTGTTTTATCCCAAAGACCATTCCCGTGGTTTTTAGAACATGAGTCAGGCAATAGCACAGAATCGAGTCCTAAAGCGTCCCTAGTGGCGCTAAACACTAATAGGGAAGCAAACCATGAGGAATAGCGAGTCATTGCGGTGGCAACCACACTTTGGAGCGCTTTACGACGTAGGAATAAACTACCCAGACGCTTGGCGAGTGAGTGACGGGACTCGCTCGTACTACTTCGACAATAGGGATTGTCCATTTGCCAGCGAGCGAGATTGCCAACTAGCGTGCAAGGCGTTAAATGATGCTGGCGTAACTACTGAAGATATTATGAACATGACCGACGAAGAGTTCGGCAAGCTAATAACGTCTAATCTACGGTGGTAATGCACCCGCAACACTAATAGGGAAGGAAATCTGGGATTGCTATGAGGTTTTCAGTTTTTTACAGGCGGAGAACTAGGCATCGCTTGCGAGTAGGCAGGCACGTCATGCCGGACGGTATTGGCGAAAGAGAGTTTCGTCTAAACCTGCTACAAGAGTACAACCGGACAAACAAGAGAGTTTTTAAGATTGAACAACACGAAGGCGGATGGGAGGAATGTATGGAAATTTGCGATAAGATTGAACTGCTCAAGCAGCTCAAAGAAGAATGTGTCGAAGCTATCAAGTCTCGGGAACCGGATGCAGCGACACCGGACAACGGAATAGACTCAGACACTGTTGTATGGGTGGCTGGGTTTGTGGAAACGTGGTTCGACGACAAAGTCTTCGATGCGGAATCCGCCTAGCGCCCAGTTCAATTTCGGAAACAAACACTAATAGGGAAGGAAAGAGAGAGATGGAATTAAAGAATAAACAAGTGCATCACCTACCAAGTGCAGCCAGGGCATTAAAGCTCAAGGGCGTAGGTGACGGTTCTGCCTACCGTAGCCATCCATGCTGGGTGAGGCGAGGGCAGTTCTTAATTGTGGACCACTGGCACACAGACAACCACTGCCACATATCGCTAATAACCGAACCGGACGCTATTGTGCGCGCTGGTTGCAACGACTCTCGGGGGAGTGGTAATCCGTTCCCTGTTGTCGACAAAGGCGAACTTGTGGGTATCTGGTCCTGTGGCAGCTGGACTATGGATGGTCCGTGGCAGGCTGACGTTCTGGCTATGGTCGAAGAACTGGAAGCCGAAATCAAGGAAGCCCGCCAGCAGATAGAAGCGGAACAAGCCGCGGAGTCTCAGAAACGCGCACAGGAGAAGCTGGGACGTGAAGAGGCTATTCGACAGCAGTACCAAGCATCACAGAAAGAGAGCCTAGCATGAGCCTCATAGAGATCCCAGACCCACCAGGGTACAAGGTAGTAGCGTACAGAAAGCCCAAACATGGAGAGAAGTTCTTGGAGTCACTAGATGTAATATCGAAGGCAGATGTAGACTATGAATTCTCTAGCCGCCCCATCCTAGAACCCGTCTACGTCTGGCGAGACGCGACAATAGACGACCTGAAGCGAGCACCGTGTAAGGCAAGGTTCAAGACTAGCGATGGAAGGTGGATAGTGTCCAATGTTTATGGATTCAAGGTTCATGCGGACAGCTCTTGTAGCTGGATAAGCAAGGACGGAGGATACTTTCCAGAATGCCAAGTCCTGGAGGAACCACAAGGCTAACTGATTAAACTGGTAGTGGTAGACTGCAAGCTAAGACTTTCACCAAAAGGCGAGACAACATGGCAAGAGCAGTACGAATCTGTCCAGTATGCAAGAGACGCTACCCTGCGCACAAGAACCGCAAGACATGCAGTGATGAGTGCCGCGATGCTCAGCTCGTCCAGAACCAGGCTGTACGGGCTCAAATAGCGGCAGAAACCAAAGCAGAGAAGGCAAGAAAGAAGTCAGAGAAGGCAACGCGAAAAAGTAACATCCCGTGGGATCCCAGCCCAGCGTACATTCGGGAGCAGTGCAGCTTAATCCGCTCTGGGCTACTAGTGATTAACGGGGACAGGACTACTCATATTCCACCTGCTAGCTAGTACGGATACTGCTGATTAAGCCTCTCCACGGCATCCTTACGAGAGCAGCTACACTGCTTGAGCAGGCAATTAACCGCATGGCGAGCGTCGTCAGCAATCCAGGCGCGAGACTTCTTGCGTTGCTTTAGAACCCTGGCTGCCGTGTCTCCAATGCCAAGGTCTGTTGGATGCAGGTAGCCGAGTAGCTTCAGCCAGCCAATTAGCTGGTTCTTCTGCGCGGCTGCGGCTAACACCCGCTCTCTCCGGGCTTCACGCTCCTCCACTGACCGTACCTGCCCCGGACCGCGACCACGTTCCCAGGCATCGTAGTAGCCAAAATGAGTCTGGCAGAGCCTGTGCCAGTGCTCATTCTTTTCGGTCTGGTGTCGGTCGCAATAACCGGCTAGGGGGCAAGTGCAGGGGGTCATGACGTGATAAAAATCTCGTAGTCAAGGTCTGGCAACGTATCGCAATAGGGAATGCTAACGCCATCATCATGATTGGTCACTCGAAGCACATCAAAGTGCATGTTGATTGGGTTACATTCAGTCACGTCCGGTAACTGATACGTGCCATACGGAGTACCTAGCCACTCGACCACGCCAGAGCCCGAGCCAATCGTTGGGAAGTCTCCGGGATAGAGTAGCTGGTGCAGCCGAAACTCACCAGCATCACAAACTAGCAAAAACCATAACTCAATGCCACGGTCAGGAAAGTACAGAATGTCGGAATACCACTCAACCTTGCGCGGCGAGGGGTCGTACGTCGGTGTTGTGAGAGCCGCTACGCCTGACGGATAGCTCTGGTACAGATTGATAACCACGTCACTGCCCGCCGCACATCCACCATAGGGATCGGTAAACGGCGCCGTTGGTCGCAGAGTCATCGTCAGCGTCTCTGGCATGCAGGCATAGTCAGAATCGTCATCTGGGTTTTCACATGAACAATCGCATACCGGGCATGGCAGGTTTGACAGGCGATGGTAGTAGTAGAAGAAGTTGTCGAAATCGCCGTAGAGGAAGCCAACGAAGCCCACGGCAGTATCGGCTGGCAGGGACGAGGCTGGTGATACGTCGCATGTTGTCCAGCGGCTTGATTCGTCGCCAGACTCAACCGTCCAGCCTACCTCAGAGTAGCACATTTCAATCTGGATGTTATCGGTGCCCGTAATGGGGAAGCCGACCCCAGCTGGATGCGTCGTGATATCCATTATCATCGTGTCTACGCCGCCAGCGCGCTGATAGAAGCGGGGCAGAACGTCAGTGCCGCTGATGTAGAAGTGAATCCAATCGAAGTTGTTAGCGTCGGTGTATTTGCAAATCAGCGCCCATTCCGTAGCAGTCTGCACCAAATCAACAAGCACTTGGTAGTGATAGCCCGAGCTTCTTGGATTGGCTTGCCTCAGCGAAGTCAGACACACGCCGGTCATGGCGGTAATCAGCGTGTTGGTGTCGATATCAAAGTCGCCAGACTTCTCTACCCAAAGCGAGCCCAGGGAATCGTTGTCGGCGCGATTAAAGTCATCGCTGCCAATCAAGCATGATACGTCACAGCAGCAGCGTCGAGGCGCGATGGCTATTACTCCCCGTTACCAGCGAATCAGTGATCTGATTGTTCCAACCAAATCCGTCTTAGCCTTGATAGCGGCTAAGTTAGTGCCGACCTCACTAGCCACTATTGCAGACACTAGCGCTTCACTCCCTTCGCCTGTCAATGCTGCCGCATTAACAATCGGTACTGTTCCTATCAGTGTATCATCAATGCTCCTATCGCCTGGCGCGGTGAATGTCATTGTGCCTGTCCCTGCGTCGGTGATATCGACAGCAGTTCCGCCAGCCGTGAGCGATACCTTAAATGTCCCAGAAGCTGCATCCCGGATATAGTACAGCGTCCCCTGTGCTAGCGGAGCTGGCAGGTCAGTGCCCTGAAAGCGAAGTGTCTCGCCGTCCAGAAGTCCATGTGAAGCGGCTGTAATGACATCTGTTCCAGCATCGGCAGTGAATGACTGGATGTGCTCGTTGCGGTACAGAGCATAACCCTTAGTGTCGTCTAGTGTGATTTCGTAAATACCTGTACTGGCAACCTCGACGGCACTCACTACATCTGTCGTCCAGTTGACACCGCTGAAATCAGTATCAAGCGGCTTGCCGTATGCGTCGTCACCAGTCACTATAAAAGGTGAACTTACTGGAATCGTATAGTTAGCCACTTAGCTTGCCCTCAACGCGAGAGAATGTACTGTAATGTCAGCATCGTCGGTGGTGTTCCCAAGGAACAGTTCCACGTAATCGTTCGTGTAAAGGTCAACTTGAGCATCCAGCGTCAGAGCCACTGTAGCCGTGCCGACCGTAGCTAGCAGTTTAGTCGCCGCAATAACAGTTCCATTGCGAGCCAGACCAACCACAATTAACTTATCTGCGGCGCAAGTGACAGAAACGCTTGCTGTCACACCGAAAGCATTTCTATTACTCCCCGTATACCGCAGCCTGCCGTCATTAGCCCCGCCATTGTCAAACCTCAGCGAATCAACGGTAGTGCTTGCAACGTCAGCCTTGACCATGTTGGTCGAGCCGTCTGACACAGTAGCAATCACAACAGCCGTGCCCGTCAAGCTGAAGTAGCTCAGATCGCCAATCCGAGAGTTTGTCTGCGGACCAGCCACTATCTTTGCAAGATCAGAATCGGATAAAGCACTGCCGTAGATTCGCCAGTCAAACATCTCACCAGTAATGTAGAACCCAGAGAGAGTTGAGCCGATGGTTATAGGGATACTGGCATAACTGTTGATGACGGGATAGAAATCGTTACCTGACTGCACTGCATCCACGTAGAACTTGCCAATTCCATTCTTAATGACAATAGCTATGTGCTGCCACTGCCCTGTGACAATATCGAGATTTCCAGTATGGCCAGTATTCTCAGAATCAAACATATAGATCAGTCCGCCGCCACCCACCCCAAAATCCCAAGCCACATTAGACCCGTCTCGCTTCGATATGAACCTATCGCCAGAATCAATGTTCGTCAGGTTGATCCAGCCTCCCACTGAAAAGTTGTCAGTGTAGTCACCAACACCAGCCCCGCTCGTCAGGACATTATCAGTTCCGTTGAGTGTGAACGTCTTACCTTCCGAGCCAACCGGAAGCGTACCGCCATACACAGGCGCACCAGTCCATGTTAAATCCGCACTGCCATTACTGTCGTCTGGATCGCCGTTGGTATCGCCATCGGCATCACCCATCCAGCGATTGACAGCAGACAAGGCTAAGTCTTCATAGGTTGACTGTGGAGCACCTTCAGGGTCAGGGTATTGCACCCAGCTTGGATCGTAGTCAAGAGCCTGAATAGTCCCAGTGCCGCCATCTGCGGTGATATCCACAGCGTTGGTTGCTGAGTTGAAAGCCTCAAGGACAAGCGTATTGGCAGTTGGTGCAGACCTAACGTAATACTCCTGCCCACTAACCAGCGGAGCTGGCAGGCTTGAACCAGCCACCTTCACCCGCTGCCCAGCCGTGAATCCGTGGCTCGTTACAGTGATAGTGTCGTCTGCTAACGTCGAATTGCTAATCGTCTTTGATGAAGGCGGCGTGGCGTTATTGATCCAGGCAAGGTTCTGCGTTGAGTCGGCCTCTAGCGGCTCCAGTCTATCGCCATTGCGGCATCGCCGAGTTGGTAAACCGCCAACGTAATAACCTCGCATCACTCCGTTTTCATAAGTTGCTGGAACCTTAAAGGACGAGAACCCTGGGTTGCAATTAACAAACACATTCGACCGACCCACAGCAGCGTACACTGGCCGCGTCTTAAATGGCGTATCGACACTAATGAATGTATTCCTATCCATCCGACAGCCGATACCGATAATCCAGTCTTCCTCATCGCCTGTGCCGTAGTCAGCTTGTAGCCCATAGTCCCACTCGACCATAGTGTTGTTAAAGATCGAGATAGACTTAGCTCGCTCGCGCAGCAGATAAATAGCCGGAATGTTCGTCCCGGCGCGTCTTCCGTGGAGCGTGTTTCCATGTATCGCCACGTCAATCCCGCCCGCATCCTCCATTATCAGGATGCCGTAGCCGTCCTGGGTTACTTGTCGCAAAACATTGTCCGACACAATGAGGTCAGACTTCGTGTAAGTTGTCCCCGAGTTACTGATCGTGATACACGCAAACACACAGTCTGTGATTGAGTTGTTTCCGATCACGATCCCGTCTGCATCCCAGCTTGTGAATATCTCAATTCCGCTTCTCGAACAGTTCTTTACTGAATTACCGCTGCACGCTACGTTGGAGCAACCATTGAGGTAGATGCCGCGACCGTAAACCGTTTGCAGAGTGCCGTCTGGGTCATAGCCGCAGTCTGTGACAGTGTTCCCTGTAACAGTGGTCCCGAGCCTACCTGCAATGTGGATGCCACCATTGCCAGCCGCATCGGCTGCGTAGCCACCGCCGCTATGCGTCACTACGTTACCAACAATAGCGCATTTACCCTGAATGCTAGACGGCTCCAGCACGTCAGCCTCAATGGAGTACAAGCCTGTCCACTGGCAATCGTGTATCCGGTTTCCAACAATCGCTAACTCACATTGGTCGCTGTCGTAGGCAAATAAAATTCCATGACGACGATGCCCGGTAATGATGTTTCCGATTACAACCCCACGGAGCCCACCCGTCGTAGTCTGACTGATGGCAATGCCCTCACTATTGCCTGATGTGCATCGGTTCCTGGCTACCTCAAAGTCTTGGCAGTTTAGGATGCGAATATCTGAGTCAAGCGAATCTTCTGTATCACCACCACCGCTAACTCGATTACCAACGATTCGAACTCGCGTGCAGTCTTCGCAATTAATCTGCGCTGTCGATCCAGTAAGCCCAAACCCAGACACATCGCAGTTTTCAATCGTTATGTCTGTGGCGCTAATGCGGCAGTATATGCCATCTGCTGCCTGTCCATTGCCACTGATCTTCATATTACGAATTGTGGTGTACGCACTAGAGAGCGAACTATTGATCGCCACTATAGCTGAGGGGCTGTAAATCCAAGAAGTCTCGCCTTCTCCAAATATGTTGAGATGATTACCACTACCAGACACCGTAAGCGTTGAGTTACATAAGTGCGTTGCGTTAGACGGAACCTTGATTTTGGTGGGGCTGGTTTTATATGTATCAATAACCGCGTTGAGAATTGTCGAGCAATCCGCCACTCCTGTTTTATCCGCCCCAAAATGAACAGTCGAAACATACTCACGACTAGCCAAGACACTTCCGCCAAGGGAGATGTCAAAGCACACCTGATGATCGTCCGCTTCGTAACTATTGGGCAGGGTAATCACCGCCCCGTTGGCTGCTTTGAGAATAGCCCCAATCTCAAGAACAATCCTGTGATCTATTGCTAGGCTGGTAGAAACAAGATAAGTACCTCGCGGGAATCGCAGCACTCCCTCGCCATTAAGTACAGCCAATGCCGAGACGATACTACTGCGGCAGTCGGTCGCGCCAGTCCGGTCAACATTAAACACCGCAATGTTAATGTCATCGCGATTAGCCAGTTCCCAGTAGTCGTCACTTCCAGGGCCAGCTATATAGGCTCCATCATCAATCGTGACGCCGCTCCTGCCAGTGCGGCGATATAGATAGTCGGCACGCCCACCGTCACCCGCAGTCAATCTACCAGTGGTAGAGACGACTCCACCAGAGATAGTGCGCGAGCTAGTTCTCGCCAGACCGGCTGCTGTAGCAACGGACGTTGGGAGTGATCTGTATTGTGCTATGCTCATGCTATACGTTTCATCAAAGTAAGTTTCATAGACCGTGGGCTATGCTGATAGCGATACCACAGTTGTCCTAACACCTATTGCTGGAATGCATGTCATGTTGGTCTCGGTGTTAGGTGGGTTGAGCTTGGGCGGCTTGCACCACAGCCAGCATCCGCTAGCAGAATCGCCGCCCTGGCATCTGTAGTACCGTCTCCGATGGAGACTCCATCTACATAATGATGCGGGTTCTTCAGACCCTGATTCATATCTCCGGCTAGATTGCGCTTAGTCGCGCCGGTTGGATTAACGAGGTTGCCCTTAATGTCGATTCCAACTCTGGTTGGTGCTTTCATGTTATTTCCGTCGGCTCGTTAATCTCGGTTCGTACATGCCATCGCTCCACACCGACGCATCCCACTGCGAATAAAACTGGGTTGGCTTGCCCTCGAGTATCTGGTGTCGGTCGTGGTGTTTGCGGCGTTGGGTTTGCAGGTCGGTCTGGTATTGGCAGCCGGCTAGGAGTAGGAGCAGAATCGTGATTGAGGTAAGTGGGTGCATTAGGTTTCTAGCTGTTGCTTGATTGCGTCGATCACCGCGTTGGCCATGCTGCTCAGCTGTGCTACTTGTGGCAGTCCGCCCTGTTGCATTGCCATTTGAGCTAGTACAACAGCCGAGCCTTGTTCTAGGATGCCGACGACTTGCTTCCATTGCTCTGGTGTGAGCGTGACAGCAATGGAATCGTTCTTCGGCTTTGAGTTGTCAATGAACTGCTGAGCTTGTTCATCGGTTAGTTTTGGGGTGGGTTTCTTAGCTGCCACGTTTTACTTGTCCTTCCAGGATTTGTGCATCTGTTTCTCTTGCTCGTTGAGAGCCTCAGCAATTTTGGTATCAACAAGCGTTTCTAGAATTTCTGCAATTGCTTCGATCGAATTCGCTTCTCCGATCTGATCCATTATTTCGGCGGCTTCGTCAGTCGATACAGTTGCCACGTTTTACCTCGATGTTATGGATGAGTTTCAGTTGCTCAATGAAGCACTGGGCTAATGCTCCATCGTTGTCAGTGATATCGATACCGTCTCGGAATACTCGGCCATCTTTGTCGACGCGACAGATTTCTTTGGCCTTGGCTGCATTCTGGAATTGGGAGTACATTGTGATTTGGTTGGCAGACACTCCATTACGGATCGCCAGATTACAAGCGTCTCGGGTGATTGGGGTATCGTTCAAGGTCATGATTTAACTACTGCCACTTTCTTCGCAGGTAAGGCTGCCACCACAGCAGCCTTCTCTTGGTCGGTCGCGTCGGCTAGACGTTCCTTCACCAGCTCCAGCGTGTCCTCGCTGGACTGCCGGTAGTAACTGTCTGCGGCGTTAGCTAGGACGTGCTCGGCGTATTGCTCGGATGTTAATCCCGGCTCACCATCAGGCAGTGACGCATTGTGCTTTGCCGCTGCCCATGCGATGCCGGATTGTTGCTTGGTCGTGAACTTGGAAATGTCGATCATTTGTTGCCTCAGTAATACTTAACACTAGTGCGTGAATAACTCGTAACTGGTATAATTTTCGGTATTGTGAACAGTCAACAAGTGGAGATTGAACGATGGAAAACTGGGCAAGTATCCCTGGCTGGGAAGGTATCTACGCGGCGAGCGATCTTGGTTTGATAAAACGACTTGCGGGCAGCCCAAAATGCCTGTCGGATCGCATTCTCAAGCCGATGGTAAACAGTAGGGGGTACTGCACTGTGGGGCTCACTGGCCCCGGAAGAAAGCAGCGCCCTCATGTTATTCACAGGTTGGTATTGTTTGCGTTTATTGGCGAGGATGAATCGAAACCGTTTGCCAATCACATTAACGGAATCAAAACTGACAATCGGCTCAGTAACCTTGAGTGGGTAACGCACGCTGAAAACATCAAGCACGCTTACGACAGTAACCTTCATGGAAAGTACGCAGGCGAGGATGCGTCCAATTCTCGCCTCACGGAGGAACAGGCTATTGAAATCATCCAGTGCCTTCGTGACGGAAAGTACAGGCGAGATATTGCCAACAAGTTCGGTGTCAGTTGTAAAACCGTAGCCGCGATAGGGTCTGGTGAAACGTGGAAGCATCTCGACCGGAGCAACATGGAAGGCAAGCGAACCGGCAGCCACAAGATGACTGAGGATGACGTGCGTAACATCAAGTATGAACTGGCCAGCGGTGGTAATCATTGTCATATTGCTAAGCGGTACGGTGTTACGAGCGGTGCTATATGGGCCATTTCTGACGGTCGAACATGGAAGCATGTCTAGGAAATAACAGCTAGTTTGCGAGTTGTTCCACCGGCATCTTTGAAGTAGACGTAGCCGGTTACAGTTTCGGCAGCCACAGCCGAGTGTGTGCCGAACTGAACTAAACCAGCCCCTGCCGGAGTGATTGCGATGTCAATATCGTCTGCGCCGGTTCCAGCCGTTTGTGCCAGCAATGAAATCAGTGTTGAACTTGCCGATATCACTCCGCGAACATAGTTCGACGTGTCGGTATAGGCGCCGTAGAACCGGAACGCTTGTGCGTTGGTCGAGTTGCGGAGGGCTAGGGTGTTGGCGGCATCGCGAAGGAGGGCTACATCCATATTGCTATGAGGTGTCGTGCTGGCCGCCCAGCCGATTGCACGGTCTGATCGCACGAAGAATCCGGTATTGTCAAACGAACTATGGTGTACTCCTACAGAGTAAATCCCAAGGTAGGTGCCAAAAGGCGATCCAATTCCGTTTCCAATTCCAGCATTATCCCCAACTTTTACTGCCAAACCATTGATAAAATGCGTGGCGACACCTGTGTAGTCAACTTTAAACTTCGATACACCATTCAAT